>Ga0079224_100011598_pt1 | contig 12151 bp, 10 predicted proteins | sample Stecom2015_FD_80414 | JGI IMG/M metagenome (GOLD analysis project Ga0079224, IMG submission 80414) | Agricultural soil microbial communities from Utah to study Nitrogen management - Steer compost 2015 | ecosystem: Environmental > Terrestrial > Soil > Agricultural land | place: USA: Utah... | reverse complement strand
GCAGCCCCCGCTACCAACAGCCCTGCCTTTTTGAGGTTGGCAAGCAGCTTCTTCTCATAGGCGAACGGCGTATCGTCTGCATCACCGAAGTCGGGAATGGCCATCAACTCTCCCGCAACTGCCTGCGCCGGCCCCATCAAATCGAGTTCGCCCTTGAGCCCCCGCTTGAGCAGCATGTCAACGATGAGCAGCCTGTTCACCTCATTGGTGCCCTCAAAGATGCGGTTGATACGTGAATCGCGATATGCTCGTTCCATGGGTGCCTCGGCCGAGTAGCCCATCCCGCCGTAGATCTGCACCCCTTCATCCACCACGTAATCGAGCATCTCCGAGCCCCACACCTTCAATATCGCACACTCGATGGCAAACTGCTCGGTAGCTTTTAACTTGGCTTTCGTGGCATCCATTCCGACTGCCACCAACGCGTCATACGCGTCGTCTATGTTCTGACCAGCCCGATAGGCCGCGCTTTCGACTGCAAAATTGCGCACCGCCATTTCGGCGAGCTTATGCCGGATTGCACCGAATTTCGAAATCTGCAAACCGAATTGTACCCGCTCATTGGCATAATTGACGGCTTGGTTGATTACCCGACGGGAAGAGCCGATGGTGGCTGCCCCCAACTTAATACGACCGATATTGAGGATATTGACCGCAATCTTAAACCCGTTTCCCCGCTCGGATAGCATGTTTTCTACCGGAACGGGGCAGTCGTTGAAAAACAGCTGGCGGGTAGACGACCCCTTGATTCCCAACTTATGTTCTTCGGGGTTCATGGTGATGCCACCGAAACTGCGCTCCACGATAAATGCTGTCAGATTCTTATCGTCGGCTACTTTAGCGAAGACAATGAACACGTCGGCGAATCCGCCGTTAGTGATCCACATCTTCTGCCCGTTGAGAAGGTAATGCGTACCCTCGTCGTTAAGCTTGGCGCTCGTGCGCCCTGAGTTGGCATCCGACCCCGAGTTAGGCTCCGTGAGGCAATAGGCCGCCTTCCATTCACCTGTCGCCAGCTTGGGAATATACTTTTCCTTCTGGGCGTCGTTGCCGTAATACAAGATGGGCAAGGTGCCGATACCTGTGTGAGCGGAGAGCGCCACGGCGAAGGAATAACCGGCACCGATTACATCAGCCACCAGCATGGAGGTGTTGAAGTTCTTCCCGAATCCGCCATAGGCCTCCGGGACGGAGACGCCCAACAGCCCCAGCTCCCCGGCCTTATCCAAGAGGTTTTCCATCAACCCTTCCTCTTGTGCGTCGATACGATCCAGGTTAGGAAAAACCTCTGTCTCCAGGAAATCCTCGCAGGTCTGCCTGATCATGACCTGTTCTTCGTCGAATTCTTCAGGTATAAACACCTCTTGGCAAGACGTCTCACGGATAACGAACTCGCCGCCTTTTATTGCTGATTTATTAGTCTCTTCCATTGTATTAAGTATTGTGTAATGTGTATTGAGTATTGGGACACCGCGTTACTTAGCCACTGTCCAAATTCATTGCTATTTTTCTATTTTATTCTATTTTTTATGGCTTCTTGCAACTTGTAATTCATTTTCTGAAGCGCATCCAGTTTATTGTAATAGTCGTCAAACTGATGGTCGTTAATAAATCCCAATTTATAAGCGATCGTAATTTGTGTTTGTAACTCGTAGGACGAACCATTGGCTATACTTAGAAAGCTTAGAAATTCACGCGGTGAATTTCTTCCTGCACCTTCTGAAATATTGGAAGGAATTGAAACTGCCGCTCTTCTAATTTGAGAAATTAATCCAAACCGTTCATCTGATGGAAAGTCAACTGTTAGCTTATAAATTTCAACCACCAAGTCAACCGCTTTCTCCCAAATTTTTAGTTCTCTAACGTTATGCATACTCTGCACTCAATACTCTGCACTCAATACTCTGCACTCAATACTCTGCACTCAATACTCTGTACTCAATACTCTGTACTCAGTACCCAATACCCTACATCATCTCAAACACCCCTGCTGCCCCCTGTCCGGTTCCGACACACATGGTCACCATGCCGTATCGTTGGTTTCGACGTTTCAGTTCATGGAACAGCTGCACGGAAAGTTTGGCTCCCGAGCAACCCAGCGGATGGCCCAGTGCGATTGCTCCGCCGTTTACGTTTAAGATCTCGGAATTGATGCCAAGCTGACGGATGACGGCCAGCGACTGAGCGGCAAAGGCCTCATTCAGCTCAATAAGCTGTATATCGTCGAGCTTCATTCCAGCCATTTTCAGTGCCTTAGGGATGGCCTCAACCGGCCCGATGCCCATAATGCGCGGGGGCACGCCCGCTACGCCATAGCTGACCAAGCGGGCGATCGGTTCAGCATTCAGCTCTTTCATTCTTTTCTCCGAAACCACCAGCACGAACGCGGCGCCGTCTGACGTCTGCGACGAGTTGCCCGCTGTAACCGTTCCTCCGGCAGCGAACACCGGCTTTAACCTGGCTAGGGCTTCCAAGCTCGTATCGGCCCGAGGTCCTTCGTCGGTATCGACGACGTATTCGCGGGTCCTGATTTTTTTTCCATCTTCCAAATAGGATTCCTTCACCGTAATCGGCACCACGCCGTCTTTCAGGTGGCCATTGGCGATGGCGGCCACGGCTTTCTGGTGTGATAGCAGCGAAAACGCATCCTGGTCTTCGCGGCTTACTTGGTACTCCCTGGCAACAGCTTCGGCGGTAAGCCCCATGCCCCAATACCAGTCGGGGTGATTTTTTGCCACCTCTGGATTGGGCACCAGCTTCCATCCGCCGAACGGCATCCCTGACATGACTTCCACGCCACCTGCAATAATGGCGTCCGCCATACCGGCCTTGATTTTGGCCACGGCCGTGGCGATGGTTTCCAGACCGGATGCACAGTATCGGTTCACCGTTACACCTGGCACTTTCTCGGTATCCAGTCCCATCAGCGAAATCATGCGACCAATATTGAGTCCTTGCTCCGCCTCGGGTGTGGCGTTACCGACGATCACGTCGTCGATTTGGTCATTGTCCAAATTCGGCACCGACGCCATCAGGTGTTTGATGACGTCCGCCGCTAGGTCATCCGCCCGCGTGAAACGGAATACTCCGCGTGGCGCTTTGCCTACGGCTGTTCTGTATCCTGCGATTATATAAGCTTCCATTGTTTTAGTAGTTAGTACTTAGTAGTTAGTATTTAGTAGTTAGACCTGCCTAGCGGCATTTTTTAGTGATCACGATTAAGTATTTAATTTCATTTGAAGTGCATAGTTCATTTTTTGCAGCTCATTAATATCATTTAACAACTCTTCCAAATCTGTTGGTGCCAAAAAACCAAGGTTTGACGAAATGATAAGCTGTGTCTCTAATTCGTAAGATGACGCATGTGCCATCGCAATAAACTGCTTAAACTCTTTGTCGGAATTTCGTCCTGCTCCCTCGGCAATGTTTGACGGAATTGACACTGAAGCACGGTTTATCTGGCTGATCAAATTGAAACGTTCTGTATCTGGAAAGGAAGCAGTCAGTTTATAAATTTTAGTCACTAACGCTATGCTCTTCGTCCAAAGTGGCAAATTTTTATACTGATGCATCGTCTTAATAGCTAATTACTGAATACTAGGTACTAAGTACTATAAAAATCAATTCCTCAACGGCTTCCCTGTCGTTAACATATGCTGTATACGCTCCAGTGTTTTACGTTCGCCGCACAGCGAAAGGAAAGCCTCGCGTTCCAGATCCAGCAGGTATTGTTCAGACACTTGGGTGGGTGCGGACAGGTCGCCGCCGCACATTACCCACCCCAGTTTTTCGGAGATTTTCTGGTCGTGTTCGGAGATATAGTTGCCTGCCCGCATAGAGTTGGCTCCTGCGTAAACGATTCCCAGTCCCTGTTTACCTAATACGGTGATGTCTTTCCGAGGCACGGGTTGGGTGTAGCCTGCTTCAGCCAACTCCACCGCCTTGGCCTTGGCATCCGCCAGCAAGCGGCTTCGGTTCATACTGACCGCATATTTACCGGCTTGGAGATACCCCAGCTCAAAGGCCTCTACGGCCGATGTCGATACTTTGGCCTGTCCGATCGTCAGGAACCGGTCGCGTAAGGTCTGTTGTGCGATCTGTCCTTCCCTGAACTCATCCGATGCGCGCAGGGCGAACTCCTTAGAGCCGCCGCCACCGGGGATGACCCCTACGCCGAACTCGACCAGCCCCATATAGGTTTCAGCATGGAGCTGCACGAAGTCGGCGTGCATAGAAAACTCGCAACCACCGCCCAGCGTCAGGGCAAACGGGGCTGCCACGACAGGGATTGCGGAATACCGCAGCCGCATGGAGGTATCCTGGAAGGTTTTCACCGCCATATTCAGCTCGTCGTAGTCCTGCTCTACAGCCATCATGAAAATCATACCGATGTTGGCGCCCGCCGAGAAGTTGGCACCGTCGTTGCCGATGACCAATCCACGGAAATCCTTTTCCGCCAGGTCGATTGCCTTATGCAGCCCTTGAATCACGTCGCCCCCGATAGTATTCATCTTCGTATGGAACTCCGCATTGAGGATGCCGTCGCCAAGATCGGTCACCGTGAGGCCACTGTTCTTCCATACGGTTTTTTGCCCGCGGATGTTATCGAGGATGATGAAGCTTTCCACACCGGGGATGGGCTTGTACGACTTGCTGCCGACATCGTAGTAGTGGCGTACCCCGTTTTCCACCTTATAAAAGGAATCGTGGCCGGTAGCGAGCATCTCCTGCACCCACGCGGCCACGTCGCCAGTATGGCCGGGCACGCGCTTCTCTTCCGATTTTATCTTGGCGATAGTTTCTTTCACGCCCAGCGCGTCCCATACCTCAAACGGTCCCAGCTCCCAGCCGAATCCGGCCCGCATGGCATCGTCGATACGGAAAAACTCGTCGGTAATCTCCGGCACACGGTGGGATACGTATTCGAACAATGGATAATGCATGGCACGGAAGAGTGTGCCTGCTTTATCGGTACCCTGCTCATATACTTTCATCCGCTCGCGGATGCCATCCACCGCTTTGATGGCCTCCAGCGTTGCTGCCTTCACCTTATCCTGCCGGCGGTATTCGAGGGTCTTCAGGTCGAGCTCCATGATAAGGCTGTTGCCTTTTTCGTCCTTTATCTTTTTATAGAACCCGTTACCGGTCTTCTCGCCCAACCATTTTTTATCGACCATCTGCTGGATATAGGAGGGCAACCGAAATACGCCCGCTGCTTCATCACCCTTGGCGTTTTCTGCCAGTCCGTTGGCCACATTCACCAGCGTATCCAGCCCCACTACGTCGGCGGTACGGAAGGTGGCCGACTTGGGGTGTCCCATTGCCGGACCGGTAAATTTATCGACTTCAGCTACCGTGAGACCCAGCCGGTCTACCAGATGGGTGAGCGCCAGCATGGAGTACACACCGACGCGGTTGCCAATAAAGGCCGGCGTATCCTTACACAAGACCGTGGTTTTGCCGAGGAACTTATCGCCGTAGTGCATCAGGAAATCGACCACTTCCGGCTTGGTGCCGGCCGTTGGAATGATTTCGAGCAACCGCAGGTAACGGGGTGGGTTAAAGAAGTGCGTACCGCAGAAATGGGCTTTAAAGTCGTCGCTCCGCCCTTCGGCCATGAGGTGTATGGGAATGCCCGACGTATTGGAGGTCACGAGCGTGCCGACTTTGCGGTGTTGTTCTACCTGGCCGAACACCTGTTTTTTGATATCCAGCCTTTCGACCACCACTTCAATAACCCAATCGGTCGACGCAATCGCCGCCATGTCGTCATCGAAATTACCGGTGGTAATGAGCTTGGCGTTATCCGGGCTGAATACCGGCGAAGGATTGGCTTTGAGGGCCGTCTCGAGCGACTGGTTTACGACGCGGTTACGCACCACTTTACTATCGAGCGTCAGACCTTTGCCTGTTTCCTGTACCGTCAGTTCGCGGGGGACGATGTCGAGCAGCAATACCTCTACGCCAATATTGGCAAAGTGGCACGCAATTCGCGACCCCATTACGCCCGAACCCAAAACAGCTACTTTCTTAATTCGTCTCATATCTAGTTTCTAATATCTCATTGTCCCGATTAGCTACGCTCTCGGGATTTCGCTTTGCTCAATCTACTATCTGGTGTCTCTTGTCTGGTGTCTCTTGTCTAGCGTCTAACATCTCACACCTCCCTATACTCCATCGCCAGCTGGCTGATGCGCTTTAACGTTTGTATAGTCGCTTGCCGTTCCTCATCCGAAAGGTGCTCATCGAGGTACGCATTGAACCTCCGTACTACATCTTTGGCCTGTTCCCGTTTCTCTCTGCCAAGTGCGGTCACGAATACCTTTACGGACCGTTTGTCTGCACTGTTCGTCTCCCTATAAATCAACCCCAAACGTTCCAGATTGTTCAGTATTCGCGACAAGCTCGTAGTTTTTACACCCAATAGGTTAGCGAGCTGCGAAACCGGCGTGCCTTCCTTGTGGATATTTATGAGTACATAGCCCGTGGCTTGGGTAATCCCGAACCGCGACGCGATCTGATTGTATTTGTTTGCGGCCGATTGCCATGCTGTCTTCAGGTAATAATCTATCGTATTGTCGTCGTTCATACCACTTTGCAAATAATTTGTTATGCATGCATAGCAAACTTAGGTGGAATAATTCTCGAATGCAAATTTTTAGGACAAATAAACGGGCTGCAAATGGAGGGAAGAAGTAAAGGCTTAATGGGTTGGAAGATTAAATAATTGCAAAAAAACGCGTATTTTTACCCGAAAAAACGATGGCGGATATCAATATTCCAAGACTCGACCTCCATGACTACACCCAAGGTTCGACCGAACAGCGTCGGCAGTTCTCGCAGGAGATCGGCAGAGCGTTCCATGAAACAGGGTTTGTCACCATCGCCAATCACGGCATGGGCAGGGCATTGATCGACGAGCTTTACCAGGTAGTGCAGGCCTTCTTTGCCTTGCCCGAAGCCGCAAAAACGAAATACGAAATACCCGGCCTCGCCGGGCAGCGCGGCTATACATCAAAAGGCAGAGAAAAAGCCAAAGATGCTCGCGTTCCCGACCTGAAAGAGTTTTGGCAACGTGGGCAGGATAACAATCCGCTGGTGGATGAGCTACCGCGCTTTGACGAAGTAACCAGCGAAGTATTCCATCGCCTCGAAACCGCCGGACGCGAACTGCTCAAAGCCATTGCGATTTACCTAGGGTTGGCTGAAGATTATTTCGAACCGAAGGTTATTCAGGGCAATTCCATTCTTCGGGCCATCCATTATTTCCCTATCGAAGATCCGGACAGCTTACCCGACGATGCCGTACGCGCGGGCGCCCATGAAGACATCAACCTGATTACTTTACTTATCGGTGCCAGTGCCGACGGACTGGAAGTACTTACCCGCGACGGCTCATGGTATCCAGTCAGAGCGCTCGGTGAAGACATCGTGGTCAATGTGGGTGACATGCTACAACGGCTCACCAACAACAAACTGAAATCGACCACCCACCGGGTGGTCAATCCACCCCGTGAGCTGATGAAGACCTCCCGCTTCTCCGTACCATTCTTTCTTCACCCGAAAGCCGACATGAGTTTGGCGGCATTGGAATCTTGCATCGATACCGGACATCCAAAAGCCTACACTGATATCACGGCTGGGGAGTACTTGGATGAGCGCTTAGGGGAAATCGGTTTGAAGATGTAGGTTTTGCAGCCGTGATCCCTGTTACAACGCAGCAAGTATGATATCCAGCTCCCTTTGTACAGACTGCCCTTTATCGTCATTGTACCAGGTCTGCAACGCTACTTTCTGCGTTTCAAAATCAGCGTTTTCTGCTTTCAGCTGGTCGTATAGTTTCTGGCACTCCACTGGTCGTGGACCCCACGTTGCAAGGTCTGCTCCTTGGCTATCCCGGATAACCAGCTTCGGGATAGATTTGCTGCCATTAGTGAGGTATTCGTTGATGCGGAATGGCTCCGAATCGCGTAGTTCGTAATTTACCGCGATCAACGGATTTAATTGGGCGGCCAACTGGATAAAGGGTACCGAGTGAGCGGCATCACCGCACCAGGGTTCCGTAATGACGATCCATTGCTGCGGCCGTTGAATGCGTTCGATCGTTTCAATAAGCGAGCCCGACAGTGTACCTTTCTTCAGCCAGCGGTTCATGCGCGACCAGTTGAGTCTGGCATAGTCGAGATAGGCGGCATTGTCGTAAGGAGCCGGTGGGGTTGGGTCATCCAATATGCGGCCGAATTCGGCCAGATAAGTCTGAAAATCCATCAAAGAGAGCAGTTAAATCAATTGCCGACAAAGATAGGCAACCTACCCTTGCCATACCTGGCCAACGTGTCAGATTCATGTCAATTGCTCACGGATACTTTTCGGCAATCCCTTTACCACTAAGTCGTAGCTATGGTCAATCAGGTCCATCAGTTCGTTATCGCTCAATTCGCCGTTGCAGGCCACTTGGTTCCAATGCCGCTTGTTCATGTGATAAGCCCCTTGAATGGTATGTGGGTGACGGTCTCGCAGTTCAAGAGCATACTCGGGGTCGCATTTGACGCTGAATGATAACGGCTGACTATCTAATCCGGCAAGAAGAAACATCTTATCGGCCACCTTAAATACCAAGGCATCCGGTCCAAACGGACAGCTTTCTGCTACCCCTGGCTTCGTTAGGCAATATTCGCGCAGTTGTTCGATATGCATGTTTTAGTCGTAAATCGTTGTTAGTCGCAACTCTGATATCTCTGGCCAAACATCGGAATTATCAACCACACTGCAAAAATCTGATATCTGAAGTCTGAGGTCTCCTGCCTGATGTCTCTGCCTACCGCATAAATGACACAATGTCATGATACCGTCACCCTGAATGACGATTTAATTGCCTTGGAAGGGTAATTGGCATCGAAAACGCGATTGGCACACGGCTTGTTGTTTCTACAGCGTAATTGATTTTTATCAAGTAGAAAAAAGGAAACAAAGATATGGCAAAAATTATTGGAATCGACTTAGGAACTACCAACTCTTGCGTTGCTGTGATGGAGGGTAATGAGCCGGTAGTCATCACCAACAACGAAGGCAAGCGGACCACGCCTTCGATTGTGGCATTCGTGGAGAATGGTGAACGTAAGGTAGGTGACCCTGCTAAGCGCCAAGCCATTACCAACCCCAAAAAGACCGTTTCTTCCATCAAGCGGTTTATGGGCACTACTTACGATGAGGCAGCCAAAGAGGTCGGCCGCGTACCTTACAGCGTTGTAAAGGGCGACAACAACACGCCCCGCGTGGAGATCGACGACCGCAAATATACTCCGCAAGAAATTTCTGCGATGGTTCTTCAGAAAATGAAGAAGACCGCAGAGGATTTCCTGGGCCAAGAAGTAACGGAAGCCGTCATCACCGTACCCGCATACTTTAACGACGCACAACGCCAGGCAACCAAAGAAGCCGGTGAGATTGCGGGGCTAACGGTGAAACGGATTATCAACGAACCGACAGCAGCAGCGCTTGCTTACGGATTGGACAAATCCAACAAGGACATGAAAATCGCTGTATTCGACTGCGGAGGTGGTACGCACGACGTATCGATCCTGGAACTCGGCGACGGCGTATTTGAAGTGAAATCTACAGACGGGGATACCCACTTGGGTGGTGACGACTTCGACCAAGTGATCATCGACTGGTTGAATGATGAGTTTAAAAACGAAAACAGTGGCTTTGACCTTAGCAAAGACCCGATGGCGCTGCAACGCCTGAAAGAGGCGGCAGAAAAAGCTAAAGTGGAATTATCAAGCTCTTCATCTACCGAGATCAACCTGCCCTACATCACGGCAGATCAAACCGGCCCCAAGCACTTGGTACGCACCTTGAGCCGCGCCCGATTTGAGCAATTGGCAGATAGTTTGATTAAACGGACCATCGACCCGTGTAGATCAGCATTAAAGAATGCCGGTTACTCACCTTCAGATATCGACGAGGTTATCCTTGTGGGTGGTTCTACGCGGATACCGGCTATCCAGGAAGCCGTAAAAAATTTCTTCGGCAAAGAGCCTTCGAAAGGGGTGAACCCCGACGAAGTGGTCGCACTTGGTGCAGCTATCCAGGGCGGTGTATTAACAGGTGAAGTGAAAGATGTGCTATTGCTCGACGTAACTCCGCTCTCATTGGGTATCGAAACCATGGGAGGTGTGATGACCAAGCTCATCGAGGCCAATACCACCATCCCCAGCAAGAAATCGGAAGTATTCTCTACGGCATCAGACAATCAGCCTTCCGTAGAAATCCACATCTTACAAGGCGAGCGCCCCATGGCTTCGCAAAACCGTACCATCGGACGTTTCCACTTGGATGGCATCCCGCCAGCACCGCGCGGTGTACCTCAGATTGAAGTCACCTTCGACATCGATGCAAATGGTATTCTGCACGTGTCGGCAAAAGACAAAGCCACCGGCAAGGAACAGAAAATCCGTATCGAGGCTTCTTCCGGCTTGACCGAGGATGAAATCCAAAAGATGAAGCAAGAAGCCGAGGCTAATGCGGAAGCCGACAAAAAAGCCAAAGAGGAAATCGATAAGTTGAACGCTGCTGATGCCCTCATCTTCTCAACAGAAAAACAACTGAAAGAGTATGGCGATAAAATCGGTGCAGATAAAAAAACACCCATTGAAGATGGCCTGAAAAAGTTGAAAGAGGCGCATGCCGCTAAAGACTTCGCTGCCATCGATGCGGCTCAAGCCGAATTGCAAAATGCGTGGAACGCGGCCTCTGAAGACATGTATAAGGCCTCACAGGAAGCCGGTGCCGCTAGCGGCCAGGCGGCGGATGCGGGTCAAGCGGCAGATTCTGCTAGTGATGACGTGACCGATGTGGAATTCGAAGAGGTCAAAGACGACGACAAAAAGTAAGTTGCGATAGTCGTAAGTCATAAAAGTCTAAGTATAACGGCACACGCAATAAATAAAAAACCTCGCAGGTCAATCCTGCGAGGTTTTTTTATTAGCTACCTTATCAAGACTGCTAAAACAGCTTGTTGGGGTATACCCCGCTGCTCACCAATTTGGCGATACTTTCCTGTACAATCGGTTTGTCATCCGGGTAGGTGACGCCGAACCATTTCTGCGACGTTGGGAGCACCTTGAAGGTGGCCTTACCGGCTTTGATGAGCTCATCGGCCACTTTAGGAATCAAAAACTCCGATTTCGGATTGTTTTCATTGGCTGGCACAAATGCCTTGAACAACTCTTCAGTCACCTCAAAAATTGCTGGTGTAAAGCCCCAGAAGTTCATCGACACGCGGCTGCTTCTTGGCAGTTCGGTTTCCACGCCGTCTTCTTCAAAGAAAATACGCTTTTCGCCGTCTACCTCTTTAAAGTATACCTTTAGGCGCTCGTTGATTTCGGTCATATTCCCGTCGTCGTCTACCTTACACACGCCCCGCGAAACGGACCCGTGCTCAGAAAGTGTTTTATCTATCTGGTAGCCCATCAACGAAAACTTGCTGTCTGTCACCTCATGAGTGAGGAACTTAGCCATCTTCTCAAATGCCTCATACCCATAAAAGTCATCGGCATTGATCACGCAAAACGGCTCATTGATCTGGTTTCGGGCGGAAAGCACGGCATGGGCAGTTCCCCATGGTTTCGAACGCTCAATCTGCTTATCAATACCAAATGGCGTCAAATCGTAACTTTGGTATACGTAATCTGTTTCGATTTTACCCGCCAGTTTCGGCTCGAATATTTCTTTGAATTTGTCGGCAAATTCCTCACGGATGATGAAACTTACTTTTCCGAATCCGGCTCTGATGGCATCATAAATCGAGTAATCGATAATCGTTTCGCCGTTAGGCCCGAATGGGTCTATCTGCTTCATGCTTCCATAGCGGCTGGCCATACCAGCCGCGAGAATTAACAAGGTGGGTTTACTCATTGTTTTAAACTTATTATAATGAATTTGTGTTCTCCAAATGGCCAAACTTAGCTAAATTCCAGCTGATATGGAAATACCTGCACTGCAATATTGCTTCGCCGTTTCCGCTTAGATTCACTACATTTCATTGGCAAATTCATTTGCGTCCGTTGCATTTTAATAAGCGGGTACTTTTTAAGGTGCAGTTGTTGGCCCAATCACCTTCAATATGCCGTTATCGTCGATTTCCATT
>Ga0079224_100011597_pt1 | contig 12151 bp, 6 predicted proteins | sample Stecom2015_FD_80414 | JGI IMG/M metagenome (GOLD analysis project Ga0079224, IMG submission 80414) | Agricultural soil microbial communities from Utah to study Nitrogen management - Steer compost 2015 | ecosystem: Environmental > Terrestrial > Soil > Agricultural land | place: USA: Utah... | reverse complement strand
TTCCTGCTTGGTCTTTTCTACAAAATCTCGGATTTCGATGGCTGCCTGCACCGCGATGATTGCATGATCTTCCCGCTCGATAGGCAGGCCTGCTGCGCACATGTAGCTATCTCCGATGGTTTTGATTTTCTCAATTCCCAGCCGACTGGTGATGCGGTCAATCTCCTGGTAATAAAAATCGATCTGCTCCACCAAATCTTTGGGTGAAAGGCCTGCACTGAATTGGGTGAAATTTTTAAAATCAGTAAACAGCACCGTGACTAAGTTGTAGTCTTTGGCCTTGACGGTTCCTTTGGCTTTCAATTCCTGAGTAGTCTCATAAGGCAGGATGTTGAGCAAGAGATTTTCGCTGATTTCCTTTTCCTCCTTGAGTTCTTTGGTGCGTTCCTCCACCACGCGCTCCAGTACAGCCTGCCGATCCAGCTGGCTTTGGACTGTAGAGATCACCCCGCCGATGGCATCCAAAATATTCAGGTGATAAGGGAGCACGCCCTTGCCTTTTTGCAAAAGCTGTGGTCTCCTTCCTGCAAAGAAATACCCCAAGATTACCTTGTTATGGAGGATGGGGGAAAACACCAAATGATGAATCTCAAGTTGATCCCGCAGATGCCGTTCAAAGTCGTTCTGGGGTTCATCTTGGTTAAGCATCACGGCTTTTTTACTTTCAAAAAAATCCTGAGGGACGCTGATGAGCTTGTTTCGGACGGCCTCCGTATTGTAGAAGCCAAATCCTTTTAAGTATCTGGGCTCATAATCCAAAGACCCGGGGCTGACGGGGAGAAGGATGGCCGCAACGTCCATCTTCATCCGGACGTTGATGCTTTCGGCCAGGCTGTCAAACAATTGTTCGCGGTCGTTTTGCTCTTCTACATTTTGGAGTTCGGCAATGACTTTTAGCCCCTCGCTCATCTGGAAGACGTCCTTTGACAAGTCGGAGTTCCGGTACTCCAAGCTCATACAAGACGTCGTCAATTCCTTCAATCTATTCTTGTAATAGTTGATTTCTTTTAATGCCTGTTCGTATTTTTCTTCCAGAGAGGACATTGAGGTAACCTACTTTTCAGCCAAAAAACACAAAACGCCCGTCCAGTCTAAGGGCTGCAGAACCCCTCCAACCTGTGCTACTTCTACTCCCGAGTAAAACCCAGACAACGGAATCGAACCCAGCGCCTGCCTCACCTGCTCACCATCTTCGAAATCCACCCCTGCAAACGGCCTGGCCCTTCCTCCACAATTGATATAAAATGAAAAAATCGGATTGAGATTGGCGATCTTCTTCATCTCCTCCTGGATGGCCTTCCCAACGTAATCGGGCTCCAGATTCCTGCGCATCAGCTGCACCTCCGTTCCGATTACCAGATCGGGCTCAAACATAATCAGCGCATTGTGTTCCTCATCCACAGCCAGCGTGAGCCGGTTGGCAAACTCGTTTTCTTTAAACTCGCCATACTTTTCTCCCCGATTTACACCCAACGTGACATTCATCGCAAAATCCTTGACATCGATCACTTCGGGTCCTCCAAGAAGCTCTTGGATCTTCTGAATCGCCGGCATCCCGTCGATCTCCATCACCATCGGTCCTTCGGATTTGGTGACCGTGAGGTAATCGCTGCAGGGGAAGCACCCGTGCAGGATGGTCGACTCCATCACGCATTCCCCGGAGATCAGGATGGCTATTACGTTTTGCGTATACACGTGATCATTCACGATCTGATAGCATTCGCTTAGCATCATATCTGCCAAAAATCCCCCTCCAACACAGGAAATGCCCGAAGGAAGATACGGCTCCAAGCTTGCAAAGAGCGGTGTGGCAAAATTGAGCATAGGCGGGTTTTGCTGCTTACTCGAATCGTAAAAGACCATCAGGCCCCGCGGGTCGGGAATGTCCGCCTGCTGGATTTTCTTGCCGAGTTCCTCTCCGGCTTTAGCTTCGTCGACGTTGAGCCCGCCCTGAGAAAAAACCGCGAACTTCACCTTATCCGAGCTGAATACCGTCACTCCCACCTCAAAACCGTCATATCCGATGAAGGTGTCGCTGATCACCCCAAAAGAAGTCCCCCCGGCCTTTTCACAATCCGGAATTACCTGATTTACTCCATTTAGAAATTGCTTTGGGTTATGTTTTCCGCCACAAAAAATAAGGGCAAAATCTGCCCGATCAATATTCCCGTGTTTCACCGCGCGGGAGGCTGCTTCCTTGCCCGCTAAAAATGAGTCTGTTTGATTACTATGGCCGATTCCAATCTTAGTTTTCATTCTAGGTGAGGGGGTTGTTAGATAGATTGCATTAAAACGGTATAAAATATCATTATAGACAAATAGATATAATAAAAAGTAATGTGAAGCGTACCTTTTCTGAGAAAAGATACGCATTCTTACCCGAGTAATTTTTAAAATTTATCAAAAGAAAAGCGCCTCTCTAATTTTGGTTCTTTCAAATTTTCTATTTAGTCAATTGGATGCAAGAGTTAGTCACCTTATTGCTCATCCATAGATAGTTTTGCCTTTTCTGCTTTAAAAAACTAGAACACCGAACCCTAGAAATCAGCGACTTTTATCCTAAAACCTTGAGGACTGATCTCGACACGATTGTACTATTTGATCTCACCGCGGCGCTATACTTGGCTGCCTAATTTATTTTCAAGCTCGATATATAGATCACAAACCAAGAACCTTACATATTGCTTTCCTTGGGCTATTGTCATATTTAACTCGCTTCATGGGCTCAAACAATAAGGATCTACCCTGTGGCTTTCCGCGGAAATTTATCCTTTGACATTATTCATACGTGAGATTGGTCACAGTAATAAGGGGTAGTCTGATCCGTGCGTTTTAGAACTTTTCGGGACAGCCTAAAGACAAGAAGGAATAGAAATAGGCTAAAGAACTTTGATTTCAATTACTATCTCCACAATTTGAGACAATAGATCCGACAAACCCATATTCCATGAAAAATAACCGACGTGATTTTTTGCAAAAAATCGGACTTGGAGCTGCGGGCATCACAGCTGTTCCATTCGTTGCCAATGCCAATTCACCCGCCGATCAACCATCCGATGCTGACGATGAACAATTCCTCCAGATCGGTGATGAAATTGCCTTGGCAGAGACTTCTTATGGAAAAATAAGAGGCTACAAGCTCAAGGGCATCTATACCTTCTTGGGTGTCCCTTACGGCGCAGACACCTCCGGAAAAAACCGATTTATGCCGCCTCAAAAGCCCGAACCTTGGGAAAGTGTCAAGGACACAATCTGGTGGGGTAATACAGCTCCCCAGATCATGGATCAGCGCTATGCAAATGTGCATGCCTCCTTTGCAGACCACTGGAACTACGATGATGTGAGCGAAGACTGCCTGCGTCTGAATATCTGGACGCCAGCGATAGCCGACGGTAAGAAAAGACCGGTCATGGTCTGGCTCCACGGCGGCGGATTCACTAACGGAAACGCAATCGAGCAGGACGGCTATCACGGAGAAAACTTCTCCCGAAAGGGTGATGTGGTCTTCGTCTCGATCAACCATCGGCTGGGACCGATCGGATTTACGGACCTTTCGGGAGTAGGAGGTTCAAAATACGCGAGTTCGGGCAATGCAAGTCAGCTGGACATCATCGCATCGCTGGAGTGGGTGAGGGACAACATCGCCCAGTTTGGCGGCGACCCAGGCAACGTCACCATCATGGGTCAATCCGGCGGGGGAGCCAAAGTCACCTGCACGATGGCTATGCCTGCTTCCAAAGGACTTGTGCACAAGGGCGTCGCGCTAAGTGGATCGATGCTCACGGCCAACGATCAAGCTTAGAGCCAGAAACTTGGGCAATATGTGATGGAAGCTGCTGGCTTGACGCCCGACTCACTAGACAAGCTGCAAGAGATCCCCTGGAGAGAATACATCGACATCGCCAACAAAGCGCTGGATCGGATGCGCAAGGAAAATCCATCACCGGGATTTCGAGGGGGATTTGGACCTGTGGCTGATGGGGTAAACGTACCAAAGGGAGAATTTTTCAGCAATCCCAACGATCACACCGCGGCAATGCCATTGATGATTTGCACGACGTTTCACGAATGGAATGCCACGCGCACCGACGCACAATTGGATGCAATTGACTTAAACGGCGTAGTAGAAAAGCTCAAACCACGATTTGGTGACAAATCTGCCGAGATTGTGAATGCCTATAACACCGCATTTCCGGGCAAAAAGCCAGTGGAAATCTGGGCGATGGTGTCTTCAAGTCGACAAGGTGCCGTGAACTGTGGCAACGCGAAATCAAAACAGTCCGCACCGGTTTACATGGCTTGGTTTGGATGGGAACCTAACCTATACAACGGCAGGATGAGGGCGTTTCATTGCATTGATATCTGCTTTTGGTATGACAACACTGACCGGATGTACACGCATACCGGAGGTGGCAAGCGACCCCGTATGCTGTCCGAAAAGATGTCTTCCTCGCTACTGGCCTTTATGAAAACCGGCAATCCCAACGCAGGCAAACTACCAAACTGGCCGAAATTCACCGCACAAAACGGGGAGACGATGATACTGAACGACATCAGCGAAGTCAAAAATGATCCCGACCGAGCCGCAAGGATGAAGATTCCTTCTGTCTAGCCATACGCCGTTCAACTGCAAACCCAGGACTTCAGAATTCCAACCTTCTGAAGTCCTTTTTCGCATTGCACCCAAAAAACACTTCATTCGCTTTTTTCGTGTTCACTCATTATATACCTTATGAGAAAGCATAATTTTTCTGAAAAGATAGAATTCTGCCGCGCAGATAACCGCTAGTTTTAGACTATCTCAGATCTAACCACTCACATATGACCGACTTTAAAAACTACAAAGTTCCGTACGAACTTAGCCCCGAATATTCTAAGTCCGTGGCCTATTTCTCCATGGAATTTGCCATCCATCAGCCTCTGAAAATTTACAGCGGTGGGCTGGGATTTCTCTCTGGATCCCATTTGCGCAGCGCCTATGAGCTTAAACAAAACCTCATCGGCATCGGTATTCTGTGGAAATACGGCTATTACGACCAAGGAAGAAATCAGGACCAAACCCTGAAACCTGAATGGTACGAAAAGACCTATAGCTTCCTCGAGGACACCGGTATCAAGTTTCAAGTGCCGGTGCACAATCAACCCGTCTGGGTCAAAGCTTGGTATTTGCCGCCGACGACATTCAAGAGCGCGCCGCTATTCCTCCTGAGCACCGACGTACCCGAAAACGACTACATCAGTCAGACCATTACGCACCGGCTTTATGATGCGGATACTGCCGCCAAGATTGCTCAAACCATGATCTTGGGAATTGGCGGAGCCATGCTGGTGGACGAGCTGAATTTTAACCCTGAGGTTTATCACCTGAATGAAGCCCATGCGCTCAGCAGCGCCTTCTATCTACTCAAAAAGTTTGGGAGCAAAGAGGAACTCAAAAAGCGCCTGGTATTCACCACGCATACGCCCGAAGAAGCTGGCAATGAAAAGCACGACTATTACCTTCTGAACAAGATGAGCTTTTTCTACGGCCATTCTGTCGCTGAGGTACAAAGCCTGACGGGAATGGATGGCTCGGTCTTCAACCATAGTCTGGCGGCTCTTCGCTTTGCCAGAGAAGCAAACGGCGTGAGTAAACTGCACGGCGAGGTCAGTCGCAAGATGTGGGGTGACTACCCAGACATCCCTGAGATCCAATCCATCACCAATGCCCAAAACTGGAAATATTGGGCGGATAAGCAGCTTTACAAATTCATGGAGGAGGCAGACAATGACGGATTTGACGACCGAAAACGCTTTCTGAAGAAAAGGGCCTTTGAGATCGTCGCCGACCAAACCGGCAAATTGATGGATCCCGATGTGTTGACCATTGTCTGGGCGAGGAGGTTTGCGGCCTATAAGCGTCCCGATCTCATCGCACAGGATCTGGCGGGCTTTCAGGAACTCGTCAACAATGCCGAATATCCAGTTCAAATCATCTGGGCAGGCAAGCCTTACCCAATGGACTATGGCGCAATCAGCGTATTCAACTCACTCGTTCACTTGAGTAAACGCTTCAAAAATGTGGCGGTCTGCGTAGACTACGAGCTCTCTCTCAGCAAGCGCCTGAAGCAAGCCTCCGATGTCTGGCTCAACAATCCCCGGGTACCGCGTGAAGCATCCGGGACGAGTGGGATGACCGCGGCAATGAATGGCTCGGTCAACTTCAGCACTGACGACGGCTGGATTTGCGAGTTTGCCAAGCATGGAGAAAACTCTTTCATCGTCCCTCAGGCAGACTATCAAAATCTGAGCGTCCAAGATCAGGATACCCAAGATCTCGATCACTTGTATGAGATCCTGAACAACGAAATTCTTCCAACCTACTACGGCAACAGGCGCAAATGGAGGGATATCGTGCAGACGGGAATGCACGACGTGCGCCATGACTTCGAGAGTAACCGAATGGCGAAAGAATACTACGAAAAACTCTACAAAAAGTAATCGAACGCGCCGTAGCAAACGGCGCACAGATGTCAGTCCGAGCGGAGTCGAAGGCCCTATCCAGAGAATCGGGACTGCATTTCGACTTCGCTCAAGTTGGCATCCCTTAAGTTGATGCGAACTCTTCTCTTTCAATTTCGAGAAAACCCGCACCTGCTCCTTGGCGCCCTCGGAGTCAGATAGAGTGCGTGAAATTCCCGGTCCATTTCCAACCAACCCATAAAATGAGTCCGGTAGCACCGCGCTTCAAAAGTATAACTAGTCCTCGCTCTCCATCGTGAGCCCCCATGTGCCAGTCAACTTCCGATCGAATCCAGTCTTCTCGTCGAGATTTTTGAAGACGTTCTTTCCACTCGTGGAAAAAAATTCCGGGTATCTCCTCACAGGGATTTGATAAATGCACCAAAGATCAGCGTTGAGGATTTCCTCAGTCACAAGATATCCCTCGCGGCTAATTAGTCGATACAAACCGTCATGTGCCTTTTCCGTAGGTTAAAAATTAAGTGTCTTTTATCTTATAAACCTTTCCGTCCGCTTTGGTCATGAGATAAAGCTGTCCACTTTTGTCCTGGCCGAATTTTAGATCTACCCGCTTGTTGCCACAGAGCTCTATTAGGCTCATTTCCTTCCCATTAAAGCGAACTCCCCAGCTTTCTGCTATTACCTCTTTTCCGGGGTTAAGATCTGAAATCAGCAACCTTCCGGAAGGAACATCTCCGAACAAAAGCTTGCCCTTGTGAGGACCTTTTTGGATCACATATCCGGCGATGATCGCGGCGATCTCATCATGATCAATCTGCAACAAGGGATAGCTCGCGCCTAACTTCGCATCGTCTGCCGGCAAAGTGAACAGCTGATCCATGTCTCCGTAGGGGTTGATCACGAAAGTTCCTTCGCGCACAGGCCATCCGTAGAACTTGCCCGGCTCGATTAGGTTCAGCTCCTCCACATTTTTGTGGCCGATCTCCGACGCCAAAAGTCGCCCCTGGAGGTCCCACAAGATCCTGTTGGGATTGCGAAAGCCATGAGCGAATACTTCTTGCGCCTTATCTTGCTGCCCAACAAACGGGTTGTCGGCCGGTATCCCATACTTGCCGTTTTTGCTGTTATTTCCCGCTGGATCGATGCGCAGGATGCTACTCCACACATCGCGGCCCTGATGATCGCAGATGTAGGCAAAGCCACTTTCGGCCGATCCGCCGTCACCGATTCCGATATATAGCATACCATAGTCGGGATCGCCTTTTTTTACCGTGGGATTAAAGGTGACTTCCTGCATGCCGTGGATCTGCGTTACAAAATTGATCCGGAGCATTTCGCGGCTCGTTCCCTCAAACTTTTCGGCCTTGGGGTCTTTGGCTTTCCACTCGGTGAGAACCCACTGGAGAAAAACCTTCACAGAGTCAGGGTAAGTATAATCTGCCGGGACCTGGTTTCCTTTTTCGCTGTGGCCGGTGTAGAAAATTCCGTTTTCGGCGAATTTTGGGTGGAAGGCGTAGCTCCCCAATCCCGTCGCCAGTCCCGGTTTGAAGAGGATATTAGGCATCAGTTGGCGGATGGGCAGATACTCATGGTATTTGTCACCTTTCAGCTCATACAAAACTCCTCGCTGATCGTTGAGAAAAGTGCGACCTGATACAGGGTCAGACTCGAGTTTAGTGATCTTGGCAAGGGGCGGAACCGTGTCAGATGCGGGCATCTGCATCACAAACTCCAGGTCCAGTCGGATGCCCGAATCTGGAATAGTATCTGCGATCGGATCAGCGAGACCGGTGACCGCCGCAGTGTCAGGGAGCGTCTCGTAGGTGTGCAAGTAACTCAGAATAGCATCTACGTCTTCATCTTCCAGCTGAGAAAATGCCGGCATGTAGCTTTTGAAGTCTTCAAAAAGCGCCACGGCCCGCTGATCACCTGCCTCGATAAGCTGCGCAGGATGGTCGATGAACTCCCGAAGCCACTCGGTATCGACGCTGCGTGTCACCCCGCTGAGGTTGGGACCGATACCCGTCTGTAAAAAATTATGACAAGTGGCACAGTTTTGCTCAAATAGCTTTTTGCCCTTTGCGATTTGTTCGGTGTCGGTGGAGATCTCCGCTCCAAACTCGTTTCTGTTAGTTGTACAGGAGAAGATCAGGAGGCAGCATGCTATCGCTGGAATCAAGGCATTTTTCATCGCTACTAATTTGGGATTTTCCTCTTCTAGGAAAAACTTCAAGCCAGATTCTTTCAGTTTTTAATTTGGTTTCTGGCTTGAAAATCAGCCGATCCTACGTAGTACGCCCTGAATTCGTATACTTGGAACTATTTCCGCTGTTAGATATTTGCAATGTCGAACGACTTATCCTAGATTTTTAATCCGGTTCTCATTTTCTCCGCTGTTCGGCATTTGTAATGTCGAACGACCTATCCTCGGATTTTTAATCCAAATTCTAGCTTTTATTTTCGAATCAAAATCCCTGCTTTTAAAAGAAGTTCGACCCCGCCCTAGTCGCATTCTGACATGCTTCCGACTAAGAGAAATCGAGTACAGATTTGCAATTTTGTATCCCTCCATTCAATCCATAAAAGTATAAAGCAAAAAAACCTCCGATCTTATGCAAATCGGAGGTTTCCTGTGTCTGACAATCTTAGAAAGGATACTTGCCTGCTGAGATCATGTGGTCGGCGATCTGTCTTCTCAGCTCTTTTGTGTTGACAAGATCCGCTTTGGTAAATCGCTTCAAGCCCATGAGCATCACTTTTTGTTCGTCTCCTTTGGTAAAGGCTCCAATGGCTTCCTTCGCTGCCGCATTGATCTTATCTACGGCCTTCGACAGATAGACCTGGGCCATAGCGATCTGATTTGCGCAGGCTTCTTGTCCCTTTAGGCCTACCAGTTTTTCTGTTCTCAAGATCCCCGACTCAGCTGCATAGATCTCAATCATCACGTCCGCCAGGTTCATCATGATTTCCTGCTCGTCCTCGATCTTGTCCTGCAAAGCCATCGCAGCCTTTCCACCCACCATCAAAAATACCTTTTTGAGTTTTTTGAGGACTTCTTTTTCCGCTGCAAAAAGCTCCGAAGTGTCGATGGTTTCGAAAGAAGGGACAGAAGTCAGCTCTGCTGATACGGCCATTGCCGGTTCGAACAGGTTGATTTCGCCTTTCATAGCGCGCTTCAGCACCATGCCCACCATCAGCATTCTGTTGATCTCATTAGTACCTTCATAGATTCTGGAGATGCGGGCATCGCGGTAGGCCTTTTCCATCGGCGCTTCGGCGGAGTAGCCCATCCCGCCGTAGATCTGCACCCCTTGATCAACCACGTAATCCAGGACTTCAGAGCCGTGGATCTTAGCTATTGCGCATTCAATGGCAAAAGCCTCTACGCCCTTGAGTTTGGCTTCGGATTCGTTCATTCCATCTGCGATCAGGGCGTTGATACGGTCTTCGATATCCTGACCGGCCCTGTAGCACAAGGACTCCGAAATATAGGTTTGAGTCGCCATTTCGGCGAGTTTTGATTTGATAGCACCAAAGGTGTTGATGCTGACACCGAACTGCTTGCGCTCGGTGGAGTAGGAGACGCTGCGGGAGATGACCGTTCGGACACCACCCAAGACGCCTGCGCCAAGTTTGATACGTCCTATGTTCAGGATATTCACCGCGATCTTAAAGCCATTTTGCCGATCAGAAAGCATGTTCTCTACCGGCACCGGACAGTCATTAAAAAACACCTGACGGGTAGAGGAGCCTTTGATGCCCATTTTCTTCTCCTCCTCATTCATCGAGATTCCTCCAAAGGTCTTTTCGACGATGAATGCCGTGAGGTTTTTATCCTCTTCGATCTTTGCAAATACGATGAAAAGATCGGCAAAACCGGCGTTCGAGATCCACATCTTCTGGCCAGTGATCAGGTAGTGAGACCCGTCTGCTGAAAGGACCGCCTTGGTCTTGCCGCTATTGGCGTCCGAACCTGCGTCTGGCTCGGTGAGGCAATAGCAGGCTGCCCATTCCCCGGTTGCAAGCTTGGGAAGGTACTTTTGCTTCTGTTCTTCAGAACCGTAATACAAGATCGGTAACGTACCGATCCCAGTATGAGCTCCATAGGTGGTGGAAAAAGATCCCGCGGCCCCGATGATGTCGGCAATGAGCATCGAGGTGTTGAAGCTCATGCCCAATCCGCCATATTCCTCTGGAACGGCTACTCCGAGAAGTCCTAATTCGCCGGCTTTCTTGAAGATAGCCGGAACGAGATCCGGGTTTTTCATGCTATCGATAGCGTCACTATTTGGCGTGATCTCTGTATCGATAAAGTCCTGACAGGCCTGAGCCATCATTTTCTGCTCTTCACTGAACTCCTCGGGGATGAAGATATCCTGAGCTGATGTTTCCCGGACGAGGAATTCACCTCCTTGGATTGTTTTAGTTAAGGTGCTCATATTGATATTATTAGATTTTAGACGTTAGATATTCGATGTTCGATGTTCGATGTTCGATATTCGATGTTCGATATTTAATATTCAATATTCAGTGTTGAATGTTCCAGACAGAAATATCGAATGTCCAATTTCAAATTTCGAACGTCGAATTACAGTTATTTCAACAACTCATAAACTCCAGCGACACCTTGTCCGCCGCCAACACAGGCGGTGACGAGCCCGTACTTTTTGTTTTGACGGCGAAGTTCATTTAAGATCTGGACGGAAAGCTTGCCTCCAGTGCATCCGAGCGGATGTCCCAGTGCGACCGCACCACCGTTGACATTGACGATGTCGGGGTTCATGTCCAAGGACTTGATCACTGCTAATCCCTGTGCTGCAAAAGCTTCATTCAGCTCCACAAGATCAATGTCATTCAAGGTTAATCCAGCTTGCTTCAGGGCTTTTGGCACAGCTTCTCTCGGCCCGATCCCCATGATGCGCGGATCAACGCCAGCTACGGAATAGGACATAAGTCTAGCCACCGGGTCCAGATTAAGCGACTTCATCAGTCTCTCAGACATCACGACGACGAATGCTGCTCCGTCAGAAGTCTGGGAAGAGTTTCCAGCAGTCACTTGTCCGCCGTTTTTGAAAGCGGGCTTCAGCGATGCAAGCACTTCCAGGGTCGTACCGGCTCGGGGTCCTTCATCTGTGTCCACGATGAACTTTCGCGTCTTCTTTTTTCCTTTTTCGTCCAGATAGGTTTCTTCCACTTCGACCGGCACAATCTCATCCTTAAACTTGCCCGCTGCAATTGCCGCAAGGGCTTTCTCATGAGACCTCACGGAAAAAGCATCTGCCTCTTCGCGTGTGATACTGTATTCTCTAGCCAGCTCCTCAGCCGTCAAACCCATGCTGATGTAGTAGGAGGGATGCTCGGTGGCGATCTTGTAGTTGAGCGCAGTCTTGTAGCCCATCATTGGTACCAAAGACATGGATTCGGTGCCGCCTGCGATGATACAATCTGCCATTCCGGCTTTGATCTTGCCTACGGCCAGCGCTATCGCTTCCAGTCCTGATCCGCAGTACCTGTTGATGATAAAGCCGGGATTGTCCACTCCCAGAGCCAAAAGTGAGATCATTCTACCCATCTGCATGCCCTGCTCGGCCTCCGGTACGGCGTTGCCGACGATCAGGTCGTCAACCATCTTGGTCTCCAGCCCCGGAGTGTCAGCGATCAGATGCTTGATCACATCCGCCGCTAGGTC
>Ga0079224_100011596_pt1 | contig 12151 bp, 8 predicted proteins | sample Stecom2015_FD_80414 | JGI IMG/M metagenome (GOLD analysis project Ga0079224, IMG submission 80414) | Agricultural soil microbial communities from Utah to study Nitrogen management - Steer compost 2015 | ecosystem: Environmental > Terrestrial > Soil > Agricultural land | place: USA: Utah... | reverse complement strand
GCAGTGACCTTGACGGACGGGCTTGAGCCGATCACTTCCTGGCCGCCTCCACCATGCCCTGCACCACGCCCTTCGCGTTGCCGATGAAGATGCGGTCGTCCAGCACTAGCACGGGCCGTTTCAGGAAGCTGTATTCCTGCAGGATGTACGTGCGGTAGTCCTGCTCGGTGAGGGTCCGCTCGTGCAGGCCCATGGGGCGGTACTTCATGGAGCGGCGGCTGAACAGGGCCTCGTAGCTGCCGGCGAGCTGCTGCATGGCATCGAGCTCGGCCGCGGTGATCGGCTCGCTCTTGATCTCGCGCAAGGTGAACTGCTTGAGGTCCGGGATCTCCTTCAGGATGCGCTGGCAGGTGCTGCAGGTGGCCAGGTGGTAGATGGTGCGGGGCATGCGTAGCGGGGGGGTGTGAAGGCGAAGGTGAGGCTTTCGGGTGAAAGGCCTACACGAGATCGTCTGCCGGCCACGCGCACAAGGCCCCGGGGCGTCTATCGGCTGGGCCTTACGCTGACGGGTGTGAGGAAATCCATCGTGGTGGTGCGCTGACCCGCGCCTGCTCAATGGTCCCCGGCGGCGGCTCGATGGCCCGGCCACCGAAGCGGCGGGCGGAGTAGGTTTGGCGCATGGCCGTCCAAGGGGAACGTGTGCGCCGGTGGCTGCCGGGGGTGCTGCTGGTGATCGCCTTGTGGTTGATGGCCGGCTGCGGCCAAGCACCTGCCGATGAGGCCCCCGGCCTGTTCGGTGCGGACAGCACCTCCTTCCGCGCGGAGCTGGATTCCGCCCGCGCCCTGCTGGGCCAAGGCGATATCGCGCGTGCCGATCCCATCGTGCGCGCCATCCTCGCCGGGGCCGTGGCGCCCGAAATGGTGCGGCAGCGCGCCCTGGCCATCGGCTACCTCGGCAACATCATGCAGCGGCGCAACCTGCTGGACAGCGCCGCCAACTGCCACCGCGCGGTGATCGCCCTGGCGCAGGCCCACGGCGAGCCGGACACCGAGGCCACCGCGCGCCTCAACCTCGGCGTGGCCCTGGAGATGCAGGGCGACCACGCCGGCGCGCTGGAGCAGCAGCTGGAGGCCTTCCGCCTGAAGGAACAGCTCGGCGACAGCAGCGGCATGGCGCGCGGCCTCAACAACATCGGCATGCTCTACGCCCGCACGGACGACACGCTGCAGGCCCGCGACCACTTCCGCCGCGCCGTGGCGATCAACGCCCAGGTGGCCCGCACCGGTGATAGCGCATCGTGGCACCGCAGCTTGATGAACCTGGCCGTGATGGAGATGGACCTGGGCCGCTACGATACCGCGCTGGTGCTGCTGCAACGCTCGGCCGAGGTGTGCCCGGCACGCATGTACAACAGCAACGCCGCCGCCCTGCTGGCCAACATGGCCCTGGCGCAGGAGGGGCTGGGCGATGACCAGGCCGCCGCCGCGCTGTACCACCGCGCGTTGGACGTGGCCCGGCAGCAGGACGATGAATGGGCGCTGGGGGAGGTGCGGCACTACCTGGCCGATATGCTGGTGCGCACCGGCCGGCCCGCGCAGGCCCTGGCCCACCTGGACACCGCGCTGGCCATCACCCGCGCGCTGGGCGACCGCAGTTCGGAGAAGAACGTGCTGCTCTCCCGGGCCGAGGCCCTGGCCGCCGACGGCCGCCACGCCGAGGCCTACCACGCCCACCGGGCCCATTCCGCCCTGGCCGATTCGCTGATGAACGCCGGCAAAGACGCGGTGATGCGCGAGCTGCACGTGAAGTACGCCGTGGAGCGCAAGGAGAGCGAGAACCAGCGCCTGCGCACCGCCGCTGAGCTGGCCGAGGCCCGCGGGCAGAACCTGCGGTGGATGCTGGCCGCCGCAGTGTTGCTGGCGGTGGGCACCGGCGTGGTGGCCCGGCTGCTGGCCCAGCGCTCGCGCGAGCGTGCCCAGCGCCGCGAGGCCGACCTGGAGCAACAGGCCCTGCGCGCGCAGATGGACCCGCACTTCCTGTTCAACGCGCTCAACACCATACCCGGCCTCTACGCCGGCACCGATGCCCGCACCGCCACCGCCTACGTGGGCCACCTCTCCAACCTGCTGCGCCTGATCCTGGAGAGCTCGCGCCAGCTGCAAGTGCCCCTGCGCCAGGAGCTGCAACTGATCGAGCACTACCTGCACGTGAGCGCATCGCGCCACCCCGGCATGTTCCACCACGCGATCTCCGTGGCGGCGGACATCGACCCGGACACCGTGGCCATACCGCCGATGCTGCTGCAGCCGCTGGTGGAGAACGCCATCCTGCACGGCCTGGCGCCCCGGCGCAGCGGCGGGCAATTGCAGGTCGAGATCGAGCGCCAAGGCGCCATGCTGGTGTGCCGCATCCGCGACAACGGGGTGGGCCGGGCGGCCAGCGCACAGCACGGCGGCCGCTCGCTGGCGCCCTCGCGCGGGCTGCGGATCACCACCGAAAGGCTGCGGCAGTTCAATCGCGGCGCCGACCTGCCGCACGGGCTGGAGATCGTCGACCTGCACGATGCCGAAGGGCGGCCCACCGGCACCGAGGCGACCGTACGCACCATCATCCACCGCACATGGACCTGAAGCCGCGCCTGCTGATCGTGGACGACGAGGCGCCCGCCCGCGCGGCCCTGCTCGAGGCCCTGGCCGCCACGGGCACGCCGCACCACGTGGTGGGCCAGGCCGATGGCCGCGATGCCGCCATACAGCTCATGGACCGCCTGCGCCCCGACGTGGTGCTGCTGGACATCCGCCTGGGCGACGGCACCGGCTTCGAGGTGCTGGACCGCGCCGCGTGGAAGCAGGCCCGCGTGATCTTCATCACCGCCTTCGACCAGTATGCCATCCGCGCCTTCCGCTGCGCCGCCGTGGACTACCTGCTGAAGCCCGTGGATCCCGCCCTGCTGGGCCAGGCGATCAAGCGCGCAGCGGCCGGCACGCCTTCCGCCGAGGTGGAGACCCTGCTGCGCAACATCGCACGGCCCGGCGAGGAACGCATCGTGGTGCCTTGCGCCGAGGGGATCCATGTGCTGGCCCCCATGCACATCACCCGCTGCGCCGCCGACGGCAATTACACTCAGCTTTTCACCACCGACGGCGAACGCCTGGTGACCGCCCGCACCCTGAAGGACTTCGAGGAGCTGCTGGCGCCGCACCGCTTCGAGCGCGTACACATGAGCCACCTGGTGAACCTGCTGCACGTGCGCAAATTCCTCAACCGCGACGGCGGCACCCTGGTGCTGAGCGACGGCAGCACCGTGCCGGTGTCCCAACGCAAACGCCAGCAGGTGATCGAGGCCATCGGGCGGCTGTGATGATCTGGGGCGTGTTGATATCACGGCAAGCTGACCCATGGGTCGCACTCTCCCATCCACGCGATCATCCCCGGCGACTGCTCAATGCCCCCCCGCGAACGGCCCGCACGGCCTACGGCGCGCCTTGCTTTCCCCCATCTTGCGCCCCACAAACACCACAATGAAGAACATCCTTCGCGCCGGCCTGTTGATGGCGATCCTGGGCAGCACCGCCTTGCAGGCCCAACAGCTGAACCCCGTGACCAACGAGTTCCTGGTGAACCAACAGCTCAGTGGCACGCAGACCTATCCGCACGTGGCCAGCGATGAGAGTGGCGGCTATGTGATCGTGTGGCGCCACACCGCGAACACCTTGATGGCGCGCCGCTATGGTCCGGACCATCAGCCGATCACCGACGAGATCGTCGTGGCCCAGGGCAACTTGGCCCGGGTGTACTACTGGAGCGAAGGCCGTTACGTGATCGCATGGAGCGGCAGCCCCGCCGGCATGAAGGTGCTCAACGCCGACAACACCTTAAGCGAGACCTATGCCGTAGGATACGCCGATGGGGTGGACATGGACATCCGGGGCGATGAGCTGGTGCAGGTCTCCACCGCCAGCCAGCACATCCATATCCGCAAATGGAATTTGCTAACCCACGCCTGGACGGGGCCCTCCGTGCAGGTGTCCGAAGCGCCCAATGCCAACTACCGCTACCCGCAGGTGCGCTGGACCAACACGGGCCAGATCGTCACCGTGTACAGCCGGGGCAGCGGCACGAACCGCATCTACCGGAAGACCTTCAACAGCAACCTGCTGGCGCAGATCCCGGAAGAGATCGTACACACCCTCAATTTCGGGTTGGTAAGCGTGATCAACGTGTCGATCAACGCCCTGGACCAATTGCTGATCTACGCGAAGTTCGGCGTGAACGGCACCGATGTGTTCTGGGGAAGGGTGCTCGGCCCCGATGGCTCCGAGCTCACGGCCGGCGTGGGCAACATGAGCGCGCCGTACGCCCACTACTACACCGACTGCGAGCTCTTCGACAACGGCAACGTGGTGCTCACCAACAACCACATGAACTCCTTGAACGACCCCGAGGACTACAACGTGCGGGTCAACTACGGGATCGACCTCGGCTCGCCCAACACCGGATGGCAGCCGGCCAGCAACACCGTGAGCGGCGAGCAACGCTACCCCCACGTGACCAAGTTGCCCAACGGCGGCTTCCTCATGGTGTGGAACGGCAACGGTTTCCAAGGCGATGCCGACGGCGTGTACGCACGGGCCTTCGCAGCGGCCGCATGGCCGGGTCTCGCCAGCGATACGCCATTGTCTGTCGTAGTGGACGAGACCGGCACCACGCAACAGCTCGGCCTGCGCATAGGCACCCCGCCCACGGGCAACGTGGTGATCGACCTCGCCGTGAGCGACCCCACGGAGGCGTCCATCGGCACATCGCAGCTCACCTTCACCCCGGCCAACTGGGACCAGGTGCAGCAGGTGACCATCACCGGCGTGGACGATGCGGAGGATGACGGCGACATCGACCTGCATGTGATCGCCAGCATGAACGCCGCCACCGCCGACGCCACCTACGCCGCCCTGCCCGCCACGCAATACGCCGTGGTGAACCGCGACGACGACGCCACCTTCCTCATGCCCGCCGACCAGAGCTTCTGCCGCACCGTCGGCATGGCCCAGGTGGCCCTGATCATCACCAACAACGGCGACCCGGTGGGTTCACCCGTGGCCACCAGCAGCGACCAGAGCGTTGTGCCCGATGCAGCCCTGAGCATCGTGCAGGCCGATGCCACCACCTACCATGTCGCCATCGCCTCCTTGGAAGACCAAGCCTCCGGCACGGCCACCATCACCGTGACCGTCACGGATGGCAGCTTCGCATACAGCGATGCTTTCGACGTGACCACCTTGGGCACCGTGCCGCAGATCGAATGGGTGGACATGGAACTGGTGAGCACCCCGGCCGTGAGCTACCAGTGGCACCTCGATGGCGCGGCGATCGCCGGAGCCACCGGGCAGACCTGGACCCCGCTGGAGAACGGCCTCTACACCGTGGAGATAGTGGACGCCAACGGATGCATGATGACGAGCGCCGACCACTTCTTCGGCTCCACAGGCCTGTCACCCTTGAGCACAGCGGGCATCTCCCTTCATCCACAACCGGCCACCGATCTGCTCTTTGTGACCGGCGCGGACCCTGGTAGCACCTACCGCATGGTGGATGCGCGCGGACGCGTGGTCGCTGAAGGCGTGGTCCAGCAGGCACACGCCCGGATCGTAACGACTTCTTTCGTACCTGGCATGCACGTGCTGCTCCTCACCAGCGCGGCACAGGTGATACGCATGCCCGTGATGCTGCAATAGTTGTGGGGTAGGGTGGGGGAAGGGGGTCAATAGGATCTCCCACGCCTACGGCGATGCGGTGGCGATCGCGAAAGCGGACAACGCCGGGAACCGATTTCCGGTCTTTCCTTGCAAACACCCACATGCGTGCCCCCCTGCCTTTGCTTGCCCTGTTAAGCACCGCCGTCCTCAACGCACAGCACGTCCAATGGCTTACCACAGGAGCCATCGGGTACGACACCAATCCGGACATGCCGAGCCATCTGGTATGCGCCTCGGGGAACGATCAGGTGTACGTGGGGCGCTCCACCTCACTGACCTACCTCTACAACGCTGTGCATGGCAACGCCGTGGTGGAGCGGCTTAATGCCGAAGGGGAGGTGGTCTGGTCCTTCACCCTGGGTGATTCAGTGCTGCTGCAGTCCATGGCCGCAACCGACGGCATGGTCATGCTCGGCGGCCAGTTCTTCCGTCGTTTACACCTCAACGGGGAGGCTGTACTGCCCGCATTGCACGGCAACGAATTCCCGGAAACGTTCTTGATGGCCTTGGACCAAGAAGGCCAATTGCTCTGGCAGCGCAACATTCCGTCGGCACCCACCGAGAACCTCCACGTGCAGGCCGTCACCTTCGACGGGCAAGGTCGGGGCTGGTATGCCACCTGCAACTTCTTCCGTGCTGACATCATGCGAGTGGATGCCACTGGCGCAGTGGTGGAGACACGCCCCCTGGAAGAGGCCAAGACCATCGGCAGCATCAGCTTTGATCCCTGGGACGGCCTTTACGTATCGGGTTCGGCATCCACCCCGGGCATCACGGTGAACGGAAGCTTCTTTCCCCTGGCGGAGCAGTATAATTTCTTCGTGGCCCGCATGGGCGTTGATGGTGTTACGCAGTGGCTGCAACACGCACCGGACATCACATTTCAACGGCCCCGCGTGGCGGCGGACGGTTCCGGGCACGCCTATCTGGTCGGCACGCCGTTCGACAGCATCAACTGGGGTAGTATCCACTTCCAGGCACCGCAGTGGACCAGCACCTTCTTCCTTGCGCGCCTGGACAGCACCGGTGTGTTTGAGTGGGGCTATCAACCCCCTGCAGACGGCTCCATCACCGGGCAGTTCACCCTTGGCAAAGCGGAGGCCATGGGATTGGACGGTGCAGGGAACGTGCATCTGCTGGGAGTGGTCCAAGGCCAGGTGCCATGGGGCAATAACGTGACGACATCGGCAGGTGGCCTCCAGGACCGCGCCGTGACGCTGGTGAAGATCGATTCCACCGGCACCCCGCTCTGGGAGATTCACGGCGGCAGCAACGACCATGATGTGCCCCAGGGCATTGCCGTCCTTCCCACCGGAGTGGCCCATGTGGCAGTGCTCGCGCGGGACACGTTCCTATTGGGACCCTATACCGCTCCGTTGGCCAGTGCCGCGCTGGTGGTGGCGCGCATTGACCCACAGGGGACCTTGGGCCTTGTGGAGGGGACCCTCCCGCTCCGGGCGATCGGTGCATATCCATCGCCCTTTGCAAACACCTTCCAACTGCTGGGCGATTTCCTGCCAGGCCGTCCGCTTCGCGTGAACATCCGCGATGGTGCGGGCCGTATCGTGGAATCCGCCGATCGTCCAATAGGACTCGGCAGTACGCTGGCCGCGGGCTGCTACTTGGTTGAAGTGTTCCAGGACGGACACCGGGGCTTCACGCGGGTGGTGAAGCACTGACGGGAGGAGACATGGCCGCCTCGCCGATCCGGCCAAGTCCGCCTTTCACACCCGCAAAAATGAAGAACGCCCGCCCGGCAGAGGCCGGGCGGGCGTTCACTCCTGATCCGTTCGTCAGTTCAGCACGATGCGCAACACGCCTGCGGACGGGGCTTCCGTGCGCAGGAAGTAGAGGCCCGGCATGTGGCCCTCCAGGTGAATGGAAGTGCGAACACCCCCGAGAACCCCTTGCTGCACCAGCTTCCCCGTGCTGTCGAAGATGCTGTAGCGCTCCCCGGCATGCGCCTGGGGCGAGGTAAGGACGAAGTGGCCATTGCTCGGGTTGGGCGAGATGCGGGCAACTGCCTGCCCTGTCGCATCGGCCACGCCGGTATGGATGAAGGCGTAGTCCGCTGAGGTGCTGGAGCAGCCGTTGTCGTCCGTCACGGTCACCGTGTACACGCCGGAAGCATCGGGTGTCAGCTCGGGCTGGTCGGCATCCGCGATCGGCGCGCCGTTGAAGTACCACTGGAAGCTGCCCGTACCCGGGGCGGACAGCACGCCGTCCTCCTCGCTGATCACCGGGACCTCGGGAAGTGCGTGCACCGTCACTTCCACCGTGGCCGTTGGGGCGCTCGCGCATCCGTTGTCGCCCAAGGCCACCACAGAGTAGCTGCCGCTGGCGTCCACCGTAAGCCCGGCTTCCGTGTGGCCCGTGTTCCAAAGCAGGTCCTCACCCGCATCGGGCTCGGCGGTGAGGGTCACCATGCCTCCCGCGCAGAAAGCAGTGTCTCCCGAGGCGGTTATTGTTGGCGAGGCAGGTGCCGGGAGCACATCCACGAGCACCACGTTGGAAGGTTCGCTCATGCAGCCCATTGCGCCAGTAACCATCACGGCATACGCGCCGCTGGCATCCACGACCAGGCTTTCGCCTGTGGCCCCCGTGATCGTGGCGCCGTCCAGTGTCCACGCCAGGTTGTTGGCTGCTCCATCCGCGTTCAGTTCCACCGTTCCGCCCGCGCAGAAGGACGTGGGGCCCTCCGCGGCGAGCAGTGGGCTGGCGACCGTTTCCCCGATCACGGTGATCGCGGCGGTGGTAAAGGTGCAGCCCGTGGTGAGGTTGGTCACTTCCAAGGTGTATGCACCCGCTTCGGAGGTGCCCAGGTCCGCGGAATCCGCACCATCCACGATCTCATCATTGCGCATCCACTGGTAGGCCAGTACAGCCTGGCCGGAGGTGTTCGCAGCGCTGAGCATCACGGCCTCGCCATTGCAAGCGAGCAGGGTGGTGGTGTCCGCGAGATGTACCGGAAGCGGGTTCACCACTATCTCGATCGCGGCCGAGAGGTCGCTGCCGCAAGCGTTGTCCACTTGCACGGCATAACTTCCGGAGGCATCGGCCAGCAGCACGGAGGCCGTGGCCCCGTCGATCGTGTCACCGTCCAGCAGCCACTGGAAACTGGCCTCTGGGGCATCACCGGCCAGGAGCTGCACGGCTTCCCCGGCACAGAAGGCAGTGGGGCCATCCGCCATGGCCGTGGCCACTGGCGCTGTGCCAATGGTGAGGTCGAAGCCGTTGTCAGCACCGGTGAAGGCCGGGCTGGTGGACACCGCGCGGATCCTGTAGCCCGTGCCCGGCAGGGTGTTGGCCGGAATGGTGGCGCTGATGCTCCCCGAGGTGGTGGAGGTGATGGAGCCGATGTTCACCGGGTTGCTGAAGTCGCCGTTGGCATCGGAAAGCTGGGCGCGGAATGCATTGGAAGGTATCAGGATACCACCGCTGTTGTACACGCCCGTGCTGGAGTAGGGCACGCTCACGGAAGCACCTGCGCAAAGCATTGCGGCCAGCGGCTCCTCCACGGTGATCGTGTGGGGCAGGTCGTAGAAGTAAATGGCCGTGGCCACCTCGGTGCCGAGCAGCTCGATGGTGTTCACCTGCATCACCGGCACGCGGATGCCGGGGGCAAGCCATTTGTATTCCCGGGTGCGGGGCCGGTCTATGCTGAAGCCCATGCCGAGGGTATCGATGTTGATGGTGTCGGACGCATCGAGGGTGGTCTTCACGCGCAGCACGTCGAAGGTGCCGCTGGGCGTAGTGATGCTGCCCCAGCCATCCACCTCGTTCTGGCGGTGCTGCTGAAAGCCGTAGTAGGCCAACGTGGGCAGGTTGATCTTCCAGGAAGAGTGGGATGTGCTGGTATTGCCGTAGTTCAGCGGCAGCTCGTACACCACGTCGTGGTCATCGAAAATGATGGGCACCGGCAGGTTGGAGACCTCGGCCCCATAGCCCACCGTGGTATACGCTGAAGCGCTTTGATGGCGGAAGGTGTACGCGTTGTCAATGGGAAGCAGGTCGCTGAAGGCGATGTCCGTACCGGCATTGGCATGGTTCGCCCGATTGGGGTTCAGGAAAATATCGGCGTAGACCAGTGCGTAGACCAGGTTGGTGGAACCCACGCTCAAGTAGGCGGTGCTTTCCTCCCCTGCGGCAGTGAGCGAGGCGAAGTTCCAAGTGTGGCCCGCCCCGGTGGCGCCATAGTTAATGAACGGGTTCAACGTGGCCTGCGTGCGGTACAAGTGATCGCCGCTATGGGGCATTTCGTTTTGTCCGATGGTGACCTGGGCCTGGGTGGTTGCGACCAAGGCGAGGCCGGCCAAGAGCGTAGAGAGTTGTTTCATGGTGCAGAAGTTGGCACCAAGATATCGAGTTTCGTCGACGGAAGTCAAGCCTTCATCGAAGAATCGCCCCGTGATGATCGAAAAAAGGAAACGAGCAGCAGGGGGTTGCTCCTTCCAGAAGAGGTGGCCTGAGGCCGGATCAGAGAATGAGGATGAGCAAGAGAATGATGATGATGATGGCCGCGCTGGAGAGGTAGATCACCGTGCCCCCGCGGTTGATCGCCTTGGCCTCCGCCTTCAGGGCCTTTACTTCAGCCCGGAGCGCCTTCCGGTCGGAGCGGTCCAGTTCGGAGCGGTCCATATTGGCGATGGCTTCCCAGCGGGCACCGATCGCCAGGACACGCTCCTGCTGCTGCACATCGAGCTTGGCGAAGTTCTCCGGATGGATGCGGAATTCAGGTTCTCCTTCTTTGGCAAAGGCGGGAGTGCTGAGCAAGGCGGTGGTCGCCAGAGCAAGCGTGAAGGTGCGGTACGGGGTGGTCTGCATGGTCCGGGTGTTTCTTGCTGAACGCGAAAAACCATGCCTCACCGCAGCGCAGCAGCCAAATGCGGGATGCATACGTTCCCTTCCCTTGTGGCGTGTGAAACGGTTGCACGTATCGGGGCCGGATCGCCCCAAGGTCGGGTCACTTCGGGTAGTCTGCGATGGCACGCCCCACCCAGTGCCCCATGGCGAAGCACCCTTGCAACAGAAAGCCACCCGTGGGCGCATCCCAGTCCACCATTTCGCCGATGGTGAAGATCCGGGGATGCTTCCGAAGCGAGAAGTCACCGGCCAATTCTTCCACACGGATTCCGCCCGCGCTGGAAATGGCCTCGCCGATGGGCCTGAGGCCGCGCACCGGGAGACTCAGATTCTTCACGCCCGCTGCGAACTGCTCCGGGGAGTTAAGCACGTCCACTGGAGTAAAGGCCTTCACGAGGGCCAGTTGCAGCCGGTCCAGATTGATCGCCGCCGCATAATTCCTGGGGCTCTTCCCCCCGATCCGCTCCACCACGCGCTCCAGGCTGCTGTCCGGCTTCAGGTCCAGCCGCAGGGCGCCGGCGCCGCCCCGGATCGCGGGCACCACGGGGTACACCGCGTTCCCCTCGAGCCCGTACCGGGTCAAGGTGGCCTCGCCCAATGCGCTGTGCCCGCCTGCGGTAATGCGGACGTTCTTCAGCGGCTTGCCCGCATGGGCCTCCACCAGCGCTGCTGGCCAGGCCACCTCCACCCCGCAGTTGGAAGGTGAGAACGGGGTAGTTGCAATGCCCAGCGACGCGAACAGGGGGGGCCAGATGCCGGTGGAACCCGTGACCGGCCAAGAGGCGCCGCCGAGGGCGAAGACCAGGCGGTCCACGTCCAGCGTGAAAGGCCCTTCCCGGTTCTCCATTTGCACCCGGGCATCCGTGCCGAAACCGGTGAAGACGTGCTCGGTATGGATCCGCACGTCGCGCGCAAGCAGCCGTTCGCGGATGCGGGCCAGCACATCGATGGGCTTGATGCCCTGGCGCGGGAACACGCGGCCGCTGGTGCCCACGAAGGTGGGGATGCCCAATTCCTGCAGCCATTCCCGAAGCTGTGGCGGGCCGAAGGCGGTCAGTGCGGCATCCAGGAAGCCGGTGGGGGCATAATGGGCCAGCAGTTCCGGGCCAGCTGCGGCGTAGGTGAGGTTGAAGCCGCCTTGGCCCGCCACCAGGAACTTCCTCCCGATGTGCTTGCCATGCTCGTAGAGGTCCACATCGGCGTGGGGTGCCAAGGTGTCCGCGGCCATCAGGCCGGCAGGGCCGCCGCCGATCACGGCGATGCGCAGACGTTCGGGCATGGTGCAAAGGAGGTGAACATTGGGCAAGCGAGGCAGTTCCTCCTACGATGGCCATTTTTGTGCGCCCATGAGCCCTTTTTCAAAACGCGTGCTGCTCCTGTTGTTATTGACCGTGTGTGGCATGGCCTTGCAGGCACAGGTGGTGAACATCGAGGGGCGCCGCTTCATGAACGACACAGTACCGTGGGCCGGCTTCGTGAACTTCCGCTTCAACGTGGCCGAGAGCGGCCAGCGCTCACTTACCGTGGGGCTTTCCGGTGCCGTGCAGCACGTCCGCGACAGGCACCGCATGTTCTTCATCAACGACCTGGCCTT
>Ga0079224_100011594_pt1 | contig 12154 bp, 4 predicted proteins | sample Stecom2015_FD_80414 | JGI IMG/M metagenome (GOLD analysis project Ga0079224, IMG submission 80414) | Agricultural soil microbial communities from Utah to study Nitrogen management - Steer compost 2015 | ecosystem: Environmental > Terrestrial > Soil > Agricultural land | place: USA: Utah... | reverse complement strand
GGATTACTGGCCAATCAGGCAACGCTGACCGAAATGGCGGTGGCCACCCTGCTGATTAACTCGCGCCATATTTTTTACGGCCTGTCATTAATCAGCCGTATGCCCAACCGGGGCTGGCGCCGCCTGTATCAGATCTTTGGCCTCACCGATGAAACCTACTCGCTGATTACTGCCACCCACCTGCCGGCGGATATCGACCGCGGCCGGTTCCAGCTGCGCATGACTGCGGTGAACCAGCTGTACTGGGTAGTCGGCTGCACCCTCGGCGCCTGGCTTGGCAGCCAGCTGGAATTTAATACTGCCGGCATCGCCTTTGTATTACCGGCGCTGTTTATGGTGCTGACCATCGAACAGTACCAACACCTGCGCGATATCCGCCCTTTTATGGCCGCCCTGCTGATTGGCTTCGGCACGCTGCTGCTGATCAGCCGCGAACAGATGCTGCTGATTGCCATTCTGCTCAGCCTCAGCGTGCTGATGATGCAATACGCCGCGCGCCGTTCCCCCAGGGAGCCTGAAGCATGAACGAATTCTGGTATCTGAGCAGTGTGATTGCGCTGCTGGCGGGTGTTACCTTCCTGACCCGCGCGCTGCCTTTTATGGTGCTCGGACGAGTGGCCGACCACCCGCTGCTGGAACACCTCGGCCGTTTTCTGCCGCCAATAGTGATGGTGCTGCTGGTGATTTATTCGTTTAAAAACGATGTGGCATTCTCGCTGGATTTTCTGCCCGAACTGGGCTGCCTGCTGCTGGTAACCGTGCTGCACCTGGCGTTCCGCCAGGCGCTGATCAGTATTGTCGGAGGGACGGCGATGTATATGCTGCTGATGCAGATCGGGGTGGGGTAAACTCCCTTTAGGTGGCCGACCAGATCTTGCTGATCAAATATTAGCCACCCCCTTTTATTGATACTTTAGATGATGCCATTTATAGTGTCTCGCGGAGTGAAATATCAGTTAAATCCTGATATTAAGGGAATAAGCTCAAGCAAGAGATCAAAGCAACACCTCCCAAAACCTCCCCATTTGTAACCCTATATTAGTAATAGCAAGGATTCATGCATGACGAACAAGTCAAGCTCCAAGTATGTAGGCACCTACATTGACTTGTTCTCAGGTTGCGGCGGTTTATCACTCGGCTTAGGCAACGCAGGCTGGCAAGGCTTATTTGCTGTTGAAAAAGACAAGATGGCCTTTGAAACCTTTCATAGAAATATGGTTATCGAGGGTAAAAGATACTCTCATTTTGATTGGCCTTCTTGGCTTCCTCAAAGCGCAACCACTATTCAGAATTTGCTTAAGAAATATCCTGATCAGCTTAAAGCACTTAGAGGTAAGGTAGACTTAATTGCTGGCGGGCCACCTTGCCAAGGTTTCTCGATGGCAGGCATGCGGAATTCTAAAGACCCGAGAAATAAGATGTCACAAGAGTACATCAAAATGGTCGATATTATTCGGCCCAAGTTTCTCGTATTAGAAAATGTTCGCGGCTTTAATGTGGCATTTAAAAATGGCAAAGGCAAAGCCAAGCAAATTCCATATTCTCAAATCGTGCGAAAAGCTATAGAAGATCTTGGCTACAAAGTATCTTCAGATGTGATTACGAGCAGTGACTTTGGTGTACCTCAGATTCGCACGCGATTTATTATGATAGGCATAAGAGAAGATATTCAGTTTCATGAATGCCCGATTAAAACCCTGCATAGCCAGAGAGAAAGCTTCCTCAATTCCAAAGGCCTTCCGCTAACAGGCGTTACGGTAAAAGACGCTATTAGCGATCTCGAACACTCGCGACGTGGTGCCAAACTCATACACCATTCTGGGGATGAATCTTCGGGGTTTAAGAAATTAGATTACACCCCACCAAAAGAGCTTACGCACTTCCAAAAGCTTATGCGCGATGGTATTAGTAGTAAAAAACCGAATAGTTTACGTATTGCTCGTCACAGAGACAGCACTGTAGACAAGTTCAAACTTATCCAAAACCTATGTACTCCAGGCCGTTCTTTAAGTGACAAAGACAAAGATCTAATTGGTACCAAAAAGCACTCAATATGCGTATTAGACCCAAACAAACCGTCCAGAACGCTTACCACGCTACCTGACGATATTCTTCACTATAAAGAACCCCGCATTCTTACCGTTAGAGAAAGCGCTCGGATTCAGTCATTTCCTGATGATTACGAATTTACGGGAAAATATACAACCGGTGGTACATCTAGAACTAAGGAGTGCCCAAGGTATACTCAAGTTGGCAATGCAGTGCCTCCCCTTCTTGGTGAAGCGATTGGCAAAGTACTATTCCAGTTAACCATCAATCCGAGTAACTAGCGGACTAATTCATGACAATCAAGGAGTGGTCAACATGAATAAAAACACTCAGTTTTTAACCGAAGTTAAGGACGCTCCCTCAAAATACATAAAAAGCAGCCAACTAACTGAGCAAGATCTATTCATTGAATGGAATTATCGAATTCTGCATAGTTTCTTTAATCCATCGTTTAAAGGACTAGAAGTATTCCTAAGGATAGACAGAGATTTTCTGGATCAGATCGGACAAGATATCGGTGGTGACAAAGGATTTATTAACGCAGTCAAAAGAGGTCCATACTGGTGTCGTTCAGACTCTGACTTCGTGAAGAATGCAATTAAAACCAGCAAATTGCGGAAAAATGGATCTATTTACTATAAAGATCCAGGAGAAATAGATAATACCTATAAAGACAGCCACGCACCAGCTTACCTTCCTTATCTAGCTGCACTTGTCAGAAACTCTGCAGAACTTAACAGAGGCTACTACGAATCAATAGTGAAAGACTTTGACCTAGGTGAAAACTTCAAATCACCTGACATGGCAATGCTAGAAACTGTCTGGGAAGATTTAGAGAGCTGGACCAAGGAGTGTAATGGGAAATTTGGATGGTTTCATGTAAGAAGACTAGGTGGCTATGAACGCATTGGCGTTCCACTTTCTCAATGTATTGTAAAACCTGCCGATTTGGAGCGACTACCCATAGCTCTAGCTAGAGCAAAAATCTCGCCTGGTAAGGCATTAACGCACGATGAAATAGCACGGGTGATAACTGAAGCCAAGGACAATCAGGAGTTTTTTCAAGGTTTTCATCAGGCACTAAATGATCCTGACTTCTTCGATCCTATAAAGGAAATCATCTGTTCATTTTACGAAGATTGGGATGGTTCCATCCCAACAAATAAATCAAAAAAATACAATAAAAATGCTCCAGATGAAGAGTTTAATAATGGAAATTCCAACATAAGTTTAGCTCTTGTAGTGGAAACCAAAAAACCTCTATCAGTATCACCTCGTTGGCACATTCCTAAATTGAAAGACAGTGGAAATTTCGAACTTAGCCTCAATCATTTAAGATGGTCCGGCCGCTTTTCAGGAACAGATGGAGCCTGTACAGAGAATGATCATAGTTTAGTAGAAAAATTATGGTTTATTGCCGGACAGAATAATCAAGAGGCCCCGAAATTCAATATTACTCTGAATAATTTAGACGACTCTGAACCTGACAACATTGAGATAGATTTAGATAATCGACTGCTGTGGATACTAACACCAAGAAAAAATATTTTCACAGGAAAGTACGAGTTGCTAGATGGTATATTTCCTGCAACAGGGGTTGCCTACTTACTAGCACCGCCAAACAACGTTTCGGCTCTAAAACATTACATCGATCAGCAACGCCCAGGTGAAGTAATCGAAGTAGAGGGCATACCTAAGGACTGGCTATTGGCCCGCTTGCCCGATTGTTCGTTGTTAACAGAAGAACAGCGCTTACTTCCTGACGGCCGATTACAATCTCACCCAAAACCTCACCCTATACGCTTTACTGGTGGAAGGTCTATTCGTAGGGGCTATCGTCGTATGTTCCTGCCCTATGACCTTCCAACCATTGAGCTTGACGCCCCTACTGGAACAAAAGTCACATGCTCTAGTGAACTTATCATTAATCCACAGGTGCAAGATCTAGAGCCAGTTATTGATAACAATTTCAAATCGATAGATCGTTTCGATATTGAGTTACCTAATTCAAACAGTGCTCTTTATGAGATAAATGCAATAGACAAGTCTGGCAATCTATTAGGAACGGCAAGGCTACGAGTTTCTAGTCTCGACGATGGCGAGATTGAGGTAGAAGATTTTAGCCTAGATTCAATGGGAAAACCACAACAAAGTCTTGACGGACTATCAGGATCTTACTTACCAAATCAATTTAGAAATATTGATACAAAAATCTGCGAAAAAATGAGCATCGACACTCATGAACTCGGAAAGAAAGTTGATTATTCAGAATGTAAAGCTTCGGTTCAACAAAAATTCTTGGATAAACTGGCCAATTCAAACAGCCTAAGTTTTGGTTCAGCAAGGGACTTTCTCGAGCGTCAGATCCAGACTAATGAATCAGAACTTCAGCCTGTTTTTGTTCTTTTAGAACTTAGACGCTTAGGCCACCTAGAACTATCAACCTCCCAGAAAGGCCATATAAAGAGAGTTCACGCTATAAAGCCTAGACTTTACAAGCTCCCCTTAATTCATGCAGGGAAAGACATTTATGGAATATCAGGAACGCTGAAACTCAAACATTGGAAAGCGTTGTCGGCCAACGACAAATCGTTCAGGGCCTATTCATCTCCCAACGCATCAAACATGATGCCATCATTTCGTTTACTCGTCTCCAATATCAAAAAGACAAAAAATCAATTTTGGCAATTTGAGTTTGTTGACACTTCTGCCTTGGATGTTGCAAATTGGGCTGCAGGAATTCAACGCGTCAAAGAGCAAATAGAACAAAACACCATGGAGTCGATAGGTTCACCGGCAGAAAGTGCACTGAAGTTCAATGCCTCAAGGGGTGTGTTTCGCAAGGAGTGCAATTTTGAGACATGGCAGCTCTGGAAGGTGCAAGATCTGGATACGCGGATAGACCAGATTTATGTACTGGCAAATAAGAGTTCTTCTAGTATCTACTCGGAATATGCTTTTGTACGTGACTCTAGCTGGGGGAAATGGATTGCTACTTCTGAATTCGTCCGGTGGATTTCAAATAAATATGAAATTGAAGACCTCCACTCTGTGCCCATTAGTTACAATTGCAGCAATGGGACCTTCTGGATTCCTGCACGCATAGGGTTACCAGTCATTCTAGAGCGAGCTTTGGTAATGTGTAATGGTACATCTCCAAAAATTATAACACTTCAAAGAAGTGAACAAGCATCTACAGACAATCGAATCTCGCTTAGCCGTTTCACTGGTCAATCACCCGTATTAGAAGCCAACAAGTTTTATACCGATATGGCAGAAGGTAAATGGTTAGCCTTCCATAACGTACCCGAACAAGTCGCCCAAGTTGTTGCTAGCAAGCTTGGTGCTGTGCTCGACATCTTTTAAACGCTTGTAAGCGTAAGGAAACAACATGAAAGATCCAATCAACGCTTTCGAAACTCTTCAGGATGGAATCAAGCGATATATCACTTCCGCTTTCGGTACAAATTCAGAATCTTTTGAGAAAGAGCGAAAGGAATTATTAGATAAGCCCGGTGTATTGTTTCAAACGCCTTATGTCGAACCAATTCCATCATACAAACCGGGAAAGAAACTAGAACAGCTAACAACCGAGGATCTTCCCTATCTCAACCAAGAAGGCATCGAAGCGTTCCAACATATTGCTGGCGCAGGTCTATTCAATAGCGGGTATCAACTGTATACACACCAGCAAAGCATGCTCAAAGCATCATTGAGTGGAAAGCATTGCGTTGTCGTTACTGGCACAGGCTCCGGGAAAACAGAGTCTTTTTTGCTCCCAGTCATTGCTAATATTATCCGAGAAGCAACGGCTCCTGACTGCCACTGGGGTGAGTCAGCAGGAACTCATGAAGAGTGGACCGAGGCTAACCCTCCTAAATGGAATACATCGAGAAAAGCATTGCGAGGGGAAAACCGCGAAGCTGCTGTTCGCACATTGATCCTATACCCAATGAATGCATTGGTCGAAGACCAAGTTTCTCGCTTACGAGTAGCTCTCGATTCTGATGAAGCACTGCAAGCATTTGATCAGTACCTTGGTAAAAACCGAATCCGCTTTGGACGTTTTAATGGCTCAACACCTGTTGCAGGGCATCCAGTTAAGCCTGATGGAAGTGCAAATACACCTAAGCGCACCGAGCTCACAAAGGCTCTGAAGCAAGCAATCAAAGAATATTTCTCGATTCAGCAAGAGCTAAAAAGACGTAAGGAAGAGCTGGAGACGGTAAGTTCTACCGGTGACAAAGAGCTCATAAAACACGCAAAAGAAGAACTCTCTATAGTTCGTGAGCAAGTTAGCTTCATTCAACGAATGGCGCCTGATGCAGCAGAGATGTTTCACCGCTGGGAAATGCAGGCAACCCCCCCCGATATTTTGATCACGAACATCAGCATGCTTTCGATTATGTTGATGCGAAACAAAGCTCCCGACCTGAATAATGATCGTGCAGATGCCGAGATCTTCGAGAAAACAAAAGCCTGGCTAGCGAAAGACCGAGAAAATAATATTTTCCAACTTGTTATCGATGAGTTGCATCTACATCGCAGTTCAGCTGGTACTGAAGTAGCGTACTTGTTGCGCTTACTTCTTGATCGCCTGGGATTAAGCCCAGATAGCAAGCAGTTACGAATTCTGGCTTCCAGTGCCTCTCTGGATGGAGAGCAGGCTTATGAATACCTCGGCCAGTTTTTTGGTTTTTCTACTGAAGATGCCAAAGCAAACTTTCATATCGAAGCAGGTGATCCTAAATACCCATTAGCTAATATTGACCCTACGTTTGATCATCGCATTACCGAACTATGTATTAAGGTTGGCCAGGCTAACAACCACGATGAGAAAGACACACCGGAGATCATCGAATTAGCTGACGTATTAAAAAAAAATCCAGATGTAAATCATCAACGCATTCTTGCTGCTTTTGCTGATAGTGAGAAGGTAAGAGCCAAAGCGCTGGACTGGATACAAAAGCAGTGGTTTCCCGGAATTAGCAGCAATCAGCAGCACATCGCAACGGTTGGTCTATTCAGAGCGATGGGATCTGATCACGCAAAGAAAATAAAAATCGATCTACCTCGCCTTCGTTTCCATTGGATGGCTAAAAATATTGACGGTCTTTGGTCAACTATTGAGCCAAAAGTAGGTGATATAAAAAGGCGTACTGGAAAGTTGCTGCCAGAGAAGAAACTAACTCTAGAGGGCAATCGCGTACTTGAGGTTTTGTACTGCGAGTGTTGCGGAACGCAGCTTCTATGCGGTAATCGAATAGAGGCAACCGCACAAGATGATGATTTTGCTGAGTTTTCGGATTCTAGCGATAGTTTTCAATTAACATCTCTGGAAGCACAAATTGATGGGCTTCCAGAGACAACAATTGAATCTAGAACGGATGCACAGCTTTATCAAAATGTTGGCGTCGTATGGCTGCGGAATGAACATGATGCTGAGAGAAGCACAGAAGATTTGTCTTGGCATCATCGTACGAATGAATTTTATGGCAAGGAGTCTGGTCCTCGTCAAGGATCTGGAAAAGACGCTAAACCAGCCTCGTGGGTAGAAGGAAGTATTCATCCCAAGACAGGGCTGGTATCCATTGGTGCTTCTAGTGCAGGGCTTCCTTGTTATGTTTTTCAGGCAATAGGCGTCGATGACGATAATAAAAATACCTACTCTGCCATGCCTCAGCGTTGCCCTTCTTGTTTGATTGACTACTCCGAGCGACGCGGCGGAAAAATTAGTCCTATAAGATCTTTTGTTACTGGTTTGGCCAGAATGTCTCATTTGTTCTCTAAGCACTTGATGGCGGTTCTACCTGAAGGGCACTCGAGAAAGCTGGTGGCTTTCTCTGATAGCCGTGAAGCTGCTGCGAACCTTGCTGTTGGCGTTGAAGAGGAACAATGGACGTTATTGCTAAGAGCTTTTATCAATTACGAGCTTATAAATAGAGCTGATAGCGGCCTGATGTCCTCGATGCAGGAGATACTGTCTTTGCTAGAGGCTGGAGATTATTCAGCCGCAAAGAATATAAAAAATAATTTCAAGTCTATTTCGGGTGCAGAGTCTTCGGAATGGAAAGAATTAAACGGCTTCTTCAAAACTGCGCAATCTGTTCTCGATGATCCCGATGATGCAGACTCCGATGACATCAAAAAAATAAAATATGTTAAAAATAGCCCCAATGGTTATGTTCAGCTGGATAATATCCTTAAGCATAGGGATTCTGAAACGGAAAAGCTAACGCCGTTATGGAGAGATTTCTTATCTGTTGGGTTTAATCCTGGAGGAGTGGAAATTGAAAATCGAAAATTACCAAATGATAGAGATTGGACATCAATATTTACATCTTCACATGGGATACTAAATCAAGTCTGGAACCCTGCTGCAGATGATGAACACATTAAAGAAATAGGAAATAAGCTCCGAAAGAACTCTTGGAGGGCTATAGCAGGCAGATTGCTGTACGATCTAGAGGAGCAAGGGGTTGGTCATTTGTCTCTCCATCCAAATCAGATAAAGAGCTGTCCTACGGCACTTCCTAACCATGTATTCCAACAAGTTTGCGATAGTGTTGTTAGAATCCTTACTGAGGAAAATAATTTAGACCCAACTCCTTTTGAAAAATTAAAAGATGGCTGGAAAAAGAATAGTCCTACTAGTAATGAAAGACAAGGAGTTGCGAAGAAGCGGGTATATAATTATCTAAAATCTGTATCCAATATTTATAAAATTAATTACGACGTACTGCTAGATAAGGTAGTTGAAAGTTTTATAAATGCAGGGCATAAGCGCGGGGAAGATGAATGGGCGATTGTATCGCTTCGCAACTTATGGGTTCGGGTGGTCGAACCCAATGATTCACCTTGGATATGTTCGAATTGTGGAAGAACACACTGGCATGCGTCTGCGGGTATTTGTTCTCGCTGCTGTAGCCCTCTAGATACAAACCCGGTTCAAAACATTACTTCAGAGCAATTAGTACAGAGTCACTACTACGCTTACGAATCAAAGGACAAGGATTCCTTGTTTAGAATTCATACGGAAGAACTTACTGGTCAGACTCAAAACCAAGCTCAGCGTCAGCGCCATTTTCGAGAGATATTTTTTGATAATGAAACCATAGAGGATATTGGGACTCGGCCAGTACTTAAGAATGTCGATACCATCGACTTTTTATCAGTAACAACAACCATGGAAGTGGGTGTCGATATCGGTTCATTGCAGGCCGTTCTTCAAGCCAACATGCCACCAGAACGATTTAACTATCAGCAGAGGGTTGGCCGGGCTGGTCGTCAAGGTCAGGCTTTTTCAGCTGCATTCACTTTTTGCCGAGGTCAAACCCACGATAGGATTCATTTCGAACATCCAGAGGAAATGACGGGAAGTACCCCTCCACAGCCAAGCCTCTCAATGGGGGAAGATCAAAAAATATTGGCTCAAAGGTTGGTTGCAAAAGAAATACTAAGACGCTCCTTTTTGGATGCTGGAGTCACTTGGCGTGATACTGCCGACTCACCTGACACTCATGGAGAAATGGGAGGGCTTGAAGACGGCTCTCATAAGGTTTCTATGATCCGAGATTGGATCAGAAAAAACCCTTCAATGATTAAGCATATTGCTCAAACGATCTCACATCCCATGAATGGTCGAGTATCGGATTTAATTCAGTATGTTGATCGTCTTCCTAGTGCTATAGAATGTGCTATCCAAAGTAGCGAATACGTTTCAGATACCTTTGCAGAACGCATGGCTGAATCTGGAGTATTCCCGATGTTTGGAATGCCAACCAGTATTAGGGATTTGTATTTTCATCTTCCAAGAGTAAAACGGAATGAATATGTTAATCCAAAAACCTTGGATCGGCCTTCGGATCAGGCTATCGCAGATTTTGCTCCTGAGTCAGAGCGGACTTGGGATAAACGCAGGCTAACGCCGAAGTATCTCACTGGGCCTATATATTCTAATGGGAGAAATTGGGTTTCCAAAGGGTCCCCTATTGGGGCTGCATTCATCCAAACAAGATGTTCAAATTGCCGGCAGCTCAAAGTAGAGCGAGTTCCTGATGGAAAGCTAAAAACTCATAGTAGTACTGTATGGAAGCCGGAATGGTTAGAGCAAGGAAGTGAGGTTTTAACCTGTTCTAATTGTCAATCAGAATCGTCTAGGTCATATTTGACGGTATTTCCCCGGGCCTTTGCTACAGATATGAATATATCTAAATCAGCTCAGGGCTCAGGGGAAAGAAAAGGAATATCAGGATCGACGGATATTTGGAGCCCGATGCTTGAAAGCACGAATTATCAGGAATGTGGGAATTCATTGGTAGATATTGGTAGGCAAGCTCTTGTTTTCAGAACCAATACTAATGGCAACAAAGGTTTTACGTTTTCTGAAATTGATGCAATAAAAGAGAAGCATGACGACTGGACTATCGTCGAAAGTGAAGTACCAATTTGGAAACATACAGATAAAGATCCTGAAATGAATGTTTCTCTTACATCGTCCAAGACCACAGATATCTTTGCTATACGTATGCTGGATGGACATGGTCTTAGATATTTCGAAACAAAAGGAGAAGACAAGCTCGCCCGACGTCGTGCTGCTTGGTATTCCGCAGCGACGATTCTACAAAGAGCAATATCACTCGAACTCGACGTTGACTCTCTTGATATTGAAATCGCCGCTGTACATGCCTGCATGAATGAAAATGGGCAAAGCGGTGGCGAGTTGTACCTCGCTGATGCTCATCCGAATGGTGCAGGACTGGTCGACTCTGCACATCTGAATTGGTTGTCAATTTTGAAGGGCTGCATTTTCGGGACAGGTAAGCACTCTCAAATGGGGGAGTTCATTCGTCAAGAAATAGAACGCTCCAAAGAGGATTCATGGAGAAGCCCTGACCTTCTTTTAAAGGGATTCAGAAACAGACAACTTCATGGGCTATTGGACTGGCAGCTTGGTATTGAGTTACTTGCATCGATGTTTGATAGCAACTATAAGCCCGGTCTTGATATCGCCATCAATGGGCAGCAACTTCCCATGAGTAAGGATGGTTGTTGGTCTGATGTGGCCGCATCACTTGCGAAAGAGTGGGTGATCAATGGATTTGATACAGATGGTCACCGTGACATTCACGAAGGGTTTATCCATGGATGGGGCAATGATGGCATATTCAATGTGGTGGTCCATCCCTTGTGGTCTGAAGGTGCTCATGAGCGAAATGCAATTGGTAATGCCCATAAAGTTGCAAAGGAGCATGGCTATAAAAGAATCCGTCGCATTGATTCCTTCAACCTTTCGCGGCGAATGATTTGGGTACTTTCCAACCTCAATAATGAAACCCTTTTCCCAATTGAAGCGGTAGAGGCTAAGCCTGTCACTGCTGCTACAGTTGACATGGTAGCAACCGCAACAATTGATCCTGAAAACCACCATCAAACCCCAATTACTGAAGCACCCACATTAGACAGTGGCAATGACAAGCTAAATTTTGATGAAATAGAAGCAGGTGAGCGCTTTGATTATGGTGGCGGTACTTGGATCAAAGAATTAAATGTACCGCTACGCCGACTCAGTGATAAAGATACTTGGATAGTGATTGACCCAACCGGGCACGCCTATATCGGTCAAGTCAAATTCAAATCTAACCAAAACGAACCACTACTTCGGATAGCCGGTGTTCGTTCTATCAAAGGCGATGAGCTGAAAAAGTTTCGATTTATTGCAAAAAAAACTGGAGCTAACTGATGCCTAAAGTCATCGGAAACCTTCCGGCTGATCGTTGGGAAATGGTTGTATTGAAGGCCTTGCAACAGCAGCTTCCTAGTGACTGGGTTGTTATGCCTAGTGTTAAGTGGACTCTAGGCAAAGGCGATTACGTTCGTGATGGCGAAGCGGATTTTGTCGTGCTAGCGCCAAGCTTGGGCATGGTGGTTGTTGAAGTGAAAGGTTCACGGGAATTTCGAGTCGGTGATGACGGCGTATGGCAGAGAAGGTTACCTGATGATAGCTGGTTCTCTTTAAAAGAAGCTCCACCGGAACAGGCAACTCGGAATATGCATGAGCTCACCGCTGCTTTAAATAATCAACAACGCTGGGCCAACTTTCCTG
>Ga0079224_100011592_pt1 | contig 12156 bp, 12 predicted proteins | sample Stecom2015_FD_80414 | JGI IMG/M metagenome (GOLD analysis project Ga0079224, IMG submission 80414) | Agricultural soil microbial communities from Utah to study Nitrogen management - Steer compost 2015 | ecosystem: Environmental > Terrestrial > Soil > Agricultural land | place: USA: Utah... | reverse complement strand
GAAAACAGTTGGCGAATTTAATCAAGCTGGACTTTTTGTACCAGAGGATGACAAAACGAATTTTATATATTATTTTGCATATTTCTAAAAACTAGAATAAAAGAAAATCAAACAGCCGCACTTCAATTACACCCACGCTGAAACCATCAAAACAAGCCATAGGATTTGAGGCTACCCAGCTTCCAAGATCATTTGACACAATTTATACATAAACCCAACCTTCTAAAAAAATCAACTCATGGGACGGATGAACAACTTGACATTGTGTTTCCTCATTATTTCTCTATTTTACATCTCAGCCTGCACCCCTGCGAAAGATGAAGCCCAGGACGGAATTGTCAATACAAAGTCCGGCCCAGTATCGGGGAGTTTTGACAACGCTGTCCATGCTTTTAAAGGAATACCCTACGCACAGGCGGAAAGATTTATGCCTCCCCAGGATCCTGATGCTTGGGAAGAGGTCCGTAACTGCACGGACTTCGGGCCGGTAGCCAAGCAAGTAGTCGCTTGGATCGACGAATCCGATATGGACGAAGAAAAGCTCTTTAGCCTCAATATCTGGACGCAAGGCCTTAAGGACGGAAAAAAGCGTCCGGTTATGGTCTGGCTTCACGGCGGCGGCTTTCATGTTGGCAGCAGCAATGATCCCATGACCTATGGCGAAGCTATGGCAAAAAAAGGAGATGTCGTTTTTGTATCCATAAACCATCGCTTGAATATTCTCGGCTTTTTGGATTTATCCGCCGCGGGTGAGCGGTACGCCCAGTCCGCCAATGTGGGGATGCTGGACGTCGTCAAGGCTATGGAGTGGGTTCGGGATCATATTTCGGATTTTGGAGGGGATCCCTCCGATGTGACCATTGTCGGCGAATCTGGAGGCGGCGGCAAAGTAGGCACCCTAATGTGTATGCCCAGCGCTAAAGGCTTATTCCGTAAAGCGATCATACAAAGCGGAACCCTGTTAAACACCATGACTCAGGAGAAATCGCAAGAGTTAGGCTTGGCCGTGCTAGAGAATTTAAGCATCGCACCCGACGAAGTGGAAAAAATAAATACCGTCGACTATGCCGATCTGGTAAAAGCAGGAAATGATGCCATTGCCAAGCTGCATGGTCCGAGGACACCCGGATCTCCCACCATGTTTGGCTTTGCTCCTTCTGTAGATGGCGAGGTCTTAATACAACAACCCTTTAGTCCGGGCTTTGCCGAATTTTCTAAGGATGTGCCCCTTATGATCGGCACCACGCTCAATGAGTTGATCAGAACGTCCTACGGCGAAAAAGACCTGACTGAAGAGGAGGCAAACAAACGGCTGTCCGCCCAGTTTGGTAGTAGAACCGACCAATTTGTGCAACTCTATGCGGAAGCTTATCCGGACTATACGCCTCAGGATCTTGTGTCTATAGATACCGTATTCAGACCTTTTACCATTCGGACAGCGGATGCCTGGGCCGAAACATCTAATGCTCCTGTCTATGCCTATCTTTTGGGCTGGAAAAGCGGTGTGGATGATGCATCTCGAGGCTCTTTCCATGGTGTGGACATCCCTTTGGCCTTCTATACGGTCGACCTCAGAGCCGACTGGACTGGCGACACAAACGAAGCCTGGCAATTATCTGACAAGATGAGTACGGCTTGGATAAACTTCGTGAAAACGGGAAACCCAAACGCAGAAGGCCTGCTTCCCCACTGGGAAGCTTATTCAGCCGAAAATGGTGCTACCATGTACTTTGATAATGAAAGCCGCATCGTCCACAACCACGACCGGAAACTGATGAATTTTATTAAACCATTGGATTAACCTCTTTTAAGCCCTCTTCGGAGGGCTTTTTTATTCTCGAAACTGAATCGGATCCAGAAAAAAAACAAAAAAGCTTTGCGTAGTTATTTGACTACATTTATATTTGTAGCCAAATAGCTTCATATGAAATTAAGACGTGACGTATTTCAGGCGATTGTCGACCCCACACGAAGGGCAATCCTCTTGTTGGTAGCTACCCAATCCATGACGGCCGGTGCGATAGCTGGGAATTTTGATACGGCAAGGCCCACGGTGTCCAAGCACCTGCAAATCTTAACCGAGTGTGAGCTGCTTACCCAGGAACAACAGGGAAGAGAGATTTACTACCACCTCAACCCGGAAAAGATGAAAGAAGTAGCTGACTTTATCGAACCTTTCCGCAAGCTCTGGGATGATCGGTTCAATAAGTTGGAAGCCCTGATGAAATCCACCATTCCTCAATCCGACGGTAAGGGGAATCAAAACGATCAATAACATCTAAATCCTACCAAAATAACCCATGGAACGAAAAACCAAAGTACAGGCCGAAGAAGGCAAGCAAGAGATCGTTATTACAAGGGAATTTGATTTGCCCGTTGCCTTGCTATTCAAAGCTTACGAAGACCCGGCACTTTTTGAGCAATGGATGGGCACCAAGGTCTTGAAGATGGAAAACAAAAAGCATGGCTCCTATGCTTTTGAGACATCTTATAATGGGGAGGTCGTGTTCCGGGCAAACGGCGCCATCCACGACTTTATTCCCAACCAGAAGATCACACGTACTTATGAAATGGAAAACACTCCTTTTCCCATTCAACTGGAATATCTGGAATTTGAGGAACTGGGTGAACAGCGCAGCCAACTGACCATGCATATGGTGTTTAAGTCTACCGAATTCAGAAACCAATTGTTGCAGATGCCCTTTGCGCAAGGACTCGGTATGGCGCACGACCGATTACAGCAAATCATGAACCCCTTAAAATAACAGCTATGGAAAAGAAAAAAAGAATCGTTTATTGGATCGTGACCATCTTCCTGGCCTTCGGCATGACGGCAGGTGGGATTCAGCAAATGCTGCAAATTGGCGGCTACAATGAGATCGTCGTTTCCCTTGGTTATCCTTTGTACATGCTAAGTATCCTTGGAACCTGGAAGCTGCTGGGAGTAATTGCCATTCTAATACCCAGATTTCCCTTAATAAAAGAATGGGCCTATGCGGGTTTCTTTTTTGCCATGTCGGGTGCTTTTATTTCACATTTGGTGGTGGGCCAAGCCTTCGCCGAAGCAGTACCTTCCCTGATCTTGTTGATCGTAACGGTATTGTCATGGTATCTGAGACCCGCTGAACGAAAAATCAGTTCCACCGTAAATCCCGCTTACTGATGAACGACCAGGTAGAACGGTTTTTTGCCCAACCGGGTAAATGGCAGGAGGAATTTCTTCTTCTGAGAGAAATCGTTAAGGAAAACAAGCCATTGGTAGAAGAATATAAGTGGATGCATCCCTGCTACACCTACAAGGACAAAAATGTAGTATTGGTCCATGGCTTCAAGGACTATTGCGCCTTGCTTTTTCACAAAGGAGCCTTGTTAAAAGACCCTTACCACAAGTTGATCCAGCAGACCGAAAATGTGCAGGCAGCGCGACAGCTGAGGTTTACTAATGTCGATGAAATAGCCCAGTTGGAAAGATTGATCGCTGAATATGTAGCCGAAGCGGTGGACATAGAAAAATCAGGAAAACAGGTCACACTAAAAAAGGTGACAGACTACCCTATTCCTGAAGAATTCCGCAAGCTGCTGGCGGAAGACAAGGCTTTGAACAACGCTTTTGATGCCCTCACTCCGGGGCGACAAAAAGGGTATTTATATCACTTTAATCAAGCTAAGCAAGCCAAAACGCGTGAAGCAAGAATAGAAAAATATTATCAGCAGATCCTGGACGGTAAAGGAATTGATGATTAAAACCAGGTATAAGCGGGACAAACCCGATGCCCCTTCTGTGACAGCCTGAACGGCTCCGACAAAAAACCACGGGCAAGAAACCCGTGGTGAGAAAAATAAAGACCAACGCCCGCAAGAGGGCGCATGGGTCAACCATGTTACGATGACCGACTAGATATCCAGAGGAATATCATATTTCGGTTCGCGGCGACGGAACAAAAACTCGCTTTGCCGGATGGATGCCAGCACTTCTACCCTTTTACGGATCGCTTCAAAAACGGAGGACTCATTAAGCACAATGAAGTTAGCTGGCTTTCCTACCTCCAACCCGTATTGCTCGTCCAGCATGAGCGCCTTTGCCCCGTTGTAGGTAATCAGATCAAATGCGGTCTCCAGTTCTTCATAGGAAGCCACCTGAGTCAAGTGGATGCCGTTGTCCAAGATATTCATCATGTTGCCATTGCCCAAGGGATACCAGGGGTCATTGATCGAGTCCTGCGCAAAACATACATTGATCCCTTCTTGGAGCAGTTCCTTGACACGGGTGAGTCCGCGGCGCTTTGGATAAGTATCTTGGCGGCCTTGCAAATAGGCATTTTCTGTCGGGCAGGAAATAAAATTGATCCCACTGGCCTTAAGCAAGCCCATCATCCGAAAAGCATAAGCATTGTCCGCACTGCCAAAAGAACAGGTGTGACTTGCCGCGGTTTTGGGGCCGATGCCCTCGGTCATGACCAATGCATTGAGCAACTCCAGAAAGCGGGCCATGACATCGTCGGTTTCATCGCAATGCACATCGATCATCTTGTCGTATTTCAGCGCCAGCTCCACAATCCGGTGAATGGACCTCTCCCCTATCTCCCGTGCCCATTCGAAATGCGGAATACCTCCCACGCAATCGGCGCCCATCTTTAATGCCTCCTCTACCAGTTCATGCCCTCCCTTATAAGCATACATGCCCTCCTGAGGGAAAGCCACGATCTGTATCTGAATCTTGTCTTTTAGTTCCTCTCGAAGCTCCAGCATGGCTTTTATTCCCTGAAGCTTGGGATCGGTCACGTCGATGTGCGTTCGGATAAACTGTACCCCTTGGGACATTTCTTCCCTGATGGCCGCCAAGGCGCGTTCTTTTACATCCGCTACCGTCTGGTTTTTTTTAATTTCGTGCCAGCGGGCTATACCTTCAAAAAGCGTCCCGGATTTAATTTTTCCGCCATCATTCCGGCCGGTATAAACGTAGTCCAGATGCAAGTGGGGATCCACGTAGGGAGGCAAGACCAATTTTCCACCGAGGTCTATCTCCTCATCAGCTTGCGGTAAGTCGGTTCCGATATGGGTGATTTTTCCGTTTTCGACCAGCAGTTCGGTCGCAGCTTCATGACGGTATAGCTTTGCATTAACAAATTTTCTCTTCATATAAGCTATCTTTGATTACTACTACACTAAAAATCCATTGTGAACTAAGGTAAAGATAAGAATTTCAGCGGGTAAGAAAAAAAGCGCTGACTGACTTGCATGCTTGCACAAGGAGAAAAGCATAGGGATTTCGTCGATCAGCAACCATCTGTCCATGCGGAGTTAATCGTTACCAAGCCATCGCTTTTCCAGGAACAGACAAACAAATCCGAGGTCTGTTCATTATGCGTTTTCGCGGCTATTCGCTACCTTCACTACACGATTGTCTATTTTAAAACCCGAAAATCATGGCAGAGATTAAAACCAAAGCTACTGATGCAGATGTACACGAGTTTATCAACACATTTGCCGATACGGAACAAAAGAGAAAAGACAGTATTGAATTGCTCCGACTGATGCAGGATCTTACCGGCTACGAGCCTAAACTGTGGGGACCCTCCATTATTGGCTTCGGACAGTATCACTACAAATCCGACAGAAGCCGTCAAGAAGGCGACTGGCCTCTTGTTGGTTTTTCTCCAAGAAAAACTGCCATTTCACTCTATATTTACTCAGGCGCCCAGGGGCAGGATGAACTGCTGAAAGAGCTTGGCAAATATAAAATGGGAAAGGGCTGTATCTATGTCAAAAAACTTTCCGATATCAACCAGGATATCTTGAAAAAGCTAATGAAGTCGACAATCAATTATTTGAAGACGAAATACGATTAAAGCAACGGCCCTGGGCAAATGCATTTTTGGTGCACGCGGGAAATTTACTAGTTGACCACCTTTAAGCACACTATCTTCAACAGCATCTCTTCATGACAGAACTGGAAAATTTTAAAAAAGAAAAGAAGACCATAGCGCTAGCAAAAGCGAACGTTTATGGCTTTTTGCTTCTCATCCCGACGGCAATAATTTACCTGGTTCCCTTCTATTTCCTTTGGAAAGATAGGCTCACCTTGGAAGCCTTCAACAACTTATTTGGTCATTTCGGCGTGACCAGCGGATTACTTACAGGCTTACTGTTTTTGTTGGTGGTAATGGTCGGGGTCGTCTTACACGAACTGATACATGGTATCACCTGGGCTATTTTTGCCAAAAACGGATTCCAATCTATCAAATTCGGGTTCCTCAAGGAGATGCTGACCCCTTACTGCCATTGTCAAGAGCCTCTAAAATTGAGAGAGTATCTACTGGGAGCCATGATGCCCGGGCTGGTCGTTGGCGTATTGCCTTGGCTGGTTTCCCTGCTGGTCGGGAGTGTGCCTCTTTTGATGTTTGGAATATTCTTCACCATGGCGGCCATGGGAGATTTGATGATCATTCGTCTAATCTGTCAAGAAGACAAGCAATCTTATGTGTTGGATCATCCATCAGAGGCTGGTTGTTATGTGTATCGTCCCACTAGGTAATAGCGGCAGCGGCTAGGTGCTTAACACCCACCGCACATCAAAAGCATCAGTTATTTCGATTAGGTGCTGGTCATCTTCGAAAACGTCGGGAAGACGCTTTGTCCCCGCACTCAGCTTTTTAATCAGTGTTTTTCGCTCCTCTACATTTTCACAGCCGAGAAAGATGGCCATGCAATTGCCTAGTTTCCTTTCCTCATCATGTACCAGATCGGAGCCATGAATCACCACCCTATCAGAGAAAAGCGATCCGGCTATGACGGGTGAGCAAAGATTACCGTCCACACAAATCTCGAAAGTTTCAAACTTCAGGGTGCCGCCAAAACATTCTTGATAAAAAGCAAGGGCTGATTGGCAATTGCCTGAAAAGGTCAGGAACACGCCGCTCGTAGATTTATCCTTCTTTATCATCGTGAAGCATCAATATGGGGAATCTCCGGTGATAGCAGGTTGATGTGCTTAGCGAGCGCGCCGTAACAAATCAAATGGCCAGGGTACTTAAAACAGGGAACCTGATAACTAACGATTTGCTCCGCGCCCCGCTTCTTCCTCATCGATCTTCCGGATGTATACATCCTCAGCAAAACTTTTCCTTCATAAACCTGATGGCATTGGTCTACCGTCTGGTAATCTGTCATAGCCATTTCTTCGAATTTTGGGGTTGTAGATGTACGACACTGCCAAAATTCCCAGGAATACCAGCGGCATCACCATGAATCCAACATTTTTGTCAACCACGGCATGACTAATAAAGGCGAAGATCAAATTGTAAGTAAGACCTGCATAAGCCCACTCTTTTAATTTAGCAGGAACAGCGGGAAGAGAAATGGCCATTACCCCAAGTGCTTTACAGATGATCAATGCATAGGCAAAGTAATCCGGATAGCCGAGAGGCCTGGTTCCTATCGTGGCGTACTCTTGTGATACCATCCATGTGACTATCGGCATCACTCCCTCCCAGAGGATGATGATAGTAGTTGCGACCCAAAAGATTGTTCTGTTCTTTTTCATAAGTACTTTTATTAAGTTGTTGTTCTTTTCACCTCCCAAAATTACCATAGGACAAGAAATACTATGTATGGCAAATACGTCAAGTCTAGGGGTGCATTATGACAAAACTATTTCTACCTTTATGAAGCTATACCTTGATGCGATGAGAATCTCAGTATTTGTACCGGAACATGGTGTGATAGAAGCCATTACACCTCCCTATAGAGCCTTTCACACGGCCAATGATTTTTTGACTACCTTCGGAAAAAAACCAGCATTTGAAGTCGAATATGTGGGGTTGAATCCTTATGTGCCGGCCAACAATGGAGAATACACGGTCAAAACCGACCGCTTACTCAAAGATGTTCAGGCCACGGATCTATTGATCATCCCGCCCACTTTTGGCGATACAGAAAGGGGCATTCGAGCCAACGCAGAGGCAATACTTTACTTCAAAAAATTGTACTGTGGAGGCGCGCAATTGGCCAGCTTGTGCATCGGCGCCTTCCTTTTGGCTGAGACAGGCTTGCTGGACGGCAAGAAATGTTCTACCCATTGGGCGCATGTTGAAGAATTTCGGCAGAAATATCCCCATGTAGAAGTAGAAGATGGAGCCATCATCACCGAACATGACCATATCTATAGCAGCGGCGGAGCGAACAGTTTGTGGAACTTGGTCTTATACCTCATTGAGAAATTTTCCGACAGAGAGACGGCTGTAATGATTTCTAAATACTTTGCATTGGACATCAACCGTGACAGCCAGGCGCAGTTTGCCATCTTCCGTGGTCAACGTAACCACTATGATACGGACATCCAAAAAGTACAGGATTATATAGAGCAACATTATGATGACAAGATAAGCATAGAGACTTTGGCCAATCTGATTAACACCGGCCGCAGGACCTTCGAAAGAAGGTTTAAAGATGCCACCAACAACACACCGATAGAATACATCCAGCGGGTTAGGATTGAAGCTGCCAAGCTGTTCTTCGAGGCCTCACGCAAAAATGTTTCCGAAATCATGTTTGATGTAGGTTACACCGACACCAAAGCCTTTAGGGATGTCTTCAAAAAAGTCACGGGGCTTACCCCAATCGAGTACAGGAATAAATTTGCCAGAATGGCTTATGAAATCTAGTTGAAAATAAAAGAGAGCCGGAATTTTTTCCGGCTCTCTTTTCGGTCTTATTTTTCCACTTCCTTTAACAACTCCTCTATCGCGCGCTCCAACTGCTGATCCCGACCTTTGTCGATGATTCCCGGCATGTTTTTCACCTCGATATCCGGATGGGTTTCATTGTTTTCCAACCATTCACCGGCTTTGTTTTTGACGCTGACAGGCACAGCGCCCCAACGGGTCCCGTCAGGAAGCATTTCCCAACCAGCAAAGCTACAGGTACCAGGAACGGGCATCCCTACTGTCGTGCCGATGTTCAGGTCGGTATAGCCACAGGCAAAGCAATGTCCATCGCTATAATTGGCTTCATTGAACATTGCCAGGGTTGGTTTGGTCCAGCGGAAGGTAGGCTCATAACCCACTTCACGGTCTTCGGTAGCATAAGTCAGGAATCTTTCGCCGGTGAAGAACATGGCAAGATCAGCTACCAAGTCACCACCACCATTAAAGCGGGTATCGACAATGACACCCTTGCGGTCATGGTATTTGCCCATCATTTCTTCATAGATGTCGCGGAAGGGTCCATCACTCATCCCCGGGATATGAACATAACCTAACTCACCTTGGCTTAAGCTATCCACTTCTTCCTGATTTTTTCGTACCCAACGCTTGTACAACAGACGGGCTTCCTCGGATAAAGATATCGGTTTCACCGTAAGCTGCTTCTTATTACCACCTTTAGCATCCGCCAATTCCAGGGCAGTAAACTGACCGGCCTTTCTGTTAAGGTATCTAGCCCAATCCTCATCGGGTGAAATTTCAAGACCATCAATTTTTTCGATGATCATACCGGCTGTGATGTCAAGATCAGCTTTATCTAGAGGTCCTCCCTTCACTATCTCTGCAATTTTCACCCCTTTACCTGGATGCGCGTAGTCTATAAAGATCCCTAAGGAGGCCGTAGCATCTGCTTCAGGAATGCTTCTGCTATACCTTGCTCCTGCATGGGAGACATTCAATTCGCCGATCATCTCGGAAAGCATCTCGGCAAATTCATAGCTGTTCCCAATATGTGGAAGATATTTGGCATACTCCCCTTTTATCGCCTTCCAATCCACGCCGTGCATGTCAGGCGTATAGAATATGGCTTGGGTCCTTAACCAGACGTGCTCAAACATGTAATCCCGCTCGGCATCTACATCATAGATCATCTCCCCATCGATCTTGACAGCCTCTTGTTTCCAGCCTTCAGGATTGATTTTGGTAATTCTGCCGCCACTCAGCAAAAAGAGATTCTTCATTTCCTTATCCCATTGCAAACTACCTCTCTCGGCGTTGAGCGAAAGCTCCATTTTGGTTTCATTGGTCCTCAAATTGGTGCTCCAAAGGTTCATGTTCTTTTCAAAACGGGCAAGGTAAAACAGCTTTTCCCCATCTTTGGAAAGTACGGCATCACCTAAGTCAGACGAATGAATGGTCAGTCTAGCTTTTCGTTCCCGCAGACCATCCCAATCAATCTCTACTTTTTCCACCTTCTTATCGTCCTTCTTTTCTTTATCCTCCTTCTCATCCTTTTTGGCCTCCTTTGCTTTCTTCTCTATTTCTTCGAGCAGGGCATGGTCATCTTTGTTCAGGTTAAACCTATCCCAATCCTTTTGTGTGAAGAACAAGGTATAAACATCGTCTTGGGTAGAACCGCTGGCTGCCATACCTTTCAAACCGTCCCTATTGCTAAACCAAAGCATTTGCTTGCCGCCATTGACCCACTTGGGGCTATTGTCTCCATAACCACTTTGAGTCAAGTTGATCATTTCCCGTTTGCCATCGGCAGCCAACAACACTACTTCACTATTGACCATCGTCGGGCGATAGGAGGCCAGCAACCATTCGCTGTCTGGGCTCCAATTGAAATACTGATCACCATCCCTCATGTGAAACAGCTCCTTGGGCGTCAACAGCGTAACACTGGCCTTGGTGGCCAGGTCCATCACCTTCAAGGTTCTTCGGTTTTCAACGTAGGCCAGTTTCTTACCATCAGGAGATAACTTGGGGAGGTAATTGTCGTGCTCGTTATCCAAAAGCGCAGTCTCTTCGATCAAGGTAGATGCAAAGAAGAACGGCTCGTCATCCCTTACCTTCTTGCTTTGTAAAATAACCCACTTACCGTTTCTTTCAGCAGCATAGATTAAGGATTTTCCATCAGGCGCAAAGCTCAGAAATTGCTCCTGTTCAGGAGATGTAGTGATCCGCTTCGTCGTAGATCCGTCCACGGAAGACACAAAAACCTCACCTCTTGAAATAAAGGCTACTTCCTTACCATCGGGTGAAATGGACATTTCTCTCACTCCTCCATTGATGGAGATATACTGGTCTTTGTTTTTGATGTTTTGCGTTCGCAGCGTGATGTCCAGTTTCTGGGGTGCTTCCCCTTCCCTCAAGGTATAAAGCTCTCCGTCGTAGCTAAAGGCCAACAAACCCGCCTCCGAAGCGGACAAGAACCTCACAGGATGCTTATCAAACTTGGTGATCTGCTGACTTTGATCCGGCTTATCAAGCGATAATTTATGCACATTAAAAGAACCACTTGCTTCGCTTAAATAGAAGAGATCCTGGTCATTGTTGGCGAAAACCGGGTTTCTGTTCTCACCATAGAAAGAAGTCAATTTTTGATGACTTCCTTTAGCTACATCATACAGCCAAAGATCCCTTGCGACAGAAGAGGTATGGTGCTTCCTCCATTCATTTTCGCCGCCTTTCTTATCGTGGTACACCAGTTTGTTTCCATCTTTACTCAGCTGTACGTATTCCGCCGGCACTGTCAGCACCATATCCACCCTGCCACCTGTGGCGGGGACATGGTAAAGTTCAGGCAGGTAGGAGGTGGGATACTGTCTATGGCTGGCTAGGTCCTGCCTCACCCCACCAAACAGCACAGCTGCATTGTCTGCCGAAAAGGTGTAAGGGACCTCGTCATTGGAATGGTAAGTCAACCGAGTAGCCTCGCCTCCTTTGGCATCCATGACAAACACATCAAAATTGCCATAACGATCCGATGCAAAAGCGATCTTTTTGCTATCCCTGCTCCATACCGGCATGAAATCATGCGCCTCGTGAAAGGTCAACTGCTCGGCCTTTCCTCCCGAAGACGGAACGCTATACAAGTCTCCCTTATAAGTAAATACAATGGTTTTTCCATCTGGAGAAATAGAAGGATACCTCGCCCATTGGGGCTGCGTCTGTGCCATGGATAATGTACCGGACAGCAACAGAGCCATCAACAATAAATAGGACTTCATAGATTTTATTTAAAATTGTCTCTGTATCAGTGAGCCTTAACAGCTGCTCCCAATATAAAGAAGTAATCATTGGATTGAAAAGATGATAACGCAAGGCTATTTGGGCACGAAAATAAAAAAATATGTCGCAATTGCTTTGCAAGGTACTTCATCAGCACCTGTTTGACAAATCTCGGAAAGAGATATGGCAGGAATAATAAATTACCCCTGCCATATCT
>Ga0079224_100011591_pt1 | contig 12158 bp, 11 predicted proteins | sample Stecom2015_FD_80414 | JGI IMG/M metagenome (GOLD analysis project Ga0079224, IMG submission 80414) | Agricultural soil microbial communities from Utah to study Nitrogen management - Steer compost 2015 | ecosystem: Environmental > Terrestrial > Soil > Agricultural land | place: USA: Utah... | reverse complement strand
CAATCACTGGAGCATGCAAAGCGCGCACGACAGATAAAAACTGTATTGCCTCCTTTGGCTGCCTTCCACCGAACAGACAGACGGGCCCCCTGCTTTGAACATCGGCATGGCATACAGGTATCTGTTACGCCACCCCGCCGCTACTGTTGCTTGATACCCGTGTTGCGCACAATCGCTTCGTACTTGTGCGTTTCCGAGACAATAAATCTGAAGACATGCCCGTTGCGCCATCAAGCAAAACGTGGCAGTCTTCTTTCCGCCATTGCAGCGACCCCTTCTTTAAAATCGTCGCCGCGCATTTGCACGAACTGCTCCTGGCTCTCCCGCTCCACAGCGCAGTGCAGCGCCTCCACCAGCCCCTGCCTTAAGGTCTTTCTGACGGACATGACCGCCCTTGGGGACGACAATGCGATTTCCGTGGCAAAGGCCTTTGCCTGCGCCAGCAACGCTGAGGCCGGAACCAGCCGGTCCAGCAAACCGATTTGCTGCGCCGTTTCGCCTTTGATTCGTTGCCCCGTATAAAACAGCGCCGCCGCGTGTTGCTGGCCCACCAGCGCCGGCAGCGTATGCGACAAGCCAAATCCAGGATGGAAACCCAAACGCGTAAAGTTGGCCGAAAACCGACTTTCCGCGCATCCGATTCTGAAGTCCGCCGTCAAGGCAAGTCCAAGGCCACCACCGACTGCAGCTCCCTGTATGACGAACTCGGGTCCGGTTTGCACAACTTTTTTCACTGTACAGCGCTCGATAGAGCGTAGAATTTCCCAGCGATCCGCCTCTGACATATCCGTTGGTAACTCGACTTTTCTCCAAATTGCCTGGTCAAAATACCGCCATCACGACTCAAAATAAGTGAGTGCACTTGATTAATGTTAAAGCTATACTGACAAAAAAACGGCATAAGGAGACAAAATTATGGCTATATCCATCAGGCGCCGTGCATTGGTGCAATCATTGGTCGCGATCAGTAGCGCTGCTGCATTCAAAGTCAAAGCTCAATCTGCAAGTACGGAGTGGCCGACCAGGGCGATTCGGCTGATCGTTCCGTTCAATGCGGGCGGTGCTACAGACATCATTGCGCGCACGATCGCCGAGGCGCTCTCCAGCCGCATGGGTCAACCTGTGGTCGTGGAAAATCAGCCCGGCGCATCGGGCATTATTGGCACCAACGCCGTCGCCAAAGCCCGTCCGGATGGCTACACGCTATTGCTATCGCTTAGCACATCAATGTTGATCAACCAGTTTTTATATGAAAAACTGCCTTACAGCCCACAGAAAGACCTGCTGATGCTGTCTCAGATCGCCATTGCCCCTGTCACGCTGGTTGCGCACCCATCAGTGCCTGCCAACGACATGAATGCATTGCTGGCCTATAGTAAGGCGAACAAGGGCAAGCTGACCTATGGATCATGGGGTGTCGGGTCATACGCACACCTGGCCGGTGCCTATATGAGCAAAAGTATGGATGCCGGGATGGTGCACGTAGCATATAAAGGCGAGGCGCCAATGCTTCAGGATCTGATTGGTGGACAAATCCAGATGTGCTTTGCCAGCGCGCTCAATACCAAGCCCTTTATCGACACCGGCCGCATCAAGATTATTGGTGTAACCGGAACAACGCGCATGGAAATTCTTCCGGCGGTGGCCACCATCAAGGAGCAAGGTGTGACAGACGCAGCCTATTCCATTGCAGGTTGGGTGGCAATGGCGGCGCCGGCAGATACGCCGCGAAAAATCATTGACCAGCTCCAATCACACTTGGCACAGATGGCGAAGGATCCCGATATCCGGCAGAAAATTCTGGCCGCAGGTTTTGAACCACTCATCAATACCCCCGAGGCGTTTCGCAAAAATTACGAGCGCGATATGCCTATCTGGAAGGCGCTGGTGGAACAATCGGGTGCCAAACTGGGATAAGACCACCGCAGGTCCGCATGCTGACCAAAACCACCAGAAGATCCAACCATCGGCACGTTAGCGACGCATGGCGTTGGCGGCAAAAGCGTCGATGAAATGGAGCTTGGCACAATTGAGACCGTACGTACCGAAAGACAAAAAGACCTGAACCTGCGCGATTTTTTTACTCGCACTGCAACCAAGCCGGGCGCAACGGCGCCTGCCATTGTAGTCACCCAGGAAGGCGCCAAAGAGGTGACGCGTGCTACCTTCGAGAGCACCTCACGCGCCATTGTCAAGCGGCTATCGAAAACCGCTGGTAGCGTATTCAGCGTTATGTGCGATTATCCGGTCAACGCAGCAAAAACAGCCTGGCAGATGTGTGATAACTATGTATCAAGCTGCCGCTTGAAAAATTAAAGTCACGTTGCCTACAAACCGCGAGGTCATAAACCGGTCACCTGTATCGGTCACCCATCCACGTCGCCCATTGAGTCCGGCAAACGCGGTTTTTATTGCGATTCTGAAACAACATATTCATGCGCTTGGGCCTCTGTATGGCAAGACATTAGACTAAAAATACTTAAGCCATTGTTTTTACGGACTCTAGATATTTATTTCTCCACCATACTACCCATTTGCCCTATACGTCGACGGCGACTCTATAAAACAAGATGATATGGATAGTCTGCTTCAAATAGTTGAAGAACAGAAACTTTCAATAAGCTGGATTATCCTCCAGGGAACGACGCGAAATAAACAGAAAAACCAATCAAATCGTTCACGCGGCCGAATCGGTACATTAAAATCGACGCCAAAGACAATTAATATCGAGAAAATCAAGATGGATCTAGTTTTGAACGGTGACGTCGATGGCCGAATGGATAGTGTCGAAGAGGCAAAAACCGCCGACACACTAATCGACACCCTTTTCAACTCCAATACAACGACCCTGCGCAAGAGGGTCGACGACAGTTGCAGAAAATTCTTCGCCACAACCGATGGCGCCACTGATAGACGGATTGAACACGTTCGAAGCAAGTTCATGCAATTTGATGCGCCAGCGCAGGGACAATCGGCCGAGACTTATCTTGATATGCTCGACAGAGAAGTATTGCCTCATTGCTCGCATCTGGCATCGCCAAGATATCTGGGACATATGACCTCGCCGATTCCGCAGTTTCTGCCTGAAATCGGACGGCTGGTCCAAACGCTGAATCAGAACGTTGTCAAGATGGAAACGAGCCGTGGAATGGCATTCCTGGAGCGCCAGGTCATTGGCATGCTTCACCGAGAGATATTCGGTGCAGACAAACAATTTTACGAGGAGAATTTGCAAACCGCTTCCTCGGCACTTGGCATCTTTACCAGCGGCGGGACACTCGCAAATATTTGCGCGCTCTGGACTGCAATGCGTCTGGCCGATGCAACTCAGGCCGCCGAATCCACAAAGCCGTTGCAGGCCGCCGAACGACCGGTCATCATCGGTTCAGAGTTAATGCACTATTCCTTTGACAAAGGCGCGCAGTTGCTGGGGGCCGAGCTGCATAAAGTGGCCGTGAACAATCTCTTTCAGATTGACCTGAACGCATTGGGCGAGGCCGTTGAAAAGTACCGGCAGGCAGGCAGAAAAATTGCCTGTCTGGTTGCCATTGCAGGAACAACCGATTACGGCAGTATCGATGCACTCGCAAGAATATGTGAGATCGGCAAGCAAATTGGTGCGCATGTTCATGTAGACGCCGCATGGGGTGGAGGCTTGATCCTGAGCAAAAGCAATCGGTATCTGCTGGACGGGATAGCGCAGGCCGACACCGTTACGATCGATGGCCATAAACAGCTGATGCTGCCCCTGGGTTGCGGCATGCTTTTTTTTCGTGATCCTGCCCTCTCCCAACTTACCATGCATCACGCGCCTTATGCCGTTCGTGCAACATCGTTTGACCAGGGTCGCTTTACCCTGGAAGGCACGCGCCCCGCTACCGCGCTGTATGTGCATGCGGCGTTGCACATTATCGGAAAAAACGGCTACGACGACCTTTTCTCAGAGAGCCTGCAACGGGCCCGCTACATGGCTCAGGCAATCGAGGCGCGTCCTGAATTCGAATTGATGGCCGCACCCGCCATGAATATTCTGACATACAGATATATTCCTGAAAAATATCGCAATAAAAAAATTGACGATCAGGATAATATTCAAATCAATCGCTTCAATACTTCCCTGCAAAAGTGGCAAAGGCAAAAGGGAGATAGTTTCGTCTCCAGAACATTCCGTGCTATCGGCCAATATGACAATCAGGGTCTCACATTGCTGCGAGCGGTGTTGCTCAATCCCCTGACGACCTATGACGACATTGATTTTTTATTAAATGATCAGTTGCATATTGCCCGCTCGCTGGAAAGCGAAATTTCCGGCGTTCCTGCATCACATTCATAACAAATCATACAGCCACAGCACGTATGGCCGTGCTGGCGGCAAGCAACGGCTAATGCAGCTTTGGTCAGACTTCCCGCCATAATCGTAACAAAGGGCACGTTCATGTCGTCGCTGCGGCCCTTTGCCCCAGACCCACGCGGTCCAAGTAGCGCTCAAGCTCAGCGAATCTGTCTGGCGCAACAACCGCGCCTACATACCCGTCTGGACGGATCAGCGCGCACTCACCAGACGTCAGCCCATAAGCATCACGGACGTGCCCCCAGGCATCGATCACGTCGCCCTGCGGGCCGATCGTGTGAACATGCAGTCCGGCTCTTGGCTCTACCATTTCCTGTACCCCTGGTATCAGCGCTCGCTCTGCCTGAAGCAGCAACGTCCAATGCCCGCCTTTGAACAATTGAAACAGTCGTGATGCCTGGCCGGCTGCACCACGAATCGGCGCATCCGGCGCACGCTCCCCCGCCCGGATGCCGCTTTTGCGCTGCGGCAGCTCGATTGCCAGCGGCGAATCCATGTAACCAATATCCAGTTGGCGCGTCTCACGGCCGCGGCGCATGCCACCCGCCTTCTGCTCCTTCAGGAGCCGCGTTGACAGACCCAGTACAGATTCAGCCACCGGACGGCGTTCAGCCTCGTAGCTGTCCACCAGGTTATCTGGCGCGCCCTGCAGCACGGCCGCCAGCTTCCAGCCAAGGTTGTAGGCATCCTGTACACTGGTGTTCAGCCCTTGCCCGCCGGTGGGTGGATGTACATGAGCGGCATCCCCGACCAGACATACGCGGTCCACACGATAGCGTTCTGCCAGCCGCGCACTCATTTGGTAATCGGAAGCCCAGGACACCTCATGCACAATGATATCTGCTAGTCCCGTTCGCCTGGCAACCAACGTGGTCAGCCCCTGGGCAGACAGGTCCGCCTGTTCATTCGGCGGGACCGGCGCCTGAATCTGGAAAAGCGCCGTGCCGGCCAGCGGGCAGATGGCAACCATCTGCTGCATATCGCCGTTGTTAAACTGGTGCCACACCCCGGGGTCCAGACCAGTGAGCGTCACGTCAGCCACGATTGCATGCACGCCCAGCGTCCTGCCGGGAAAGTCTACGCCAAGTGTTTTCCTGACAAAACTGCGCCCGCCGTCGGCGCCCACGAGGTAGCGAGCGCGGACGGTCTGCGGGCCTGCCGGTCCTGATAACGTTACCGTGACACCATCTGCCTCTTGTTCAAAGCCGAGCAGCTCGCAGCCGAATTCCACCTGATAGCCGAGTTCGGTCAGGCGCTCACGCATGATTTGCTCGGTCAGACACTGCGGGAGCATGAGCGGCAACTGATACGGTTCGGCCGGTGATACGTCATCGGGTTCCGATAGCGTCGTTTCAACGTAGCTGCCATCGTCGCGATAGCAGCGCTGCCGGGGATAGAAGCCACCACGGGCCACGATTTTGTCCAGAATACCCAGATCCTCGAACACCTCCTGGGTTCTGGGCTGTATCCCTTTGCCACGGGAGCCGGGAAATGGCGTTGCCTGTTTTTCGATCAGTCGGAAACAAACGCCGCGGCGGGCAAGGTCGATGGCCAGCGTCAGACCCGCTGTGCCTGCCCCACAGATTAATACGTCGGTACTCGAATGACTTGGCATGATCGCTCCAATATGTGTACTATGCACTTAACAGGAGCAATATTATGTCATTTATAAAAAATGTGCAAGATACACATATATCAGAACAAATGAAATCCCTTCATGGATCATTAATCAGCATCCTTAGTGCGCTGAACCGCCCACGGAACGATGAAAAGATGATTCAGGACGCCGGAATCCGGCTTGATCGGGCGTTGTTTTCCGCACTCGTGATGATTGAGAGGCTGGGGCCGATTGGCGTGGTGGAACTGGCCGATCGCTCAGGGCGGGATTACACCACGATCAGCCGCCAGGTAGCCAAGCTCGAAAGCCTGGATCTGGTCAAGCGCCAGGCAAACTCCACAGATCGGCGGGTACGCGAGGCAGTCATATCACCAAAGGGCAAGGAAATGACAGACCGCATTGATGCTGCGCGTGAACGCATGGCCAATGCAATCTTCAAGGACTGGAGTCAAGATGAGCTAGATGCGTTCGTCAAATCAATGCGAAAATTTGCCGATGCCCTGGACAATGAGCCGCCAATCGGTGGGGTAAAGTCCGACTAAATAGGTAGTCGGACCCATCGCGCTTCAACCGGGGGCCGTCGACGCTCAAGGCGATGTATCTGAACAATACAGTTATTGCGTCTTGATGCGCAGCCATTTAATCGCGAAGTTTTCTGAGCACACCCGGCGCCCAAAGCAGCAACGCCAGGATCGCCCACGCCATGATCGCTGCGCCGGCCCGGGCCTGCTCATCTTCCAGATAAACACTACAAAGTTGCTGTGGCGCCTCGCGATACAGCAGTCCAACCACAAATGTCATCCAGAACGCATTCATCGTGAAAAACGCCTGCACAATGAATCCGGCGGGCTTCCAGGACAGTCCGGCCGCCATCCCGGCAGTCAGCAGACTGGCAACTTTAGCGATTGCGACCGGCGCAGACAACACAGCATAATCAAGCGCCGCGGGCACCATCCAGAGCGAGATCACCAGGATCGCAAATGTCAGTCCGGGCACGCCGGCCATATTCCACGGCGCCAGTTTTTTCACCAGCACCGGACCACCGGCGTTTGCCGTCAGCCAACCCAGGATAAACAGCAAGGGGATCTCCACTCCCATATGCAGAACCATCGACTGCTCAAGCCGGGGCTGAAACAGCGCCAGAGTCGCGCACAACAATCCAGGCAGCGCCCAGTGACGAACCCACTTCTGTAACGCGGTTTTTTCGGGGAACAGCAGCCTCATTCGCCCTTCCCTTTGGCGCGCGCCAGATAATCGGCCAGCGCCAGATCAGGACGGTCTACATCATATGCCCTGGCAAGCTGACCGAATTCATCAATCAAAAACAGTCCCGCGTTATGTGAATAGCCACCCAGGCCATCCGGCAGAACGATGATATCGAATAGTGCAAGCATACGATTCAGATCGCCCGTATCAGGCACGGTTGCAAAACGCCACAGGTCGGCGTCCACGCCCATGCGTCTGGCATGCTCGGCCATGACCTGCGGGCTGTCGTTTGCCGGATCAAAGCTTAAAGTCAGCAATCGCACCCGATCCTTAAGCCCGCGGGCCTGGATCGCATGCTGCATCCACGATTGACCCGCGATGCTGGTACGGCAGACCGATTGACACTGCAGATAAACAAGTGTGATAAACGTCACGCGATTCGAAGCGCCGCCATAATCGCGCAATGAAAACATTGTGCCGCGAGCGTCGATCAGCGGCAGATCCGGGAGCACCCTGGGGTTGCGCTCAAGTTGCACGCGTCTCACCCCATCGGAGGTGACTGCCGCAAAACCGGCCGTAACAGCCGAAAACGCGGCCAGCCCGAGCACCACGATGATGGCAAATGCAATAACAGAACGAAGCCCGGTCGTCTTCATGGTCAATCAGATGCAGAGAACGTCAGTGCGGCCTTGCGCAGTTCCGCTTCACCACCCCACGGCGTGGATCTATCTTTGGTCGCCTCGCGGGCTTTCCGGATGGTCGCCGCCTCGATGGCAGAGGCGCCGTTGCCCCAGGCATCGCGAATATAGCTGAGCACAGCCGCCAGTTCTGCATCATCGAACTGTTCTGCAAACGGCGGCATCATACCGTTATATTGCGCGCCCGCGACCTTGATTGGTCCGCTCAGCCCGTGCAGTACGATCTGCACCAGCACAGCCGGGTCGCCGGTCACCCATTCAGCACCCGCTAAAGGCGGGAACACCCCGGTCAGTCCCTGACCGCTGGCCTGATGACACGACTGACAGGCGGTCGTGAACAACTGCTTGCCATCAATGGCGCCGTTCTCGGACGGCGCCGCTGCCACCAGCGTAGCGGGATCGCGCCTATCGCCCAGGCCCGCAACACTATTGGGATTCGCGGAAAAAATATAATACACGCCCCATACCACCAAGGCCAGAATGACACCCAGGAGCACGCGCGGAACGGGATTATTCAGCTCGTGCGGGTCCGCATTCTCGGAAGCACGCGTCTGTTTCTTTACGCTCATTGCACTTGTTCCTTCTCTGTCGTTGCCCCCGACTGCGACAATATGTTCGCCTGTTCCGTGGACAGAACGGGGTAGGTGCGTTTCAGGCTGATCAGATATGCCACCAGGTCCAGCGCTTCCGGCTTGGCGACCACGACCTTGCCTGGCTCAACCGTACCGGATGGCAGATGCACGATTTTCTCGCCGTCCGCCACATCATCGGCATTCCTGACTTCGAACATAAACGGATAGGCAGGCATATTGCTGCCCGATGTATAGGCGCGCGGCTGGAACAGATGCCCAAGATGCCAGTCCACGCTAGGCTGGCGCACACCGATATTAAACAGGTCAGGCCCGGTACGCATGGTGCCCAGCAATGGCGGATCATCGTAGTGATAATCGCCGGCTACCGATGCGCGCCCCCAGCCACGACTGGCATCTGCGATACCTGCACCAGTGGTGCTGGGCTGCTGGGTATGACAGGCCATACATGCGTGCGCACGATACAGCTGGCGTCCGCGCAACTCCTGGCTGGTATAAGGCTTGAGCTCGGCAGGCGCCGGCTCATCTTTCAGTTGTAGAAAGGGTACGACGACCAAGGCAGATGTTGCCAGCGATAGCGTCACCATCGCACCCACAAGTAGTTTAAGTTCGTTTTCCATACCGCGTTTATGTCAGTGAAGGATTGGCCGCTGCAGTAGCGGGCGTTGTACGCTCGGTCAGGGAAAAGGCGCCGGAACGCACGATAATCAACAAGACATGTAGCGCAAAAACCAGATGGCCCAGCGTCATCAGCGCACCGCCGATCGACCTGCCCTGCAGCCATGGAATGGTGACCGCCACCGACTCCATGAATTCACGGGCAGGATTCAGCAAAGCCAGACCCTGCAATACCCCGCCGATGCTCAAGGTAATCATATAGACTGCGAACCCCGCTACTACGAGCCAGAAATGCCAGGCGATCAGACTGGGTTTGGGCCAGGCCGTATTCAGGATGCGCGGCATGACAAAATAAACCCCGCCGAAAACCACCATCGACACAAAGCCGTACATGCCTATGTGCGCATGCGCCACCGTAAAGTGGGTGAAATGTGTCGTGGCGTTGACCGTACGCAATGCCTGGAATGAACCCTGTACCGATGCCAGCGTATACATCACGGCGCCAAAGACAATAAAGCGCAGCACCGGGGAATGGCGCAGGGCGCTAAAGTGCCCTTTCAGAGTCATGTGCTGGTTGATTGAAAACGCCAGAACCGGGATGATCATCATTACGCTTTGCACGATAGACAGCGTGATCAGCCACTCAGGGATCGGGCCGCCAATCAGGTGGTGCGCCCCCACCTGACCATAGAAAAAGGCCAGTGTCCAGAATCCCAGCAACGACAGGTTGTAAGAGCGTACCGGCCGGCCAATGACCTTGGGCAGGAAATAGTAAACCGCGGCCAGCGAGAGCGGCGTATAGAACAGCCCCAATACATTATGGCCAAACCACCAGTTCATCGTGGCCTGCTCTACACCAAAGTGCACGCCAGGAACCTTGGCCACGATATATAGCGTTGGAAACCAGAACAGCGCGGCTCCCATATACCAGACAGACACGTACAGATGATGCACTTTGCGCCGCGTCAGCATCAGCGCCATCGGCAAACCAACCAGCATGCCGCCTATGGCGAACAGCACGCCGATTTGCCAGGGGATCTCCAGCCATTCCATGCCTGCGTTAATGCCAATCGCCAGGCCACCCATCCCTGCGATCAGCGCGGCATTCCACAACAGCGCACCAAAAATGACCAAACGCCCGCCCAGCAATTGCGTTCGCAAAAGTCGTGGCAGCATCCAGATAGCAAGTCCCAGCAGCCCCAGGGGCGCCCAGCCGTACGCCACACCATTCAAGTGCATGGTGCGCAAGCGACCGAAACTGAGCCAGGCGTGCTCCGTGAGCAGATCTGGCCAGTGCAATTTGAGCGAAGCCAAGAGGCCTGCGAATGAGGCCACAATCAACCAGACGACCGAACAGCCAATGAGCACAAAGGCGGGCAAGGCGCTGGATCGGTCGGCCGCCTCGCGAGCAGCCAACTCAGCCTGAGAGGTTTTTGTTTCGTCGGCCACCAGATTGGTCCGCGACACTTCATTCAGGGCGCTCTGTTGAGCGGGCCCGACTGATGGCTCTTCAGGATGTCCGATTTCTCCGGTCGAAAAAATAGTACGCGCACCGCTGGACTCCGCTTCAAACAGCCCCTTTCTAAGGGACCAGATAAAGGCAAAAAGTCCGACAATGGACAAAATAAAAGTAGCCAATAACAAGGCTGTAGGGTTCATGAGTTTCCCTTGAGTTCCAAGGCATCGGAATGAATGCCGACAATCAGATCAAAAGCCTGTATGGTAATATTTAGATATCACGCTTTAAATATTCAAATATTGAATAAAATACCGTATCAGTTACTTTTTGACACACATTGCCGCACCGCTATATCACATCTATATTTTTTAGGGTATGACAAATTGTCCCAGGCTGATTTCAGCCTCCATCAGAATCAGATTCGAATATGAATTAAACTTTCATAAAAACCATATCAGTTGAACAATCTTTACCACCACTGCGCGTGGTAATCCCTGAAGGGGATATTCATGAAATTGTATGAAGCGCTGGCTGCCGACATCGCGGCCTCTATCTATTCGGGTGTACTGCGCTCTGGAGAAAAGTTGCCGTCAGTACGGCAGGTTACCGCCGATCGCGGCGTCAGCGCCTCCACTGTATTTCAAGCGTATTACCTGCTTGAAGCACAAGGCCTGGTGCGCGCACGAGACCGCTCAGGCTATTACGTCGCGCATGGCGCCCGCCCCCTGCTCCCCGAAGCCGATACGCCATCGCAACCTACCGAAGACGCTGCATCCGTATGCATTAACGATCTGGTTTTCGACGTCCTTGAATCGACCATGATGCGTGACGTCGTCCAATTGGGATCCGCGTTCCCCAGTCCGTTGCTGTTCCCGCATGACAGACTGAGCCAATCCATTAGCAGCACAACAAGGAATCTTGATCCCTGGACCATCGTCGACGAACTGACGCCCGGACACACGGGCCTGCGCCGTCAGATCGCATTGCGCTACCTGGCCAGCGGCGTGCATGTCGACACCGATGACATTATTATTACCAATGGGGCGCTTGAAGCACTCAACCTCTGCCTTGGCGTCCTGACACAGCCAGGCGACAAGATCCTGATTGAAACCCCGACATTCTACGCAGCGCTGCAATCTCTGGAAGCGCATCATCTGGAGGCCGTGGAAATACCCACGCATCCCCGCGAAGGCATACAACTGGACGCCCTGGAACACGCCATCAAGCGCCATCAGCCAAAAGCCTGCTGTCTGATGACGACATTCCAGAATCCGCTGGGCTATCTGATGCCGGATGAAAAAAAGCAGGCGCTCGTCGAACTGCTTGCACGCTACGACATCCCGCTGATTGAAGACGACGTCTATAACGAGCTGTACTTCAGTTCTGACCGCCCCGCGCTCACCAAGCGCTTCGACACAAGCGGCATCATCATGCATTGCTCTTCGTTTTCCAAGACATTGGCGCCGGGGTACCGGATCGGCTGGGTCGTCGCGGAACGCTACACGCGCGCCATCGCCCGTCGCAAGCTCACAACGACGCTGGCGTGCCCGATTCCCACTCAGATGGCGATCGCCCACTATCTGGAAAAAGGCGGATACGACAAGCACCTGAGACGCTT
>Ga0079224_100011590_pt1 | contig 12158 bp, 8 predicted proteins | sample Stecom2015_FD_80414 | JGI IMG/M metagenome (GOLD analysis project Ga0079224, IMG submission 80414) | Agricultural soil microbial communities from Utah to study Nitrogen management - Steer compost 2015 | ecosystem: Environmental > Terrestrial > Soil > Agricultural land | place: USA: Utah... | reverse complement strand
TTATACTTCCCCCCGCCGTCGCCACAAAAATGCACGAAGCGTATTTCTTTTATCCGTGGAATGAAAAGATCAACGAATACAGGCTGATGTGTGCGTTTGATACAACCCTGGAGGATGTGGAGGATTTTGTCAGTCGCCTGGAAGCGGCGATGGCTGATAGAGACGCGTGATTGCGCCGCTACGGTTTTAGGAATTTGAAAATTCCCCGGTACTGGGTCTCGTTGTCTTTGATGGAAAGGAAATAATAGCCGGGAGCGAAATCTTTGACCGTTACCCTCATTTCGTGATCATTGATCGTTTCAACCTCTGGCGTAAATTCGTTCCCGATGATACTATGTACAGAGAGGGTGACGTTAGATGCTTTGAGGTCGCCGAGTTGGACAAAGAGGTAATCGGGGGCGGGGTTCGGATAAAGCCTGATGCCTGCGCCCTCCCGTTGCTCGGTGCCATACGAAAGGTTTGACCCGGGCTCCCCTTCGGATTGGGCGAACGCGGAGATCATCCCCAGGGATAGCACAATTACCAATAACGAGCGTAAAATCATTGTCCTATAGGCAAACCCTTTTGAATTTCCTACTTAAAATATACGGCAAATTCCGCACCAAAGTTCCGACTTTTCCACAAATCCCTGTTGGGGACTCTCTTCAGTTATTAGATGCCATCAAAGGCGGAAAAGTTTAGTGCACGACCCATAAATATTGGAAAAAATTCCCTTTTTGGGGATACAAAAACGCCCAATCTACCTGAAAGCCTGTGGAAGGTACTCTATGAGGTCTGAGGCAATCAGTCCCTCCGTTCCCTTGTCTACCTCAGCGATATCCCCGGCACGCCCGTGAAGGTATACACCCATAATGGCGGCCTCAAGGGGGGTGTACCCCTGAGCAAGGATACCCGTAAGGATACCGGTGAGTACATCGCCGCTGCCACCGGTGGCCATCCCCGGGTTTCCTGTCGGGTTGAAGTAGATGTTGCCATCGGGACTGGCGATTGTCGAATAAGCCCCTTTAAGCACCACAATGACATTGTGCCGCCGCGCAAAGTCGCGCACCAAATTCAACCGCGCGAAGTCGTCGGTCCAGGGTCCGGCCAGTCGCTCGAATTCCCGCGGGTGAGGCGTTAGCAGACTGAGGGGAGGGACAAGATCCATCATGCCCGGGTTTGCCGCCAGGATGTTGAGGGCGTCGGCGTCGATGACCATTGGCTTTCGGTGACCCTCCAAAAAGTGCCGGAATGCCAGGGCGGTAGCCTGCGCGGTGCCGATCCCTGGCCCGATTCCTACAGCGTCCGCGTTCATGTCTGGCAATTCCGTGATAGCGTGCGTTCCCGGGTCGACGGTCGCCATCGCCTCCGGCACGGCCGTCTGGACAATATTATACCCGCATCCGGGGACGTGCATGGTGAGCAGCCCGAGGCCGGACCGTAAAGCAGCCCGCGCACACAGTACGGCAGCCCCCATCTTCCCATAGCCGCCCGCAATAATCACTGCCCGCCCGTAGTCGCCCTTGTGGCCAAACCTGGACCTGCGCTTGCGGATGCGGCGAACATCCTTGCGCTGAATCTGGTACGTCGTAGTTGTCGCGCTGTCGAGGAAACGCTCCGCGAGACCAATGTCAACAACATGCCACTCTCCGGTAAACGGGTAAGATTCGGGGAGATAAAAGGCCAGCTTGGGCGATTGAAAGGTCACGGTATAATGTGCCTTTACAATGGCACCCGCCGAAGGTTTGTCTGCCAGCAGCCCCGAGGGAATATCGATAGCCACACGGGTGGCTTCGGCCCCATTAATTTGTTCAATCGCGTAGGCGTATATACCGTCAGCCGGACGTGAGAGACCGGACCCAAAGATTCCGTCGATAATAATATCGCACTCACCAAGGTCCATCGGGTCGGCTGGCCGCCGCACGTCGAACCGGGGTATTGCCTTTTCGAGTCTCCCCAGATTTGTATTGAAGTCGGCCGACCCTTTCCCTTCGCCCCATACGACCCAAACCTTGACTGTATATCCCCATTCTTTCAGCATTCGGGCTATGCCCAAACCATCACCGCCATTGTTGCCGGTGCCGCATACGACGCCAATTCGTCGGCTGGCGTTAAATCGCTCTGCAAACCATACTACAAAGGCGCGGCATGCGCGCTCCATCAGGTCGATGGACGCTACCGGTTCATTGCTGATGGTAAAGGCATCCCAATCCCTGATCTGATCTGTAGAGAGAATTTTGAGCATAGCGACTGATCCGTGCGTAACGGTAACGCCGTCAAATATAGGAATACGGTTAATCGCGACCGCCGCTCAGCCAGGCAACCTTTTGCTCGGGCTGGTGCTCCTTGCCGATGATCTCCGCATATAGGTCTGGCCGCCGGGCATTCCTGTACCGGTGCCCGCCTGCGCGTGTCAGCTTGTCGGGAGTCAGCAAGGCGGTGCAAAGATCGTCGCCAAGATTTCGGCATTCGGCGATGATGTCGCCGTAGGGATCGATGATCATTGAGCATCCGTTCTTCAGCTGGTCGTCGTCCATTCCGATAGGATTCGCGAATACAACATACACAGCATTATCGTATGCCCTGGCGGGCAGCCACTTTATCAGCCACTGGCGTCCCTTCAATCCGTCGAATTCCATGCGAAGGGTTGTCGGGTCGGCTTCCCGGTTCTCCCAAAGACGCGGGTCGACGAATCCCGCTCCGGGCCGGGTCGAGGGTGTGCACATGGTGACGTGTGGCATGAAGATGACATCGGCACCGAGCAACGCGGTTGCCCTGACATTCTCGATGACGTTGTTATCGTAACAGATGAGGATGCCGCATTTCCAGCCGCGGAGATCAAACACGCAATACTCCTCGCCTGGTGAGAGGTTGGGGTTGATAAACGGATGAAGTTTCCGAAAGCGTGCCAGGAATCCCTCCTCGTCCACGCAGACGTACGTGTTGTACAGGTTGCCGTCACCATCCTTTTCGAATAGCCCCGCCAATATTGCGATGCCGTAGCGTCGGGAGATCCCGATCAATCGTTGTACGTTGGGGCCATCCGGCACCGCTTCCGCTACGGCGCCCAGTTGCTCGCGTGAGAGATGTCTTGCAAACGAGTAGCCAGTTATGGAACATTCGTGGAAAGCAACAACCTCCGCACCTTCGGCTGCAGCCCGTTGCGCCATCGATTCAATAACTGAAAGATTGTACACCTTATCGCCGCTTTTGTTCTCAAACTGGACGGTCGATATTTTGATCGGATTCATACGCGTCTCGAAATCACAAAAGAAGTAATTCAGCGATTTCCTCCCAGGAGTCTACCCGCCGATGTGAAGTTTGTAGCCTACGATTGTGGGGCTGGCTGAAAAGGAAGGTGTCGCCCTCAAATTTATCCAGATTTTTCAGATGGTCGTCAATCATGATCTCGGCCTTCACGATTTCCTTGGATCCGCAAAATACGATCTGCCTCCAGCTGATAAATGGAAAGTGTTCATTTAGCCACTCTCGCTTGTCGTCGAGGCTCGTTGGAAACTCCATGGCTGCTGAGACGACAAAAACCTCGTATTTCTCGTTCAACCGCTTCAGAATATCGCGGCTGCCGGGCACCAGGGGAACGGTGCGAAAGAACCCGCGCGTATTGGCATGACGCGACCCGTGGGGGAACGCTTCGAATTCCGCCAAACCGTCGAGTTTGTCTATTTCGAGTCGAATTCCTGAATCTTTTTCGTGATAGGCTATGAACTGGCTGTAGACGTCCGCCAGAACGCCATCCATATCCACTGCAATTCTCTTCATGAAGGCGCTTCGCTAGTTCGCAGCGTATTCTCGATGTACTACAGATTTCGTTTCTTCAGTTCGTCGACGGCATGGTTCGCTGCTCGTGCCGTAATGGCCATAAAAGTCAGCGTCGGGTTTTGCGTGCCCGTGGACGTCATGCACGCGCCGTCCGTGACAAAGACATTTGGGCAGTGATGCATCTGATTCCATGCATTGAGCAATGACGTACGTGGATCGCGTCCCATGCGCACACCGCCCATTTCATGAATATCCGAACCCGGAGGCGAATGCGTATCGTTGGCTCGAACGTTTACAAATCCGGCTTTCTCGAACATTTCACGCGACTGCTCCACGTAATCCTGAACCATCTTGTCGTCATTCTCGGTCCATTCGCAGGAAATAATCAATTGCCGAATGCCGTATTTATCCTTAAGGTCTTTGTGCAGGCGCACATGATTCTTTTCGATAGGTATCACCTCACCCATCATCCAACTGCTGATATGCCATGAACCGAGTCTTGGGTGAAGAAGGTTTTCGCGCAGTTGATGCCCAATAACTGACGTATCAGAGGAAGAACCCCTTCCTCCACCTATTCCGATCGCATAGCCCCTGAGAAAATCCGTCTCCTGCTTTCTCACATTCCGGAACCGAGGGATATAGCTGTGGCTGGGATTTCTTCCGTCTGTGCGTTTATCCTTGAAGCCCTCAAAGGTCGCGTTGGCCTTGCCGCGATAGTTGTGCCAGGCGATGTATTTACCCAGCAAGCCATTATCGTTACCCAGGCCATTCGGAAATCTCGACGAGGTAGAATTCAACAGGATGGCGTTGGTGTTCAATGCGGAGGCATTGACGAAAATGATGGTCGCGTAAAACTCAATCATCTCCTTGGTGTGGCGGTCGATGATGCGAACGCCGGTAGCCTTTCCTTTCTTGTCGTCGTAGATGATGGAATGCACGACGGCGTCTGGGCGTATCGTCAGATTACCTGTCTTCAACGCCCAGGGAAGCGTGGATGCATTGCTGCTGAAATACGCGCCGTATACACAACCCCTGTTACACATAGCCTGATTCATACACTTGGCCCGTCCCTGCTGGGTATGAATGGGCTGCGGATCGGTGATGTGAGCACAGCGGGCCTGAATGAGGTGTCGGTCCTTATAATGTTTTGCAAGGCTTTCCTGGAAGTGCTTTTCAATGCAACTCATCTCGAAGCCGGGCATGCACTCGCTGTCTGGAAGTTCAGGCAGACCGTCACGGTTACCCGCAATGCCGGCGAACTTCTCAACGTGCGCGTACCAGGGTTCCAGGTCTTTATACCGTATGGGCCAGTCGACAGCAAAACCGTCGCGTGCAGGACCCTCAAAATCGAAATCACTCCACCGTTGCGTTTGTCTTGCCCAGAGCAGCGATTTTCCTCCCACGTGATACCCGCGAAACCACCGAAAGGGCTTTTCCTGGATGAAAGGTTGTTCATCTTCCTTAAGAGCCCAGTGTAGTGTCTGCTCACTCAGATAGCGACCGCCATAGCCTACCCTTTTGTCGAGCGGGACAGTTCCGCGAAATTCAAATTGCCAGGGTGCCTTCGACGCGGTGGGATAGTCTTTAATGTGTTTAACATCCCGTCCACGCTCCAGCACGAGCGTCTTCAACCCGTTATCACAAAGTTCTTTCGCGGCCCACCCGCCAGATGCGCCGGAGCCAATTACGATAGCATCGTATGTACGTTTCTTAACGGAGTCAACAAGATTAGCCATAGACTCAGGAATTAACGTCGACGCAGCCATAGTAATGGCCAGGCGCGACTTTGTAATTATGATAGCCCACCATCACCTCCTTCGAGGTGCTGAAACCCCGGATGGTTTCCGACTTGACGAGTTCGAAAAACTTGCGCTTGTCTTCTTCTGCCGAATCGGAAAACTTGAGCAGCAATGCCGTGCGCTGCTCCAGGTCGCAGGCCGCAAAGGATTTTCCGTGTGTGCTTTGGGCATCGGCGTCGAGTGCACTAAGTTGCTTCTTCAGGTTGTCCTGAACGTCTTTCTCGTAGCACCGGTCGAAGAGCGCCGTTAAAAATTTGTCGACGCCCACCGACAGCGCGCCGATGCTGTCACCAGCCGGAATGATCGTATCGGCAACGGAGGCGAGCATGTCCTGCTCCGCGGAGTTGAATACCGCTAATCGTGCAGGCAAGCTGTCCAGGTTCCAGCCTTCTGCCCACGCCGGCAGGGCAATCAAACCGGCCGATGCCGCCATAAGGGTTCGGATAGTTTCCCTTCTGTTCATGATAGGATGCGTATGCTAACGTTCACCCAAGATAAGCAAATGCCGAAGACGGTTGTTGCAATTATGATAAATGGATGAATTTCGTCGTGTACGCTATCTGAGTGCCACTATTGCGCATTTTGCGGCAGTGCGAAAGCGACAATCTTGCCCGAAGGTGCTTCACGGTCACCTGTCACGGCGATGACAACGTATTGCCGACCTTCGCAGACATACGACGCCGGAGTTGCATATCCAGGGCCCGGCAGTTCAGTTTCCCACACGGCATTGCCGGTGGCTTTGTCGAAAGCCCTGAATTTATTGTCGCGCGTAGCGGCGATGAATACCAGTCCACCTGCAGTGACCATCGGCCCGCCCCAGTTTTCCGTGCCGGTTTCGGGAGCACCAGGTGCCTGCAGATCCGGATAATTTCCAAGCGGTCGCCGCCAGAGATACTCACCGGTGTTGAGGTCGATGGCGTTTAGTGTCCCCCAGCGTGGTTTGATGGCGGGTGTGCGGCCAGGTCCGCTGAAATGTCCGTACGCCGTCGTGTTCAAATAATGAGTCGTTGTATCCTCATCAACGGTTACGCTATTCGTTGATGACTCAGTTTTTATGTCATAGAGAAAAGCAATGATGGCGTCCCGGTTTCCTTCGAGAAAAGCGGAAAAGGCCGGCATCCTTCCGGCGCCGTTCTCGATCACCGCCAATGCCTGCGCTTTCGACAAGCGGTTTGCAATACCGAGAAGACCGGGATAGAGTGGTTCCTGTCCTGCCCTGTCAGGCCCGTGACACGATGCGCAATGCAGGTTGTAGAATGCTTTGCCGCGTTCATACTCCGATTGATTGGCTCGCGACGCATTTCTCCTCACGCGCTCAACGCGTGCCACCTCGGGCGACTCATTTGCGTTGATGTAGAGTACCGATGATTCCGGATCATACGCGGCACCGCCCCATTCCGCACCACCCCGGGTTCCTGGAAGCATAAGCGTGCCACGTGGGTCCGGGGGTGTGAAGAGTCCTTCATAACGAAGCCCGGCAAGTGCACGGGCAAGCGAATCCCTGAATTGCGGCGACATGTCGTAGAGATCGTCTTCCGTCATGCTCTGGCGCGCATAAGGCTCCGGAGCCAGGGGAAAGGGCTGCGTCGGCCAGGCTTCTTCACCCGGAATATGCGAAGGAGGGACGGGGCGTTCCTCGATCGGGAATACTGGTTCGCCGGTTTCGCGGTCGAGCACATACAAGAAGCCCGTCTTTGATGTCAGTGCGACGGCATCGATGGCTTTGTTGCCGCGACGAAGTGTAACGAGGTTGGCGGGCGCAGGCAGATCGTAATCCCATAGATCGTGATGCACGGTTTGAAAATACCACAGGAGCTTTCCTGTTGAGGCGTCGAGCGCGACAAGTGAGTTGCCAAATAGGTTTTGCCCTTTACGGTCCGCACCGTAAAAATCGTACGTTGGCGAACCCAGCGGAGCGTACACAATGCCACGCTCCTCGTCCAGGCTCATCCCGCCCCAGTTGTTCGCTCCTCCCACATATTTCCACGCATCGGGTGGCCAGGTCTCGTATCCCGGTTCGCCGGGGTGGGGTACCGTGTGGAAGATCCATCTGCGCTCACCGGTTTGGACATCATAGGCCCGAATATGCCCCGGTGCGGCATCGTACATTTCGGACACCTCGCCACCAATAATGAAAAGATCCTTCCAGATAATTCCCGGCGAAGTAGGAATAACCCAGGCGCCCTCCTTTTCCGAATCAAGGTTCTGGTTCAGATCGACGCGACCGTCGTCACCAAAGGAGGGGATGGCTTCACCAGTCAACGCATCGACCGCGTACAGATAATGATCGGCAGTAAACAGGATGCGCCGGTCGTTACCATGCTCCCAATACGTCACACCCCTGCAGATCCCTCCTCCGCGTTCGCCACGAAATGGATCTACCGACCAGATTCGCTCACCCGTTCGGGCATCGATGGCGTACACATGACGCCGTGCCGACGTAGCGTACAGGATAGTGTCTATGATGATGGGATTGCACTCGTACTTGCCCAACCGCATGCCCGGAGACGCATCAGCCGGATCAAAGACCCAGGCAACTTCAAGCCTGCCCACGTTGTCTCGGTTGATTTGCCGCGATGGGGAATAGCTCGTACTTGCCGCGTCGGCCTTATAGACCCGCCAGCTTGCCGGCTTGTCGTTCTCCGAACTGCATGCAGAGATAATCCCCGTTAGCAGGCAGCCAATTACAACAAAGCCCGGGATTCGACGCGAAGTGAAGAGCATGCCTGCAAAGAAGAGCTAATCGTCATCTCTCGACCGCATCGAAGAAAGAAATTCGATCACATCGCGAATCTCCCGCCGCGAGAGCAGCGTTCCCATAGGCGGCATGCTCGATGGCAGGTTTTCTCTCTTGCTGATACGTGATTTGGCCACAACAAGTGGCTCCGCATCGGATGTCTTGAGGATCAACTGATCTGCGCGTTCCTCCATTAACGTACCGGATACGGTATGTCCATCGGTAAGCGTAAGGGTGACCATTCCGTATCCCGGCGCGATGCGAGCACTCGGCTCAATAAGCGCTTCAAGAAGTTGTTCGCGCGTGAGCTTCTCGCCAATACCCATCAGAGGTGGTCCAACCTCGGCGCCAGGAGCTCCTACCGTGTGGCATCTTGCGCATTGTGCTGTCTCATGTCTCAGGAAAATCATCCGTCCCCGTCGGGCATCCCCCCCGAACAGGGTTTCGCTGAATGCCGCTACACCAGTTGTGGCCGTCGACCGCAGCGGTGCGGCCCGGGTGATCAATTGCTGTGAACCGGTGGAATCAACCGCTTCAAGGAGGTCGAGCGTCACACCGGGCGACAGTTGTTTGTTCACCGCGCGTTCAACCAGCGGCTCCAAAACTGCACCGCTCTTCGAAACATCCATAGCCCCCAAAACGCGAAGAAGTTCCTGTTGCTCTCTGAGTGTGCCCTGACGGAACACAGCGCGGGCTACGGCTTCCAGGTTTTGCACGGACATATCGACGTCGTTAAGTAGGCCCAATGCCGCGGTACGAACCGAACCGTCGCGATCCTCCATGGCACGCCTTACCGCGTCTTCAAGTCCCTGGTATTTCAGTTTGTGCAGCGCCTGAAGGGCCGCTACACGCATAGGTGCCGACGCATGACGCTGAAGCAGTGCCAACAGCTCGCTTTCGTAGCCCTGAATGCCAAGTTCACTTATCATTTTTGCGGTAGCGATGGCTACCTCCTCTTCTTTGCTCTTCAGCAACGCGCCCGCCGGTTCACTTACCTTTGCAATTACCTCAGCAGGATCGCGCTTTATTTCGCCCCGATATCTACCGTCTACCCGGTCGGTCACAGAGGGATCAGGCCACGTTGCCAATGTTGCCAGCGCTTCTGCGCGCATCTCCGCAGGTGCATCTTCACGCTGAGCGTAAGCAACGAGCGTTTCCAGCTCCTTAGTCCCTCCTACCCGCAGGCATGCATTGATGGCACGCCGCAACAACGGCTCAGAGGTGAAGCGCGGATCATTCAAAGTCTCAGCAAGTGCCGGCAACGCGGCTTCGATAGACCAGTCGTCGTTGATCGCGCGTGCCGCTTCTGTCACGATATACTCATCTTCATCCTTCAGGAAAAGTGCTACCTGGTCGCTCGAAAGGCGGCGAAGCACAAGCACAGCAGCGATTCTCAGGGAGCGACTAGGATGGTCGACCAACTCAGCGATAGGCTGAACAAATCCGATCCGTGACAGCGCGAGCACGCCAGCGTGCCTGAGGTATACATCACGATCGCGGTTTTCGTCGATCATTCGCAACAGCGGTTCGATCGCCGGGGCGTACGCAATGCGTCCCAACCCCTGTGCGGCAAAGAACTTCACACGCGGATTTTCGTGCTGCAGCAGGGGTATGAGCGCGTCGCCAGCTTTCTCAAACCGCTCGTCGCCCAGAACCTTTGCAGCCTGAGCGATGATTTCGGGATCGGAATCATCAAGTAACCCAAGCAGGTCATTACCATAGTCTTCATTTCCGCGCATAAGTTGACCCATGCCCCAGATCCCGTGTATTCTTGCCAGCTGATTATCGGTTTGCTGAATCGCTTTGAGGAATGCTTCGCGACCTTGTCTCCCACGTGTGGCCAGTTCAAACTGTGCCTTTTGGCGGATTCGCATGTCGTCGTAAAAGAGCAGATCGTACAACGCGTCGATGGATTGCGATTTGTAATCCAGCGCCATGAGTCTTTGTGTCTCGGCGCGTTGTTTAGCGAGGTCGTTCTTGTCCGGTGCGACATCGATCTTCCAAACCCGGCCGTAATTTTTTGTGCCCCACCCGTTGACCCAGTCGGCAACGTACAGTGCGCCATCAGGGCCGAAGCGGATACCTGTGGGAAGGATTCCGCTGATCACATCCTTTTCATCCTTCAGTCTGAAGGAGGCTCCTTCCGGTTCAAGCCGGAACGACCAGATGTGGGAGCGCGACGGGTTGCCGACGAATTCAACGAGGAAGAAGGTATTCTTCCATTCAGAACCGAGGGCCGTTCCCGGATTGTACGCCATTCCAGTAGGCCCATTGTGATAGTTTACAATCGGCGGAATGATGTAGGCTGCCTGGCCTTCCCAACGCGGCTTATAGAGCTCCTCATCCATCCAGACCTTGTACGTGTTGTTCTTGGGATCCGTATACTTTCCGTACTGCCAGTTGGCGCGCCAGCCTGCATCATGTCCTTCAATAATATGAACCAAACGTTCACTCTCCCCTGGGTGGTCGCCGTCGTTGTCGGAAGAGATGACGTTACCATACTCGTCGAAGACGAACTCATGTGTATTGCGCAGTCCGGCTGCAAACACTTCAAAGTCGCTGCCGTCAGGATTTGAGCGAACGATGATGCCCTGGTTGGGGTACTTGAATTGTCTTCCGTCGGACGTAGTGATGTTTGCGCCGATGTCGCCAATTCCCCAGTATATCTTTCCGTCCGGCCCTTCAATTATGCCTGACATACCGTGGCCGCTAAACCCGATATGCACCGCATAGCCATGGCTGATCGACACTTTCTTGTCGAGCACGCCGTCCCCATTCGTATCCCAAAGGCGCCAGAGGTCGGGGCCTACGCCAACGAAGACGTCTTCATCGCGAATAAGCAGCCCCCCTGCCACGTCGGTGATCTCTTCATGGAAATCCTCCAGGATTCGTTCTGAGATGTCAGCTCTACCGTTGCCGTCCGTATCAGTCAGCCTCCAGACTTCTTCCTTTTCCACGGCAAGATCCCGCCAGTCGTGTGAACCATCGCCATTCAGGTCTGGAAGCCATTCGTTTTCTTTACTCTTTTCCGGCGCAAAGGTGCTGTGAAGAAATGCGCGCCGGTCTTCGACGGACTGCAATGCAATTGAAGGTGTCATCCAGTGTCTGAATCCCCGGATATCGAATTCGGAATTCTTCTGACGGTTCGTACGTGTGAGGTAAATGCGACCTTGATTATCCACCGACAACGCTACGGGATCGGGTGCAAGCGAGTCGGAAGCCCAGAGGTCGATGGTAAGACCTGGCGCCAGTTCGATGGCGAGGCTTTCCATAATCGTCTTCGCTATTTCGTCTTCCTTTTCAGTGTCAGCGTGGATTGTCAGCGGTGTTTCTTTGGGAACTCTGTTACAAGAGATGACTGCCAGGCATACCATCAGTAGTGCGAGGCCCAGACTGCGGAGGTTCATGTCAATCTATTCAGTTGAAAACGTGGGAACAAAGGGACAATTATAGGTAAAAACAACGCAAGGGAAAACAAGGTATCCAAGACTGGCAGCGCATCACCGGTCCACTTCACCCAGGACGATGTCGATAGAACCCAGGATGGCGATCAGGTCGGCCACGAGCACGCCGCGGGCAATTTCCGGCAGCACCGAAAGGTTAACGAAGCTCGCCGAACGGCATTTGCATCGGAAGGGAATGTCGCTGCGACCGTCGGCACGGAAAAAGAATCCCAGCTCACCCTTGGGCATTTCACCCCGTACGTAGTAGTCCTGTTTCGCAGGCCGGATTTTTTTGGGAACCACAGCCTGAGGATCAAAGTCACGCGTGCGTTTGTGATCCGACAACAGCCGGTCAAGGCATTGATCCACGATCGACAGCGATTGATAAATTTCTTCGAGCCGCACCCATGTGCGATCCCA
>Ga0079224_100011589_pt1 | contig 12159 bp, 10 predicted proteins | sample Stecom2015_FD_80414 | JGI IMG/M metagenome (GOLD analysis project Ga0079224, IMG submission 80414) | Agricultural soil microbial communities from Utah to study Nitrogen management - Steer compost 2015 | ecosystem: Environmental > Terrestrial > Soil > Agricultural land | place: USA: Utah... | reverse complement strand
TCGCTGAGGATGAGCACGCCGCGCTGGTCGGCGGAACTGGCCACGAATTCCTTCGCCACCAGGTTCATCCCGTCCCGTATGGGGGTGATCAGTGCCACCGACGCCACGCTGTATAGCGCCACCAGGTGCTCCGTGCTGATGTCCGTATAGCGATAGACCACGGGTGTCCAATCGATGGTGCCGAAGCGCCCATTGATGCGGCCCACCAGCCCCTCGATATCGCGTTGCAGTTCGGCATACTTGTCCACGGCATCCCTAGAGGGCACCACCACCATGATATATACCACTTGACCGATGAACTCCGGGTTCCGCTCCAGGAACAGTTGGAAGGCCCCCAAGCGTTGGACCAGTCCCTTGGTGTAATCCAGCCGGTCCACGGAGAAGAGCGCGCTGCGGCCCCTGATCTGTTCCCGGATGCGCTCGCGTTCCTCCACCACCTGCGGTGTGCCGTGCAAGGCGTTGAACCGCCCGGTGTCGATGCTGATGGGGAATGCATCCACCACGGTGACCTGGCGCGGGGTGTGGATCCTTCCCAGCTGGTTCTCATAGCCCAGCACCTGCAGCACGGAATGCCGGAAATGCTGGGCATACGCATGCGTATGGAAGCCGATCAGGTCCGCCCCGAGCAGGCCGTTCAGCAGGTCCCGTCGCCACGTATCGGGCAGCAGGCGCAGCACCTCGAAGGAGGGAAAAGGGATGTGCAGGAAGAAGGCGATCTCCGCATCCGGAAAGCGTTCCCGCAGCAACTGTGGCAACAGCATCAAGTGATAGTCATGCACCCAGATGCGGTCGCCCGGGCGCCAGACCTCCAACAGCCGGTCCAGGAACAGCATGTTCGCAGTGCGGTAGGCCTCGAACTGCGCCGCATCATACCGCACGTAGGACTGGAAGTAGTGGAACAAGGGCCAGATGGTGGAGTTGCAGAAGCCATTGTAGAAATCGTCGCTCATCCCAGGGGGCAGATGCACCGGGAGCAGGCGGTAGGCCTCAAAAGGCAGGCAGCCATCCTCCTCCAAATGCGGCCTCAGCCGTTCGCTGGGCCCATCCGCCGCGCCCACCCAGATGGTGGGGAGGTTGCCTCCGACCTTCGCCAAATAGGTGGCCATGCTCGTGGCCAGGCCGCCCGCGCTGGGGGTGATCAACAACTTGCCGTTCGCCTCATGGATCCTGCACGGAAGCCGATTGGCCACGATCAGCAAGCGAGGGGGAGTATTGTTGTCCATGTGATTCAATGTATAAGGCTTGTCGGGGGATGGGCAGTGGGATGCCATGCACGCTGAATGAGCGCGTGATCGCTTTGAGGAATTCATGCCGCATCAGGTACTGGTCGGTATACCGGGCCACACGCAGGCCCACGGAGAAAATGATGGCCCCGTCCTCCACCCGGTCGAACTGCACGCTGGGCACAAAGACCTTCAGGCCAGGCTGCAGCCGCTGCATTACCTCGCGCGCTGTGCGCACGGCCACATGCTCCACCTTTTCCAGGTCGGTGCCCACCTGAACGGCCAGGTCCACGCCGATGGACATCTCCCTGTCAGGCAGGTGATAGTTGATGATGGTGGCCGAGGCCAGTTGCGCGTTGGGCACTACAATGGTGTTGTTGCTCAAGGAGCGCACCACGGTGTTGCGCCAACTGATGTCCACCACATGCCCTTCATCGCCGGATTGCAGCCTCACATAATCACCGTTGTTGATCTGCCGGGAGGCGATCAGTTGCAGACCGGCGAAGAGGTTGCCCAAGGTGGGTTGCAGGGCCAGCGCCACGGCCAGGCCGCCCACTCCCAGGGCCGTAAGCACCGGTGTCACCGAGATCCCCAGCGTTTGCAGCACAACTAACCCGCCGATCAGATAGGTGAGCAAGGCTGTCAGATTGGAGATGATGGATGCCGATGCGCTCCGCTGGGCCTGGCCCTTTATCTGGCGCCGGATGTAGGTGTCCAACAAGCGGCTGACCACCACGCATACCGTCCACACCACGGCGATGAACAGGATGTTGCGCGCCCACCCGACGCTCCGGGCATCCAGTGGGGCCCGCACCACCGCCTGCGAGATCCCCAAGAACCAGGTCCATAGAAAGACCATCCCGCGTAGGGATGCCACGAACTTATCATCCACCCCCCAGCGCGTGCGCCTGGTCAAGTGGCGTACCAACGGCATCCCGATGTACTCCAGCAGCAATCCCACGAATGCACCGCCCAATGCCCACAACAGGGAGGGCAGCCACACCCAATACCGGTCCTCGAACATGCCCGGCCTTGGGCAAACCCCGTTCCACCGGGGACCTGCAGCGGGGTTACTTGCTCCGGCCAAGGACCGCTGTGGCGGCCAACGCTTTCGCACTGCACAACCCTTGCTGCCATTGCGCTTCGCGCGATCGCCTACCGGGTCTTCCGGGTATTCGGACCGCTACTGCATGGCCGGTCTCCACCGCGAAGGCCAACCCGGTTCGGTCAGCAACCGTACCGGCGGACCCTCTAGCGGGCATTCCGCCCGCTCATTGCTCCAGGCACCACACCCATAGGTGCGGGATCCATACAATCCGGAGGCTTGCAGCGTGTCGCCACATCAATCCGTGTGCTCCGCTTTCCCCTGCTTGCCTTTCCTTCGGAGGTGCCGCATGGCCTCCCCCCAGGCCACCAATTGGTCCAGCATGGTATCCAGGGCCTTCTGCTGATGCTCCGCTGGGGAAAATTCATGCTCGTCCTTGAAGTCCGTCGCTAGGGACAAGGCTACTTGGGTCCTTACCGTGGCCACCTGCACCTCGGCCAGCACCAAGCGCAACTGCTCCACCGCACGCGCGCCGCCCAGGTTCCCGTAGCCTACGAAACCTGCGGCCTTGTTGTGCCATTCCTTGTACAGGAAGTCGATGGCATTCTTCAATGCGGCGGGGATGCCGTGGTTGTATTCCGCCGTAACCAGCACGAAGGCATCAAAGCCGGCAATGCGCTGGCCCCACGCCCGGGTATGTTGGTGCTTGTACTGGCCTTGGGATGGCGGGACCGGTTCGTCCAGTAGTGGCAGGCCCACCTCCGCGAGATCGATAAGGGCGAACGTGGCATCCGTGCGGTTTTGGGCCAAGCGGTACACCCAATGTGCAACGGCTTCCCCATTGCGCTCGGGACGTGTGCTGCCAAGGATAATGGCGATCTTCAGCATAATGGAATGGATTGATGGGCCTTGGGGAGGCTGTCTGTCAACAAATGGACCGCTTCCATGCTGACCCCGCTGTGCGGGCTACGGCATCGGGCTTGTTCCGGGCCCTCGGACATGTCCACTTCCATCGATGGTAGATAGCACACCTTCCGGGCTTCCCGCGGACGGTGGGCTCAAGCGCACGCTGGGGCTTTGGCAGTGCATCTTCTTCGGTGTCGGATCCATCCTTGGGGCAGGCATCTACACATTGATCGGCAAGGTGATGGGCCATGGCGAAGGCCTCACGTGGCTGGCTTTCCTCATAGCCTCCGTCACCGCCGGTCTCACGGCATTTTCCTATGCGGAGCTCAACGGCATGTTCCCCCGCTCCGGCGGTGAATACGTGTACGCCAAGCAGGCCTTCGGGCCACGCCTGGGAGCCGCGTTGGGGTGGATCATCGCCTCCAACGGGATCATCAGTGCTTCCACGGTGGCCCTGGGCCTCGCCGGGTATTTCATTCAATTGTTGGAGGTGCCCATGGTGGTGGTCGCCTATGGGGCCATAGCCTTGATGTTCGTGGTGAACGCCATCGGTATCCGCAGTTCCAGTACGGTGAACATCGTGCTCACGCTGGTGGAGATCGGGGGACTTGTTGCGGTGGCCGTGGCGGCCTGGCCCAGCCTGGGCGATGCTCCCCTCTTGGAGCTGCCGGAAGCGGGCATGGACGGCCTCTTTCTCGCTGCGGCCTTGAGCTTCTACGCCTATATCGGTTTTGAGGAGGTGGTGAAGTTGGCCGAGGAGACCAAGGAACCCGAGCGCACCATTCCCCGTGCGCTGTTCGCCGCGAGCCTGATCGTACTGGTGATCTACATGAGCATCGCAGTGCTCTTGGTGGGCGTGATGCCCAGCGAGGAGCTCGCGAAGGACGAGGCACCCTTGGCCAGCGTGGTCGGTGGGCGCTGGGGCAGCACCGGCGTCATGCTCCTATCCATTGCCGCCGTGTTCTCCACGGGGAACACCTTGCTCAGCAACATGCTCGGCAGTTCGCGGGTGCTCTTTGATATGGGGCGCAACATCAAGCCTATCCGCTGGTTGGGCCACGCTTCACCGAAGCGGGGAACGCCGGTGCGCGCCTTGGTGCTCATCCTGGCGGTGTGCCTGGCCTTCGCGTCCATCGGGGATATTGAGGAAGTGGCGCGGATCGCCACCATCAGCATTTTCCTCACCTTCATCATGATGAATGTGTGCGTGATCGTGCTGCGCTGGAAGGAGCCCGAAAGGGAGCGGCCCTTCCGCATTCCGTTCAGCTTCGGGCGCCTTCCGGTCATTCCCTTGGTTGCTATCGCGTTCACCTTGGTGCTGCTGGGCTATGCCATTGCTGCGTTGGTGATCGGGGACGCATGAGGTGCGGTCCCGGAGGCATGATGCTTGCGGATGTCCCCGTGAACAGCGGGAACGGCGGCGGCGTGTCGGTATCGGCCACCATCAGGATGGGCATCGGGTAGCGGCGCGTGGGACAGGAAGAGGCGGCGTAACTTTCGGCATGTGCTACAATGCCTCCAACAGCAAGGAGATCCAGGAGCTGGAGCGGATCTACAACCGCCCTATCTGGGAACAGATCAGGATCCCGTGGGAGCCGCAGGAGCACGTAACGGCCTTTGCCCGCCCGTGGTGGCCGGTGATCACCACCGAGCGTGCCGGCCACTTGGACCTGAAGCAATGGGGCCTGCTGCCGCCCTTCGCCCGGCAGGACCCGAAGGCCTTCCTGGCCCGCACGCCCACCTTCAACGCCATCAGCGAGGAGGCCGCGCGCAAGGCCTCGTTCAAGGGCCCGTGGGCCCGTGGCCAGCGCTGCCTGGTGCTGGTCACCGCCTTCCGCGAATGGCAACACCGGCCGGTGCCCGGCCGCAAAACGCCCCACAAGGTGCCCTATGACATCGCCCTGCTAGGCGCCGAGGTGTTCGCCCTGGGCGGGCTGTGGGAAGGCGACACCTTCACCATCCTTACCTGCCCCGCCAATGCGCTGATGGCCGAAATTCACAACACCAAGCGCCGCATGCCGCTGGTGATCCCCGAGGCCCACCAGGCGCTGTGGCTGAGCCCCACGGCCACCGAGGCCGATGTGCAGGCCATCTGCGCCGCCGGCGGCGAGGTGGAGCTGGTGGCCAAAGAGGCCGTGAAGCCGCAGGCCTGAGCTAAGGCAGGCGGGCACTGGTCCGCGCTCGTGCATCGTGCGTCCACGTCCCCGCGCTCGCCTGTGGCGAGTGCATCCACGGCCCCCTGCGCGGCGTGCCCGCATCCACCGTTCCTGTATTGCTTTCCACCGGTACCCGCTATGGGCATGGGATGCACACAACGCGGGCACCACCTTGCAAAAAATCCCAAACGCCATGGACCCACATAACACCCCTTGGAACCGGAATGACCGGAGCTACGGCTGCCCCGCCGTGATGGGCCTGCTTCTCCTCGCCAGCCTATGGGCCAGCCCTGCGGCCCTGCATGCCCAAGGCATGGATGCAGCCCAGCCGCGCTGGGGCACTTATGTAGGCGGCACCGGTGAGGACCGCGTGCTGAGCGTGGCCACGGACGGGTACGGCCACGTGTATGTAGCGGGCCGCACCACCGATAGCCTGCTGCTCGGCAACGACACCACGGGCCGCTCGGGCTTCACCCACCAGCGCCACTTCGGTGGAGGTGCCTCGGACGCCTTCCTGGCCAAGTATGCCCCGCAGGGTGCCATGCTCTGGTGTACCTACTTCGGCGGGGCGGGCGATGATGAGGCCGTGCAGCTCGTGGTGGCGGATACGGATGATGTCTTCCTTGTGGGCCATACTACCTCCACGGACAGCCTGGCGACGGACACCCTGGCGTACCAAGGGACGCACGGGGGCGGCACGGACCTGTTCCTCGCCCACTTCACCGATGCGGGTATCCTGGTGGGCGCCACCTATTTCGGTGGGCCTGCGGATGAACGGGCCACGGGCGCGGCGTTTGATGCGCAGGGCCGCGTGGTGGTCTGCGGATATGCCGACGGCCCCGGGGCGTTCTCCGCTCTTACCCCGCAGCAGCCTTGGACCGCAGGCGAGGATGGCCTGCTGCTGCTCTTCGAGGGCACGGCGGAGCTGCTGGCCGGCACCTACCTGGGCGGTGAGATTGACGACCGCCTGGTGCAGGTGGCCCTGGGCGACAGCACGGGCACGGTGGTGCTGGGCAACACCAACAGCACGGTGGGCATCGCCACGCCCGGCGCGCTCACCGGTGTACTGCAAGGCGAGCGGGATGCCTTCCTGCTGAAAGTGGACACCGCCTTGATCGTCCAGCACGGCACCTACTTCGGGGGAAGCGGCGACGAGGAGGCGCAGGACCTGGTGCAGCAGAGCGATACGCTGGTGATCGGAGGAAACACCTTCTCCATGCAGCTCTATGGCGATGCATCCTCCTTCCAGCCGGTGAACGCGGGCGGAGGCGATGGCTTCCTCGCGGTGCTGGACCTGGACTTCGGCATCCATTGGTCCACCTTCATCGGCGACACTTCCCCCAACACAGTGATGGCCGTGGCCATTGACTCCTTGGGGGGCATCTACCTCGTGGGCACCACGCCCCACCAGCCCAGCGCCCCAGACACGCTCTTCCCCGACTCCGGCACCACCGATGTGTTCCTGATGCGCTTCGTCGGTCCCGACAGCCTGGACTGGCTGGTACATGCGGGTGCCCTTGGCGACGAGGAGGCGCAGGCGCTCTGCGTGAAGGGCCATACGGCCATCTTCCTCGGCGGCCGCACTTCCTCCACCTGGGGGGCCACCCACAATCCCCACCAAGAGCTCTTCGGCGGCGGCCTGTGGGACGGCTACACCACGCGGCTGGACCAGAAGCGCTCCACCCTGTGCCTCGGCATTGGTGCATGCACGGACGGCGGCGGCGGTGGCGGCGGCGGCGGCACTGGCTGGAGCAGTGGCTACCAAACGGTCACGCCCCCGGTGCCCACCTACCACGTCTGCCTCGGGGATTCCATCGTGTTCGTGGCCTACGGCGGTGCGCTCGGCTACGATGCCAAGTGGATGTGGTATGCCGACAGTTGCGGCGCCAACAGCCAGTACCTCTCCATGGGCGACACGCTCGTGCTCTTTCCCGACCATGACTTCAGGCTGTTCGTCCGGGCCGAAGGGCTGGACCACACCACCGATTGCCGCTTCGCCGATATCGTGGTGCATGCCATGCCGGTGCCCGTGGTATGGGCCACCGACACCGTGTGCGCCGGCGCGCCCATCACCGTGCACGGCAGCGGGGCCGAGCATTTTGCCTGGCTGCTGAACGATTCCATCATGGCCTCCGCGCCGCACGCCCTCATCCCCGCCCCCATGGAAGGCGGCGTGGTGCAGGTGACGGCGGTGGCCACCAACGGTCCGGCCTGCACGGTGCAGGTGCCGCTCAGCGTGGTGGTGCTGCCCGCGCCGGAGACGGATTGGCACATCAGCCACATCGGCTGTGCGGGTGAACCGGGCCAGATCGAGCTCGTCCTCGATTCGGCCGCTGCCGGGCCTGGCCCCATCGCGGTGCAATGGCAGCCGGACAGCCTGCAGGGCACGCTGCTCACCGGCCTTTCCGCAGGCAGCTATGTGGCCACCACCACCGATACCCTGCTGGGCTGCGCCCGCATCGATACCCTGCGCCTGCTTATGCCTGCGACACTGGGGGTCCAGTGGGAGATCACGCACATCAACTGCGCCGGCGATCCCGGCAGCATCGCCTTGATGGCCCCGGAGCTGGACACGGTGAACAGTGCCCTTACCATCACTTGGGCGCAAGGCGGCCTCACCGGCCCGGTGGTGAGCGGGCTGGCGGCGGGAGCCTACGCCGTGGCCCTGGCGGACACGCTCGGCTGCAGCCGCATGGACACCCTAGTGGTGCGCTTGCCGCCCAGTGCGCTCGCCACATGGGACATTGCACCCGTCACCTGCGTAGGGGGCAGCGACGGCGCGATCGCCTTGGTGCATCCTGACCTGGCCCTTTCGGACAGCGCCTTCCTCTCCTTCGCGTGGGCTGCGCCCGGGCTCTTCGGCCCGGTGCTCGACAGCCTTCCCGGCGGCAGCTATACGGTCACCGTGACCGATACCCTCGGCTGCACGCGCACGGAGACGCTCACGGTGCCGATGCCTTCCCCCTTGATCGACCAGGTAATGACCACCTATGCCTTGTGCGGCGCGCCCACGGGCACCGCGCAAGTGCAGAGCAGCAGCACTGCGCCGGGGCTTCAGTTCGATTTCGGGAACGGACCCGGCACCGCCCTGCTCGCTGAACAGCTTGCACCGGGCAGCTACACCGTGATCGCCACGGACAGCGCGGGCTGCCACGAGGAAGCCGACTTCAGCATCGCCTCCTTCGGGGAACTGGAAGTGAGCATCGCGGCCGACACCGTGCTCGCCGAGCAGGGCACCACCGTGCTGACCGCAGCCACCACGCCGGAGGACGGCCAGACCATCTTCCAGTGGTTGCCCGTCACCGGGCTCGCTGACCCCACGGCGGCCACTACGGCCTGCCACGTGCAGGACACGATGACCTATGTGATCCAGGCCATCTCCCCATTCGGCTGCACGGCCTTCGATACTGTGGTGGTGGTGCCTTGGTACCCGGAGGAGCCGGTGCTGCCCGCCCCGTGCGGCGCCTTCTTCCTGCCGGACCATTTCTCCCCCAACGGCGATGGGCTGAACGACCAGCTCTGCCTGCTAGGCGGCTGCATCGCGACGGTGGAGTGGGTGATCCATGACCGCTGGGGGGCGCTCCTGTTCAGCACCACCGACCCCCAAACGTGCTGGGACGGAACCCGTCAGGGCACGCCCCTACCCACCGGCACCTACCTCAGTGCGATCCACGTGGTACGCACCAACGGCGAAGAGCTGCGGCACAGCGGTACCATCACCCTCCACCGATGAGGACGGCGGTGCATATCCTGCTGGCGTGCTTGTGCAGCACAGGGCTGAAGGCGCAGGACGGCGTGCCCTTCTTCGCGGGTCGCGCTCCGCTGCTGCTCGATCCCTCGCGGACGGGCTTCGACCCCGGCGGGCAGGTGGCCCTCCTGCATCAGGACCAATGGCTGCAGGTGCCGGGCGCTTGGCGGAACGAACAGCTGGCCACCGGCTGGAACCTCCGCAACACCAAGAAGGAGGTAGACTCCTGGCTCGGCCTTGGTGCGGTTGCGTTGCAGCAGCAGGGCGGGGCCGCAAACGGGCGCCTGAACACCTTGGGAGTCCTGGCGGCCATGCACCTGCGTGCAGGTCGGCGATCCTTCCTCTCCGCCGGCCTCGAAATGCGCTGGAACCGCGGGATGATCGGGGATGGCGGCACCTGGGCCAGCCAGTACGACGGACTTCGCCATGACCCTGCCCGGGCCTCAGGGGAAGCCTGGGCCAGCAGCCAACGGAGCTGGGCGGATGCGCGGGCAGGGATCTCCTTCACGCTGAAGCGCGCCGAGGAAAGCCCGCGACGGCGCGAGCGCGACCTCTTGGTGGTCGGCCTTTCCGCCGGGCATCTCGGTCATTTGGTGCTGCAGGAAAGCGGCCGATATAGCCCCCCTGCGCCGGTGCTGCTCAACCTCTACGTGCTAGGCGAAATGCCGATCGAGCCCTGGCCCAACGGCTTCCTCGCGGCGGAAATGATGGGCCACCTGCAAGGGCCATTCGCCACGGGCCGACTGAACCTCTATGCGGGCAAGCACCTGTACAACCGCACGCGCGCTGCGGGCGAAGCCGCGCTTCTGGGCTTCAAGGCCGGTCTGGGCTACCGCTGGCGCGATGCATTGCTCGTCAACGCCGCGCTGGACCTGGGCAACTACACTTTCGGCCTGGCCTACGGCTGGGCCGTCCTCCTTCCCGAAGGCAGGGCGGTCGGCCGGCGCACGGTGGAACTGCTGGTGCAGGCACACATCGGGGGCAAGCCTGGTTGAGGAACGAATGGCCGGGTGTTATCCCACGGTGTTGGCACCCTGAGCCGAGCCGAAGGGTGGCAACGGAATCAGGGGACCTCGTGATCCGCGATGATGCCGACACGAGCGCATGGCGAACTACATCCGCGATAATCCGATGAACTGGGGGAAGGACCGGGTGAACAGGTGAAACCGGATTGCGCGTGCAGGGTCAAGGCACGATGGTTGCGTGCCTTCGGATGGACCAAAACCAGATCATCATGGCACGCTGCGACCATTGCGGGAACGAGTACGATAAGACCTTTGAGGTCATCATGAGCGGGGAGCGTCGGACCTTCGACAGCTTTGAATGTGCCATCCACATGCTGGCACCCACCTGCGCCCACTGTGGCTGCCGCATCATCGGCCACGGGATCGAATCCAATGGAAAATTCTATTGTTGTGCCCATTGCGCCAAGCAATCGGGCGTACAGGATGTTAAGGACAGGGCGGACGGGCCCCAGTGAGGGCGGAACCCGCATCGGCCGGTATCCATTCAGGGAGGTGCTAGCCGGCGTACGCCACCGGCCTCCCTGTGGGCTCCGGATATCCGCGCTGGCATAAGGGTTGCCGTGAAAGGTCGGCCCACTTGTCCTACCCTTGTTCCATGCCCCATCCAAAGCCACACCTCCTGCTCATCCACGGATATCCCTTGGACCATGGTCTATGGGAGCCGAACCGGGACGCCTTGGAACGCGTGGCGGAGGTAATGGCGCCGGACCTTTTGGCATTCGGGCCTCCGGAGGCGGTGCCGGAGGTGCTGCGCATGGAGGACCTGGCCGAGCAACTGGTACAGCAGCTGGATGCCGAAGGCATTGAACGCACCGTGGTCTGCGGCCTATCCATGGGAGGCTATGTGGCCTTGGCCATCCTGGAGCGCTGGCCGGAGCGTGTAGCGGGCATTATCCTATGCAACACACGCAGCACCGCGAACACGGCCGAAGGCAAACGGGGGCGCGCCGACAGCGCCGAAGAAGTGCTTGCCAAGGGCAGCGCGGTGATCGCGCGTGCAATGGTGCCCAAGCTGCTCTCCGCGCACAGCCGTTCCACCGCTCCTGCCTTGGCGAAAACCGTGGAGGCCATAATCGCCCGGCAACAGCCCGCAGCGATCGCGGCGGCATCACGCGGCATGGGCTTGCGCCCGGACCGTACCCCGGTGCTGCGCACGGCAGGCAAGCCCACGCTCATCATCACCGGTGAACACGATGCACTGATGCCGTTGCCTACCAGCGAGGCCATGGCCGCGGCCGCACCGGGATCCACCCTGGTGGTGCTCCCGGAAGCCGGCCACCTCAGCAACATGGAGGATCCCGAAGGCTTCAACAAAGCCGTGACCGATTTCCTGCGCACGCTGCCCGGGTCTTGAGTTCCCGGGGCCAGGTTCAACGCCCTTAGACGGATGCCTCGGGCGTTTCGCCAGGTGGGGCATCCGGCGTTTGGAACACCCCCCGTGCCTTCACCGTGTGCAGGATCTCCTGCAGCGTGCCCAGTCCCATGGGCTTGGCCACGTGGCGGTCGAAGCCCGTGTGGGCGGCCCGGATCACATCCTCCGGTTCATCGAGTCCCGTGACCGCCACAATGAACACATCGGCACCCCAGTCGCTGCGGCGCATTTCCATGCAGGCGTCGTAGCCGGAAAGGTCCGGTAGGCCAATGTCCAGGAAGATCACATCAGGGCGGAAGGAGGCTCCTTTCTCCAGCGCCTCCCGGCCTTGGTTGGCCACCTGTACCACCAGCCCCAGGTGCTTCAGCATGAGGGCCAGGCCCATGGCCACATCATCGCGGTCGTCCACCACCAAGGCTTGCATGGGCGGCAAGTGCTGCGGTGCGTGCATCGGCTTGATCATGCGCTCCACAGTTCAAGGAACATGCCGGGGCCGTTATGGAGAAGAGGCCGGCGTGCTGCGCGTCTGTGTTGGGGTGCTCCCTCCCCTTCCGTTGGCCTGCACGCGGCCGGATGGGCAAGGCCTGCCCCCCTTGCTGCCCCCGTCCCGCTACCACGGCCTGGGGGCACAGGTATTGCCCTTCCGGTCCTGCTCCGCTCTCCGTTACAGGCACGAGGTGCTTG
>Ga0079224_100011588_pt1 | contig 12159 bp, 12 predicted proteins | sample Stecom2015_FD_80414 | JGI IMG/M metagenome (GOLD analysis project Ga0079224, IMG submission 80414) | Agricultural soil microbial communities from Utah to study Nitrogen management - Steer compost 2015 | ecosystem: Environmental > Terrestrial > Soil > Agricultural land | place: USA: Utah... | reverse complement strand
TGTTGCTGGTCGGCACGCCGATCGCCTGGTGGCTGGCCCGTACCCGGTCGTCGGCCAAGCCGCTGGTCGGCGCGATCGTTGCGATGCCCCTCGTATTGCCGCCATCAGTGCTCGGCTTCTATCTGCTGGTGCTGATGGGGCCGGCCGGGCCGGTTGGCCAGCTGACCGAGGCGATCGGCCTGGGTCGCCTGCCATTCACCTTCGCCGGGCTGGTTGTCGGGTCGGTGATCTATTCGCTGCCCTTCGTGGTGCAGCCGATCCAGCAAGCCTTCGAAGCGGTGCCCGAGTCCATGCTGGAGGCGGCCGCCGGTTTGCGCGCGGCGCCCTGGGATCGCTTCCTGAGCGTCGCCCTGCCGCTCGCGCGGCCGGGGCTGCTTACCGCCACGGTACTCGGCTTCGCCCATACCGTCGGTGAATTCGGCGTGGTGCTGATGATCGGCGGCAACATTCCGGGAAAGACGCGGGTCCTCTCGGTTGCCGTCTACGACCATGTCGAGGCAACAGATTTTGCCGATGCGCACCGGCTCGCCGCCGGCATGGTGGTGTTCGCGCTGGTCGTGCTGCTGGTGCTGTACCGGCTCAACCGTCCGCGCGAGATCGGCGGGGTGCTGCGGTGATCGAGGCCAGCCTGCGACTCGAGCGCACCGATTTCTCGCTCTCGGTCGACTTCCTTGCGCCCGGGGCGGGGATCACCGCCTTGTTCGGCCCCTCGGGCTGCGGCAAGACCACGGTACTGCGCGCGACCGCCGGCCTCGCGCGTGCCCATGGCCGGGTCGCGCTCGGCGGCGAGGTGTGGCAGGACGATGCGAACGGCATCTTCGTGCCGACCCACATGCGATCGATCGGCTACGTGGTCCAGGACTCCGCGCTCTTTCCGCACATGTCGGTGCGCCGCAACCTCGAGTACGGGCTCAGGCGGAGCGCCGAACGAGACCGGCACAGGCGCGTCGACCTCGATGCGCTCGTCGCGTTGCTCGGCATCGCCCATCTGCTCGAGCGACGTCCTTCCACCTTGTCGGGCGGAGAACGCCAGCGGGTCGCAATCGCGCGGGCGCTTGCGCCGGCGCCGCGGCTGTTGCTGATGGACGAGCCGCTCGCGGCGCTCGACGCCGAGCGCAAGGCGGAAATCCTGCCCTACCTCGAGAAGCTGCACGGCCATCTCGAAACGCCGGTGCTGTACGTGAGCCACTCGATCGACGAAGTCGCGCGGCTTGCCGACGAAGTGCTGCTGATGCGCGATGGTCGCATCGAGGCGGGCGGGAAAGTCGCCGACATGCTATCGCGCACCGACCTGTCGACAGGGGCGCGCGGCGACGCCAGCGTGGTGATCGATGCCGAAGTCGTCGACCACGATCCGCACTACGGACTCTCCCGGATTCGCTGGCCGGGTGGCGAATTGTGGATCGGCGAGATCGACGCCCCCCCAGGCAAGCCGGTGCGGGTGCGGATCATGGCACGCGACGTCAGCATTGCCCGCGAGCGACCGCGCCAAAGCAGCGTCATCAACATCCTGCCCGCGGTGATCGAACAGGTACGCGAGGAGCGCAGCACGATGTTGCTTCGACTAGCGCTCGGCGGAAAGTCGGCGATGGCCGGTGATCCAGCGGTGGGGGAGGTGGCGCGCCTGCTCGCGCGCATCACCCGGCGCAGTTTCGATGCGCTCGGACTGGCGATCGGCGACCGGATCCATGCACAAATAAAGGGTGTCGCCCTGATGCGCGGCATGGAGTCGACCCGGTGAGCGACCGGCGCAAGCCGGGGCGCGAGCGCATCGGCCTGGAGGGCGCGCTGAGCCTGAGCATCGGTGGCCGCTCGCTCGGCGGGCGTGCCCGTATCGACCTGCTGCGCGCGGTCGCCGAGCAAGGTTCGATCACCGCCGCGGCGAAGGCTGTCGGCCTGAGCTACAAGGCGGCCTGGGACGCGATCGACACCATGAACAACCTTGCCGGCGAGCCCCTCGTGTTGCGTTCGACCGGCGGCCGCGGCGGCGGCTCGTCCACCCTCAGCGTTCGCGGTGCCAGCCTGGTCGAGCGTTTCGGGCAACTCGACGCGATCCATCGACGCATGCTGCGGATGCTCGCGGACGCCGCGCCCGCGGTCGACCGCGACACCGACCTCCTGAGGATCCTGAGCATGAGAACCAGTGCCAGAAACCAGTTTTCCGGGGTGGTGTCGAAGCTGGTCCGCGGGGCGGTCAACGACGAGGTCGAGATCCGACTGCCGGGCGGCTCGGCCCTCGTGGCGATCGTCACCCGCGAGAGTTCGGAGACGCTGGGACTCGGCGATGGCGTACCGATGATCGCGCTGGTCGGGGCGGCCGCCGTGATCATCGCCACGGGCCTCGAGGCGGGTGCGCGCGTCTCGGCGCGCAATTGTCTCGCCGGGACGATCGCAGCCGTAACGCGCGGCGCGGTCAACGCCGAGGTCGTGCTCGATATCGACGGCGGCGGCCGGATCGCGGCCACCGTCACCATGGCAAGCGCCGACGACATGGCGCTGGCGGTGGGCGGGCGCGCCATGGCGATGTTCAAGGCTTCCTCGGTGATTGTCGCGGTCGCGCCCTGAGGGGCGCCGCCGCTTCGCTGCGCCGGTCGGCTTCCGCGCCTCGTGCGCCTTGGTAACGCTATCGGGACCCTTCGGGGATCCTCAGGTGCCGTCGAACGAAATGCGACCGGGCCCGACACGTCCCAGCCCCGGCAGGCGCAGCGCGAAGTCGTCGAAGTCGATGCCGGCGTTGAGCCCGAGCAGGTTGAACTCCAGGCCTTCGCTGCGACCGGCGGCGACGCCGAGCACGCCATGGAGGGATAACTGCCAGCCGGTACCGCTCGGCGTGGGCATGAAGTAGCGGCCCGCCGGCAACCAGTCCTTGCCGATCGCGGTCGGTGGCAGGTCGAGCCCGAGCTGCGGTACCTGGCGAGCAACCCAGGCGACGAAGGTATTGCTGTTGGGTCCGGGCCAGGCGCTATAGCGATCGGTGTACGGATACCTCGCAACCGCCGCCTCGATGCGTTCGATGAGCTGTTCGACGCCGGCGCCGCGGTGCTCGGCGAGCAGGCCGGGCCGGGCATCGAACCAGAGGAAGTCGGGCGGTCCGCCCTCGGTGGAGGTCACCACCGAACGGCCGCGGCGCAGGTTCCAGCCGAGCACGTGGTGAACTGTGTACTCTTGGGCTCTTTCGCGCTTGGTGGCAATCCAGGTGTGGATTCCGAAGGCGCCGCGCCAGTTGAACGCGCGGGCGCCGTAGACCTGGACGATCGCCGCGGGCTCGATTGCGGGCGCGGGGGCTTGTTGGCTGCTCGCGCGGCTCGCTGTGCTCCAGTGCGCGCCGAGGTCGATACGGCCGAGGGCAAGGACGGCCAACGGCCCCGTCAGCAGCAGGAGAACCGCCAGCACGAGGATCGCCGCTGCCCTGGCGGCGAACCGCGTCGTGCGGGCAAAGCCGCCGGTGACAGTCGGCGCGTCCGGATTGTGCGTGTCCTGCATGGCCATGGTCGATCCTGACAGACGCGCGCGGGTCCCGGCGGGCCGGCGCCTGAGCTCGGCCGAGCCTTCTCAGGCTTCGGTGTCGTTGGCGGGCAACTCGCCGATGTCGCCGATGTCGAGTACCGGCGAGGCATCGATCCCGCCGGCGTCGAGCAGGGCAACGATGCGCTGCAGCCCGGCAAGCAGCATCGACTGCTCCCACTCGGGCAGGGCCGAGAAGCGCTGGCGGAAACGGTTCTGGAGCAGGTCGGGGGCGCCGCGCAGGCGGTCGACGCCGGCGGGCGTGATCCTTACCCAGACCTTGCGACGATCGTTCTCATGCTTGCGACGCTCGATCAGGCCGAGGTCCTGCAGCTTGTCGAGAAGGATGGAGATCGTGGCATGGCGCAATTCGAGCAGCCGCGCCAGGTCCCCAACCAGCATCTCGCCGCTGCTGCTCAGGCTCTGGAGCGCCAGAAGCTGCGAAGCGGTCAGTCCCGAACGGGCCGCCAGCGTCTTCACGTTCGCCTCGGTGGCCTTGAGGATTCTGCGCATCGCGATCAATGCGATCTCGGACTGTCTGTTCATGGCAATCATGCTGTGGCGCGGGGTCGATGGCATTCGTGGCGTCGTCGGCATCGCTGGCGTCGTCCGGTTGGCGGAGTCGAGACCGGGTGCCGGCTCCGTCCGATTCGATGATAGTCGGATTGACATTATGTTTGATTAGAAAACAATAAGTTGGAAGTGAACGCTAAACATTGACATGCAATTGATCTTCCGACGGAATCACGAAACCCGTCGTAGCCTCTGTAGTGTCGGTCAGTGTTTGATGAAATTGACAAGAAACTTCATCGCTGGTAGGTTGTTTGACTGTCTAAATACCTATCAGGATTGATGTCCGCCGTACCCGACCCGTCATTTGCCCTCACGATCAGCGAGCCGCGTCCCGAGCACGGGGCGGCCGTTCACGATCTGGTGGCTGCCTGCCCGCCGCTCGATCGCAATTCGCTCTACGCGAATCTTCTCCAGTGTTCCCATTTCGCGCCGACTTGCGCGATCGCACGCCAGGGCGACGAGGTCGTCGGCTGGGTCAGCGGCTACCTCCCCCCGGGTGAGCCCGCCACCTGGTTTCTCTGGCAGGTGGCCATCTCGCCGACCATGCGCGGCCAGGGCCTCGCGCAGCGCCTCATCACGAACATCCTCGGGCGGCCGGCATGCGCCGGCGTTCGCTTCATCGAAACCACGATCACCCCGGATAACGAGGCGTCCTGGCGCCTGTTCCGTGGTGTCGCGAAAAGTCTCGGTGCGTCGATGACGCACGAAGTCGGGTTCGACCGCGACCAGCATTTCGCGGGCCGGCACGACACCGAGATGCTGGTGCGGATCGGGCCGTTCGACACGCCGGCCTGACCCTCGGTGGCCGGGAAGGGCCGCCTCCCTCGACGAGAACAGCAACAGCATGAACAGGAGCTGAAACCATGACTGAAACGACCGCCACGACCGCCACGACCGCCAAGACGGCCACGACCGCCACGACGGCCACCGCCACGACGGCACCGACCATTTTCGCGCGCCGCGAGTCCGCAGTGCGCAGCTACTGCCGCTCATTCCCGACCCTTTTCACCCGGGCGAGCGGCGCAACCCTGACCGGCGCCGACGGACGCGAGTACATCGACTTCCTGGCCGGGTGCTCTTCGCTGAACTACGGACACAACCATCCCGAGCTAAAGCAGGCGCTGGTCGACTACATCAGCGCCGACGGCATCGCCCATGGCCTCGACATGTATACCGAGGCGAAAGCGCGCTTCCTCGAGGTTTTCGAGTCGCGCATCCTGGCCCCACGTGGCCTCGACTACCGGGTAATGTTCCCGGGGCCGACCGGCGCGAATGCCGTGGAGGCGGCGATCAAGATCGCCCGCAAGGTGACTGGCCGCAGCCTGGTGATCTCGTTCACCGGGGGGTTCCACGGCATGAGCCTGGGCGCGCTCTCGCTCACCGGCAATTCCGCCAAGCGGGCCGGCGCCGGCGTCGAGCTCGGTGGTGTCGCGCACGAAGCCTACGATGGCTACTTCGGCCGTGACGTCGATACCGCCGCCCAGCTCGAGCGCAAGCTCGCGGATACCTCCTCGGGCCTGGACAAGCCGGCTGCGATCATCGTCGAAACGGTGCAGGGCGAGGGCGGGCTGAACGTGGCGAGCGACGCCTGGCTGCGCCGGATCGAGTCGATAGCCCGACGCCATGGGGCGCTTTTCATCATCGACGACATCCAGGCCGGTTGCGGCCGGACCGGCGGGTTCTTCAGCTTCGAGCGCGCCGGCGTCAAGCCCGATGTCGTCACCCTCGCCAAGTCGCTGTCCGGCCTCGGCCTGCCGTTTGCGCTGACCCTCATCCGCCCCGGCTTCGACCAGTGGGCGCCGGGCGAGCACAACGGCACTTTCCGCGGCAACAACCATGCGTTCGTCACCGCGACCCGCGCGCTCGAGCTGTTCTGGAGCGACGATCGCTTCCAGCGGGAGGTCGAGCGCAAGGGCGAGATCCTGCGCCGTCGCATGAGCGAGATCGTCGCGAGCGCCGGCATCGCGCTGCGCGTCAAGGGACGCGGCATGATGCGGGGTATCGAGATGGCCGACGGCGAGGTCGCCGCGCGGATCTGCGCCCGCTGCTTCGACCGGGGCCTCGTGATCGAGACGAGCGGCGCCGACGACGAGGTCGTCAAGGTGCTGTGCCCCCTGAACATCGACGAGGCGCAACTCAATGCCGGCCTCGACATCCTGGCCGAAAGCGTCGCCGCCGCCGATGGGCTGGCGCGCAAGGCCGCTGCCTGATATGAACCAGCCCCCACGCTCGCTGTCGCTCGCCGTTCCCTTGGGGGACTGTCAGCGGCTGCGGGCGGCCGGGCGCCACTGACAGGAGATTTCACGATGATCGTACGCAACCTCGCCGATGCCGACCGCAGCGACCGCCGGATCGACAGCAATGGCTGGACCTCCGTGCGGATGCTGCTGAAGGACGACGCCATGGGCTTTTCCTTCCACATCACCACCATCCATCCGGGCGCCGAATTGCGGATGCACTACAAGAACCACGTCGAGTGCGTCTACTGCATTTCGGGTACGGGTTCGATCGAGAACGTTGCCACTGGCGAACGACACCCGGTCCAGCCCGGGGTGATGTACGCGCTCGACCAGCATGACCTCCACATCCTGCGGGCCGATCCCGGCGTGGAGATCGTCACCGCCTGCGTGTTCAATCCGCCTCTGACCGGGCGCGAGGTCCACGGCGAAGACGGCGCCTATCCGGTCGAGGCCGACCAGGCCGCGCTCGACGCGGCGACCAAGGCCGCCTGATTCCGGTCGCGAAAACCGAACGGCGCCACGCAGGAGCAGACACGAACAGGAGTCCACATGACCGAAGATCCGTACCAGTCCAGGGTTGCGACAAAAGCGGCGATGCTGCCGCGCGTCGATCCCGTCGTGCGACGCGATCCGCGCTATCCGGCGCCGATCGCCGAGGAGCAGGTCGCGGCCTACGAGCGCGACGGCTTCATGGTGCTCGAGAATGTCTTCGATGCGGCTGAAGTCGCCGCCTTGCGTCGCCATGGCGACGCACTGCGTTCGGCGTCGGACACGCTCGATGCAGGTACCGTGATCCGCGAGCCGGGCAAGGACGACGGCGGCGCCGTTCGCTCGGTATTCGCGATCCATCGCCAGTCCGATGGCTTCGCCGCGCTGGTGGCAGACCACCGCCTGGCCGGACTGGCCGCCGCGCTGCTGGGCGATGAAGTCTACGTCCACCAGTCACGGTTGAACTTCAAGCCGGCCTTCCATGGCAAGGAGTTCTACTGGCACTCGGATTTCGAAACCTGGCACACCGAGGACGGCATGCCGCGGATGCGGGCGCTGTCGATGTCGATCATGCTCGATGACAACCACCCGCAGGCCGGCCCGACGATGTTCGTGCCGGGTAGCCACCGACGCTACGTGACCTGCGTGGGGCAGACTCCCGACGACCATTACAAGGCATCGCTGCGCAAGCAGGAGTACGGTGTCCCCGACCATGACAGCCTGCGCAGCCTGGTCGACGAGGGCGGCATTGCCGCCCCGGCGCCGAGCGCCGGCTCGGTGGTCGTGTTCGACTGCAACACCATGCACGGATCGAACGGCAACATCACTCCGTTCGGGCGCAGCAATGCCTTCATCGTGTTCAACGCCTGGTCGAACCGCCTGGTCGCGCCCTTCGGCGACACCAGGCCGCGACCCGAGTACATCGCCCACCGGGATGTCGATGGGCCGATTCACCTGTCGCCCGCCGCCACGGGCCGCCGCCGCGCCGCCTGATCGCTCCCGGTGCATTCCGGTGCCTTTCGGCACCGGCGGCCGGGGCGACGCCTGCCAGGCCCGCCCGATTCGGTCGGCCAGCCTTGGCTGCTATGCGGGGAAATGCTGAATTGCCCCTACGTTGCGGTGCGTGATAACTTCCAGCCAACGTAGAAATGGGCAGCCCGGGACACCGGGGGAACGGATCCCGGAAGAGATGGCAGGCGACAACGATTTCGTCCTCGAGACACAGGACCTCGTCAAGGAGTTCCGCGGCTTCGTCGCGGTGAACGGGGTTGACCTGAAGGTGCGGCGCGGCCAGATCCACGCCCTGATCGGCCCCAATGGCGCCGGCAAGACCACCGTCTTCAATCTCCTGACCAAGTTCCTGATCCCCACCCGCGGGAAGATCGTGTTCAACGGCGCCGACATCACGCTCGAGAAGCCGGCGCAGGTTGCGCGCCGCGGCATCGTTCGTTCCTTCCAGATATCCGCCACGTTCCCGCACCTCAGCGTGCTGGAGAACGTGCGGATCGGACTGCAGCGCGCTCAGGGAACCTCGTTTCATTTCTGGCGCCCCGAAAGAATCCTCGACAGCCTCAACTATCGCGCGCTGGAGCTCCTCGATACCGTCGGCCTGCGCGAGTACGCCGACATCATCACCGTCGAGCTACCCTACGGCCGCAAGCGCGCGCTCGAGATTGCCACCACCCTGGCGACCGAGCCCGAGCTGATGCTGCTCGACGAACCGACGCAGGGAATGGGGCACGAGGACGTCGACCGCGTCACCGAACTGATTCGCAAGGTCTCGGCGAACCGGACCATCCTGATGGTCGAGCACAACATGAACGTGGTTGCGAGCATCGCCGACACCATCAGCGTGCTGCAGTACGGCAAGGTCATCGCCGAGGGGCCGTACGAGAAAGTCTCCAGGGACCCGCAGGTGCTGCAAGCCTACATGGGCACCGCCGACGTGGAACTGGCCGGGGCGTCGCATGGTCACTGAGGCGACCGAATACCTTCGCATTACCAACCTGCACGCCTTCTATGGTGAGTCGCACATTCTGCATGGGGTCGACATGTCGGTGCGGCGTGGCGAAGTCGTCACCCTGCTCGGGCGCAACGGGGCGGGGCGGACCACGACCCTGAAGTCGATCATGGGCCTGGTCGGTCGCCGTACCGGTTCGATCGTCGTCAACGGCGTGGAAGCCGTCTCGATGGCGTCGCACGAGATCGCCCGGCTCGGCGTGGGCTACTGCCCGGAAGAGCGCGGCATTTTCGCGAGCCTCACCTGCGAGGAGAACCTGCTCCTGCCGCCGCAGGTGGCATCGGGCGGCATGGATATCGCCGAGATCTACGAAATGTTCCCCAACCTGGTCGCGCGTGCCAACAGCCCCGGCACCCGGCTTTCGGGCGGCGAACAGCAGATGCTCGCGGTCGCGCGGATCCTGCGCACGGGCGCCAAGTTGCTGCTGCTCGACGAAATCTCCGAAGGGCTCGCGCCGGTCATCGTGCAGGCTCTCGCGCAGATGATCCGGCGGCTGCGCGAGAAGGGCTTCACCGTGATCATGGTCGAGCAGAACTTCCGCTTTGCGGCGCCTCTCGCCGACCATTTCTACGTCATGGAGCATGGCCGGATCGTCGAAGGCTTCGCGGCGGCCGAGCTCGACCGCAAGATGGATATGCTGCACCAGTATCTCGGCGTCTGAACCGACGAACACTTCGTGGCACCGTTCGCGGTGAGCGATGATTTTGTTTCCGGCCAGCTTCTGGCCAACGGAGGAGGAACCACCATGAAATCGAGGCTTACAGCTGTACTCGTGAGCGCTGCCCTGGCCGCATTCGCTGGCCCGGCCAGCGCCGAGGTCTCCGGCGGCGTCGTCAAGATCGGCGTCCTGAACGACATGTCGGGTCTCTACGCCGATATCGCCGGGCCGAACTCGGTCGTCGCCGCCAAACTCGCGGTCGAGGACTTCCAGAAACAGTCCAAGGCAAACCTGAAGGTCGAGCTCATTTCGGCCGACCACCAGAACAAGCCGGACGTCGGCTCGACCATCGCGCGCCAGTGGTACGACACCGAGGGCGTCGACGTGATCGTCGACGTGCCGACCTCTTCCGTGGGCCTTGCGGTGAGCCAGGTCACCAAGGACAAGGGCAAGGCATTCCTCAACTCCGGTTCGGCCACCTCCGACCTGACCGGCAAGGCCTGCTCGCCGAACACGATCCACTGGACCTACGATACCTGGATGCTGTCGAACGGAACCGGCTCGGCGATCGTCAAGACCGGCGGCGACTCCTGGTTCTTCCTGACGGCGGACTACGCCTTCGGCCACGCGCTCGAGCGTGACACCGAGGCGGTCGTGACGCAAAACGGCGGCAAGGTGCTCGGCAAGGTCCGCGCTCCGCTCAATACCCAGGACTTCTCCTCGTTCCTGCTGCAGGCGCAGGCCTCGAAGGCGAAGATCATCGGCCTGGCCAACGCCGGCGGCGACACCATCAACTCGATCAAGCAGGCGTCCGAGTTCGGCATCGTGGCCGGAGGACAGAATCTTGCCGGGCTGCTGCTGTTCGCCACCGACGTCAAGGCGCTAGGCCTGCAGACGGCCCAGGGCCTGATCTTCACGACCACCTTCTACTGGGATCGCACCGACGAAACTCGCGCTTTCTCGAAGCGTTTCATGGCCCAGAGCAACGGCAAGCCGCCGACCATGGTCCAGGCCGGCGTGTACAGCGCGATCCTGCACTACCTGAAGGCAGTCGAGGCGGGCAACACGGACGACGGCACCAAGACGATCGCGAAGATGAAGGAAATGCCGACCGACGACACGTTGTTCGGCAAGGGCTCGATTCGGGCGGACGGCCGCAAGATCCACCCGGCCTACCTGGTCGAGGTCAAGAAGCCGTCGGAATCCAAGGGTGAATGGGACTTGCTCAAGATCCGTACCGAGATCCCGGCGGACAAGGCCTTCCGTCCGCTCGCCGATGGCGGCTGCTCGCTGGTGAAATGAACGGGGCCTGAAGCCCTCAATGAACTCCGGCGATCCGGGGGCGGCGCCAGCGCCAGCCCCCGGAGTCGCCGGCTCCTCGCCAATCTTCGCAGGCATCGGTAATGGAGATTTTCGGCATATCGACGATGGCCCTGTTCGGCCAGCTGCTGATCGGCCTGATCAACGGGTCGTTCTACGCATTGCTGTCGCTGGGCCTGGCCGTCATCTTCGGCCTGCTGAACATCATCAACTTCGCCCACGGCGCCCTCTACATGATGGGCGCCTTCGTCGCCTACCTGCTGCTGAACAAGCTCGGGCTGGGTTACTGGTGGGCGCTGATCATCGCCCCAATCGTCGTCGGGGCGTTCGGGGCGCTGCTCGAGCGCACCATGCTGTCGCGCCTCTACAAGCTCGACCACCTTTACGGCCTGCTGCTCACCTTCGGTATCGCGCTGATCATCGAGGGCCTGGCTCGCAACGAGTACGGCTCTTCGGGCCAGCCCTACCAGATGCCGGCGCAGCTTGCCGGCGGCATGCACCTCGGCTTCATGTTCCTGCCGAACTACCGTGCCTGGGTGGTGGTCGCCTCGCTGGTGATCTGCCTCACGACCTGGTTCGTGATCGAGCGCAGCAAGCTCGGCGCCTACCTGCGTGCCGCCACCGAGAATCCGGCCCTGGTGCAGGCATTCGGCATCAACGTCCCACGAATGATCACGCTCACCTTCGCCTTCGGGGTCGGCCTGGCCGCTTTCGCCGGCGTGATGGCGGCCCCGATCTACCAGGTCAGTCCGCAGATGGGGGCGAACCTGATCATCGTCGTGTTCGCGGTCGTCGTGATCGGCGGCATGGGATCGATCATGGGATCGATCGTCACCGGATTCGGGCTTGGGCTGATCGAGGGCCTGACCAAGGTTTTCTACCCGGAAGCGTCGAACACCGTGATCTTCGTGATCATGGCGATCGTCCTGCTCCTGCGTCCCGCAGGCTTGTTCGGCACCCAGAAATAAGGCGGCAATGGCTCAATCGCAATCATCCCCCGCCCGGGTCGGCAATGGTACCGGCCATCTCCGGATAGCCTTCCTGGCGATGGCGGCGTTCTTCATCATCGCGCCGCTCGCGATCTATCCGGTCTTCCTCATGAAGGTGATGTGCTTCGCGCTTTTCGCGTGCGCATTCAACCTCCTGATCGGCTATGGCGGCCTGTTGTCCTTCGGCCATGCGATGTTCCTCGGAACCGCCGGCTATGTGTCGGCGCATGCGGCGAAGGTCTGGGGCCTGAACCCGGAGTTCGCCATCCTGCTGGCGACCGCCTGTTCCTGCGTGCTGGCCTGGGTATCCGGCTTCCTGGCGATCAAGCGCCAGGGCATCTATTTCGCGATGATCACCCTGGCGCT
>Ga0079224_100011587_pt1 | contig 12160 bp, 8 predicted proteins | sample Stecom2015_FD_80414 | JGI IMG/M metagenome (GOLD analysis project Ga0079224, IMG submission 80414) | Agricultural soil microbial communities from Utah to study Nitrogen management - Steer compost 2015 | ecosystem: Environmental > Terrestrial > Soil > Agricultural land | place: USA: Utah... | reverse complement strand
CCTATCGGAACGGCTGGCAGCTGGCGCTGGACGAGGTGAATGCCGCCGGCGGCGTCCTCGGCCGAAAGCTCGAGATCGTGTCGCGCGACGACGGCGGAACCACTGGCGATGCGGTGCGCGTCGCCGACGAACTGGTGAGCCGCGAGGGCGTCGTCATGATCTTCGGCACCTACCTGTCCAACGTCGGGCTGGCCGTCGCCGACCTCGCCAACCAGCGGCGGGTGGTGTTCTTCGCCGCCGAGCCGCTCACCGACGCGCTGACGATGGACAAGGGCAACCGCTACACCTTCCGCATGCGTCCGAACACCTACATGCAGACCGCGATGCTGGTGCAGGCGGCGAAGGAACTGAGGCCGAAGAAGTGGGCGATCGTCGCCCCCAACTACGAGTACGGCCATGCGGCGGCCGAGGCGTTCAGGACCCTCATCGTCGAGGCCGTTCCGGGATCGGAGATCGTCGTCGAGCAGTATCCCGCGCTCGGCAAGGTCGACGCCGGCGCGACCATAGGCGCGCTGGAGCAGGCAAACCCCGATGCACTGTTCAACGTGCTGTTCGCCGGCGACCTCACCGAATTCGTACGCGAGGGCCAGACGCGCGGCTTCTTCGAGGGGAAGACCACGCTGTCGCTGCTGACGGGCGAGCCGGAATACCTGATCCCGCTTCGCGACGAGGCGCCCGAGGGCTGGATCGTCACCGGCTACCCGTGGGACCAGATCGACACCCCGGAACACAAGGCGTTCGTCGATGCCTACCAGGCGGCGTTCGGCGAATCGCCGCGGCTCGGCTCGCTGCTCGGATACGTGATGGTGAAGGTGATCGCCCAGGCGATGGACCGGGCCGGCTCAACCGAAACCGACGCCATGATCGAGGCGCTGGAGGGCGGCACGTTCGACACGCCGATCGGGCCGATCTCGATCCGCGCCAGCGACCACCAGGCCTCGTTCGGCGCCTGGGTGGGCAGGATCGTCGTCGAGGATGGCAGCGGCAGGATGACCGACTGGCAGTATCTCCCCGGCGACGACTTCATGCATACCGAAGACGAGGTGAGGGCCGCCCGCGGCGGCTGACGGCACCGGGAAAGGCGGTGGCCGCCGCCGCTGCGGCAACGGGGTGCCACAAACGGGGAGCCAAGGTGCGGACAACCGAGAGCGGCGCGTGCCGGCCGATCCGAGCATCCCGATCGCGGAGCGCCGGCCGGCGGGAACGGCCGGCATGGGTGCAGCCGGTGCGCGGCGGTGCCGCGCGCCGGCAATAGCCCGCCGCCAACCGGTCGCGGCCGATGGACCTGTCGTTTGTCGTCATCCAGGCTCTCAACGGGCTTGCCACCGCCTCGGCGCTGTTCATCGCCGCATCGGGCCTGACCATCATCTTCGGCGTCACCCGGATCGTGAACTTCGCCCACGGTTCGCTGTACATGCTGGGCTCCTACATCGGCGTGACGGTGGTCCCGGCATTCCTCGATGCCTGGTACGGGCCGTTGTCGTTCTGGGCCGGCATCGCCGCGTCGGCGGTCGCGGTGGGGCTGATCGGCATCGTCATCGAGGTCGTGCTGCTCCGGCGCATCTACCGGGCTCCCGAGCTGTTCCAGCTGCTGGCGACGTTCGGCATCGTGCTGGTGGTCCAGGACCTCGTGATCTGGCTGTGGGGGCCGGACAACATTCTTGGCCCGCGGGCGCCGGGCCTCGCCGGGGCGGTCACGATCATGGGCCGCCGCTTCCCCGCTTACGAGCTGGTGCTGGTGGCCGCTGGCCCGGCGGTGCTCGCGGTCCTGTGGTTCCTGTTCCAGCGCACCCGGTTCGGCATCCTGGTGCGGGCGGCGACCCAGGACCGCGAGATGGTCGGGGCGCTCGGGGTGAACCAGTCGCTGCTGTTCACCGGCGTCTTCTTCCTCGGTGCGATGCTGGCCGGCCTCGGCGGTGCGCTGCAGGTGCCCAAGGCGCCGGCCAACCCGTACATGGACGTCAACATCATCGCCGAGGCGTTCGTGGTGACGGTGATCGGCGGCATGGGCAGCGTGCCGGGCGCCTTCCTAGCCGCCCTGATCATCGGCGAGCTGCAGGCGTTCGGCATCGTCGTGTTTCCCCGCGTCACCCTGATGCTGGTGTTCCTGGTGATGGCGGTGGTCCTGGTGGTGCGGCCGTGGGGACTGCTCGGCCGCCCCGATCCCGAACAGCGGCCCGTGCACGGCAGCCTGCGGCCGCTGCGACCGTGGGGGATGGCGCCGGCGGTGGCCGCGGTGACCGTCTTCCTCGTCCTCGTGCTGCTGCCGATGGTCGCCGATGCCTTCACACTGACGCTCGCGATCGAGATCCTCGTGTTCGCGGTGTTCGCCCTGTCGCTCAATTTCCTGATGGGAATCGGCGGCATGATCAGCTTCGGCCACGCGGCCTATTTCGGCCTCGGCGCCTACGGCTCGGCACTGGTGGTCACCCATTTCGGCAGCCCGATGGAGCTTGCGCTGGTCATGGCGCCGGCGGCGGCGGCGGCCGGCGCCGCACTGTTTGGCTTCTTCATCGTGCGGCTGTCGGGCGTCTACCTGGCGATGCTCACGCTCGCCTTCGCCGAGATCGTCCACGCGGTCGCCTTCCAGTGGTACGAGGTCACCGGCGGCGACAACGGGCTCATCGGCATCTGGCCGTCGCGCTGGGCGTCGGGCAGGGTGGCCTACTACTATCTCACCCTCGGGCTCTGCGCGCTGACCCTCCACGCCATGCGGCGCGCGATCCATGCCCCGTTCGGCTACACCCTGAGGGCGGGCCGCGATTCGCCGGCGCGGGCCGATGCCATCGGCATCGACGTCACGACCCACCGCTGGCTCGCCTTCACCCTCGCCGGCGCGGCGGCCGGTCTCGCCGGCGGCGTCTACGTGTTCTCGCGAGGCAACATCGACCCCGGCGTGCTGTCGATCCCGACCTCGGTCGACGCGCTGGCAATGGTGCTGCTGGGCGGCATCCAGACGGTGACCGGCCCGGTGTTCGGCGCCGCCGTGCTGCACCTCGTCAAGGACGCGGTCATGCCGCTGACCGACTTCTGGCGCGCCATCCTCGGCGCCGTCATCATCCTGCTCGTGCTGCTGTTCCCGCAAGGCCTCGCCGGCCATGCCTCGGAGCTGTACGCGCGGCTGCGGGGGCGGCCGGCATGACCTTGTTGCAGGCCAGCGGACTGTCGAAGGCGTTCGGCGGCGTCGTCGCCGCCGACGATGTGAGCTTCGCCGTCGACGAGGGCGAGCTGGTCGCCATCATCGGTCCCAACGGCGCCGGCAAGTCGACCACCTTCAACATGGTCGGCGGCCAGTTGCGCCCTGACGCAGGGACCGTTCATCTCGCCGGCGAGGACATCACCGGCCTGCCGCCGCGGGCGATCTGGCGGCGGGGGGTGGGGCGGACTTTCCAGATCGCCCGGGCGTTCGCGTCAATGAGCGTGCGCGAGAACGTACAGATGGCGATGATCAGCCACGCCCGCCGCCTGCGGTCGCCGTGGACACCGGCAACCCGCCTGTTCCGCGACGAGGCGGACGAGGTGCTGGCGCTGGTCGGCATGGCGGACCAGGCGAAGCGGCCATGCGCGGTGCTTGCCTACGGCGACCTCAAGCGGGTGGAACTCGCCGTCGCCCTCGCCAACCGGCCGCGGTTGCTGCTGATGGACGAGCCGACCGCCGGCATGGCGCCGCGCGACCGGGCCGACCTGATGGCGCTCGCAGCGAACATCGTGCGCGATCGCAACACCGCCGTCCTGTTCACCGAGCACGACATGGACGTGGTGTTCGGCCACGCCGACCGCGTGCTCGTCCTTCACCGCGGCCGCATCATTGCCGAAGGCAGCGCCGAGGCTGTGCGCGCCAATGAGGAGGTCCGGGCGATCTACCTCGGTGGCGCGGTCACCCCGCGGCCGGCGCCGCCCGAGGGGCAGGGGGAGCGGCCATGACCGCGCCCTCCGGCCACGCCGGACCGCTGCTGGAGGTCCGCCGGATGAACGCACGCTACGGAGCCGCCCGCATCCTGTTCGACATCAGCCTTGCGGTCGACCGCGGCGAGGCGGTGGCGCTGCTGGGCCGCAACGGCGCCGGCAAGTCGACGACGCTGAAGGCAATCATGGGGCTGGTGGCCGTCGAGGCCGAAGCGATCCGCTTCGACGGTCACGACATCGCCGGCCTGCCGCCGTTCCGAATCGCGCGGCTCGGCATCGGCTACGTGCCCGAGGACCGGCGGATCTTCACCGATCTCACCGTCGCCGAGAACCTCGAGGTCGGGCGACGGGCGGCGGGCGGCGCCACGGCCTGGGACGTCGAGCGGCTGTTCGCGCTGTTTCCCAACCTCGCCGACACGCGTGACCGCCGCGCCGAGCAGATGAGCGGTGGCGAGCAGCAGATGCTGACGATCGCACGGACGCTGATGGGCAATCCGACGCTGCTCCTGCTCGACGAGCCGTCGGAAGGGCTGGCACCGGTGATCGTCGAGACGATGGGCGAGACGATCACGACACTGAAGCGGGAGGGGCTCTCCATTCTCCTGTGCGAGCAGAACCTCCAGTTTGCGAACGCCGTCTGCGACCGTGCCTACGTCATCGAGACCGGCCACATCCGCTACGAGGGCACCATGGCCGAACTCGCCCGCAACGCCGAGGTGAGCCGGCAGTACCTCACGGTGTAGCGGGGACCGGTGCTGGCCGCCGTCCTCATTCGGGATCGGAGGTGCCACGGAAGCCCGTCGCGAGGACGTAGAGTTCGGCCGAATCGGCACGGCTCGCCTTCGGCTTGACGTGGCGGACCTCGCGGAAGTCGCGTTTCATGACTGCCAGCAGGTCGCCTACGGTCCCGCCCTGCAACACCTTGGCGAGGAACACTCCTCCCGGCGCCAGAATCTCGCGGGCGAATTCGAGCGCCGCCTCGCACAGCGCCATGATGCGCAGGTGATCGGTCTGCGCGTGGCCGGTCGCCGGCGCCGCCATGTCGGACAGGACGACCTCCGCCTTGCGTCCGCCGAGGGCCGCCCACACGCGTTCGACGGTCGCCTCGTCGAGGAAATCGCCGTGCACGATGGTGACGCCTGCGACCGGCTCCATGTCCTGCAGGTCGACGGCAATCACCCGTCCCTTGCCGCCGGCGGCCTCCACCCGTTCTGCGGCGACCTGCGACCAGCCACCGGGAACGGCGCCGAGGTCGACGACCGTTCCGCCCGGCTTGAGGAAGCCGAACCGGTCGTCGATCTCGGCGAGCTTGAAGGCGGCTCGCGACCGGTATCCGAGACGCCGCGCCTCGGCCACGTAGGGATCGTTGATCTGCCGTTCGAGCCAGCGGGTCGACGACACGCTGCGTCCGCGCGCGGTGCGCAGGCGTTCCTTGAGCTGGCGCGCCTCGCGGCCGGGAGGCCGCCGTCCGCCGCGGCCGTCCCTGCCGTCGCGCCTGCCCCTGGACCCGCCGCGAGGCATAGTCCGGATGCTGCCGTCAGCAGCCGCAGTCGCGGCCGAAGGTGCCGTCCTGCTGCATCAGCTCTGTCAGCATGCCCTCGCGCAGGCCGCGGTCGGCGACCCGCACCCGCGGGCACGGCCAGGCGGCGAGGATCGCCTCGAGGATGGCGCACCCGGCAAGCACGAGGTCGGCGCGATCGCGGCCGACGCAGGGGTTGGCCGTGCGCTCCTCGTAGGTCATCGACAACAGGCGCCGGGTGACCGAGGCGATCTCGTCGGCGGTGAGCCAGCAGCCGTCGACACGCGAGCGGTCGTAGCGCGGCAGTTCGAGCTGGACGCCGGCGATGGTGGTCACCGTGCCGGACGTTCCCAGCATGCAGCCCGGCGGCCTCCCGGCCACGCCGTAGGCGGAGGCGATGAGGCGGACGAACGGCTGCAGCGCCCGCGCCACGTCGGCCACCATCGCGGCATAGGCGTCCGGCGGCACGTCAACGCCGCCGTGCCGCTCGGCCAGCGTCACCACGCCCAGCGGCAGCGACACCCAATCGCGCAGCGTGTAGTCGCCATTCCTGAAGGTGACGTACATGACCTCGGTCGACCCGCCGCCGATGTCGAAGACGATGCCGTCCCGCTGCGAGGTATCGAACAGCGGCGCGGTACCGGCGACGGCAAGGCGCGCCTCGGTCTCGCGGTCGATGACTTCCAGTTCGATCCCGGTCTCGCGACGGACCAGGGCGATGAAGTCGTCGCCGTTGCCGGCGGTGCGGCAGGCCTCCGTGGCCACCAGCCGGGCACGGGTCACGCGCTGCCTGACCATCTTGTGGACGCAGACCTGCAACGCGCGCACCGTGCGCTGCATGGCGCTGTCGCTCAGCCGGCCGCTGACGCCGGCGCCCTCGCCGAGCCGGACGATCCGCGAGAACGCATCGATGATGCGAAAACCGTCGACCGACGGCCGGGCAATCAGGAGGCGGCAGTTGTTGGTGCCGAGGTCGAGGGCGGCATAGACGGCGGTGCGGATGTCGACGTCGCCGCCGGCCGGCGGGAATCCCGGCGTCGATCGCGAAATCGGGCGGGCTGCCACGCCATCGAGCCGGACGGCGGACGCGGGAGGGGAGATGTCGAGACGAAGGTGCTTCGGATGACGGTTCTCCGTCAGCCCGGTCTTGCGGCCGGAACCGACGGCTGTTGACCGTTCTCCTCCCTTCGTCGCGTCCACGAAATGCCCCGTTCGGCGATGAGACGGCGGGATGCCGGCCCGTCGGTCCGCATGATCCGTCCCCAGGAACGCCAGTCTAGCAGGAACATGCTTCCGGTAAAGGCGGCTGTATTTGTGGTGGCCGGGATGCCCGCAATGCTCAGGGTTCAATTAACCTTGAATTATCGGTTTTAGCCTTAGGGTTTCACTTTCTGTTCCCGGGGGACACGAGCCGGATGCGGAGGCATTTCGCGACCAGGATACCCAGGCGCCAGTCACTGATCGGCGCATATTCCGAACGTCTCGGCAACGCGGTGCTCAGGCACCGCTCGTCGGTAGCGTTGTCGGCTGCCAAGGTGGAGGCCGAGGCGGCCAACCGCGCGAAATCCGAGTTCATCGCCAACATGAGCCACGAATTGCGGACGCCGCTCAATTCGATCATCGGCTTCGCCGAGGTGCTGGCGAAGTCGCACGAGGAGTGGGGCGGCCAGCAGCGGGTCCAGGAATACGCCGCCTACATCCAGGATTCCTCGCAACACCTCCTGTCGATCATCAACAACATCCTCGACATCTCCAAGATCCAGAGCGGCCACCTCGTCTGCCGCAGCGAGGAAGTCGACGCGACTGAGGTGATCAGTCCGTGCATCGAGATGATGCGCCACGAGGCGGCCCAGCGCAGCCTCGCGCTCGCGTTCGACGGCGCGGCCGAGCGGGTGAGCCTGCTGGCCGACCCGACCCGCCTGAAGCAGATCACGATCAACCTGCTTTCGAACGCGATCAAGTTCACCGAGCCCGGCGGCAGGGTGACCGTCGCCGTCGAGAGGCTGGACGACCGCGAGGCCTGCGTCGCCGTTCGCGACACAGGCATCGGCATGTCGCCGGAAGAGGTCGAACTGGCGCTGGAGCCGTTCGGCCAGGTCGACACCGGCCTTCGCAAGCAGCGCGGAGGCACCGGGCTCGGCCTGTCCATCGCCCGCGCCCTGACCGAGCTGCAGGGCGGGCGCTTCGACATTTCCAGCGCCAGGGGGCGCGGCACCACCGTCGCCGTCGTCCTGCCGCTGGCCGGCGCGCAGCGCAACCACAAGGACCGTGTACAAGGATCGACGCCGGACGGCATGGGGGCCGGCAACGGCGCAATGGCTCCACAAGAGAGGCGACATGCAGAACGCGTTGCATAACCCCGAACAGGCACCGCGGGCCGCTGCCGAGGCGCCGATCGGCCGCATCGTGTCGGTGACCGGATCGCAGGCGATCGTGCTGCTCGAGGCGGGGGGCGACCCGAACGACCAGCAGGCGCAGGCGAAGCGCCCCGAGATGGGGACGCTGCTCAAGATCGACACGCCGCATGGCGTGGTGCTCGGCCTCGTGTCGGCGCTCAGCGTGCCGATGCCGATCAGCGAGCCGGGGCAGCCGGAGCTCAGGATTCTGGAAGTCGAGTTCGTCGGCGAACTGCAGCGCAAGGAAAACGGCGCCGGCGAGGTGTTCCAGCGCGGCGTGTCGGCCTATCCGGCCCTCGGCGACCGGGTCTACAACGCGACCAACGACGAGCTCGCCAAGGCCTACGCGTGCACGACCGAGACCGCGATCCGGATCGGCTGGATCAAGCAGGATGCGTCGATCCCGGCGATGATCGAGATCGACGACCTGCTCGGCAAGCACTTCGCCGTCCTCGGCACCACCGGCACCGGCAAGTCGTGTACCGTGGCGCTGATCCTGCGCCAGATCATGGAGCGCAACCCGCAGGCCCACATCGTGCTGCTCGACCCGCACAGCGAGTATGCGCCGGCGTTCGGCGACCAGGCCGAGCTGATCACCCCCGACAACCTCAACCTGCCGTACTGGCTGCTGACCTTCGAGGAGGTGGTCGAGGTCCTGATCGGCCAGTATCCGGGCCGCGAGGTCGACATCGAGATCCTGCGCGAGCTGATCCCGGCCGCCAAGGGCCGCTACGGCGCCAACCAGCGCCGCGACCGCCGCACGCTCCTGCAGAAGCTGCCCAACGACCTGCTGGCGCCGTCGGTCGACACGCCGGTGCCGTACCGCATCTCCGATCTCGTCGGCCTGCTCGACGAGCAGATGGGCAAGCTCGACCTGCGCGGCGAGCTCACCCCGTTCAAGCGGCTGAAGTCGCGCGTCGAGATGGTGTCGCGTGACCCGCGGTTCAGCTTCATGTTCGGCAACGTCGCGGTGCACGACACCATGGCGCAGATCCTCGGCCGCCTGTTCCGGGTGCCGGTGAACTCGAAGCCGATCAGCATCATCGAGCTGGCCGGCCTGCCGCCGGAGGTGATCAGCGTCGTGGTGTCGGTGATCAGCCGGCTCACCTTCGACTTCGCGATGCGCAGCGAGGGCCGGGTCCCGGTGACGCTGGTCTGCGAGGAGGCGCACCGGTACATCCCGGCCGACGACACACTGGCGTTCGCCCCGACCAAGCGGGCGCTGGCGCGTATCGCCAAGGAGGGCCGGAAGTACGGCGCCGCACTCAGCATCGTCAGCCAGCGGCCGTCGGAACTCGACCCCACCATCCTGTCGCAATGCAACACGCTGTTCGCCATGCGGCTGTCCAATGAGCGCGACCAGGAGATCCTCAAGGCCGCGATCTCCGATGCCGCCTCGAGCCTGCTCGAGTTCCTGCCGTCGCTCAGCACCGGCGAGGTGATCGCGTTCGGCGAGGGGGTGTCGTTGCCGACCCGGATCAACGTCGACCTCCTGCCGCGCAGCATGATGCCGAAGAGCTCCAGCGCCCGGTTCTCCCAGCGCTGGCGGCACGAGCTCCACGACACCGGCTTTCTCGACGAGCTGGTGGCCCGCTGGCGCGCCCAGACCCGCATCGTGGCGCCCGACGGGGCGTTCGACGACGACGTGGTCCCCGAGCACGCGGCCGCTCCCGCCACCGCCGCGGTCCATGCGCCGGCGCCGACCCATGCGCCTGTGGCGGCCCATGCGCCTGCTGCCCATGCACCTGCGGCGTCCCATGCGCCTGTGGCGGAGCATCCGGTTCACCCGGCCATCGGTAACGGCACCGTCGACCGCAGATCCGTCAACGGGGCCGCGCCGCAGCCCGACGGGGCGGTGGCGGCGAGGCTCGCCCAGCGGCCGGTCCATGCGCCGTTGCCGCCGCTCACCGCCGGACCCGCGAGGCCCCACGCGGCGCCCGCCATGCCGCGCCAGCACGCAGCACCGGAGCCGCCGGCCGGCGGCCTGCGCCGGCGCCTGTTCGGCTCCGACCACGGCTCGTGAGCGTTCGCAAATCAGGTCGTCGAACCCGCTTGACCTCGTGAAGGGCGGCCCTATGTTGTATCGCGATGCTGCCGATGGCGGCTGCTGGGGCGTCGTATAATGGTATTACGCTCGGCTCTGGACCGAGTAATCGGGGTTCGAATCCCTGCGCCCCAGCCACACTCCCGCGTCCGGCCGCGGTGTCGCCGAGGCCTGCCCGCGCGGGGGGCGCAACGCTTGACCTTTCAGGCGATTTCCTAGCAGATCGGACAGAGGTCGCGGCCCGCCGCCGCGACGACATGAACGGGCGACAGGGAGACCGATGGCGACCGACGAGGCCAATCCGGACGGACCCGCAGGCGCGCGGGACTTCATTCGCGACATCGTGCGCGCCGACATCGAGGCCGGCCGTACCAGGACCGTCGTCACCCGGTTCCCGCCGGAGCCGAACGGCTACCTGCACATCGGCCATGCCAAGTCGATCTGCCTCAACTTCGGCATCGCCGAGGAATTCGGCGGCCGCTGCCACCTGCGGTTCGACGACACCAACCCGGTCAAGGAGGAGCAGGAGTACGTCGACGCCATCATCGAGGACGTGCACTGGCTCGGCTACGACTGGGGCGAGCACCTCTACTACGCCTCCGACTACTTCGAGCAGCTCTACGAGTGGGCCGAGCACCTGATCCGCGCCGGCAAGGCCTACGTCGACGACCTGTCCGCCGACGAGATCCGCGAGTACCGCGGCACCCTGACCGAGCCGGGCCGGGAAAGCCCGTGGCGCAACCGCAGCGTCGAGGAGAACCTCGACCTGTTCCGCCGCATGCGGGCGGGCGAGTTCGCCGCCGGCGAGCGGGTGCTGCGGGCCAGGATCGACATGGCGTCGGGCAACATCAACATGCGCGACCCGGTGATGTACCGCATCGTGCACGCGCCGCATCCGCGCACAGGCGATGCCTGGTGCATCTATCCGACCTACGACTACGCGCACGGCCAGTCGGACGCGATCGAGGGGGTGACCCACTCGCTGTGCACCCTGGAGTTCGCCGATCACCGGCCGCTCTACGACTGGTTCATCGACAATCTGCCGACCCCGGCGCGGCCGCGCCAGTACGAATTCTCGCGCCTCAACCTGACCCGCACCGTGCTGTCCAAGCGGCGGCTGATCCAGCTCGTCCGCGATGGTCACGTCAGCGGCTGGGACGACCCGCGCATGCCGACCATCCGCGGCCTGCGCCGCCGCGGCTACCCGCCCGAGGCGATCCGCGACTTCGCCCGCCGTGTCGGGATCACCCGCTCCGACAACCTGGTCGAGGTGGCGCTGCTGGAACACTGCGCGCGGGAACTGATGAACAAGACCGCGAGCCGCCGCATGGCCGTGCTCAGGCCGCTCAGGGTGGTGATCGAGAACTACCCGGAGGGTGAGACCGAGTATCTCGACGCGGTGAACAATCCCGAGGACGCCTCCGCCGGCACCCGGCGGGTGCCGTTCTCGCGGGAGCTGTACATCGAGCGCGACGACTTCATGATCGACCCGCCGAAGAAGTTCTTCCGGCTGGCGCCCGGCCGCGAGGTCAGGCTGCGGTATGCGTACTTCATCACCTGCCGCGAGTTCGTCACCGACGCGGCCGGCGAGGTGACCGAACTTCGCTGCACGTACGATCCGGCGACCCGCGGCGGCGACGCGCCGGACGGCCGCAAGGTCAAGGCGACGCTGCACTGGGTGTCGGCGGCGCACGCGATCGACGCCGAGGTGCGTCTCTACGACTACCTGTTCACCGACGACGAGCCGCCCGCCGGCGACGACTTCGTTTCGGCCCTCAACCCGGACTCGCTCACCGTGCTGACCGGATGCCGGCTGGAGCCGATGCTGGCCGAAGCGACCGTCGGCGAGCCGGTGCAGTTCGAACGGCACGGCTACTTCTGCCTCGATCCCGACTCGCGCCCCGGCCGGCCGGTGTTCAATCGCACCGTCTCGCTGCGCGATACCTGGGCCAGGATCCAGGCGCGGGAGACTGCGGCGGCATGACCGGCCGTCGTCCCGGAACTTTCCTTGCGCGGATGGATTTCCGTTGAAACAGGAGACGACGGCATGAAAGGCGACGAGAAGGTCATCAAGCATCTGCAGCGGGCGCTGACCATGGAGCTCACCACGGTTCACCAGTACCTGCTGCACAAGCATGTCCTGCTGGACTGGGGATTGGACCGGCTGGGTGCGAAGCTGGACGAGGAAGCCCAGGAGGAACTGGGCCACGCCAACAAGCTGCTCGAACGGATGATGTTCCTCGACGCCGACCCCGACGTGTCGACCCTCGACCAGGTGGCCCGTGCACAGACGGT
>Ga0079224_100011585_pt1 | contig 12161 bp, 7 predicted proteins | sample Stecom2015_FD_80414 | JGI IMG/M metagenome (GOLD analysis project Ga0079224, IMG submission 80414) | Agricultural soil microbial communities from Utah to study Nitrogen management - Steer compost 2015 | ecosystem: Environmental > Terrestrial > Soil > Agricultural land | place: USA: Utah... | reverse complement strand
TTGCTGCAGTTTTAGGAAGGATTATTTTTGCATCAACATACCAGTATCTGAAAAAGTTATTTCCATTTTGATGATTTGTTGAACCCATTATCAGGGTGGAAGAAATCGCGCTCTTTATAGAATTTATTGTGGCTTGTACTGTTCCTTTAAATCCATTTCCTTCAACCGGGCTTCCATTAAAGAAAGCAATTTTGCCATCTAATTTAACAGCAGATAAATTTGCAAATATTTTAATCGTATCTATATCCACCTCAACAAACTTCGGTTCAAATTTTCCGGTAGAAGGATTTTTATCTATTGCACCAACCACAGAAAGAGCAGATGATCCGCCGATTTTATCATCAAGATTTACAACTACAGAAAATGAGAGTGCGCCTCTGAGAACTTCATTCCCTTGATTTGGTTTCATCCCAAAATCAACATTCTCAATACTAACCGGAAAGTTTGCAAAAGATTTTTGCGGGCTTGCAAAGCTCCATGTACCTTTGTTAAAAGTAAAATTATTGTTCGTGCTGGCGCTGTTATAACTTAATCCAACATTTTGAAACCCCATTTTCATTTTAACATTTTTTACTGGACCGATATTAATATTTGCCCATTCAAAATCACCGTTAAGTTTAATATCAAAACTGGCGCTGTCATTTATAGTAAGATTAAAAGAAGAAGTATTAGCCAAGACTAATTTTGCATCAGAAAAAAACTTTGCATTTATTGGTCCCTGCGGCTGAATAGTAAATTGATAGCCATTGCCATCAGCAAAAGTTGCTTTGAAGGGAAGGGAATTAGATGCGTTGATTTCAGAAACCGGAAGAACAATTTTACCGCGCAAATATGCGTTTGTTATTGAACTGCAAATAACTTCAAGCTTAAGTGTATCTAAGCTGGCGCCAAGACCTGATATATTTCCGTTTGGAAACGTAAAAATATCTTTTGCGGTGATCTTTCCTGTTAATCCCTGCTTATTAATAATCAAATTATCAATATTAACTGTAATATTTTGATTAGATGTTTTGAAATTATCAGGGAATTTTATCTTAGCTGCTTTAATAAAGAAGCCGGTAAAATCTACTCCGGTTACTCCATCAGGATAATTTGCCGGAAAAACAATGTTATCAGGATTTCTTACAATTGAATGATCATAATAAAATGAAGTTACCTGGAGTTCCATTCCCTGCGTTCCGGAGATTGTAGTGTTTGGAAGATTTGCTTCAACGATCCAATCATCCCAATTAACAATATTGGTTTTAATATTGCACTTTGCTTTATTGGTTCCATTGTCAGGAATGGGCTTCAACCAGCTTCTGGGAAAGAGCACATCAAGATCAACATTTAATTCACGGAAACCTTCACAATCCCATGATATAAAAGTGCCGTCAGAATCCGATTGTTCTTTTTTAAAAACAACACTGTAAGAATCACCATTAGGAATATTTCCGGTAAAAGTAACATTGTCAATCAAGCCAAGCCTGCCGGATTGTACTGAAGGACCACCGGTTGAAAAAATTATATCTGATCCTTTAAATCCAACGCTGTCATTATATTCATCAACAGGAAAAATTGCTACACAGTTTAATTTTGCTTCTGTCGGATCAAACTTCATTTCAGAAATTGCAATCGTATAACCTTGTGCATTATTAATTCCCAAAGGAAGTTTTAACGGAGTGTTTGTGTTATCCTGTATCATCTGGTTTAAATCAAAATCTTTTACAAGCTTATTTGTAACGGGATAACTATTTAATGTATTGTGAAGCCAGTTATCTAATTTTTTAACTGTTGAAGTTGTCCAGTTAAATGATCCTGCACCGTTAATAAGCCATTGCTGCGGCCATGTTTCGGGTGATTGATCTATCTGGGAAATTACAGAGCCGCTGAATAATTCATCAGCAGTATTTACTTTAATATTTTTAAACTCAACTGCTATCGGGGTTTTCAACCATGAAACAACAATTGATCCTGTTCCGGTCAAAGCTGTGCTGCTTCCGGAAGCAGTTAGAATCTTCATTGTAAAATGTCCAACCTTTATATATTCATTCTCAAAATCAGATGCGCTTTTTGAAGATGGAATTTGATTTGTTACAACCGCAGGATTTTGAGATGCCTGACAGCTTGAAGGCGGAAGCTGTGGATTATTTATTGATGACGAATCATCCTGTTGTCCCGATTGATTGCCGCTGGTTATTGATAAGCTTTTTTGGACACCGCCTCCCGAATCAGCACTAAAGTTTCTCGTTTCACTGGCAGAAATTTCCTCCCCGTTATGAAGTGCATAAACCTGCCAGGCGTATTTTTTCCCTTTAATAAATTTGGGCGCAGACGAAGGATACTCAATACTAGGCCATGATATACTATCCTTCTCAAAAAACGGCTTGTTTCCTTTTAAGGCATTTTCAGGTGATTGATCGCCGATCACCTCAACTATTTTCAAGCGATAACTGGTAATAATTATATCTTCAAATTTATATCCTCTTGCCTGCCCGGATGGAGAAGAAGATTGCCATGAAAAAGTTAAAGATCGTCCGGTTTGAACAGATTCTCGATCAGCCGGAGATAATAATTTTATTGTAGGAGGAGCGTTAACAGGTGTAACTACTGTAAATGAGAAAGTTTCGCTTGTACCGTTATTTTCACCAATTGGTTTTCCATCTCTGCCAATTGCTTGAATATTCCATGCATATTTTTTGTTTGGGTTAAACTTTCTGGCTGATAAAGGATATTGAAACATCGATAATCTGATCTCTTCTTTTTCAAAGAATGGTTTGTTCTTCAATATTGCTTCTTCCGGAGATTGATTGCCGAGTATCTCAACTATTTTTAGTTTATAAATTTGTTCTGAGGCAGCGGGCGATGAAAGCCATGTAAATACCGGCAATTGTTTCTCATTGATTGTTTCTTCATCATTAGGAGAAAGGAGAGTGAGTGAAGAAAAGATTTCTACTCTTTGATCAATACAGTCACTTCCTAATTCTTCCCCGGAAGTATTTTTCACCGTTATACAAATTTTGTAATCACCTGATGGAGCGTTTCCTGTGCGTGTAAAAGCCTCACGCCATTTACCGGATTTAAAATTTACCTGTCCGGATTTAACATCATCATAAGTTATAATTTTATTTCCCGGTGGAATTTTTAATGTTCTGGAATTTCCGTTTACGATTATTCCATCGCTTGATTCTTCAAGCGTACCATAAATTATAACATCTAATGCAGCTCTGCTTGGATTAAAAATATTAACCTTCCAAATATCAGAGGCACGCAATTGGTTTGGCGGCGGCTGGGTTAATTTTACCTGAACATTTACCTGTGCAAAAGCAATCCGGCAATAAAATAATATTAGTGAAAGTAAAAAAAGTTTTTTCATAATCTGCCATTTTTAATTTTTATTACATTATTATTCTTCAATCTGTTTAATGATGATCTTAATTTTTCAAGCTTATCTTTAGGTATGTTCGGATCATTTTCCATTAAAGAAATTATTTCTTCCATAGAAATAAATTCTTTCTCAGTTGGGACATCGGCCCGCTTTTTTATTATAAATAGAGGGACTGAGTTCTTCTTTTTTTTTACAAAAAATGATTTGAGATTTTTTAATATGGTCAATTGGTTTCGTAATCAGTTGATACGAACATATTATTACATAGAAAGTGGATCAACAGCCAATGAGTGAAAGGCAGTTTTAATTTTACAAAAGGTATAAATTTAAAATTAATCGGTGGAATTAAACCGTTGTAGCCTCAGGCTTTATGCCTGAGGAAATTGGGGGAATTTTAAAATTACAATTGTTACAAATGCCAAAAACATTCTCAAAAATTACACAAAATCTGCAAGCTCCAAAACAGTGGAACCTTTAAACGGATAGCCTTTCCAATGATCAATCAAATTGGCTTTAACGGGATTCATCAATATGTAATTAATTTGATTTCTCAAATCCTCTTCATTTCTGATAATGTGGTCATAATAATCTTTTTGCCATTTTACTCCTTTGGTATTTTGCTTTAGCCAAAAACCGGAGGCTTGCTTAAATCTATCCACGCACTTTTTTATGTCAGAATCTTTATGTGTGCCGCTTATTATTGCGTGAAGGTGATCCGGCATAAAAAGGTAAATGAAAGCCTCGCACTTGAATGCCGCCAATTTGTTAAGCAGGAAAAGTTCAAATGTTTTGAAAATATTTTCATCAACAAAGAAAGGAACGCGTCCCCTTATGCACATTGTGAAGCAAACCTTTACGGATCCACGATAGACCTCGTCAGCGAGCCGGTGCCTCTTTTCTCTGATTGGTTCCATTTGCTTTTATTCCCTTTTTGTTTTGTGGAAAAAAATGTTGGTGCGGGTGTTCAACCGCAATTCAAAATGCAACCCAAACCCAAAACAAGCGCAGGCATAAAGACGTAAAGTAAAGCGCAGACGTAAAGTCTGCGGCTACGTAATAATTTTATATAATGGCGGAGGAAGAGAAATTATTATTTCTGTGCCTTGTGAGTTCTCATCACGTGTGCTTAAATCTTCAAACATTATCGGCTGCGGTAATTGCATTTTTTCGCTGATCAATTTTAAACGCTCTTCTATAATCTGTATGCCTTTTGAAATATGATCTGCTTTTTTATTTTTTGCAGCCTGCTTAATTCCTATTCCATTATCGGTTACTTTAATCATTAATGTTTTGTAAATGCCTGAATCAATTTCAACATCTTCAAATGTGAATGAGATTGAAAGAATTCCTTTTTTACCTGAGTTTAATATTCCATGCCAAAGTGAATTTTCTACAAAAGGCTGAATGATCATATTCGGGATCATTAAAAAATCAGCATCAACATCATTTCTCATATTAATTTCGTAAGTAAAGCTTTCTTGAAATCTAAGCTTTTCAAGATCTAAGTACAATTTTAATTTATTAATTTCTTCCGATAATAAAATAAAACCGCTGCCCGCAGTATCAAGATTCTTGCGCATCAGCTTTGCCATCATTGCAATGTATTCATTTGCTTCTTCATACTTTTTGCAGTTAACAAGATATTGAACCGAGTTAAGCGAATTAAAAATGAAATGCGGATTCATCATTGCGGAAAGAGCTTCATGCTTTAATTCATTTATTCTTTCAGTAAGTTCTAATTGTTCACTCACCTTTTTATTTTTAATTCTGTAACGCCATGCAACAAGCAAAAGTGAAGCAAAAATAAAAACGGAACCTAAACCTATATTGAACCAAATTGTTTCTGTGAAACGCGGCTTAACATGAAAAATTAAATAGCTTGAATTTCCCCAATCAGTATTTTGTGATTTTGCCATTATCTCCAATTTATAAGTTCCATATTGAAGCGAACTGAAGTTCAAAAAATTATTTTCCGTCTCTACCCATTTATCATTTAACTTGTACTTATATTTTACAGTGCCGGGAAAGGAATAACAAAATGCTTTAAAGTTTATAAGAATATTATTTTGTTCAGGCTCAAAAAATAATTCCTTTTTTAAAGATGTATAAATTGAATCACCTGCTTTTATACTATTAATTATTGTTGATGGCGGATTGTATTCGTAAGTATCAAATAGATTTAAATCAAGCAGAGAAAGTCCGTTGCTTGTTCCTACATATAATATGTTCTCTTGCTTATCAAAAAAAAGCGAAAGAATTTCATCAGACAGAAGCCCGGTATTATTATTAAGATATTTTATTGAATTATTTTCCCATAAAAAAAGTCCGCCCATCGTTCCAATCCACAACCTGTTTTTATTATCTTCTGCAACAGAAGTGGGAGTTGATAATTCAAAACCTAAAATTTTAGAGTAGCTTGCAATTGAATTATCATCAATATTATAACGTGCAATTCCTTTTACTCCGGTGAACCAAACATTATTTTTACTATCCTGAAAAATTGAATTTATTTTTGAACTCATTACCGGATCATTAAGGAAAAGAGTTTTATCCCAGGTAGATGTATTAGTTTTAGAAAATTTACCTAAACCCAAACTTGTTCCTGCCCAAATATTTTTTTTTGAATCTTCAAAAATTACGTTCACCCTGTTATAAATTTGTTTGTCTCCAATAACCGCAAGTTCTTGTTCGTTTGGAATCATTTCATAAGAAAAATTTCTTTTTACATAAATAATATTTCCCATATCGCCAAAAATATATTTACCATCTTGTGTTTTATAAAACGAAGGAGCCGGCATTGATTGAAAGTTCATTTCTTTATAAAAAATTTTTACGTAAGAAATTTCGGTTATCATATTAGAATAAATAATATCCTCAAAAGAATTGATTTCATTTACGTATCCGGTTAAAATTCTGCCGGAATTATCCTTTACTTTATCAATAATTCCATTCTCTAAAATATTTATTCCATTTCTGGTGCCAATTAATATTTTATCATTTTTAAATTTTGAAATAGCTGTAACATTATTATTGGTTAACCCATTATCTTCCGTATAATTTGTTATGTAAGGATTATTTAGACAATAAACCCCTTTACCAAAAGTAGCTATCCAGATGTTGCCTTCGCGGTCTTGAAAAAAATTATCTATCTGAGTGTTTTCCAATCCCAGCTTAATTCCCATATTTATTATTTTATCAGAATTATTTGGGATCAGGAAGAAGCCTTTGTTCAAAATTGAAAACCAAATATTATTTCTATTATCAGAAAAAATTAAATAGACCTGCTTGTTATCGAAAAAGCTTACATCATATTTTTTTATTATGACATTATTTTTAATCCGGTAAATTATGCCCTTACCTGCGATGAATATTGTTCCGTCGTTCCAATATGTTAAATCAAAATACTCTGAATCAGGCAAACCCTTAATATTTAATTTTGTTAAATTATCATCGTCTAAGTTGAATAATCCTTCCGCAGTAAGAACAATTAAATTGTTATCGTGTGTATTCTTAATTCTATTTATCCAAAAACTGCGTCTTGGCGGACCAAAAGAAACTATAGATTTTTTAGTAATGTTATAAATCAAACCATAATCTTTATACGCATAAATATTTTGTTTATGTTGTATCATATAATTAATTGAAAGTTTTTTCCCATCAATCTCGGTGATATAATTTTCGATCTTTTCGTTTCTTAAAATATTTATTCCTTTTTCATAATTGCTTGCATAAATTTCGCCGTCACCGCCTTTAAGAAGATGAGTAATTACATTTGAATTAAGTCCGGCATTTTCTCTGTAGGTGATAAATTTTTTTCCATCAAATTTGTTAAGACCGTTTAATGTGCCAAACCACATAAATCCGGTATCATCTTGAATTATATCAAACACAGTTGAAGAAGCAAGTCCATCGTTTGTAGTGTAATGATGATAAGGAGGAGTTTGGGGAAATAAAAAAAATGTTTGAAGAAGAAAAATTATATTAGTGTGTAAAAAATATTTGTGGAATAATTTTTTAGATAGGATTTTTTTTGGCGGCTTTTTATCAAACTGCATTTATTGCTGATTTAATTTTTAAAATGAATTCAGGAGTTTTCCGGCGTGAGATTTCAACTTTGCTTCCGTCTGCCATAATTACAAATCCGCCGTCAATATTAGAAAATTCTTTTAAATACTTTAGGCTGATAATATGCGATTTATGAATTCTGAAAAATTTTTCCTTTGGAATTGCATCTTCAAAATCTTTTAACGTACGTGAGACTAGAATATTTTTTCCGCTTGCAAGAAAAACACTTGTATAACTTCCGGCAGCTTCAAGACGAATTATATCATCAATAATAATAACATTAAAACCATGCACTGCAGGAATAACTAATTTATCCTTTTCAAAAAAAGGAGCTTCTTTAATTTTTTTATTTTGAATCTGCAAAAGTTTTTTAATTGTTTGTTTGAGCTCTTTTATGCTAACAGGTTTGAGTAGATAATCAACTGCACCGGCTTTTACTGCATTTATACCATATTCTGAGTGGGCACTTACAAACACAACCATAAAATTTCTATTTTCGAATTCATCCAGGAAATCGAAACCATCAAGTACTGGCATATTGATATCCAAAAAAACTACATCAGGAGAATATTGCATTACCAATCGTTTAGCTCCAGTTACAGAATCTGCAAGGCCCAGTACTTCAACTTCAGTAAAATATTTTTCAAAAATATTTTTAAGATTTTCTCTGCCGTGCAATTCATCATCAACAATTATTGCACGCAGGATATTATTTAAATTTGAAGATGACATCTTATTCTTTATGGAATTACAAAATTATATCGGATCGACAGGAAAGGAATAATAATTAAAAAAAGAAGCCCGGGACGGAAACCATCAGTAAAAAATCAGAGAGTATAATAACCAGTAAATTTAATATTATCAATATTATGCCGGAAGTTAACGATATTTAAACACATATTTTCGCATGAATTTAGATTAAAAGAAGCAATCATTAGCTAAGTGCGGAAATCTTTTGCGGAGAGAGAGGGATTCGAACCCTCGATCCCGGAAATCCCGGGATAACGGTTTTCGAGACCGCCGCATTCAACCACTCTGCCATCTCTCCCAAATTTGAAAAATTATTTGTTAACCCATCAACATAAAAACTGAAAATATTATTAGTACACCGGCAGCAAATGAACCAAGTACAAGATTTTTATGATTCCTCAGCATCTCACCGAGTACTGCATGAATTGCAAGATATATAAATCCGCCTGCAACATGTGCCATTATCATACCCATTAAAACAGGTGAGAATGATTCTTTCAGCAAATATAATCCTGTAAATGCACCGGCAACTGTTACAAGCTCCACCAGCAAAACGTAAATAATTATTTTCTGTTTTGAATAATTTGAGCTAAACATTAATGCAGCAAGTGCCAATCCTTCGGGAAATTTATGCGTTGTGATTGCTGCAAATACTGATTCATGCTGAACATGTGCCTCAATATTTCCGGTTGATAATGCTAATCCATCCATAAAGGAATGAATGGACAATGCTGTAAGAAGTGTAAGTACAATCTCAGAAAATTTTTTTGTTGTTTGTTCATCAAAATGGCTGGCGGCGCAGGCAGGACAAACATGTGCAAAATATTTGCTGATGAACCAGAATAAAAAATACCCGCTTGCCACACCGAATAATAATTCAATTAATGATAAACTTTGAGATGATTCCGGAATTAATGTGAATGCTGCAGCACCGAGTAATGCTCCGGCAGAAAAGGAAATTAACGCACAGAGTTTTTTATGATCAAGCTTGATGAGGAATAATAATCCGGCACCGGCAAGAGCAGAAAGTACTGTAACTGACGATTTAATAAGAATATCTGTTGCCATTTGAATATTATCTGCGTTGAGAACCTGAAAATTATCAAATTATAATTTGATACGAAAATAAATTCTGTTCTTACCGTTTTAATTTCTAATCTTATAAAAAAATTATTAAGCCGTTCAAAATTTATCTGATTATTCCGATAATGCATCTAAAAGGGAGATTTGAATGGAACTAATTCAATGGACAGAACAATATAGTGTTGGTCATCCGTTAATAGATTCACAGCATAAAAAGCTGGTGTCACTAATCAATGAACTTCATAATGCAATGAGAACCGGGCGGGGGAAATCTGTTCTGCAAAAAATATTGGATGATCTTGTATTTTATACAAAGGTTCATTTTTCAACAGAAGAAAATATGATGATGAAAGCTAATTATCCAGGCTTTACAGAGCATAAAGAGGAACATGATAAACTTACTGCAACTGCAGTTTCATTTCAGACAGCTTTTAAAAACGGCAGTGCTGTGCTCACAATCCAGGTTATGGATTTTCTTAAAAGCTGGTTAATTGATCATATTCTTGGAACAGATAAAAATTATAAGAACAAAATCTAATCTGTATTCTTTTATCATTAAAAAAAGAAGATGAGGATTGCAATATATTTTAGTTGAATAGGAACAGAAAATTAATTATTCAATCATAAACCTCAACTGATTAAGACAGGCAGGATGATAAATTTGAAAATTATCCTGCCTTCTGATTTTAAAAAGATTACACCGCAATTTATTCTTAACATTTTAATTAAAAATCCGATAATAGGCTGAAATAATGAAAGGACGATATGAAATCTGTTATTATTATCCTCATGTTTGCCTGCCAATTTTTACTTGCCCAGGAAGACGGATACCAGATAATTGTTGATGAGGTGCCTGCTCCTGTTGGCGGTTATGAAGAAATTGCAAAACAATTAACGTATCCTCCAATGGCTGTTCAGCTTAAGACAGAAGGTAAAGTTTATTTGCTACTTTATATTAATGAAAAAGGATCTGTCGATGATGTAAAGGTGGTTAAAGGAATCGGAGCAGGCTGCGATGAAGCTGCTCAACAGGCAGTTAAAAAAGTGAAGTTTACTCCTGGTAAACTTAAAGGGCAGAGTGTAAAAACCAAATTAACAATTCCAATAACATTTAAATTGAATTAACAAATGAATTTCCTGAAAAACCTGAAGTTTGTAAGAAAAATTCAAACCGGATTTCTCCTGCTTGGTGCTGTATCTTCAATCATCTTAGTGATGAATTATTTTCAGATTGAAAAAATCAACAAAGTTAAAGATGCAACATTTAATGATTATGTAATTCCTCAAGCAAAAATTAATCGTGTTTATGGAGATTTCCAGAAAGTGCAGGCTTTAATGATGGAATTTTCAATTGAAGCTTTTGCACCACAAATGAATGAGAATTTAAAAGAGTATGAAAAGCTGAAGAAACAGATTGATTCAGCAATAACTGATTTGCTTAACGCAAATCTTAATAAGACTGTTCATGAAAATCTTGTTGAGGTACAGGCAGTCTGGAAGAAATATAAAGAAGAAGCTGGCGATGCGATCATCAGCGCGGCATTAACAATGAGTTATGATATGGCTGCTGTAATTGCTGTTAGTACAGGTGAAGAATTCAGTAAAAAGATGATACAGAAATTAGATGTAATTGAAGAAGGACTTGATAAAACCGCAGCAAATTTAAGTGATACCGCAAGTGATGCATTTTCCGATACAATAATAATTATTTCTATAGGTGCAGTATTAGGTGCAGTAATATTCCTTTTCTGTGCATTCATTCTGGCTCCTGCAATTACAAAACCAATTGATTACCTGAAAGAAATAGTAAAGGAATTTTCACTCGGTAATTATGAAGTGGAAATTAAACCAGGGAATAAAGATGAAATTGGTGAATTAACAAATCATATTTCAATACTACAGAGAGCACAAAAGGAAAAGATTGCCGCTGCACAAAATATTGCAGATGGCAAAATGGAAAAAGTAACGCCGGCTTCTGATAAAGATGTACTTGCACATGCTTTTAACAGGGAGATTGACAGCATTGAAGCATTGCTGAACGAATTTAATAATCTTGTTGCTGCCAATAATAACGGTGATCTTGAAGCGCGCGGCAATTCTGAAAATTTCTCCGGCGGATGGAGCGAAATTCTTGAGGGCGCAAATTCTATAATTGATTCGTTTACAACTCCTATTAATGAAGCAGCAAGTGTACTTGAGATATTGGCTAAGGGTGATCTTTCGGCAAAAATGAAAGGTGAATACAAAGGCGCTTATCAGAACATAAAAGAAAACATTAACATGCTTGCGCTCTCATTAAGCTCTGCAATTGCTGAAGTTGCACAGAACATTACTAACACTACTAATGCAGCAAATCAAATTTTCGTATCAACAGAAGAAATGGCTGCAGGTGCACAGGAGCAATCTGCACAAACAGCAGAAGTTGCGGCCGCTGTTGAACAAATGGCTTCAACATTAATTGAAACAACACGCAATGCCGGAACAGCCGCTGAAAATGCACGCAAAGCCGGATCAATTGCCGAACAGGGCGGCAAGGTTGTGGAAAGAACTGTTGAAGGAATGGAAAAGATTGCGGAAGTAGTTATCAGCTCTGCTGCAACTGTTAAAAAACTTGGTAAGAGTTCTGATCAGATTGGAGAGATTGTACAGGTAATTGATGACATTGCTGATCAGACAAATCTGCTTGCACTAAATGCAGCAATTGAAGCAGCACGCGCAGGTGAACAGGGAAGGGGTTTTGCTGTTGTTGCCGATGAAGTTAGAAAGCTTGCCGAAAGAACTACAAAAGCAACGCGAGAAATAGCTGATATGATACGGCAAATCCAGAAAGAAACCGGAGAAGCCGTTGAATCAATGGAAAAAGGAACTGAAGAAGTTAGCAGAGGAAAAGAACTTG
>Ga0079224_100011583_pt1 | contig 12162 bp, 8 predicted proteins | sample Stecom2015_FD_80414 | JGI IMG/M metagenome (GOLD analysis project Ga0079224, IMG submission 80414) | Agricultural soil microbial communities from Utah to study Nitrogen management - Steer compost 2015 | ecosystem: Environmental > Terrestrial > Soil > Agricultural land | place: USA: Utah... | reverse complement strand
GGCGATGTGCATGTTCTACAGGCCGATTCTGATCGATCAGGAGTTCATCTATCCGTTTATGTTCTACGCGGGCGTCGTCGCGCGGCGGGCGCATGCGTTGAGACAGGAGCGACGCGCGTCGCGGCAGCGGCAGGCGGTTGCCGCGGGCGATCGGTGGCAGCCCGTTTCCGCGCTTGCGCGTCAATGATTGCGGGAAGGCGGCCTGGGGAGGCAAACGCGATATTGTGCGTGCTTCGGTAACGAGGCGGGCACAGGGAGGTTCGCGATCCGGGCGAACGTCGCGGGAGGAGACACTTCTCACGCATGCGAGCAGCGGACAAAATACCGCCGCCGATTCTTTCTCAAGGAGACAGGGGGAGCTCAAATGACAAGAACCGGATACGGATTCCGGCCTCATGTGCTGACATTGGCGGTTCTCGCCGCAGTCGGCTCGGGTTCATCGCAGGCTCAACAGGCCGTCGAGGAAGTGCTCGTGACCGGAACGCGCATCCGGGACACGGACGGGATGGTGACGCCCGTCCCGGTCACGGCAGTGAGACCGGACGAGATCCGCGATTTCGATCCTTCATCGACGCTCTCCGAGCAGCTCGACAATCTCCCTCAGTTCCTGAACACGCAAACGGCGCAGCGCGGCGGTGCGACGCTGTTCGGCGATGCCGCGGGCAGCTACCTCAACCTGCGCAACATGGGCAAGCAGCGCACGCTCGTGCTCTTCGACGGGTCGCGGATCGTGCCCGCGGACAGGGCGAGCAGCGTGAACGTCGACAACTTCCCGACGGCGCTGATCCGCAGCATCGAGGTCGTGACCGGCGGAGCGTCCGCCGCGTACGGCGCGGACGCGCTCGCGGGCGTCGTGAACTTCGTTCTCGACCGCGAGTTCGAGGGCCTCGAGCTTCGCGGGTCGACCGGCGTCACCGAGATGGGGGACGGCGAGAACTGGAGCATCTCGGTCGCCGGCGGCCATCGGCTCACCGATCGGCTGCACGTGATCGGCTCGGTCGAGGCGCGGCAGATCGATCAGATCTATCGCGATCCCCGCGAGCTGCGGAATTGGCAGAGCATGGGATGGGTCATCAATCCCGAGTGGAATCCGGCCGATCCGCCGGGCACCCATCCACAGCGGATCACGCGGCCGCACGTGCACTCCGCGACGCAGAATCCGGCGGGCATCATCAGGGCGCCCGGGTTCTCGCTCGACGGCTACACGTTCACCGAGGACGGGCGCGACGTGCGGCCGTTCATCCAAGGCGATATCCCGGCCCGCACCGGGCCCGGTGCGAACGGGATGCAGGCGGGCGGCCCGGAGGCGGCGATCGCGGAGGCCGCGTTCGACGGCGGGCCGCTCGGCGCCGAGGTCGTGCAGAGATCGATATTCGGCGCGCTGAAGTACGACTTGAGCGATTCGACCTCGGTGTTCGGGCAGATCATGCTCGGCCGCACGGAATCGAACACGCATGGTCGCCGCGGCAACCCGGAGATGGGTCAGCAGTATTACGCGACGATCTACGTCGATAACGCGTTCATGCCCGAGCCCCTTCGCCAGGCGATGATCGCGGAAGGTCTCGAGTCGATCGAGCTGCACAAGATCGGCCAGCTGCGCGGATCCGGGATCCGTAATTTCTACGACAACCGCAGCGACGAAAACATCAGCCGCCTGTTCTCGGCGACGATCGGCATCGATCACGTCTTCCGCAACGGCTGGGACCTGCGTGCGAGCTTCCAGCGCGGCGACTCGAAGCTGACGACGGCGGCGCACAACATCGTCCGCATCGATCGCTGGTACATGGCGATGGATGCCGTTCGGGATCCTGAGACGGGCGCGATCATCTGCAACGTGCAGCGCTACAATCCGACGCCCGAGCAGCTCGCGGCGTCGATGGAGGGCCGGCTCGTCGCGACGACTCGCATCACGGAGTTCCCTGACGGCGTTCGGACCGTCGACTCGCCGATCTGGGACGACAACGCGATCCGCGACTGCCAGCCGCTCAACATCTTCGGGCACGGCAACGTGTCGCAGGCGGCCGCCGACTACGTCGTCGGCGACAAGCACGGCACGCGCGTCCTCACGCAGGATTTCGCCGAGGTGCTCTTGACGGGCGAGGCGCATCGAGGCTGGGGAGCGGGGCCGGTATCGTTCGCGGCGGGCCTCACGTGGCGCGAGGAATGGTTCGACCAGTACGCGGCGCCGTTCGAGGCGGAGCGCTCCCCGGCGAACGCGCCGGAGCTCGGCATTCGCGGCATGTCGCCCGGTATCACCGGCGGTAACCGCTCGCTGTTCCTGTTCTCGTCGACGAGCTGGGCGACCGGCGAGTTCGACGTCTGGGAATGGTTCGGCGAGGTGAACGTGCCGGTCTGGGCCTCGCAGAGCTCGAGCCGGCGCCTCGACACGAACTTTGCGTTCCGCCGCTCCGATTACTCGGCGAGCGGCGAGATCGACAGCTGGAAGGTCGGCGCGGAAGTGCAGCTCTTCCGCGACCTGCGCTTCCGTGCGACGCGGTCCCGCGACGTGCGCGAGCCGACGTTCGGCGAGCAGTTCGAGGCCGGCGGCGGCGGCGCGAACATCGTCGATCCGGTCGACGGCACGTCGTACACGATCACCGCGTTGAGCGGCGGCAACCCGAATCTCCGGCCGGAGGAGGCGGATACGTTCACGGCCGGCTTCGTCTACACGCCGACGTTCGCCGACTGGATCGACGGGTTCCAGCTCGCCGCGGACTACTACGAGATCGACGTCGAGGGGCGAGTCGGATCGCTGGGCGCGCAGCGCATCATCGACGAGTGCATGGCCGGCGATCAAAGCCTTTGCACGCTGATCACGCGCAGCCCGATCACCGGCCGCGTCGAGCGCGTGTTCAACGTCAATTTGAACGTCGCCGCGGCGCTCACGTCGGGCGTCGACATCGAGATGCGTTACCAGCGGGAGCCTGACTTTTTCGCTTCGGCGCCCGAGTCACTGTTCTTCCGGCTGTTTGCCGGCTACCTCAGGGAGAACTCGGTCACGACGACGGTCTATCGCGACGACGTCGGCAGCCAGGCGAGCCCGGAGTGGAACGCTACCGCGACGGTGGGCTACAGCGTCGGGAACTTCAGCGTGCGCGCGGTCGGCCGCCACTTCGACAGCACGCTGAACGACGTGCTCTGGGTCGAAGGCGTCGACGTCGACGACAACACGATCTCGTCGCAGACCGTGTGGAACCTGATCTTCTCGTATTCGGGAACCACGGCCGGCGGCGGAAACTGGACCGCAAACTTCCACATCAACAACGTGTTCGACCGCGATCCGCCGATCATCCCGACTCAAAATCAGCGCGGCGGCCAGCAGCTCGTCGGCAACAATTTCGACGTATTCGGACGGAGGTATCAGGCGAGCGTGACGTTCTCGTTCTGATCCCGACTCATCGCGGTCGTGGGGTATATCGTCGAGCCGCGTCTCGGGGAGCGTGGACGCCATGGACGCGCGATCGCTGCCTGCCACGGAGGTGAATCCGGGGCGGACGCGGCGCCCGACCCGCCGCCGCTACAGCAATCCCTGCACGCGATACCACTCGGCCGTGCGCCGCAGCCCGTCCTCGATGCCGACTTTCGGGGAGTAGCCGAGCACGGTCTTCGCCTTCTCGATGTTGTACGCGCGGTTGTTCATGAAGAACTCGACGCGCCGCCGGTGAAGCGGCGGATCGACGCCGAGCGGCCGGCACATCGCCTCGCACAGCCAGCCGGCGAGCCAGACCGGTTTCGCCGGGATCCGTATCACGTTACCGACGTCGCCGTGGCCGTTCATCGACGCGAGCGTGTGCAGAATGTCGTTCAGCGACGGGATCTCCGGTCCGCCGATCAGGAAGGCCTCCCCGTTCGCGGCGGGTGACGTCCCTGCGAGGATGAACGCATCCGTCAGATCCTCGATGTAGACGAGGTGATAGCCCGGCGTGCCGTCACCGATCATCACGATCGGCCGCCGGCTCGCGAGCTTGAACAGCTTCAGCAGGCGGGTGTCGCCGGGACCATACACCGGCGTCGGCCTTAGCGCCGTCACCTCGATGCCGTTCTCGGCCCCGAGCTCGAGGGCGAGCCGCTCGCCGTCGGCCTTCGTCTGCTCGTAGATGCCGACCGGACGCACCGGATGAGTCTCGTCGGCGGGCGTTCCATCGATGCTCCCGTGGATCCCGCACGTGCTGCAATGAACAATGCGTTTCACGCCGTTGCGTTTCGCGGCCTCGTGCATGGTGCGGACCGACTCGACGTTGACCTTCCGATAGCGCTCGTCCGACAGGCCCGGCTCCCGAAAGGTCCCGGCGATCGCGTAGACGATCGAGACGCCCCGAGTCGCACGCTCGACCGCCGCGAGATCGGTGATATCGCCGCGGACGACCGAGTCGACGTCGAGACCGAGCGCAGCGAACTTCTCCTCGTCTCGCACGAGCACCACGACGCTTTCGCCGCGCTCGAGCAGCTTCCTCGTCAGCGCCTGACCGATGAAGCCCGTTGCGCCGGTCACGAGAACTTTCATGGTCAAGTCAGGTCTCCCCGAACGCTTCGCGCCACGCGTTCCTTGCCAGCGCGTTCCCACATTATTCAAGTTTCGGGCCAGCGTGGCATGTCCCTTGCATCTTTTCAGCCCAAAAGCATTTACGAGAACGACGATGCAGTCTTTCGATGACCCACGCGACGCGCAAAGCGTCGTCGATCGGCAACTCGGGGGGGCGCCGAGGGAGGTTACGGTCGTAGTCGTGAACTACAACGGTGCCGCGACGGTGCTCGATACGCTCGAGTCGATCTTCGCACAGCAGGGCGTGAGGCCGAGGGTGATCGTGGTCGACGACGGATCGACCGACGGCAGTCCGGACTTGATAGCGGCGCGTTTTCCGAGCGTCGTCGTGCATCGGGAAGGGCGCAACACGAAGAACGTCAACAGGCTCCGCAATATCGGTTTGATGAAGGCCGAGACGGACAAGGTCCTCGTGGCCGACAACGACGTGCAGTTCCACCCGACGTGCTTCGCCGAGTTGCTCGCCGCGATGGAGTCCGACCCGCGCGTCGCAATATGCATCCCGCGGATGATGTACGCACAGGACCCGGACACGGTTTACATGGCCGGCGGCAGCATCCATTACATCGGCGCGACGATCGCGCCCGATCGTCACATGCCGTTCGACGGCAACACCGAGCCGAGGCCGAGAGTCGCCGGAGGCATCGCGCTCTACGACATGACGAAGCTCGCGCGCGTCGGGCCGTACGACGAGGCGTACCGGCTTGCATGGGGCGACGATGTCGAAGTTCATCAGCGCCTTCTGCTCGCGGGCTTCAAGAGCCTCTACGTGCCGAGCGCCGTCTGCCTGCATCACTACAAGCCATTCGACGCTTCGCGCAGCTACCGCGCGCGGGGGCAGGTGTGCAACCGGTGGCGCTTCATGCTGACGCACTACGAGGCCCGTACCCTGCTCCTGATCGTGCCGGCGCTCGTGCTGTACGAGTTGACCCAGGCGCTGTTCCTTACGCTGAAGGGCTTGCCGCATCTCTATCTGCAGGGGACGCTCGACGCGCTCATAGGGCTCCCGGGCACGCTGCGCCGGAGGCGAGAGGTGCAGGCTTTGCGGACCGTTCCGGATCGAGAAGTGCTCTTCTCCGGCGAGCTCTACGTGCGGCCCGAGCATTCCGGCGGGCGAGAGGTCGCGACGACGGCGATAAGAGGCTTGAGCCGCGTGCTCGACTGGTATTGGCGGCTGATCCTGCCGCTCTTGTCCGAGCCGCCTGCAAGAGGGGCGAACGCCGTTCCCGACGGCCACGAAGCCTGATCCCGCAGAAAAATCGTGTCAGACACCTTTTTCCTTCGGGAAGGTGGTCGAATGTCGAGGGAAGGTGTCTGACGCGATTTTCCGTCAGACGCTCGGCGGGCTGCGCTTGAAGACCACGGCACCGGGCAGCAACGACACGAAGAACGCAACGAACAAGAGCATCAGCAGCACGAGCGATTCGGAGTAGTCGTAGCCGAGCGCGACGAGCAGCGCCGCGGCGCTGCCTTCTCGCAGGCCGAGACCGCCATACGAGATCGGCAGCCGCGTGACGACGATGACGACGGGCGCGACCGCGACGCATACGGCGAGCGGCAGCGGCGTGCCGAGCGCACGGGAGCCGACCCAGTACGACCAGATGGGCGTCGTCTGCTCGAGCAGCGACAGGCCGAAGTTCACGGCGAGCACGCCGCCGCGGGCGGTGTATGCGCCCGCTGCTGCCGTGTGCTCGCGCAGCGCTGCCTCGAGGCGCCTGCTCGTCGCGAGGAGCCGCGCGGCGATCCGGCGCACGGCGGGAACGAGCAACGAAACCGCGGCGAGCACGCCGACGAGCGCTCCCGCGGCGGTGACCTGCGCGAAGCGGGCGAGCGCCGGCTCGGGCGCGATCGCCGCAAGGGCAGCGAAGCCGATCGCGACGAAGGTCAGCGTCGCGACGAGCCCGATGTAGCGCTCCATCAGGATCGACACGAGCGTCACGTGCGACGGGATACCGTGCCGCTTGAGCCGCACGTAGCGGACGATATCGGGCCCGAGCCCGCCGAGCGGCATCGCGAACCCTACGAACGTGCTCTCGTAATAGACGCGGACGGCGGACACGCGCTTGAGCCGTGTATCGAGCACGTGCAGCAACTGATGCCACTTGAGCGCCATCAGCACGCGGTCCGCGGAATAGATCGCGACGAGCGCAATCATCGCGAACGGATGGACGCCGAGGACGAGCGGAGCGGCTCGCGCCCAGTCGACCTGAGAGAACAGGAGCGCGAGCACGCCGACGCTCACGGCGATCTTCAGGCCGGTTCGTAGCGTGCGTCCCGCGGCCGACGTTTGCGCCGCCGGCGCGGGCCTCAAGGGCAGAGTGCTCAAGCGCGGAGGAGCGAACGTCAGAAGATCAGCGCAAGGATCCCGATGACGACGAGAAGCCCGATCAGGAAGATGACGCCAATCGTTCCGCCGAGAAACTTCAACATGATGTGGTCTCGCAATCGGTTGGACGAGGCGTCATGCAAATTCGAAGCCAAGCCGCCGCGGACCGGCCGCCTCGCGGCTTCGTCGCGCCGCGCGTCAATCGAGCACGTGCGACAGCAGGCCGTCGGCGAGCTTCGGCTCGAACCAGGTGGACTTCGGCGGCATCAGCCGTTCCGCGTCGGCGACGGCCATCAGCTGCTCCATCGTCGTCGGGTGCAGCGAGAAAGCCGCCGCTGCGCGCCCGCCGTCGACGAGCCGTTCGAGCTCGAGCACGCCCCGAATGCCGCCGACGAATGCGATGCGCGGGTTCGTCCGCGGATCGTCGATGCCGAGCAGCGGCGCATTGATTCGGTCCTGCAGCAGACTCACGTCGAGACGTTCGACGGGATCGTCCGGCAACGCCTCGCGCGGGAGATGGAGCTCGTACCAACGGCCTCCGACGTAGAGGCCGAAGGTGCCGGGCGCGTCCGGCACGACGGCCGCGCGTGCCGGCGTCACGTCGAACACGCTGCCGACGCGCTCGATGAACGCCTGCGGCGTCATGCCGTTCAGGTCGGCGACTACGCGGTTGTACGCGAGGATGCGCATCTCGTCGTGCGGGAACGCGACGGTCAGGAAGTACTCGTGGCTCGCGTCCGGCGAGGCCGCGATGCCCTTCCGGCGCGCCTGCGCGATGCGCGCCGCGGCCGCGGAGCGATGATGCCCGTCGGCGATGTAGAGGCGCCCGAGCGCGTCGAGCTCGCGCTCGAGCCGCGCGACGGCCGTCGGATCCGCGACGCGCCAGATCGTGTGGCGAACGTCCTGCGGACCGTCGACATCGAGGAGCGGCGCGCCGCGCGCCGCGTCGGCGAGGAGCGCACGCAGCTTTTCGTTGCCGCGATACGCGCAGAGCACGGGGCCGGTCTGTGCGTTCAGCGCGTCGATGTTGCGGACTCGATCGGTTTCCTTGTCCGGCCGCGTGAGCTCGTGCTTGCGGATGCGATTCTCCTCGTATGCCCGGACGGACGCGACGCACGCGACGCCCGTCTGCACGTGATCGGCGACGCGCATCCGATAGACATAGAACGACGGCGCATCGTCGCGAACGAGCACGCCATTCACGACGAGCCGCTCGAGGTTCGCTGCGCCCTGCGCATAGACACGATCGGAGTACGGGTCCGTGTCTTCCGGCAGATCGATCTCGGGGCGGGAAACGTGCAGGAACGAGTAGGGCTTCCCGCGCGCGAGGGCGCGCGCTTCGTCGGTATCGACGACGTCGTAGGGCGGCGCGACGACGTCGGCCGCATGCTCCGGTCTCGGACGGAGCGCTCGGAACGGTTTGACGAGAGTCATGAGGTCGCCTCCGCGTCTGCGGGCACGGCCCATAGATCGTACTCGTCGGCTTCCTCGACCTGGACGGCGACGATGTCGCCGGGACGTACCCTCGTGCCGGGCGGCAGGAAGACGTTGCCGTCGATCTCGGGCGCGTCGCCGCGCGAGCGCGCTACGATTTGCGTGGGCTCGACGCGATCCACGATCACGTCGATCGTTCGCCCGACGAGCCGTGCCAGGCGTCGGGCGCTGATCTGCTGCTGAGCGGCCATGAAACGGTGCCAGCGTTCTTCGACGACCGGCGCAGGCACCTGACCATCGAGCGCATTCGATGCCGCGCCTTCGACCGGCTCGTAGCGGAAGCAGCCGACGCGGTCGAGCTCCGCCTCGTCGAGCCATTCGAGCAGGTACTCGAAATCCTCCTCGGTCTCGCCGGGGAAGCCGACGATGAACGACGACCGGAGCACGAGGTCGGGGACGGCCGCGCGCCACGCCCGTATGCGCTCGAGCGTTTTCGCGTCCGCGGCGGGGCGGCGCATGGCCTTCAGGATCTTCGGGCTCGCGTGCTGGAACGGAATGTCGAGATACGGAAGGATCTTGCCTTCGGCCATCAGCGGGATCAGCTCGTCGACGTGCGGGTACGGGTACACGTAGTGGAGCCTCACCCATGCGCCGAGGCTGCCGAGCGCGCGTGCGAGATCGGTGATGTGCGTTCGGCCGCGCGTTCCGCGCCACTCGAACGGCGGGAACTTCAGGTCCGCGCCGTACGCGCTCGTGTCTTGGGAGATCACGAGGAGCTCGCGGACGCCCGCGCGGACGAGCCGCTCCGCCTCGGTCAGCACGTCCGGGGCGGAGCGGCTCGCAAGCCGGCCCCTCAAGCTCGGGATGATGCAGAAGCTGCAGCGATGGTTGCAGCCCTCGGAGATCTTCACGTACGCGTAGTGCCGCGGCGTCAGGCGGATGCCCTGCGGCGGGATCAGGTCGGCGAACGGCGCGTGCGGCGGCGGGCACGCCTCGTGGACCGCGTCGATCACGGCCTCGTACTGATGCGGCCCAGTGACCGCGAGCACGTTCGGGTGGCGCGCGCGGATCACGTCCGCATGCACGCCGAGACAACCCGTCACGATCACGCGGCCGTTCTCGGCGAGCGCCTCGCCGATCGCGTCGAGCGATTCCTCGCGCGCGCTGTCCAGAAAGCCGCACGTGTTCACGACGACGACGTCTGCACCGGCGTAGTCGGCGGCCGTCTCGTAGCCTTCCGCGCGGAGCCGGCTCAGGATGCGCTCCGAATCGACGAGCGCCTTCGGGCATCCTAGGCTGACGAAACCGATGCGAGGAGACGGCGCCATCTGAAGCTCGATCGATGAACGGATGGACCTTGTCGGAGCGGCCGCGCCGCGAGGCTGCGGGACCGGCCGAGGGGCGCATATTCCGCCACGCTGGGCGGAAAAACGCAAACGGCACGGTCCTGCCGGCATAATGACGTCTCCGAGGACGACGGAGGGCACACGATGGCCGTGCAAGCGGGACGCGCAATCTCCCGGCAGGAGCTCGAGACGCTGATCGGCAGGCCGCTCGGCACGTCGGCGTGGATGACGATCGACCAGGCCCGGGTCGACGCGTTCGCGGACGTGACGGAGGACCATCAGTTCGTGCACGTCGATCCCGTGCGCGCCGCGGCCGAGACGCCATTCGGCGGCACGATCGCCCACGGGCTCTTGACGCTCTCGCTGATCGTGCCGCTCTGCTTCGACTTCGTGCCGAAGGTCGAAGGCACGCGGATGCTCCTGAACTATGGCTTCGACAAGGTGCGCTTCCCAGCACCCGTGCGCGTCGGCAAGCGGATTCGCGGCTCGGCGGTGCTCGCCGAGGTCGTCGAGCGCAAGCCGGGACAGCTACTGATGAAGCTCGACGTCACGATCGAGATCGAGAACGAGCCGAAACCGGCGCTGACGGCGGAGTGGCTGAGCCTGCACATCCTTTGAGCACACCGCGAGTGGCACGGATGTTGCTCGGCGCGGCCGTGCGGGCCCGGAGGCCCAAGATGAAGGTTCGGATGTGCTCATTGCCGCGCTATTCGTCGTCATCGCGTTCCTGCTCTTCGTCATCTGGTCCCAGCGCCGTTACCGCGAGCCGCGCTTCGTCATTCGGACCGACGCGGAGCTCGACGCGCTGTTGCCGTCCCTCGTCGGTCTCACGCGCGGCTCGCTGATCGAAGGCAACGCCGTCGAGCTGATCGAGAACGGCGCGTACTTCGATGCCGTCGCCGACGAGATGCGGGCCGCGCGCGGCTCCATTCACTTCGAGACGTACATCTGGGAGGACGGCGAAGCGTCGAGGCGCCTCGCCGACATCATGATCGAGCGGGCGCGGGCGGGCGTAGAGGTGCGTCTCCTCGTCGATGCGTTCGGCAGCAAGGGGTTCAGCGAAGCCGAGGAGCGGCGGCTCGTCGATGGTCGCTGCCGCGTGCGCCGCTTCCACGACGGGCGGCTCAAGCAGATCGGCCATCACAACGAGCGCGATCACCGTAAGGTCTGCGTCGTCGACGGCCGCGTCGCATTCATCGGCGGGCACTGCGTGAAGGACGCGTGGCTCGGCGACGCGGAGGACGCGAGCCAGTATCGCGACATTTCGATCCGGCTGCGCGGGCCGGCCGTGCAGACCGTGCAGGGCGTATTCAGCGAGAACTGGATCGAGGAGACCGGCGAGCTCTTCGTAGGCGACGGCGTGTTCCCCAAGCTCGAGCCTGCGGGCGACGTCGCGCTGCACTTCGCGGGCGTCAAACCGTCTGGCTCGTCGCCGCCGACGATGAACGTCCTCTACCACCTCGTCATCTGCATGGCGCGCCGCCGCATCTACATCCAGAATCCGTACTTCCTGCCCGGCAAGAACGCGATCGAAGCGCTCGGCGCTGCGGTCGAGCGCGGCGTCGACGTGCGGATCATGGTTCCGGCGGCGACGGTGTCCGATCTGCCGTTGGTGCAGCACGCGGCCCACCGGAACTTTCGCGCGCTGCTCGAGCGCGGCGTCCGCTTGTTCGAGTACCAGCAGACGCTGCTCCATCAGAAGGTCATGACGATCGACGGCGTCTGGTGCTCGATCGGCTCGGCGAACTTCGACGAGCGCTCTCTCGGCATCAACGACGAGATTGCGGCGGGGATCCCGAACCGCGCGCTCGCACGGCGGCTCGAGGAGATTTTTCTCGCGGACGCACAGCATGCGGTCGAGGTCGAGCTCTCCGATTGGGAGCGCCGCGGTTTCTGGCACCGCTGCAAGGACGAGGCGGCTTACTCGCTGAAGTACCAGCTTTAGAGCTGCTCTCGGGTGCGGCTCGGCCGTCGCTCGGGATGGTGGCATGCGACTTGCTCGCCTTGGCGTGTCGATTCGCGACGGCCGCAGCCGATCCGAGGAAGCAGGATGGACTCGAGCCGCATGTCCCCGGCGGACGGGCCAGCGGACGCCGATGGCGAGCGGCGCCGCCGCGGCTGGCTCACGAGCGCCATCGGAGCCGTGCTCGTGGTCGCCGTGCTGTACGTCGGCCGCGACGTGCTGATCCCGCTCGCGATCGCGATTCTGCTGAGCTTCCTGTTGTCGCCGATTGTGACCTTCCTGCTGCGTGCGCGCGTGCCGCGCGTCGTCGCAGTCATCTTGACGGCGTCGATCGCTTTCGTCGTCATCGGCGCGTTCGGGCTTCTCGTCGGCACGCAGGCGACGCAGGTCGCCCGTGATTTGCCGTCCTACCAGGAGAATATCGCCGAGAAGCTGCGCGATCTCCGCGACGCGTCGCCGCGAGGCGGACTGATCGACCGCCTCACCGAGATGGTCCGCGCGTTGCGCGCCGAGGTCGAAACCGACGAGGCCAGGGAATCGGCCGGCACGC
>Ga0079224_100011581_pt1 | contig 12163 bp, 10 predicted proteins | sample Stecom2015_FD_80414 | JGI IMG/M metagenome (GOLD analysis project Ga0079224, IMG submission 80414) | Agricultural soil microbial communities from Utah to study Nitrogen management - Steer compost 2015 | ecosystem: Environmental > Terrestrial > Soil > Agricultural land | place: USA: Utah... | reverse complement strand
GAGGTCGTCTCGAAGACGGCCTACAGCGACTGGCAGCGCGCCGGCGACTACAGCCGGCTGCTCACGCAGCACGCCATCAAGATGGTGCAGCGCAACCTTACGCCCGGCGGTGACAAGAACGGCGCCGACATCAACCTCGCCCTCGACGCGCTCGAGATGGCGTTCACCCACCCGCACATCAACGCCTTCGTCATCGTCGGTGGCGACAGCGATTTCATCAGTCTCCTCGAGAAACTCAAGCAGTACGACAAGAAGGTTTTTGTGGTCGGCGGACGTCAGTTCACCAGCCACATCATGCAGAAGAACTGCCACGAGTTCATCGCGTACGAGAACCTGCTCTCGACGTCGCGGCGTCACAGCGGCGGCGGACGGCACCAGCGCGGCGAGAAGCCGCAGTCGCCGCTCGATCGGCAGCCGGTCGAGCAGGCCGTGCCGCTGGTCAAGCGCGCGCTCAAGGTGCTGTCGGAGCGCGAAGTCTCGCCGCAGCTCGGCCTGCTCAAGAGCACGCTGCTGCAGCTCGACTCGACGTTCTCGGAACGCACGTACGGCGTCGGGTCGTTCCGCGACTTCGCCGAGAAGCTCGAGAAGATCGGCCTCGTCACGATCAAGCACGAGGGCCGGAATCTGCTCGTCGAGTTGAACGAAGACTACGTCGAGTCGGCGAGCCCCGAGGACACCGCGCCGCAGGCACAGAACGGGCACGCGCGTCCCCAGGCGTCCGTCGAAGAGGCCGTGCCGGCCGATCCGTCGAAGCAGGCCGAAGGCGTGGCCGAACTGCGCCGCGTGCTGACCGTTGCGCACGGCAGCATGCGCTGGCCGCTCTATGTGCGGCAGATGAAGCAGGTGCTCAAGAGCAACTCACCGGGCTTCGACGAACGCACGTTCGGGTTCCAGACGCTGATCGAGCTGTTCCGCGCCGCGCAGAAGGACGGCCTCGTGCGCCTCGAGCGCGATCGGCAGGGGGCCGTACGGCTGTTCCCGGGCCAGGCAATTCAGGCGCTGCTGTCGGACGCGCAGCCGCAGATGCCCGCGGCCGCCGCGTCGACTTCCACGACGATGTCGGACGTCGATGAGTTCGACGAGCCGGTGCCGGCCAACGTCGTCGACACCACAGCCGAAGCGCTCGGTCGTCACGGTGCGGCTACGCGCGGCCGCCGCGGCGCGGCGCGCCCGACGCGTGTCGTCGACCTCCAGCCGGATCCTGAGGCCGAAGCGGAAGCGGGCGGCGAGCCGGTCGAAACCGTGCTGTCGGTAGCGACAGAGTCGGAGCCGGCTGCCGACGCGGATGCCGCCGCCGCGCCGAAGAAGAAGGCGCGCGCGACGAAGGCGAAGGCGACCAGGGCGACGAAAGCCTCGAAGGCTTCGGGGGCGAAGGCCGACAAGCCGAAGGCCGAACGGCGCAAGGCGCCGCGCAAGGCCAAGGCCGAATGACCTGGCTGCTGATGCTCGTGTGGCTGGGACTCGCGCAGGCGGCGATGCCGTCTGCGCCCTCAGCCGCCGAGCCCCGGCAGCAGGCCGTGGTCGAGACGACGCACGGCACATTCATCTTCGATTTGCTTGCCGACAAGGCGCCGCGTCACGTCGCGCATTTCATCACGCGCGCGCGGGGGGGCGCCTTCGACGGCACGACCTTCCATCGCGTCATCCAGCGCGGTCTCATACAGGGTGGCGATCCGCTTTCGCGGGATCCGAAGCTCTCACATCGATATGGCACCGGTGGCCTGAACGAACTGGCTGCCGAGTTCAACGACGAGCCGTTCACGACAGGCACGGTCGGCGCGGTGCTCGTGCCGGGCAATCCCGACAGCGCCGGGCAACAGTTCTTCGTGACCGCCAGCGACCAGCTGGCACTCAACGGTCAGTACACGGCCTTCGGCCGCATCGCCGAAGGTCTCGAGGTCGTGCAGGCGATTTCGCAGCTGCCGGCGAACAGCAGCGGTCTGCCCGACGAACGCGTGGTGATCAACCGCGTGGTCATCCGCGACGCCCCGGCGCCGGAGCCCGAGCCGTTCGCGGACGTCACAGATGCCGAGCTTGGCCGGTACGAGGCCACGATCGAGACGAGTCGCGGGGCGATTCGTGTCGCGTTCTTCGCCGACAAGGCGCCGGGTACGGTGCGGAACTTTCTGCGGCTGGCGTCAGCGGGTGTCTATGACGCCACGCCATTCCACCGCGTGGTGAAGGGCTTCGTCGTGCAGACAGGCGCGCTGGCCTATCGCACGGCGCCGCTCACGGCGAAGCAGCAGGCGCTCGTGCCGGAATCTCTGGCGCCCGAGTTCAACGACACGCGTCATGTCGACGGCGTGCTGTCGATGGCGCGCGGCGACGACCCGGCCAGCGCCAGCACGTCGTTCTTCATCTGCACGGCTGTGTGCGCCTCGCTCGACGGCAAGTACACGGCCTTCGGGCGCGTCATCGACGGCCTCGACGTCGTGCACGCCATTGAACATGTGCTCGTCGACGGCGAATCTCCCGTCGAGCCGATCCTCATCGACCGCGTGACCGTCACGCGGACGTCCCGCGACTAGGTCGTTCCCACTCCAGAGAACGCGCCCGTCACGACCGCATCGCGCATGAGCGCGAGGCCGCGATCGAGGTGCTGCTCCATACGCGCCCGCGCTTCGTTCGGATCGCGCGCTTCGATGGCGGCGACGATGGCCGTGTGCGCTTCGGCACTGCCGCGCGTGAACGGCGCGAAGCCGGCGCCGAGTGTGATGAAGCGGTCGATCTGCGCCAGGCACTGTTCGATCAGGTCGCCTGCCAGGTGGTTGCCGGCGGCAGCCGCGAGCGCGAGATGGAACCGGCGATTGTGCGTACCGGCCTGCAGCCCGCTTTCCTGATCGTCCTGGCGCTCGGCAACCGCGCGGAGGCGCGCGACGATCTCCGGCGTGGCGAGTGCCGCCGCGCGCGCGGCCGCCCAGCCTTCGAGGAGCCGGCGCAACTCGAACGTCTCGGTGATGGCCTGTACCGTCACCCGCGAGACGAAGAACCCGCGGCCCGGCAGCCGCTCTGCGTACCGTTCGTGGCACAGGCGCGCGAGTGCCTCGCGCACCGGCGTGCGGCTCATGCCGTGCAGCTGAGCGAGCGTGACTTCGGACAGCGGCTGACCGGGCTTGTACTGCCCGTCGATGATGCGTTGGCGGATTTCGGTATACGCGCGATCGACGTGGGTTCGATCCATGGGGAGTTGGATTCCACTGCGGTCAAGGGTTATTCGAACGGCAGCTCCGGCCACCGGGCATCGAGAGCTGCGGCTTCCATCAGATTGTGAACGCCCGCGCCCAGCAGCCGCACCGCGCGCGGCGCGGCGTCGGTGCGATCGAGCAGGCCGACGGCGCGACGCGCCAGTTGGTCGGCATCGCTGGTCGCCGCGCGGGTATCGCTGCGCGTGACTGTCGTGAAATCGCTGTAGCGGACCTTGATGGTGACGGTGCGCGCCAGCAGTCCGCGCCGCCCGAGCCACACGGCGCAGTCGCGCGCCATCTCGTCTATCTCGAGCCGCATCTGCGCGATGTCCGTCAGGTCGTAGGCGTACGTGCTTTCGCTGCTGCTCGACTTCGCGGGACGGTCTGGCGTGACGGCCCGGTTGTCGATGCCATTGGCCAGGTCGCGCAGCCACTCGGCGCCGTTGCCCACGGCCGCTCGCAGCGTGGCGTCGCTTGCGGCCCGCACGTCGGGGATCGTCTCGATGCCGCGATCGTGCAGGCGCTTCGCGGTGACCGGACCGACGCCCCACAGCGCGTCGACCGGCAGCGCAAGCAGGAACGACTCGACGCGATCGGGCGCGATGACCGTCAGACCATCAGGCTTGCGCCAGGCCGATGCAATCTTCGCGAGGAACTTGTTCGGCGCGACACCGGCAGAGGCCGTCAGCCCCGTCGCCTGACGGATCTCGCGCTTCAGCCGTCTCGCGACCGACATCCCGAGCGGCTCGTTCCACGCGTTCTCGGTGACGTCCAGGTACGCTTCGTCCAGCGACAGGCCTTCGACGAGCGGCGTGACGTCGCGGAAGATCGCGAAAACGCGCCGCGAGACCTCTTTGTACTTCGCGAAGTCCGGTTTCACGATGACGAGCTGCGGGCACAGGCGCACGGCCCTGGCCATGGGCATCGCCGACCGCACGCCGAACTGCCGCGCCTCGTAGCTCGCGGCCGCGACGACGCCGCGGCCTTCAGGCCGTCCTCCGACGACGACGGGTTTGCCCTTGAGAGAGGGATCGTCACGCTGTTCGACTGACGCATAGAAGGCGTCCATGTCGACGTGGATGATCCGCCGGACCGCCTGGGGCGGTCCGCCCGACTGTTGAGCTCGACTCATTGGCGTGCGGGAGAGCGGCGCGAGTGCCGGCTGTCGCAAGGGTAGGAGCGCGTTCCCCGCGTGTCAACCTTCGGCGCGCGACGGAGTGGAAGCGTTTGCAGAAGACGGTTGCCCGATGGTCAGACCCGCACTTCGAGACGGCGCGCGAAGTCGCGGACGAACAGGAACTCGCGGTCGGTGAACGTCGCGCGGCGCACCGGATGCATGACGGCGTTGCGGATGCGGTTGAGCGTGACGAGATCAGCCGCCAACGTCTTGCGATCGGGCTGGATGGCTGGCGGGAACGCCGAGGCGAGGACCTTCCAGCGCTTGTCGAGAATCTCGCGCAGGTGGATGAGTGTCGTGTAGCTGAAGGGATGCGCGGCCGGCTCGGGATCGTGCTCGAGCAGTGCGGCGCATTCGGCGCGCACGTTCGCGGGCACGCCTTCGCGCCACCACTGGTCTTCCAGAATGCGTCGATGAACGCGTTGCGGATGCGGTCGTGCAGGCCGAGCTCGATGTCGCGCACCATCTCGTACATGTCGCCGAGCGCGACGCGCGCGTCGCGCAGTGTCAGGTAGACCGCCAGGTCTTCGCGACGGATCGGCACTTCCTGCCGTGCGAGCGCCTTTCGCAGCTGCTTCAGATCGATGACGCGTGACGCCTCTTCCGGTTCCTCGTCGCCGACCGGGGCCTCGTCGGAGGTCTCGTGCGCCTCGGCCGCCTCTTCGGCGGCGCGCTCGCGCGCGGCGAGCTGCTCTTCGATGGCCAGCTCGATCGCGTCACGGACGTCCTGGTCGTACGCAAACACGAGATCCGAGCGCTTCAGTGCGCCCTCGCCGATGAGGCCATAGAGCTTCGTCATGACCGACGCGAACGGTTCGTCGACGCGATCGGCGATCTCCGCGGGCGTCCGGCCCGCGCGTGCCAGTTCCAGCACGAGCTGCTTGCGGCCCAGGGCCACGGCGTTCTGTCTCGGTTTTGTCCGGCGGTCGCTCATGTCAGAAATTCCGGCTTATGATCGATGGGATGTTCCGCGCGTTTGTCGTCGCTCTGAGTGCGTGCGTTGCTGTCGCCAGCCTCGCCAACCCCGAACCAGCCGTTCTCGACGCCCATGGCTCTCAGGCTCCGTCGGACGCGTCGGCCCCGCTGCCTCCTGTGCAAGGGGAGCGCCATCTCCGGAACGTGCGCCAGCTGACCTTCGGAGGCGAGAACGCCGAGGCCTATTTCTCGCACGACGGGACGCAGATCATCTTCCAGAGCACCCGTGACGGCGCCGGCTGCGACCAGCAGTACGTCATGAACATCGACGGGTCGAACGTCCGCCGCGTCAGCAACGGCGAAGGGCGGACGACGTGCGGGTTCTTTCTGCCGGGTGACCGCGAGATCGTCTATGCGTCGACGCATGAAGCGGGCCCGGCGTGCCCCGCGCGGCCCGACATGTCGCGCGGCTACGTGTGGCCCATTCACGCCGGCTACGACATCTACCGCGCGAACGCCGACGGATCGAACCTGCGCAACATCACGAACTCGCCCGGGTACGATGCCGAGCCCACTGTCGGCCCCGACGGCCGCATCCTCTTCACGAGCGTGCGCGACGGTGACATGGAGATCTACTCGATGAACGCCGACGGGTCGGACGTCCGTCGGCTGACGAACCGCGTCGGCCCCGACGGCGGCCCGTTCTTCAACGCCGATGGTTCGAAGATCGTCTTCCGCGGGCGTACGCTCGAGCCCGGACCCGAACTGGATCGCTACCAGCTGCTGCTCAAAGACGGCCTCTGGCAGCCGACGGCGCTCGAGATCTTCGTGATGAATGCCGACGGCTCTGACATGCGCCAGGTGACGAACGCGAGCGCGGCGAGCTTCGCGCCGTTCTTTCATCCCGACGGCAAGCGCATCATCTTCTCGACGAACATCACCAGCCAGCAGGGCCGCGGCGAGTTCGATCTCTACATCGTCAACATCGACGGCACCGGCCTCGAGCGCGTGACGTATGCCGCGGACTTCGATGGCTTTCCGATGTTCTCTCCCGACGGCAGGAAGCTGGTCTTCGCGTCGAACCGCAACTCGGCCACACCCGGCGACACGAACGTCTTCATCGCCGACTGGGTGGACTGAGTCGCGATGAAGGCCGAAGCCAGGAGCCAGGAGCGAGGAGCATGAGTGCGAGAGCTCTCCTGACGGTCAGTGCGGTGTGTTTCGGCGTGGCGGGCGCCGGGATGCTGTTCATGCCCGACGCACTGCTCGCCCACGTGCGGCAGCCGCAGGCGCGCATTCTCGTGCTGTTCGTGCAGGCGATCGGCGCGGCGTACCTGGGCTTTGCGATGCTGAACTGGATGTCGCGCGGCTCGACCATCGGCGGCATCTACAGCCGTCCGCTCGTCATTGCCAACCTTGCCGTGTTTCTCATCACCGGCCTCTCGCTCGTCCGCTGGGCGATCGACGGCGGCCCTCCCGGCATCCTGATCTTCGCCAGCATCTTCGGCGCCTTTGCCGTCGCCTTCGGGGCGGTGATGATGACGGGCCCGAAGTCGCGCGGGTAACCCGGCCCTAGAGGTCGGCGTCCTTCGTCTCGTGTACGGCCACCAGGCCGGCAAGCGTGAGCAGTGCGGCGCCGCTCAGGTAGTAGCCGACATACTGCAGACCATAGGTCGTCGCGAGGTACGTCGCGGCGTAGGGCGCGAGCGATGCGCCGAAGATGCCCGACAGGTTGAAGGCCAGCGACGTGCCACTGTAGCGCACGCGCGTTGGAAAGAGCTCGGACAGCAGCGTGCCGAGCGGGCCGTACACCAGGCCGACGAGCGACATCCCGACGATCATCATCGCGATGGCGCCGATCATGCCCGCCTCGAACATCGGCGCCATCACCAGGCCGAACGCGGCAACGGCGGCGTTGATCCAGATGGCGCTCGACCGGCGTCCTCGCTCCGCCAGCCATGCCGACAGCGGAATCGTCGCCGCGAAGAACAGGATCGCGATGAGCTGCAGCACGAGGAACGTGTTGCGCGAGTACCCGAGCGCCGTGGTGCCCCATGACAGTGCAAACACGGTCATGAAGTAGAAGAGCACGAACGCCGACAGCGAGATCACGATGCCGACGAAGAGCCGTCCCGGATGCTCGCGCAGCACCGCCGCCATCGGTACCTTCACCGTGGCGTCGCGTTTGACGGCCTCCGCGAAAATCGGCGTCTCGGTGATCGCGAGCCTGACGTAGAGTCCGACCGCTACCAGTACGGCGCTCGCCAGGAACGGAATGCGCCAGCCCCACGCGAAGAACTGTTCGTTGGTCAGCAGCTCCGAGATCAACAGGAACACGCCGCCCGACAGAAAGAACCCCAGCGGCGCACCGAGCTGCGGGAACATGCCGTACCACGCGCGCCTGCCCGGCGGCGCGTTCTCCACGGCGAGCAGCACGGCGCCGCCCCATTCGCCGCCGAGACCCAGACCCTGACCGAGACGGCACAGCGCGAGCAACGCCGGCGCCGCAATACCAATCGACTCGTACGTAGGCAGCACGCCGATGATCACCGTCGACACCCCCATCGTCAGCAGCGCGGCGACCAGGGTCGTTTTGCGGCCGACGCGATCGCCGTAGTGGCCGAAGAGGGCAGACCCGATCGGCCGTGCCAGGAACGCCAGCGCGAACGTGGCGAGTGACGCCAGCGTGGCAGCCGTGGGATCGTCGTTGGGGAAGAACAACCGAGGAAAGACCAGCACCGCCGCCGTGGCGTAGATGTAGAAGTCGAAGAACTCGATCGTCGTGCCGGCAAGGCTCGCCAGCAGCACTTGCCTCGGTGTATTCGTCGCGCGCGTCATGTCGTCATCTCATTGTGCCTCGCGCGACGCCGGATGGTGAATCGTGTAGACGCGGCCACGGTCGCCGTCCTGGTACACGAGACGGAGCCATCCGTCGCGGACGGCGCGTTCGAGTCCCGTTTCGAGCAGCACCAGGCCCTCGTCCCGGTAGTAGTCGACGTGCACGGCGGCGTACGTCACGTTGAGATCCGCGAGCAATGACAGCGATGCCTCGTCCGGAAAGCCGGCGAGCGTGGTCTCGAGTTCTGGATAGCCAGGCGGTTCGATACCGCTGTACCCGTGCACGATGGGCTGGAAGTGCTCCATCGAGTAGAGCATGTAAATCACCATGCGCCGGCCGCTGACGGCCTTGTGCGTGGTGTAGGGCACCGGGAATGTCGCGAGCGTGAAAGGCCTCGGTTGCTCGCCGAGCCACTTGTGAATGGCAGGAATCTCGACGGGATAGGGGCGGACGTCCAGTGGCACCGCCGCGAACTCGACCGACATCAGAATGGTCAGCGCGACGGTCAGGCCGAGGCGCGCGCGTTCGGCGACGCGCCGGGTCATGCGTTCGAACCCGATCCCCACCAGGACGCCGAGCGCCAGCAGGCCGAGGAGCGCGAACCGTGAGGGCACGCGGATGAAGCTCAGGCCCGGTGCGTTGTAGATGTAGGGCCACAGTCCATACGGCGCGCCCATCGCAATCAGCGTCGCGATGACCAGCACGACGAAATAGATGCCGCGCGGCTGTCTCGGCGCGATCCGCGCCCAGATACGTTGCAGCGTGCGATGCGGAGCAAACGGCACGTGCCGGGTCATCACGGCGCGCGCCGCCGCGAAGAGCACGGCATAGATCCACGGACGATAGTCGGACGCCCGCAGAATCAGCGTGTCGCCGATGCGCCAGCGCACGCGGCCATCGATGGCCACCAATACGCCGATGACCACCTGTGCCAGGGCCAACACCGTCAGCAGCAACGCGCCCGCCTTCCACCAGCGTTTGTCAGACGGCGCCGGTGTCTGTCGCGCGGCAGCCGGAACCAGCAGCGCCATGGCCGCGATCAGCAGCGGCAGGACGCCGGGAAAGAGGTAGGCGTCCGGTTCCATCTGCAGCCATTGCCAGTCGGGCAGCAGCGACACCAGGTACGCGTCGACGTGAGACGGCGAACTCACCCAGCTCGAAAGGGACATGGGTTGGTTGTCGAGCTCGCGCACCAGCCCGACGTCATGTCGCGCGCGCCAGTACGGAATGTAGACGAGGACTGAGGGGACGAGGGCCAGCAGGCCCGGTACGCCGACATCGCGCAGCCGCCGCACCAGGGCCAACGGCGTACCGCTGGCAAAGTGGCACGCGATGACGATCGCGCCCCCAAGGGTCAGCATGGCCGCGCCGTGGCCCGAGGTCAGGGCCTGCAGCGAGAAGAACAACGCCGCCAGACGAAGGTCACGGGCGCGGTTCGACTGGAAGTAGCCGTGCAGATAGGCGAGCGCGAACGGAATCCATTGAATCGTCGTCTGGTGCAGCTGGTAAATGCGCAGCAGGCGTGGCGGCGCGAATCCGAAAACGAGACCGCAGAGAAACGCCGCGCCGGGCGACAGCCCCAGCCGGCGCCCGAGTACGTACGCGCCGAGCGCACATAGAAACGCCGAACTGATGGCGGCGATGTTGGTCGCGAGCAGCGTATTGCCCGTCAGCCACACGATAGGCGCCACGAGCACTGCCGATCCGATCAGGTGTTCGCTGTACGCGAGAGTGTTCGGATGCGGGTAGAAGATGTTCGCGTCGAAGATGGCCCATGGCCTGGTTGTCAGCGCGTGTACGTCCCATCCGATGGTCCAGATGAACAGCCATGGATCGTTGCAGCACGACAGCTGGTGGGTGGCCGCGAGCCACAGCGCCGGGTGCGTGAGGATGACGGTCAGGACGGCATAGGCCACGATCACGATGACCGTGGTCCTGCTGACAGCGATTTTCACGGGTATGCCCGGGAAGGATAGCCGATCCGGGGGAGGACCCGGCAAGGCTCTGCGCGAGCGCTTGCCGGGTTGTGTAATCGCGGGCGGCCTCGACTACCGCAGCGGCACGGTGGTCTCGGCCTTGCCGCCCTTGACGCTGTCGTACGTCACCGTCAACGTCCCCGACCCCTTGACGATGTACTCGATGACGCGAGTCGTGCGGCCGGGATGTCCGTTGCGGACGATGATGCGGGACGGATCGGGCTGATCGATCAACAGCGTCGCGCCGGGGCGGAACCGGTCGCGCACCCAGCCGGCCGACAGCACTTCGACGCCGCGACCCGACGCTGTCAGCAGGTCGGGGCGCACGACGTTGTTGGCTGCGGCCTTCGCCATGATCGTCGGCACGACCTTCGGATTGGTCAACTCGACCCGCACGCGGAACACGCCGCCGCCGAGCGGCTCGACCGACGTCTCGCCCGTCTTCATGAGCGGCATCTCATCGGCCTGATACAGCGTGAACGCCATGTTGCGGTGCGACAGCTCTTCGTTCATGAACCGCGGCGGCACGCGGCCCTGCGTCTTCTTCCAGCCGCCCAGTTCGACCTTGCCGTACTGCGGGTGATCGAACGGCGTCCACTCGATGAACTGATCGCCGAACTCGAGGTAGTCGTCGAAGTAGTACTGGCCGGCCAGCCCGCTGATCGGGCTGTTCGCGTCCTCCTGCTGTTCCTTGAGCTTGGGACTGTTGAAGTACTGGCCGCCGTTCCACAGCTCGTTCGAGAACGACGGGATGCCGAGGCCGTCGTTCGTCCAATCGATGAAGCCGCCGTGCACGGTATAGAGCCCGCTCCAGATGATGATGTAGTCGTAGTACGGGAGCATCCGCTCGCCCTGCTTGCCCAGTTCGTCGTAGACGGCGACGTCGGCGCGCGGGTACTCGCCCTGCCACTCGGCTCCCGGACCTCGCAGGATCATGCCGCCGCTGTTGTGGTACGACTGCACGCCCGCGACGTTCGGATGCGTCATCAGGAAGTCGTTGATGGCTTTCGCTTCCGGCAGCTGGAACGGATAGTCCATCGCGCCGCCCTGGATGTAGTTGGGCTGCCAGTTCGACGCCCAGTTGCGGTTGCCGTCGTAGCCGCCGACCGGGTCCTCGTTGACGAGGCCGTCACCGTCATCGTCGGCCCCTTCGAAGCCGAGGAAGATCCAGTCGCCGGTCTGTCCCGGCGGCACCGGCTCGAGGATGCGCGGGTCCTTCGCGCTCTGTCGCAGGTTGCCCTGGCCGGGCACATACTTGCGGATCTGCTCGATGACGCCGTTGCCGTTCAGATCGTTGTAGTCGTCTTCGTCCGCGACGCCATCGTTGTCATCGTCCACGGGCACGTGACCGGTGCGCGAGCCCGAGCCAGGTCCTTTGAGGAAGTGGTCGCGCCCGTCAGGATTGACCGTGGGGACGATGTAGAAGACGCGCTCGTCGACGAGCTTCTTGATCTGCGGAATGCGGTCGTAGTGTTCCATCAGGTACCAGATGGTGTAGAGACACACCTCGGCGCCCTGGATTTCATTGCCGTGCACGTTGGCCTCGATGTACATCGCCGCCTTCGACAGCTCGGGCCCCGTGTCCGGATTGTTGATGGTCATCAGCATCATGTCGCGGCCGCCCTGGCTCTTGCCCAGGGACGAGTACTTCAGGAACTTCGGCCACGCCTTTTCGAGACGCTGCAGGTCGGCCTTGATTTCGTCGGTGTCGTGCCACCGGTTGAAGTCGAGGCGGACCTTGAAGTGCGGATCGGAGCCGCTACGCTGCGCATCGGCCGGCCGCTGGGCGGCGACGGGCGCGGTGAGCGTGAGCGTTGCGAATGTTGCGAGCAGGGCGAGAACGGGGTTCTTCGTCATTTGAGCACCACCGAGCGCGCGGTGGCGCCCCCTTTCTGTGCCACGGCTTTCAGCGCCACCGTCTGTCCGGGCTTGCCGCGCACGATCCATGTGTAGCTCTGGCGGCGACCCGAACCTGCGAGCGCCGGTATGAAGTTCGTCTTGGCATCGCCCGACACGACCGCGTCGGGAGCGACGTCGAGCTGCACGAGCACGGGTTTCACCGAGCGCGACG
>Ga0079224_100011579_pt1 | contig 12164 bp, 10 predicted proteins | sample Stecom2015_FD_80414 | JGI IMG/M metagenome (GOLD analysis project Ga0079224, IMG submission 80414) | Agricultural soil microbial communities from Utah to study Nitrogen management - Steer compost 2015 | ecosystem: Environmental > Terrestrial > Soil > Agricultural land | place: USA: Utah... | reverse complement strand
TCACCCCGATCGACGAGGTGCAGATCGCCGGAGAGCCGCTCACCTCGGAGCGGTGGATCAAGGCGATCGCCGTGAGGCCGCACAATTACGAGTCGCGCTACGTCTTCCACCATGCCAACCCGGGTCTCATCCTGCCGGGCGAAGCGCCGGATCCGATGGAACGCGAGGGCGGCGTGAAGCTGATCGACTCCGCGGTGGGGACCGAAGGTCGGATCTTCCCCGAGGAGCAGGGCCGGCTCATTCGTCCGGGCGCGGAGATCAGCTGGGGGATGCACTACCATCCGTACGAACACGACGTGGATGCCGCTCTCCAGGTGGCCGTCTGGCTCTACCCCGAGGGTTACGTGCCCAAGCACTACAGCATGGGTGACGTGCAGATGCAGACGAGCGCCACCACCCACGCCGGCGGCTTCGTCGGTCGAGGGGGGACTCGTGACCCGAGCGGGCGCTTCCACGACCACTCGGACGTCCTGATCCCGCCGCACTCAGTCGCCACCATCAAGGGCGTACAGGTGCTCGACCGTCCCGCGATGGTGCACAGCATCCGCGGTCACATGCACATGCGGGGCAAGTACCAGGTCCTCGAGGCGGTCTATCCGGACGGTTCGTGGGAGACCCTGACCAAGCTGAACTGGGACCACGGGTGGCATACGCTGTTCCTCTACGAGGACCACGTGATGCCGCTGCTGCCGAAGGGGACCGTGCTGATCCTCACGTCGACCTACGACAACACTACTGAGAACCCGCACAACCCGGATCCGAACCAGTGGGTCACCGGCGGCGACCGGAGCGTCGACGAAATGGGCCACATCCGGCTTGGCATCACCTACTTCGACAGCGAGGACGACTTCCAGGAAGCCCTGCTGGAGCGGGAGAGGAAGAAGGCCGAGGTGGACAGGCGGCTCACGGTTCGATAGCGCAACAAGGGCGCCGCTGCCGCGCGAGCGCGGGTAGTGGCGCCCTCGAGCCGCCGCAGGCCGACGCCGTTTCGTGAGAGGGGCTCAACGCCCCTCCCGATTCCATACCATCCCCACGGATGAGGATGATGATGAAGCTTAGCTCGCTGCTGGGGGCGGGACTCCTCGTCGGGTCGATCACGCTCGGAGCACAGGTCGCTTCCGGGCAGCAATGGAACGAGCAGATTCCCGGGAACGCCGGCGAGTGGTCCGTGCAGATGCTGCGACCGAGCGGCCAGCCGGTCGTGCCGATCTTCGACGGCTGGTACGCGGAGCCGGACGGCACTGCCTCCCTCTGCCTCGGATACTTCAACCTGAACTTCGACGAAGCGCTGGAGATCCCGATCGGCCCGAACAACTACATCGAGCCCGAGCGCTACAATGGGCTCCAGCCGACGTACTTCAACCCCGTGCCGCTGCGGGCGGCGAACAAGCAGCGACACTACTGCGTGTTCACGATCAACGTTCCTCAGGGTAGCGAGGAGCCGATCGTGTGGCACCTCCGGCGCGACTACAAGGACTACTCCGTTCCCGCCAGCTCGGCGCTGATCGAGTACCGCGTCGACGACATCTTCTTCTCCTCGGACCGGGCAGACCGAGGCGGCTCGATGGCCCCGTTCGTGACGTTCGTCGACCCCGCCGGACCGACCGGAATCGGCAAGGGAGCGCGCGGAGGGAAGAGAGTAGGCCCGATCACGGCAAAGGTGGGGCAGCCGGTGAGCCTCACCCTGGGTGTCCGCCAACCGAGAGTGGACGAGTTCGAGGAGCTGGCCGACTACCAGGGCGGGGAGAGGACCTTCGAGGTGACCTGGCAGAAGTACACCGGCCCCCCCGACATCCTCGGCATCGTGAAGTTCAGCGAGAACTACATTCGCGTCACGGTGGAAGGGACGGCGACGACGGAGGCCACTTTCACGGAGCCAGGCGAGTACGTTCTGCTCGCGCAGGTGCTGGGCGGCGGATACGACAACCAGTGCTGCTGGACCAATGCGTACGTCGAAGTCGTTGTGACGCCATGAGACATACACCATCACCTCGCTGCGCCGTCGCCGGCGCCGTCCTGCTCGGGCTGACCGGGTTCGCGCATCAGCTTCCCGCCCAGGAGCTGACCCTTCATGAGCGGCCGTGGACGGGCTCCGTGATCCGCCCCTCCGGCGGACCGGTGATTCCCATCTACGACGGCTGGTACGAGAACGAGGACGGTACCCGCACGCTCTGCTTCGGCTACTACAGCGTCAACTCCGAGGAGGATTTCACCATCCCGCTCGGTCCCGACAACTACATCGAGCCGCGGGAATACGACGGACTGCAGCCAGACTACTTCGAGCGCATCCCCGAGCGGCCGTTCGCCTATCGAAGGCGCTACTGCGCTTTCAGCGTCAACGTGCCCGCCACCTTCAGCGGGGATGACGAGGTCGTCTGGACGTTACGGCGGGGCCGGGGCGAGGAGCTCTCCGTGCCTGGTCGCCTCGGCGATTGGTACATCCTCGACGAACCCACCTCGCCCGGCATGCGGAACGAGGCTCCGATCCTCCGCTTCGAGCCCGACGGACCCGAGGGTCAGGGGCGGAACGGCTTCTTCGCCGGACCCGTTCGGGCGCAGGTCGGGGTGCCGCTCCAGCTCGCCGTCTCGGTGGATCATCCCGCCGACGAGTTATGGGTGGGATGGGCGAAGCACCAGGGCCCGGCCGACGTGACCTTTTCCGAGCAGAACACGATGACCGACGCGGCGAAACGTGCGAGCACCGCCGCCACGTTCAGCGTGCCCGGTGAGTACCTCATCCGGGTCCAGACGATCGACAGCATTGCGGACCTGGAGTTCTTCTGCTGCTGGACCAACGGCTACCTGCGGGTAGTCGTCGAATGACCTTCGGTGCCGCCGGCACGGATTACCGGGCTCCAAAGGATGTGCTGCTTCACTCGAGCGAACGGAGCAACTATGGACGCGAGGGATAGCCGCTGGATACGGGCTTTCGGGACGGCTCTGGCGATGGCCGGAGCGCTGGGGGTGGTGAGCGAGACAGCGGCTCAGGAGGGTGCCGACGTGCCGACGTTCACGGAGGACGTCGCCCCGATTCTCCAGGAGTCCTGCCAGACGTGCCACAATCCCGAGGGGATCGGGCCGATGTCGTTCATGACCTACGAGGAGGTCCGCCCCTGGGCAGAGGTGATCAAGAGGCAGACGCAGATCCGCCACATGCCCCCGTGGCACCTGGACAGGACCGTCGGGATCCAGGAGTTCAAGAACGACATCTCCCTGACGGACGAGGAGATCGAGACGCTCGCGCGCTGGGCGGACGCGGGCGCTCCCCAGGGTGATCCGGCGAAGATGCCGCCGCCGCGGAGTCTCCCGAGCGGAGCGGAATGGCAGGCGGAAGCGGAGCTGGGCCGACCGCCAGACCTGGTGCTGAAGTCGACGCCGTTCACCGTTCCGGGCAACGGCCCCGACCAGTGGTGGGACGCGAGTGTCCCCTTCGAGGGCCTCGACGAGGAGCGGTGGCTGATGGCCGCCGAGTTCAAGCCCGCCTACCCCGATGGCAAGAAGGTGGTGCATCACGGCCACGCGGTGATGGCGTTCGGGGGAGGGCAGAGCAGCTTCGACTCCGAGGACAACGTGGTGGGCGCGAAGGGAGTCGCGCGCTACGGAGTGGGCAAGACCTACGAGATGCTGCCGCCGGGCATCGGGATGCGTATCCCCGCCGGCCCCGGCGTGGTGAACTTCAACATCCACTATGCGTCCACCGACCACGACGTGGTCGATGACGTGGTGGAGGTCGGGCTCTGGTTCTACCCGAAGGGGCAGGAGCCCGCACTGGAAACCGAGGGTGAGGTGCAGTTCCGCGTCGACAACCCGAACTTCATGCGCGGCCAGGACATCCTGATTCCGCCGAACGGTTACCAGGTGCTCACGAACACCCACCTGCTGGAGCAGCCCGCCGTCATCCACAGCATCCGGCCGCACATGCACACCCGCGGCAAGACGATGACGATGGAGGCGATCTACCCCGACGGCACGCGCGAGCTGCTCAGCCAGGTGAACAATTACGATCACAACTGGCAGAACACCTACACCTACGCCGACCACGCGCGGCCCCTCCTGCCGAAGGGCACGGTGCTGGTCCTGACCTCGGTGTACGACAACACTGCCAACAACCCGATCAACCCCGACCCGGACCAGTGGGTGATCTTCGGCCGGCGCGGCCCCGACGAGATGGGCCACCTGTGGATCGGGATCACCTATCTGACGGACGAGCAGTACGGAGAGCTGGCCGCGGACCGGAGTCGCGAGACCAACTGAGGGGTGGGGAGGCGGCGGATGGTTGCCGGTTGCCAGGTACCAGTTGCCAGTAGAACCCTGCCAGGTGCGCTCGGTGCTGGACTTCAGCACCCGGGCAACTGGCGACTGGCCAACTGGCGACTGGCAACTGGCAACCGGCAACAACTGACGACTGACGGCCGAAGACTGCCGACTCTCCCCTCCGCCCCCGTTGCTATTCACTTGCTTCGAGACGATCCTAGGAGAGCGGCCGCGCCTCGGGCGGCCGCCAGATGCCAGCCGGTGTCCCGCGATTTCCCCGTCGAATGAACCGGCGTCGACGGATGGGGATCCAAACCCAACCCCCGGCCCAGGAGAGGCCATTGCCGGTGTCCCTACGTCCTTCCCCCTCGATCCGGTACCATCCTTACGGCGCCGCGTGGCGTCGAACCCTCTTGAAGTGTGTACCCCGATGAAGCCACCGCCCAACGTTGGAGTACAGGAACCTCGACTGGCGAGTCCTCGTGCCCGTCCCAGGGGTAAAGTCGTAGGGATTGCCGCGGGAGTGAGCGTGCTGCTCGCGGTCCTGAGCCTGGAGACACCCGCGGCGGCCCAGCAGCCGTCCGATCAGCTGGGGAGTTACATGTCCAGCCAGGCGGAGTCGGGTGGGGCGATCTACGCCGATCAGTGCGCGGTCTGCCATGGCAGCAACTACCTGGGGGCTTTCGAGGGTCCGCCCCTGGCGGGGCCGGATTTTCGCGCCCGCTGGGGTGGCCGAGAGCTCGCGGATCTGCTCTCCTACGTGCAGGCGCGAATGCCGCCGTTCGCGACCGGCTCGCTGACTCCGGAACAGACGACGGCCGTCGTCGCGCACCTGCTCCAGGTCAACGAGGTGCAGCCGAGCGGGGTCGAGCTGACGATGAGCGTGGAGGGGACGGTGATCCCGGGCGCCGAGCCGATCGTCGCGTCGACGGACGTCGGTGGAACGCCGCCGATCCCGGGACGGTTGGGAACCATTCCCTCTCCCGATTCCCGGCAGGCGCCGCCGGAGTTCAGGGGCTCCGTGTCCGAGACCGAAACGAGCCTCACCGAAACCTACCGCAGGATCGAGTCGTTCCAGCCCGTCACCGACGCGGAGCTGGCGAATCCACCCGAAGGCGACTGGCTGCACTGGCGCGGTTCCCCTGGCTCGAACGGCTACAGCACCCTCTCTCAGATCAACCGGGAGAACGTCGGCACCCTCCAGCTCGAGTGGGTGTGGGGACTCCCCAATGGGAGCCGGTTCCGCACGGCGATGCTGGAGCGTGACGGGATTCTCTTCCTGAACACGGCGGGAGGGGCAGTCCAGGCGCTGGAAGCCGCGACCGGCACGCTGCTCTGGGAGTACCGCCGCAAGGACACGAGCATCAACGATCGAGTGCAGAGCCTGGCGCTCTGGGAGGACCTGGTCATCTCCGCGACACCGAACGGTGCCATCGTCGCGTTGAACGTCAGCGACGGCACCGTGGTGTGGGAGACCTGGCCGGAGGATCCCGAGCTCGGCTTCAGCAACACGGCGGGTCCGATCATCGCCGATGGCAAGGTGATCAACGGCGTCAACTCCTGCTCGCGCTTCATCGAGGAGAAGTGCTTCATCACCGCGCACGACGCGCGAACGGGGAGAGAGCTCTGGCGGACGCGGACCATCGCCCTGCCGGGCGAACCGGGGGGGCACACCTGGGGAGACCTGCCGGCGGAGCTGCGTGCGGGCGCGGAGATGTGGAACGGCGCGAGCTGGGATCCCGAGCTCGGGCTCGTCTATCTGGGTACGGCGCAGGCGAAACCCTGGGCGGCGGTCAGCCGCGGGATCACGACAGCGGACTCCACGCTCTACGCGAACTCGACGCTGGCGCTGGACGTCGAGACTGGTCGCATCGTCTGGTACCGCACCCACGTACCCGGCGAATCCTACGACATGGATGAGGGATACGAGCAGATCCTCGTCGACGTGGAGGGACAGCCGCTCCTCCTCACGGCCGGGAAGCACGGGGTGCTCTGGAAGCTCGATCGCCGCACCGGCGAGTTCCTCGGCATGAGAGAGATGGTCTACCAGAACATCCTCAACATCGACGCGGAAACCGGGGCCGTTGAATATCGACCCGATCTCACGGAGGCCAAGATCGGCGACTGGGTCTCGATCTGTCCCTCGAGTGCGGGCGGGAAGACGTGGCAGGCAGCGAGCTTCTATCCAGCCTCCAACCTGCTGGTCGTGCCGCTGAACCAGAGCTGCATGGACATGATGGCGCAGGAGGTCACCCTCGAGGTCGGCGGCGGGTCGGGAGGAGGTTCGGTCCGCGCGTGGCGCGAGCCGCAGGACGTCGATGGCAGCATCGGCAAGCTCGCCGCTTACGACGTCCGGACGATGGAGGAGGTGTGGAGCATCCAGCAGCGCGCCTCGTTCATGACGTCGACGCTGACGACTGCGGGCGGCCTGGTCTTCGCCGGCGACTACGATCGATGGTTCAGAGCTTACGACGTGGAGACCGGCGAGGAGCTGTGGAAGACCCGCCTCGGTACCTCGGTGCAAGGGTTCCCCATGACCTTCGAGGTCGACGGGGTCCAGTACATCGCTGTTACCTCCGCTCAGCAGGGAGGCAGCTACTGGCGGATGGCGGAGTTCTTCGAGACGGAGTTCATCAACCGACCCGAAGCCAACGCGGTCTACGTCTTCCGTGTCATGGAGCCATAACCGAGAGGGCGTGCTGAACCGGCCGGCTCAGCGCTGAGGCCGGACTCCGGGCGGACCCTTCATCGAGAGCCGTGGGCGACCTCCGGGGAAGCCACGGCTCTCGTCGTGTCCCAGTACAGCGAACCACCCTTCTGGCGCGGCCATCCCGCAACGGGTGGTGGGCGAGCGTCATGCCGAGGCGGCCGGGCGCCGCGTCAGCGCGCACTCGCCAGGGGTGAGGTATCACCAGCCTCGCGGACCCGGGGAATTCGAGGCGGAGAACCGGCGGTGGTAGGCACCGACATGGCGAGGCCAGCCTGCGGCTTTCAACCGCCCGGCTCGATGGTTGCCTCTCATTCTCCCAGGCGGATCCCGGTCCCCGAACGCGGTCGATCTTCGATGTCCCGCACTCCATCGAGCATAGTAAGCGAGGCCGATCCTGGAGATGCGGATCGTTGGATGCTGCCCGTCGCGGTCATGACGATCGTGGTGTCGCTGGCCCTGCTCGTGGCGGTGCCGATCGCGGTCGAGTGGCAGATTGGCAGGATCCGCTCGGAGCGGATCGGGCGGGTCGACGTGGCGGAGCGGGAAGTGAACGAGCTGGCCTTCACCCTCGCTCGTGAGATGGCGCTGCTGCGAGGATTCCTCTTCGACGGCGACACGCTCCTCCTGCGCTCGTATTCCGCGATGCGCGACCACGAAGAGAATGTGGTGAGCATTCTGGGCGGGCTCGATCCCCTGCTGGCTCCACCTCTATCCGGCCTATGGCGCGAGACTCGAGTCGCGATGACTCGCTGGCATGGCGTTGCGGACCGCGACGTTCGCGTGCTGTCCCAGGGCACCGCCCCAGAGCCGACTCCCGCACAGGCGTTCGGCCGCTCTCAGTATGAGGATGCACTCGCGACGATCAACGAGCTGCGCGAGGCCCTTGCACTCTCCCGCCGGGACGCCCTGGAGGAACTCCAGCAGGCCGAGCGTTTCGGCCTCGGCGCCACGAGCGGTCTGGCGGTGCTCGCCGCTCTGGCGACGGCCCTCGTGGTCTGGCTGGGCCGACGGGTGCGGCGCTATGCCAATCGCGTTCGGGACGCCCTCGCGGAGACCCTGCACGCCAACGAGTCACGCGCCCGGCTGATGAGGGGGGTCGCCCACGACCTGCGCAACCCGGTCAACGCCGTCACCCTCTCCGCTCAGATGCTCGAAGAGGGACTTCACGGTCCTCTCTCGTCCGATCAGCAGTCGGTCGTTCAACGGATCCAGACAGCGGCCGGCAGGGTGATGGAGCTGCTCGAGGACCTTCAGGAGCTCTCGCAGGCGGAAAGCGGGCAACTCCGGCTCGACTTCGAGCGGGTGGATTTAGCGACCCTGCTACGAACCATCGGCGAGGCCCAGAGAGAGGTCGCCACCAGCGCGGGGATCGAGGTTCGCCTGGACGTGCCATCGGAGCTCACGGTCACCGCCGATGCCAGCCGCGTTCGGCGGATCGTCGACAACCTCGTCGGCAACGCGATCAAATTCACCCCCGTGGGCGGAGTGGTCAGCGTGCAGGCGTCCCGAACGGATACCGGCCCGAACGAGCAGGTCGAACCATGGGTGGCGGTCCAGATATCGGACACCGGGCCGGGGATCCCGGCGAGCGAGTCGGACCGGGTGTTCGAGGAGTTCGTGCGGCTGGCGGGCCGCGATAAGGGACAGCCGGGCAGCGGGATCGGGCTCGCGATCAGCCGTCAGCTGGCCCGCCTCATGGGAGGCGAGATCACCCTGGAGAGCGAGGAAGGCCGCGGTGCCACCTTCATCCTCTGGCTGCCTTTCACGGAGACGGCCTCGGCCTCCCAGGTCGCGGGGGAAGCCAGCTTACCGCGTGCAGGGCTCTGAGCGCCCAGTCGATCGTTCCGGAGAGCATCGGCGCTGGCGTGCCGATCTCATTTCCGGAGACCGACCGCCTCGTCGTAGCTGACCCCCATCTTCTTGAGGAAGTCCCTGACTTTGAGCGTACACCCCCATTCCGTGCTGCCCATCGTCTTGTCGCCCCATACCGTTGTTCCGGCGCTGTTGGTGCCGCACGCGAATCCAAGCCTCCTCAACACGAAGCCGCACTGCTTGCACACAGGCCGGGACGGGCAGTAAACCACCCGATTCGTCTGCTGGTTGAAGAAGGCTACAGCCTGGTCTACGCTGTCGAACGACGTGACGAAGCCATGGAGCGCCGACATCTCGGCGTGCCCCTGATCCCTCCCCGTCCTCCCGTCACACGTCTTCGCTCCAATCGTCAACCAGGCCTGACAGCTCTGCGACTCCGCCTTCGACTTTGCCTTCACGGCCATGATCGCCTCCCGGGTCGGTAGGTTCTGGGTTGATCCTCGACACCTTGGTACGGGCTGATCTATTACGGTCGCTCTACTGGAAACTTGACGTCCCGGCGACTCCAGTCTGGGAGGTCCGTCCGTTAGGTACCCGATTGGCTTCCGGAATGCGCAAGGGTACGCAGCACGGACGCGGCCCAGGAGGAAACTCGCTCCAGGTACTCGTTTCGCTCCGGTGCCACCGTCAGCACATCGGTGATTGTCATCGGCCACGCCTCCACGCCCCAGCGCACCTCGCGATCCCCCTCGCGGCGGGTGACTCGTCCCGCGAACCGGGCCGAGTCTCCGACCCTCCTGCGCAGATCCCTGACGGTAACGGTACCCGCCAAGGCGTCGGCGATGGCCTGGCGCAGGCCTGAAAGGGCTTCGGCGGTGAAGTTCATGCTCTCTGGATGCTGCAGTCCGTAGGTCGCCACAGCGTAGAAGTGCGCAAGTTCTCCAGGCCCACCGGGGATTTCCCACTCCAGAGCAAGCAGGTCGTGGAAGTGCGTTTGGCAGCTACCCTCATTAAGAAGCGCAGCGCCGCACTCCGAGCAAAGGTCCTTCATGAGCATACGAAAGGGCTAACATTGCTGGATCTTTGAGGCGGGGAGTCTCACGCCGACGAGCCCCTCCCCGACCCAGATCATGCCGAGTGCCCGGCCGATCGAAAACCGGAATCGTGCGCGCGCGAACGTGCGTGAGGCCGGCGGCTGAGCGGAAGAGCAGGGGACGAGGTCAGACTCTACCGAGCGGATGCGCGAGGAATCCGCAGCCGGGGTCGGTTCGCCCGGAAGTTCGCATTCGCGGGCACTCGGACAGGGCAGGCGAATCCGAAAAACCTCACGACAGGCCGCAAGCCCGATCATCCGGATGAACCGATTCAGGCCGACCTTGGAAACGTGTCGGCTTCCATCACGCGTTTCGCTTGCAGCAAATGACGTTTCTCATGTACCGCCAGGATGGTGAGACAATCGTCCAAGCTGTAGGTGACCCACCGGAGCAGCGGCGAAGTAATGACCGTTCTGCTTCTGTCGAGGCTGGGTGGCATCCTTTGGAGATGCTCCATCAACGTAGCCTGGTGCTCGGCAAAGCGATCGATGATTCCACGATCGATCTCGCTCATCCACGGCTCGGCCTTTTGGCTGGTCTCTGTCTTCTTCGAGTACTCGGGACTCAGCGTCCGGATAAGAACCTTACCAAAGAAGCCGCTCATGGGTGAATATCGTTCCGCAAACGTGGGGGTTACGCGGCCAGTTCTCATCGATTGGAGCAGGGGAAAATAGAGCTGGTTGATCGTGATGAGATGATCGAGGCATTGTGCGATGCTCCAACTCCCCGTCGTCGGCTTCCAGTTGAGCTGCTCAGTGGACAGGTTGCCAAACAGGCCGCGAGTGCGTCGAGTGACCTCCTCCAGTTCGTTGACGATTTCCTCGATTCCATAGCTCATTGACCGCTTCGCAATACGACTGAGTACGGTGGCTAATCCGTCCGCCGGCTTCAGGACCCGGAGGGGATCGCCAGGGAGCTGCCCGATGGTCGCCGGTTCTCGCGCGACCTCCTGGCTCGCCGTCGCCGCGGGCCTTCGGTGCTTCGGGTACAGCAACAGCGAACGACTTCAAACAGGATCAGAATACGGACTCCGCGGGAGCTGAATCCCGGCGCCGCTGTGAACAATCAACCGCAATCTGTAACTGATCCGTCCCTCAAGGTCGTTCGAGCTGCGAGCCAACCGTCGTCGCCGCCAGCTTCGCGATCGCCACGATCTTCCCCGCCGAGCCGACCAGTAGAGGCCGATCTTCCCCGTCCAGCCCGACGCGGACGAACCCCAGCCTCGAGTACCAGGCGATCAGTCGGCCGGATCCCCTGTCATCGGCCACGGCAACAAGTGAGGTGGCGTGCCTGCGAAGCAACGTCTCAGCCAGAGCGCCGAGGAGCATCACTCCCACTCCCCGTCCACGATGGCTCGGCTCTACCAGCAGGTCCTCCACGAGGTACGTGGTGTGATCGATGCGCCGACCGGAAACCCGCCCGATCCGACGGCATGCCGTGACCGCCACCAGCTCGAGGGTAGGAACCCCCCGGCGGTCAGGAACTTCCCGAAGATGGATCCGGAGCTCCGACGACATGGACGGAGTGGTATGGAGTTCGACGCCGCCCGGTCGCGGAAGGACAACGGTATTCCGGGACGACGCCGTCGTGTCGGCGATTCTGAGGTGGAGTGTGACCGGGGTGGACGAGCGGAGGTGGATCGGAACGCCGGAGTGCGCTCGGCGCGCGAAAGTCAGCGCATCCGGCGGGTCCGTGGCAAGATAGCGACCCTAAAGTAGCAGTCAATCTTCACTTTCCCCTGGATCCTGGCTGCTCGTGGGGGTGCCCGTCGCGAGCGGGGGATCCCGGGGCCGGCTGTCAATCAGGACTACGCGCCGCCGCGGGGACCGGCATCTTCACACCTGACACACCAGGTCGGCGAGCACATCGAGACCGCGCGCGGTTCTCTCACTCCAGGGATGGCCCGCGCTGAGGCGAAGGCAGTCCCGGTACTGTCCCGTCGCGGAGTAGATGCACCCTGGAGAGACCCCGACACCCCGGCGTCGAGCTTCCCGGTGGACCCGAACCGCATCCGCTCCCGCCGGCAGCTGGACCCAGAGCAGGAAGCCGCCCGCCGGACGGGTGACACGGGTGCCCTCCGGAAAGCGATGGAGGACCTCGAACCTCATCCGCTCGACGGTAGAGCGGAACACCCTCCGCAGCCGCTGAAGGTGGTGGTCGAAGGCGCTTCCCCGCAGGTACTCCGCGATCGCGAGCTGAGGAGGTGCGGCGGTCGCCACCGTACTCGAGTACTTGAGGCGCTGCACCGCTCGTTCAAACCGCTTACCGGGAACGATCCAGCCGATCCGATACCC
>Ga0079224_100011578_pt1 | contig 12164 bp, 12 predicted proteins | sample Stecom2015_FD_80414 | JGI IMG/M metagenome (GOLD analysis project Ga0079224, IMG submission 80414) | Agricultural soil microbial communities from Utah to study Nitrogen management - Steer compost 2015 | ecosystem: Environmental > Terrestrial > Soil > Agricultural land | place: USA: Utah... | reverse complement strand
TGCGTGCTCTCCGGCTCGGTGTTCTGAGCGGCGAGCGCTCGGAGCTCGGCGACCTCGGCCGCCAGCGTCGCGATCCGCTGGCGGTCGCGACGTGAGCGGGCCCACATCGCCCCGACGGCCGCCGCCGCCAGCACGACGACCCCCGTGACGGCGAGGACGGCCACGGCTCAGCTCTCGGCGTCGGGCCGGTGGCGCTGGCGCAGCTCCAGTCGTGCCGCGCCGGTGTGCTCCGGCAGCCAGCCGGGGACCATGTAGTAGACGCGCTCGCCGACGTTGACCGCGTGGTCGCCGATCCGCTCGTAGTAGCGCCCCAGCAACGCCAAGTCGATCGCGGTGTCGACCCCGTGCTCCCAGTCGCTGTCCAGGAGCACCCGGAACAGGTCCCGCCGCAGCCGATCCATCCGGTCGTCCTCGAGCTCGAGCTCGGCGGCCGCGTCGAGGTCGCGCCCGGCCACGATCCGGGACGCCGAGGCGATCATCGCGTCGCCCACCCGAGCCATGTCGCCGATGAGCGGACGCACCGGCGAGGGGACGGCCGCCTCCGGGGCGCGCCGACGGGCGATCTTCGCGACGTGGACCGCCAGCGCGCTCATCCGCTGCAGGTCGGCGACCATGCGGAGCGTGGCCACGAGCTGGCGCAGATCCGTCGCCACGGGCTGCTGAGTGGCCAGCAGCACCAGCGCCCGCTCCTCGATCTCGTCGACGGCCGTCTCGATGTCGCCGCCGGCGGAGATGACTCGCTCGGCGGTGGGCACGTCGGTGTCGAGCAGGGCCGAGGTCGCCTCGCCCACCGATCGGCGCACCCGGTCGGTGACGCGGACGAGATCGTCGATGATCCGGTCGAGCTGCTCGTAGTACTGATGGCGCATGACCCGACCGTAGGAGCGTGCCGTGAACGGTCGGCGACGTGCGGTGAACGTGCGGTGAACGTCCGCCGAAGGTGTGGCGGCGAACCGGTCCGGCGCATCGTCGGCAGATGAACGACAGCCTACGATCGAGGCGTGGAGGTCTCCCAGATCCTGATCGGCGCCGCCGGCATGCTGCTCGGCGCGATCGTCACCTACGTCTGGCGATTCTCCGAGCACCGTCAGGAGACCGTCTCGCCGGCACCGGCCCCCGCCGTCGCTCCGGACCTGCACACCGCCGTGTCGCTGCTGCGGTCGTCGGCCCTCGTCCTCGACCGCGAGGAGCAGGTGCTGCGGGCCTCGGCCCCCGCCATCGCGATGGGCCTGGTCAGCGACGACGACCGGATCCGCAGCGACCGCCTGCTCGACCTCGTGCGCCAGGTCCGCCGTGACGGCGAGGTGCGCGAGGCCGAGTTCGAGATCCGGATGCGCCGACGACCGCCCATCCACGTCCGGGCCCGCGTGGCCCCCCTCTCGCAGGGCCTGATGCTCGCCCTGGTCGAGGACCGCACGACCGAACAGCGCGTCGAGGCCCTGCGCCGCGACTTCGTCGCGAACGTCAGCCATGAGCTGAAGACCCCGATCGGAGCGATCAACCTGCTGGCCGAGGCGGTCGGCGAGGCCAAGGACGACCCGCAGGCCGTGCAGCGGTTCGCCGATCGCATGCGGTCCGAGAGCGAGCGACTCACCCGTCTCGTCCAGCAGATCATCGACCTGTCCCGGCTCCAGGCCGACGTCCTGGGCGACGATCAGACGGTGATCAAGGTCGACGAGCTGGTCGCCGAGGCCGCCGAGCAGTCGCAGACCGATGCCGAGGCCCGCGACATCGCGATCTCGGTCGCGGTCGAGCCCGACCTCCACCTGCGCGGCGACCGGGCCCAGCTCGGCGCAGCCCTGGGGAACCTCGTCGAGAACGCGGTGACCTACAGCCCCGAGCACTCCACCGTCGCGGTGACGGCGAAGGGTGATCGTGGCGACGTGCGCCTGACGGTGACCGATCAGGGCATCGGCATCTCGCCGGAGGAGCAGGAGCGGATCTTCGAGCGGTTCTACCGCGTCGATCCCGCACGCGCCCGAGCCACCGGCGGGACCGGTCTGGGACTGTCGATCGTCAAGCACGTGGTCGCCGGACACGGCGGCCGCGTCGAGGTCTGGAGCGAGCCGGGCCTCGGGTCGTCCTTCACGCTGGTACTCCCGGCGTGGGACGTCGATGAAGGAGACCACGAGTGACCAAGGTGCTGATCGTCGAGGACGAGACCAGCTACAGCGAGGCCCTGTCCTACGTCCTGCGCAAGGAGGGCTACGAGGTGGCGGTCGCCGAGACGGGCCCCGACGCGCTGAACGCCTTCGAGCGCGGCGGCGCCGACATCATCCTGCTCGACCTGATGCTCCCGGGGCTCTCCGGCACCGAGGTGTGCCGACGCATCCGCCAGACCTCGTCGGTTCCGATCATCATGGTCAGCGCGAAGGACACCGAGGTCGACAAGGTCGTCGGCCTCGAACTCGGCGCCGACGACTACGTGACCAAGCCGTACTCCCCCCGCGAGCTCGTCGCCCGTATCCGGGCCGTGCTGCGCCGCGGGACGGTCGAGGAGGCGCCCGACGAGGCCGTTCTGGAGGTCGGCCGGGTCCGGATGGACGTCGACCGACACCTCGTCACGGTGGGCGGCGAGGAGGTCCGGCTCCCGCTCAAGGAGTTCGAGCTGCTCGAGTTCTTCCTGCGCAACCCGGGGCGCGTGCTGACCCGCGGCCAGCTCATCGACCGGGTCTGGGGTGCCGACTACGTCGGCGACACCAAGACCCTGGACGTCCACGTCAAGCGGCTGCGGGCCAAGATCGAGACCGACCCGTCCCACCCCACGGTCCTGACCACGGTCCGCGGGCTGGGCTACAAGTACGGCTGAGCGTCAGCGGCCCTGGTTGGCGACCGCGGCGATCGCCTCGGCGGCGGCCTCCGGATCGAGGTACCGACCACCGCGCTCGAGCGGCTTGAGATCCTCGTCGAGCTCGTAGACCAGCGGGATGCCGGTCGGGATGTTGAGTCCGACGACCTCGTCCTCGCCCAGCCCGTCGAGGTGCTTGACCAAGGCGCGCAGGGAGTTGCCGTGAGCCGTCACCAGGACGGTCTTGCCCGCCCGCAGGTCCGGGACGATCTGGTCGTACCAGTACGGCAGCATGCGGTCGAGCACGTCGGCCAGGCATTCGGTGCGCGGCATGAGCTCGCTCGGCAGGTCCGCGTAGCGCGGGTCACCGACCTGGCTGTATTCGGAGTCGTCGTCCAGCGGCGGCGGCGGCGTCGCGTACGACCGACGCCACGTCATGAACTGCTCCTCGCCGAACTCCTCGAGGGTCGCCTTCTTGTCCTTGCCCTGCAGGGCACCGTAGTGGCGCTCGTTGAGCCGCCAACTGCGCTTGACCGGGATCCAGTGACGGTCGATGCCGTCGAGGGCGATCTGCGCGGTGCGGATGGCGCGACGCAACAGCGACGTGTGCAGCACGTCGGGGTAGATGCCCGCCTCGCGCAGGAGCTCGGGGGCACGCTCGGCCTCCCGGACCCCCTGCTCGTTGAGGTCGACGTCGACCCACCCGGTGAACAGATTGCGGGCGTTCCACTCGCTGTGACCATGACGCAGCAGGACCAAGGTGCTCATGGCGTCAGCCTAGTGGCGCTCGAGGATCTGCTGCAGACCCCTCAGGTAGTCGTCCTGGGAGTGCACCCCGGCCAGCGTGTACTGCGCGTCCACGACGACGAACGGCGCCGCCGCCGCACCGATCGCGGCCGCGGTCTGCCGTTGACGCTCGACCTCGTCGAGGAAGCGGTCGGTCGCCAGCAGCGCCTCGGCGGAGGCGAGGTCGAGTCCGGCGAGGGCCGCGCGGCTGGCGAGCACGAATCCGTCGCCGACGTCGGCACCCTCTAGGAAGTGCGCCCGCCAGATTTGGTGGATCAGTTCGCGCTGGTGCTCCGGTCCCACGGTCTCGGCCCACGTCAGCAACCGCCAGGCGTCGGTCGAGTCCGCCGGCACGATCTCCTCGACGTTGATCTCGATCCCGGTGATCCGGGCGGCCGGTGCCACCTCGGCGGCGGGGACGCTCTCGCCGAAGGACGCGGCGCGATAGGTGATCTCGACCGGCTCGCCGGTCAGGATCGTGAACAGCGCGGCGGCACGCTCGAAGCGCACCGCGCCGATGTAGGACCACGCGTCGGTGGCGTCGGCGAACACGATGGCCTTCACGGGGACCCCTCGCTCAGTCGTGCGGACGCAAGTGGCGGAACGACTCGAGATTGCGGGTCGACTCGCCGCGCATCTCGCGCCACCGCCATTCCTTGCGGATGCTCGACGCGAAGCCGAGCTCGAGGATCGTGTTGAACGACTCGTCGGCGTACGTCAGCACCGATCCGAGCACGCGGTCGACCTCCTCGACGGTCACGGCGTGCAGCGGCAGCCGCCCGTCGAGGTAGATGTCCCCGACCGCGTCGACGGCGAACGCGACGCCGTAGAGCCGCAGATTGCGCTCGAGCATCCAGCGATAGACCGCCTCGTGGTTCTCGTCCGGATTGCGGGCCACGAACGCGTGCACCCCCAGCGCGTGGCGACCCACCTCGAGACGGCAGGTGGTCTTGAGCTTGCGCTCGCCGGGGAGGTCGACCTCGAACACGTCCTCGCCGTGACGGACGTACTCCAGACCGGACGCCTCCAGCGCGCGCACGATCACCTCGCGGACATCAGCGGTCATCGATCCTCCTGAGCGGTGACGAGCCGGTCGGTCAGGGCCGCCCGGTAGACCTCCAGCGTGCGGTCGGCGGTGACGTCCCACCCGAAGCCCTCGGCGTGCCGCACCGCCTTGGCGCCCATCTCGGCCCGCAGCACCGGGTCGACGAGGAACGGCCGCAGGGCCGCGGCGTAGTCGCGCGGATCGTGCCCGTCGACCAGCGCGCCGGTCACGCCGTCGGCCACGGCGGTAGGCAGCCCCCCGACCGCGGCGGCGACGACGGGCGTCCCGCAGGCCTGGGCCTCGATGGCGACCAGACCGAACGACTCGCTGTACGACGGGACGCAGACCACGGCCGCTCGTGAGTACCAGTCGGCGAGCTCGCGCTGCGAGACGGTGGGCACGAACTCGACGCGGTCCCCGATGCCGAGGTCGCGAGCCAGGTCCTGCAATTCGGTGGGCCGCGCCAGACCCGAGCCCGAGGCACCACCGATCACCGCGACCCGGTGCGGTACGTCGATCAGGGCCGAGGCGCGCAGCACGAGGTCCGGCGCCTTGAGCGGCTGGATGCGGCCGGCGAACACGATCAGCGGCGGCTCGTCGTCCGGCGCGCTGCGCCCGAACACGGACAGGTCGACACCCGGATGGACGATCTCGACGCGCGCCGGGTCGGCGCCGTACAGGTCGATCAGCTCGCGCCGCTCCTCGTCGGTGTTGGCGATCAGCCGATCGGCGATCCGGACGATCTCCTCCTCGCCGGCCACCCGACCGATCGGCTCGGGCAGGTCCCCGTCGGCCAGGGCGGCGTTCTTGACCTTGGCCATCGTGTGCATCGAATGGACGAGCGGGACGCCCCAGCGCTCGCGCAGCACGGTGCCCACCTGGCCGGACAGCCAGTAGTGGGCGTGCACCAGATCGAAGTAGCCGGGATCGTGGGCGGCCTCGACGCGCAGCACGTCGCGGACGAAGGCGCACAGCTGACTCGGCAGATCGGCCTTGGTCAGACCCTCGAACGGACCGGCCGCGACGTGGTGGACGCGGATGCCGTCACCGGCGTCGACGACCGGCGGCTGGTGACGTGAGGTGGCCCGAGTGAAGATCTCGACGGCGACACCGCGGGCGGCCAGACGCCGGGAGAGCTCCAGGATGTAGACGTTCATGCCTCCGGCATCGCCGGTGCCCGGCTGGTCCAGCGGGGACGTGTGCGCCGACAGCATCGCGACACGTCGGACACCGCCAGAAGCCATGTCCCCCATCATGGCACGCTGGACCCATGCCCACCGCAGTCGTGACCGGTGCCAGCAGCGGCATCGGCGAGGCCACCGCCCGTGTCTTGGCCGCCGACGGCCACACCGTCTTCGCGGTGGCGCGCCGCGCGGACCGCATCTCCCGGCTGGCCGACGAGATCGGGGGCGTCGCCGTCCCGTGCGACATCACCGACGCCGAGGACGTGGCCCGCCTCGCGGACCGGGTCGGCGACCGCCTCGACCTCCTGGTGAACAACGCCGGTGGCGCGAAGGGTCTCGATCCGGTGGTCGAGGGCGACCTGGACGACTGGCGCTGGATGTACGAGACGAACGTCTTGGGCACCGTGGCGGTGACGCAGGCGCTGACGCCCGCGCTGCTGGCCTCCGGCGCCGGCACGATCATCAACGTCGGCTCGACCGCGGGACGCGTCACCTACGAGGGCGGCGGTGGGTACACGGCCGCCAAGCACGCTCTCGCCGCGGTCACCGAGACGCTCCGCCTCGAGCTGAACGGCCTGCCGATCCGGGTCACCGAGATCGCTCCCGGGATGGTCAAGACCGAGGAGTTCAGCCTGACCCGGTTCGACGGGGACGCCGAGCGTGCCGAGGCGGTCTACGCGGGCGTGGACGAGCCGCTCGTCGCCGAGGACATCGCCCGGGCGATCGCCTGGGTGGCTGCACAGCCCCACCACGTCAACGTGGACCTCATGGTCGTCAAGCCGCTCGCCCAGGCCGCCCAGTGGAAGGTCCACCGGCGCGATCGCTGAGCCGGGTCAGCCGAACGGCCAGTTCGCGTCCGGGATCCGCAGCCCGCGGCCCATCTCGTGGGCCCGTCGGTTCCAGTCCATCGTCCGTGCCGCGATCCAGTAGCGCTGTTGCGCCATGAGCATCGTCAGGCTCGAGGCGATGACCTGCGGGTGGGTCTTGCCCATCGCGATCGCCAGCTCGCGGGCCGCCCGCGCGTCGTGCGCGGCGTCGTGCGCCTTGTCGAGGCGCACGCCGTAGTGGGCCGCCACGTCCGCCAGCCGCCGCTGCCCGTCGCGCTCGCGGTCGACCCCCCAGTCGATGACGAACGGATCGACCACCAGCAGCCGGCTCCAGTCGGGCTGCTCGAGCCCATGACGCTCGGCCTCGGCGCGCAGCAGCGTCAGGTCGAACGAGGCGTTGTAGACGACCAGGCCGATCCGACGCTCGATCAGATCGTCGACCCAGGCCAAGACCGGGCGCAGCGCCTGCGCGGAGACCGGCGAGGACGCCAGGTCCGAGGCGGTGATGCCGTGGATGTCGGCCGAGGACTCCGGGATCGGCACCCCCGGGTTGACCATGCCCATGAGGTCGCCACCCACGTCGGACAGCGCCGCGAAGCTCAAGATCCGATCGCGGCGCGGGTCGACGCCGGTCGTCTCGAAGTCGAGCGACGCCAGCGGCTGGAGGTACCAGGCGTTCGGGTCGTCCAGCGGCGGCAGCACGTTCTTGGCCCGTCGGCCCGGTCCGGAGCGACGGGCCGGCTCGGCCGTACGATCGGCGGACGCGTCATGCATGGGGCGGTTCCTCTCGGGACTGATCCTGCGAGTCGTGCGTCCCCGTGCGCGTCGCCGCGTCCCGCTGGGCCAACCGCCCTTCCAACCGGGTGATCTGCGCCTTGCGTCGACGTGCCCCGGCCAGCGTGACGATGAGTGCCAGCGCGAGCGCGACGCCGGCGATCGCGCCGAACAGCGTCGCCCACTGGAAGCCCGGCGCCCGCGAGACCAGGGCGATCCAGCCGGCGTCCGAGGCGCTGTTCTCGCCCAGGCTGATCGAGAGCGTGAGCCAGTTCGGCGCCGCCAACGCGAACGCCGCCACGACCACCGCGATCTTCAGCGGCCACCGAAAGAAGGCGCGCCGCGCCTGCCACGCCAGCAGCACCGGCAGGAAGCTGAAGACGAAGCCGTAGAACAGACCCCAGAACACACCGGTCGTCATCCGACCGTCGACCTGGTCGGCGACACGTTGCGCCCACCAGCGCGGCACCGCCGCGGCCAGCACGCGCCACACGATCACCGCGACCACCACGAGGACGAGTGCGACCACGAGCCGTCGCACCCAGTAGTCGACCCCGGCCCGAGACTCGGGGTCCGATGGCAGACCTGCGGAGGGGGAGTTCACGGGGTCTGCCATGGCGCCCATTGTGGCACTCGTCGACGACAGATCCCAGAGGGTGCTCCGATAGGGTTGGCCCAAGCTCATGGTCCTCCTCGTCGCGCTGCACTTCCTCGCCGCCGCGGTCGCCCCTGCCCTCGTCCGGGTCCTGGACCGCAAGGCGTTTCCGGTGCTCGCGCTCGTCCCGGCCGCCAGCTTCGTCTGGCTCCTCGGACCCGTCGCGCAGGCCACGCGCGGCGAGCCGACGACCGAGCAGTGGACCTGGATCGCGACCTTGGGCCTGCACGTCGACATGACGATCACCACCCTCAGCGGGGTGCTGGCGCTGCTCGTCACCGGGGTCGGCGCCCTCGTCCTGGTCTACTGCACCTGGTACTTCCGCCCGCACGACACCGAGATCTGGCGCTTCTCGGGCGTCCTGACCGGATTCGCCGGCTCCATGCTCGGGCTGGTCCTGGCCGACAACGTCTACCTGCTCTACATCTTCTGGGAGCTCACGACGATCCTGTCGTTCCTGCTGATCGGCCACAACCCGGAGCGACGCGCCAATCGCCGGGCGGCGGTCAACGCGCTGATCGTCACGACGTTCGGCGGTCTGGCGATGCTCGTCGGACTGATCGGCCTGCACCTGATCACGGGCACCGCCCGGCTCAGCGAGATCCTCGCCGCACCGCCCGACCCCGGGCCCGCCGTCACCGCCGCCGTGATGCTCGTCCTCGTCGGAGCGATCTCCAAGTCCGCGCTCGTCCCCTTCCACTTCTGGCTCCCCGGCGCGATGGCCGCCCCCACCCCGGTCAGCGCCTACCTGCACGCCGCCGCCATGGTCAAGGCCGGCGTCTACCTCGTCGCGCTGCTCGCCCCCGCCTTCGCCGACACCCCCGGATGGCGTCCCGTCCTCGTCGGGTTCGGCATCATGACGATGCTGATCGGTGGCCTGCGCGCGCTGCGCCAGTACGACGTCAAGCTGTTGCTCGCCTACGGGACCGTCAGCCAACTGGGCTTCCTGGTCGCCGTGACCGGCGCCGGCACCCGCTCGGCGGCGTTCGCCGGACTGGCCCTGCTGTGCGCCCACGCCCTGTTCAAATCCGCGCTCTTCCTCGTGGTCGGCGTCATCGACCGCTCCGTCGGCACCCGCGACCTGCGCGAGCTGTCCGGCATGCGCCGAGCGGCACCGGGCCTGTTCGCCGCCTCGACCATCGCGGCCTCGTCGATGGCCGGCCTGCCGATCTTCTTCGGCTTCACCGCCAAGGAGGCGGCACTGGCCGCCTTCGTCGACCTCGGCGAGGACCTCGGGCACCGGGCCTGGGGGACCGCGGCGCTGGTCGGAATCGTGCTCGGCTCGATGCTGACCGTCGCCTACTCCGCCCGGTTCCTCTGGGGCGCGTTCGCCGACAAGCCGGGCGCCGAGCCCTGCCATCCGCGCGTGTTCTCGGTCGGCTTCCCGACGGTGCCGGCGGCGCTCGCCTCCCTGAGCCTGATCGCCGGACTGGCGGGGCCGTTCCTCACCGAGCGGCTGGCGCCGTACGCCGAGCAGTTCCCGCCCGGCGCCCACACGCCCTCCCTCGCGCTGTGGCACGGCCTCACCCCGGCACTGGGTCTGTCCGCGGTCTGCATCGTGCTCGGCCTGGCCCTGTTCGTCTGGCGGCGACCGGTCGCGGCGACCCAGCACGCGATCGTCGACCGGGTGCCGATGCCGGATGCCGAGCGCGCCTACCAGGCCATCATGCGCGGTGTCGATCGGTTGGCCGTCGAGGTCACCGGTCGCACCCAGCGTGGTTCGCTCCCGGTCTACCTGGGCATCATCCTCATCACGCTCGTGGCGGTCCCCGGCGCGGCGCTGCTGCGGGCGTGGGAGCCGCCGGACGCACATCTGTCCGACAACCGACTCCAGGTCGTCGCGGGTGTCGTCATGATCGTCGCCGCCGTGATGACCGTGCGCTCGCGTCGTCGCCTGCGCGCGGTGCTGCTCGTCGGCGTCACCGGGTACTGCACCGCGATCATGTTCGTCGCGCACGGGGCTCCGGACCTGGCACTCACCCAGGTGCTCGTCGAGACCTTTCTGCTCGTGACGTTCGTCCTCGTGCTGCGACGCCTCCCTCCGTTCTTCAGCGACCGACCGTTCAACATCGCCCGCTGGTGGCGTGTCGGACTGGGCACCGTCACCGGCCTGGCGGTCGCCGGATTCGCGTTCATCGCGACGAACGCCCGCTCACACGGCCCGATCTCGCAGGGCTGGCCCGACCCGGCGTACGAGTACGGCGGCGGCAAGAACATCGTCAACGTCGCTCTGGTCGACATCCGCGCCTGGGACACCATCGGCGAGCTCAGCGTGCTGGTGGTGGCCGCGACCGGCATCGCGAGCCTGATCTTCCTCATCACCGACCGCTCCGTGCGGCCGGTGCGACCGCGCCGCATCGTCACGCCCGACTCCAACGCGTGGCTCGCGGCGAACCTGCACGACCAGCGCCGCTCGATCGTGTTCGAGATCGTCACCCGCCTGATCTTCCACACCGTCGTGGTCTTCTCGGTGTACCTCATGCTGTCGGGCCACAACACCCCCGGCGGCGGCTTCGCCGGCGGGCTGGTCGCCGGACTGGCGCTGATGATCCGCTACCTGGCCGGCGGTCGCGAGGAGCTCGACAACGCCGCCCCGGTGGACGCTGGCGTCGTGCTCGGCCTGGGACTGGCCACCGCGGCCATGTCGGGACTGCTCCCGACCCTGCTCGGCGGCGGTGTGCTGCAGAGCGCGATCGTCGACATCCCGCTGCCGCTCGTCGGCGAGCTGCACCTGGTCACCTCGGTGTTCTTCGACATCGGCGTCTACCTCGTGGTCGTCGGCCTGGCGCTCGACGTCCTGCGCAGCCTCGGCAACGGCATCGACGCCCACATCGAGGACGAGGGCTCCAACGAGCCCACGAGCGAGGTGACGCCGTGAGCGATCCCCGACGACTCGACGAGGTGATCCGATGAGCGCCAATCTCATGCTGATCGCCGTCGTCGGGGTGATGGTGGGCTGTGGCACCACGCTCATCCTCGAACGCAGCCTGACCCGCATCCTCGTCGGGTTCGTCCTCATCGGCAACGGCCTCAACATCCTGTTCCTGGTCGCCTCCGGACCCGCCGGGGTGGCCCCGATCCTGGGACAGTCCGGGGAGCGGATGGCCGATCCGCTGCCGCAGGCGATGGCGCTCACCGCGATCGTCATCACGCTCGGCACGACCGCCTTCGGGCTCGCGCTCGCCTACCGCGCGTGGCAGCTGACCGGCACCGACGACGTCCAGGACGACCTCGAGGACGATCTGATCCGTCGCCGCGCCGAGCGCGACCTGGTGTCGGCGACCTTCGACGAGGCGGACGACACCGAGCTGCCCGACGAGGACTACGAGGGCGACGAGGACGTCACGACGCCGGAGGTGCGGGCCTGATGGAACACCTGCTCGACCAATTGGTGCTCGCACCGGTCCTGCTGCCCCTGCTCGGCGCCGGCCTGTGCCTGGCGTTCGGTCGCTTCGCGGCCGCGCAGCGACTCATCAGCATCCTGACCCTGGTCACGGTCCTCGCCGCCGCGACCGTCCTGCTGATCCGCTCCGACTCCCACGGGCCCCAGGCGTTCAACGTCGGCGGCTGGCCGGCCGAGCTGGGGATCAGCCTCGTGGCGGACCGGCTCAGCTCACTGCTGCTGCTCATCTCGACGATCGTCACGCTGTGCGTCCTGCTGTACTCGATCGGTCAGGGCATCGTCGAGTACGGACGCGACTCGCCGTTGTCGGTGTTCTACCCGACCTTCCTGGTGCTGAGCGCGGGCGTGTCGAACGCCTTCCTCTCGGCCGACCTGTTCAACCTGTTCGTCGGCTTCGAGATCCTGCTCGCCGCGTCGTACGTGCTCATCACCCTCGGCGGCACGGAGGCCCGGGTCCGCTCAGGCACGATCTACATCATCGTCAGCCTGGCGTCCTCGGCGCTGTTCCTGATCGCGGTGGCATCGGTCTACGCCGCCACCGGCACCGTGAACTTCGCTCAACTCGCACAGCGGATCCCGGAGCTCTCCCCCGGCGTGGGCACCCTGCTGCAGCTGCTCCTGCTGCTGACGTTCGCCGTCAAGGCCGCGGTGTTTCCGCTGTCGGCCTGGCTCCCAGACTCCTACCCGACCGCGCCCGCCCCC
>Ga0079224_100011577_pt1 | contig 12164 bp, 9 predicted proteins | sample Stecom2015_FD_80414 | JGI IMG/M metagenome (GOLD analysis project Ga0079224, IMG submission 80414) | Agricultural soil microbial communities from Utah to study Nitrogen management - Steer compost 2015 | ecosystem: Environmental > Terrestrial > Soil > Agricultural land | place: USA: Utah... | reverse complement strand
GGCTTCATCACCCAGGAACAGGCCGCCGCCTTTATGGAGTAAACGATGGCGCTGAAACTTCTTGCCGAACACATTGTCAAACGCTATGGCGGCGTGGTCGCCGTCAGGGACGGGAGCATTGAGATCACGTCCGGGAATGTCGTCACGCTCGTCGGCGCGAATGGCAGCGGCAAGAGCACGCTCAGCAAAGTGATCACAGGAGTAGTTGCCCCTAACGAGGGGCAGCTACTCCTCAACGGCGAGCCGATCCACTTCTCAGATCCACAAGCAGCCAAGAAACACGGCATCACGGCGGTCTATCAGGAACTGAGTCTGATCCCGGATATGACCGTCGCCGAAAACATCTGGCTGACGCACGAGCCGCGCCGCGCCGGGTTCAGCATAAACCGGGGCGAGATGCGGGCGCGCACGCAGGATCTGCTTGCCCTGTTTGAAGGGACTGTTTCACAATCGCTCGCGCCGGACACGCTGGTGAACACTCTGCCACCGGACGAGCGCCAGATCGTGGAAATTCTCAAGGCGATCAGCGGCAAGCCGCACCTCGTGATCTTCGACGAGGCGACCGCCAGCCTCGACCGCAACCAGGTCAACCGGCTGTTCGACCTGATCCAGCAGTGGAAGCGCGAGGGCATGGCGATCGTTCTGATCACGCATCGCATGGACGAGATCTTCCGCGTGGCGGATCGCGTGACCGTGATGCGCAACGGGCGAACGGTGGGCACCGTCGACATCGAAAAAACCAGCGCGGGCGAAATCCTGGAGATGATGATCGAAGGCGCAGCCTCGCCGGAGAAGATGCGGATGCCATCCGTGGCGCCGGATGCGCCAGTGCGCCTGGAAGTCAACAACCTGCGCGCGGGCCGGCTGCAAGGTATCGAGCTGATGCTTCGCGACGGCGAGCTGCTAGGGCTGGGCGGGCTGCAGGGCCAGGGGCAGACCGATCTCCTGCTGGCGCTGTTCGGCGCGCTCACCTACACCGGCACGGTGATCCTCGGCGGTAAGCAAGCGCACTTCCAACACCCGCGCGACGCGATGCAGCAAGCCGTCGCGTTCGTGCCGGGCGATCGCGGATCTGAAGGGCTGCTGCTGACGCGTTCGATTATGGAGAACTTTCTGCTCCCGTCGTGGCGGCGGTTCGGCGTGCTGCACGACACCAACACCGCGCGCCAGACGGCCACCAAAGCCGCGTCCGACCTTTCGCTGGTCTATTCCAGCCTCGACGCACCGGCCAGCAGCCTGAGCGGCGGCAACGCGCAGAAGGTCGTGATCGGCAAATGGCTGTTGCGCGATCCGAAGCTGTTGCTGCTCAACGACCCGACGAAAGGCGTGGATGTCGGTGCGAAGGGGGAGTTTTACGCGCTGCTTCGGGACCTGACCGCGCAGGGCACGGCGATTCTGTTTTATAGCAGCGATGACGACGAGTTGTTGGGGCTGTGTAATCGCGTGCTTGTCTTGCAGGACGGCCACGTGCGCGATGAGCTCAGTGGCGAGCGGCTAACACGCTCGAATCTCGTGGCTGCGAGCATGGGGACGACCGATGAACAGCGCTAGACTTCAGTATTTTTTCAGTCGCAATACCTACATTTTCTCGCTGCTGCTGCTCGCCGTGCTGCTCGGTGTCAATTCCTCGCTGCAGGACAATCTGTTCGAGCTGCGCGTCCTGAACAACTCGATGCGCACGCTGCTGCCGCTCATCCTGCTGGCCGTCGGGCAAGCGCTCGTCGTGATTGGTGGCGGGATTGATCTCTCAGTCGGGACGATGGTCTCGATGCTCGTCGCCGTGCTCATCAAGCTGATCGATGCGGAGTCGGGCGCGGGCGACATCATCCTCGCGATCCTGGCGGCGTGCGGCGTGGGTGTGCTGGCGGGGATGCTGAACGGGTTCGCGGTCGCGTTCCTGCGCCTACAGCCGATCGTCACGACCTACGCGACCAGCTTCATTTTCTCCGGCGTGGCGCTGCTGCTACTGCCCCGCCCCGGCGGGCAGATCCCGACGGACCTGCGGCGCTTCTATGCACAGACGCCCTATGGCGTGCCGCTGTCGTTCTATATCATCGGAATCCTTATCCTCATCTGGCTGATCATCCGCTCCACCCGCTACGCGCAGTATCTCTTTGCGACCGGCAGCAACAGCCAGGCGGCGTACACCACCGGCATCCCGGTCCGCCTGGTGCGCCTGACGACGTACGTCTGGGCCGGGTTCTTCGCCGGGCTGGCTGCCACCGCGCTAACGCTGTCAACCGGGTCCGGTCAGGCGAACATCGGCGACAACATGACGCTCGACTCGATCGTCGCGGTGGTGCTCGGCGGGACGCGCCTCAGCGGCGGGAAAGGCGGGATCGCGGGCGCGGTGATCGGCGTGATGATCCTGCGCGTCATTCGGAACGTGATCTTCTTCGCTGATGTGCCCACATGGTCGCAGACGCTGGTGAACGCGCTGATTATCATCGCGGCGCTGGCGGGGCCGGGGCTGTTAGGATTGGTGCGACGGGTGGTGAAGAAATGAATGCCAGCGACGTGAGCAACAGCACCGGGCGCCTGCTTCGCTACCAGCGCTATTTCAACCCACCACTGATCGCGCTGGTTCTCGCCGTGATCCTGTTCTTCGCGGGCGGGCTGATCAACCCGAATTTCGTCAACCTGAACCAGGCGACCAACATCGTCCGACTGGCGGCGTTCCTGGGAATCATCGCGGCGGGTCAGACGCTGGTGATCATCAGCGGTGGCGAAGGGATTGACCTGTCGGTTGGCGCGGTCGTCACGCTGGCTGCGATGCTGACCTTCCGCTTCACGGAAGGCCGCAACGACCTGATCTGGTGGGGCTTGCTGCTGAGCTGCGGCTCGGGCATGGCGGTTGGCTTGCTCAACGGACTGGGGGTTGCGCTGCTGCGCATCCCGCCGCTGGTGATGACGCTGGGCATGACCGGCGTCGTCCAGGGGACGATCCTGGTGGTCACCCAGGGCGAAATGGTCGGCACCACGCCGCCACTGATGGCGCGGCTGATCGCCAGCCCGCTGATCCTTGGCATCCCCGGCGTGATCTTCATCTGGCTGGCGCTGGGCGTGGTGATGTGGCTGGTGCTCAACCGCACGACCTATGGCAAGCACTTGTTCGCCATCGGGACGAACCGCACCACCGCGCGGCTGTCCGGCGTGCGCGTGCTGCGCGTCGTCGTGCTGACGTACATGTTCAGCGGGCTGCTGGCAGGGTTCGGCGGCTTCGTGCTGCTCGGCTTCTCGCAGACAGTGTTCTTGCAGCTTGGCAATAACTACCTCTTCCCATCAATCGCGGCGGTCGTCGTCGGCGGCACGTTGCTCACTGGTGGCATCGGCAGCTATTGGGGAACGATGTCTGGCGCGCTGGTGCTGACGCTGATCGACAGCCTGCTGCGCGCGATGCAGCTTGAAGAAGCGTATCAGTTGATTATTCTGGGTGCGATTTTGCTCGTGCTCATCACGGCTTACGGGCGGCAGCGCAGTCTGCGGCAGTAGCCGGGCGCGAGCGTGTATTGCTTGGAGGAGAATGGAATGGATAAGGTTCGTCTCGGCATCATCGGTACGGGCTTCATCGGCAACATCCACGCGGACGGGCTGCGGCACGTCCCGGAAGCAGAGGTCGTGGCAGTCGCCAGCCGCACGCCCGGCAAGGCGCGGACATTCGCCGACGAGCGCGGCATCCCGGATGCCTACGAAAACTACGAGGACATCCTCAAGCGGGATGACATCGACGCGATCACGGTCGCCGTGCCGAACTATCTCCACGAAGAGGTCGTGACAGCTGCGGCGCAGGCGGGCAAGCACATCATGTGCGAAAAGCCGTTCGCCCGCAGCCTGCCCGAAGCTGAGCGGATGCTGAAAGCGGTGAAAGCAGCAGGCGTCAAGCTAGTCTACGGCGAAATGCTGTGCTTCGCGCCGAAGTACGTCCGCGCCAAGCGCTTGGTCGATGAAGGCGCGCTCGGCAAAGTGTTCCTGGTCAAGCAGAGCGAGGAGCACGACGGCCCGCGCTCGCCCTGGTTTTGGGATGTCAACCTTTCGGGCGGCGGCGTGCTGCTGGACATGGGCTGCCACAGCATCGAGTTCGCCCGCTGGATTCTCGACCGCCCGGCGGTCAAGAGCGTCCAGGCGACGATGGGGCAGTTCGTCCACCAGGACCGCACGCAAGGCGAAGACCACAGCGTCGTCGTCATCGAGTTCGAGAACAACGCGATCGCGGTCGCGGAGAATAGCTGGGGCAAGACCGGCGGCGTGGACGATCGCTGCGAGATCTACGGCACGCAGGGCAACACGCGCGCCGATCTGATCCGGGGCAACGCACTGCTCACGCACAGCAAAGTCGGCTATGGCTACGCCGTCGAGAAAGCCGACACAACGACTGGCTGGACGTTCACCGGCTTTGAGGAAGAGTGGAACTACGGGTTCCCCCAGGAGATGCAGCACTTCGTCAACGTCGTGCTCGGCAAAGAGGAGCCGATCGAGACCGGCGAGGACGGGATCGAAGTCCTGAAGATCATCTACGCGGCGTACCAGTCCGCAGGCGAGGGGCGGCGCATCGACTGGCCGTACACGCCGCCGCAGGTCGACAAGCCGATCGATCTGTGGCTGAACGCCCGCAAGTAATCCGCACGCTGATCGACAACGCCGGAGCGCGCGTGATGCGCATTCCGGCGTTATTTGTTCCAAACGATCGCGCCACGATCAGCGATCGAAACGCCGCTCCGGGATGCCCGGCACGTAATAATGCGCCAGGTTCTCGTAGTAGTCGAGCGTGTGCTCTGGCTGCGCATACTGTGGCGGAATCGTCATGCGCGAAAACTGCTGAAAGTACAGCAGGCACGCGTCACGCCACCAGCGCGCCTCTTTCTCTTGAATCGCCAGTAGCGCGCGCACATGCTCATGCCGGGCTTCGTCCACCGCCCCAGACAGCGCGTCCCACGTGCGCTGCATCGCGCGCACCGTCTGCACGCCCCGGTTGTAGCGAAAGCACAGCTCGTCCCACAACGTCCGCCCGGAGCGCAGCACATGCCGCCACGGAACATGGTGGAACCATAGCAGAAATTCGTCTGGGCACGTCTCCCGGCGCGCCACCCGGTCGCGGAAGGGCGGGCAATACTGGCTGATGGCATTGCTGCCGATCGCCGTCCGGTCAAACCCCACGCCCTCTTCATCCGCCTTGTGATAGTAAGGCGAGGTCCAGTCAGCGCGCCCGCCCGTCACCCAGGGGCCAGGGCCATAGTGATGATCGCGCGCCATGATGTGGTGCAGGCCGAGCGGCGTCATATAATCGACTACTGCCTCGCGTGAGGCGACCATCATCGCGGTCGCCTGCTCGACGAAGCGATCGTCGTTACTGAACGTCATGCGCAGCCACTCGGCGGCGATCTGCTCCGGCGCCGCGCGGTGTTCCCACGCCAGCCGCCCGAAGGCGTACCAGTTCGCCGCGCCGAAGGGGTGCCCGCACCAGTTGCGATCCGAGCCGATATTCGACACGCCCGCCATGCCAGAGATCGCATGGCCGTCCAGCGTGCCGTCGATCACATGCGCCACCAGCGATCCCGGCCCCGCGCAGCCAGTATCCGCGTCGAGCGTCTCTTTGAACAGCGGCGCCAGATACACGAGGTGCGTCGCCAGGCCGAGGTATTCCTGCGTGATCTGCACTTCGAGCATCAGCGGCGTGCGCGGCATCGCGCCAAACAGCGGGTGATATGGCTCGCGCGGCTGAAAGTCGATCGCGCCGTTCTTGACCTGCAACAGCGCGTTCCGGCGGAACAATCCATCCTGTGGCACGAGATCATCGTACGCCTGCTTGTGGCGGTCGTCTGGCTGCTTGTCGTCGTACACGAACGCGCGCCAGATCACCACGCCCCCATGCGGCGCGAGCGCGTCCGCCAGCAGATTCGCGCCGTCCGAATGCGAGCGCCCGAAATCGTGCGGGCCCGGCTGCCCTTCGGAGTTCGCCTTGACGATAAATCCGCCAAAGTCGGGAATGTGTGCGTAGATTTCGTCCGCCTTGGCGCGCCACCACGCGATCACGTCCGGTTCGAGCGGATCGGCTGTCGTCAGACCGCCGATCTCGATCGGCGCGCTGAAACGCGCGCTCAGAAACAGACGGATGCCGTAGGGGCGGAACACGCTCGCCAGCGCGGCGGCCTTCTCCAGATACTGCGACGTCAGCGCCAGGGCGTGCGCGTTCACGTTGGTCACCGATGCGGCGTTGATGCCAATCGACGCGTTGGCGCGGGCGTAATCCTTATAGCGCGGGCTGATGTAGTCCGGCAGCTTGTGCCAGTCCCACAGCGAGAATCCGGCGTAGCCGCGCTCAATCGTCCCGTCGAGGTTGTCCCAGTGATTGAGCATGCGAAGCTTCAGCTTTGGCGCGCTGACCACATGCAAATCCGCCAGCGGCTGATGGGTTTGGAGCAGGCGCAGCAACGCAAACACGCCGTACAGCACGCCGATATCGGTATTGGCCGTCACCGCGACGCACGGGTGCGCGCCGCTGCGCGCGCGCGCCAGCACATAGCCCTCGTCGCCCGCCGCGTCCAGGTCCGCGCCCAGGTTCAGCGCGGCGACCTGCTGCGAGCTGGCGGACGTCCCGACCAGCAGCGCGCCAGCGCGCTCGATCGAGTCCGCCAGGGGGACCGGCTGGTCCAGCAGACACGGCAGCGCCCGGCTCAGTTCCTCGCGTGCGGCGCGGATCGTGGGTGAGTCCCCTTCGATCACCACGTGTGTCAGCGTTTCCCGATATTCTGCGAGCCGCGCTGCGTCGCTGACCGGCACGTAGCGCAGCCACAACTCGTATCCGTCCTCAGAAGGTTGCGTGCAGATGAGCGGTTCCATCGTTCTCCCTCGCCTGGGATCGCCGCGCGTTGACAGAATGACAAGCTTGCTTTACTTTATGAGACCATCCAAACCCTGGCGCACGCGCGCAGCATAGGTGAGCCAAGCGCATGTTTACAAACGAGAAAAAATCGGGCGCGCCCACGATTTACGATGTTGCACGCGAAGCCGGCGTCTCATACTCGACAGTCTCTCGCACGCTGACCGGCTACGCGTTCGTCAAGCTTAGCACGCGCGAAAAAGTGCTGCGCGCCGCCGAAAAACTCGGCTATGTGCCCAACCAGCAGGCGCGCGGGCTGGCTGGTGGCCGCTCCAACATGATCGGCGTGCTGGTTCCCGCCCTGAACAACAGCTATATCACCGAGATTTTGCGCGGCATCGACGAGGCGCTGTCGGACTCCGACTATAATCTCCTGCTCTACACCACGCACCGGCGCCGCGGTAAAGAGTCGACCTACGCCGCCACGATCACGAACAGTGGCGCGGACGGATTGTTGCTGGTCGTCCCGCTCATCCCGGCTTCGTATCTGGCCACGCTGCGCGATCAGAACTTCCCCTATGTGCTGGTCGATCAGTCCGACCCCAACGCAGGAAGCGCGTCTATCAACACGACCAACTGGCAGGGCGCTTACGACGCAACAGCATATCTGATCGAACTGGGTCACCGGCGCATTGCGTTTGTCAGCGGGCTGGCCGGGCTCGCCAGCACAGCCGAACGCCTACACGGCTTTCAAGACGCTTTGGCTGATCATGGTCTTCCACTCGAAGACACGCTGATCGTCGAAGGCGGCTTCACCGAGCAGGGCGGCTTCGACGCGGCGCAAGCGTTACTCGACCAGTCAGATATCCCCACCGCGATCTTCGCCGCGAACGACCTCTCCGCGACCGGTGTCATCGATGCGATCCGCCAGCGCGGGCTGCGCGTCCCGCAGGAGGTCTCGGTGATTGGCTTTGACGATATCCCGCAGGCGTCGCTCGTCTATCCGAAGTTGACCACCGTCCGCCAGCCCCTCGACCAGATGGGGCGTAAGGCGGTCGCGCTGTTGTTGGAGCAAATCGAGCAGCGCGGCGCCGACAAGCGCCAGCTCACGCTCGAAACCAGTCTGGTCATCCGCGATTCGTGCGCCCCGCCCCTTCAGCGCAATCGGTGATCGCGAGTTCAGGATAGTCCGAACCGCAGAACCGGGCAACCGTCCCACCGGCTATCAATGGGCAGAAGCCAAACATAACCGCTATAACCGATTCGGGAGAAGAGTACCGTCCGCACCGCGTGTGCAAGGTGGTACACTCCGATCAATCGGCCATGTATCGTAAGGATATCGCTATGTTTCATCCGGTCATGCGACGCCACACTACAATCGTGCCAGCCGCGCTGCTGCTCGCTATCACGCTGATAGCTGCCGTGGCGCTGTTGGTTCCCTCGGCCCGCGCGCAACAACCCCCGACATCGACCCCGGCGCCTACCTTTCCCATTACCTTTAGCGGCCCGGTGGAGAGTGTCGGACCGCGCTTTATCGTCGTGAATGGGCTACTAGTCGATCTCGTCCAAGCGACAGTTCCGCAAAATGGCATGCAGTTGGGCGCAGTGGTGACCGTCTCGGGCAACCTGATCGACAGCATGATTGTGGCGAGCCGGGTGGAGCTTGGCGACACAACCGGAAACGTGGTCCAACCGCCGCCCGCGACACCCGCCAATATTACAACGCCTACACCGCCGCCACTTGATCTGCGCGGCTCCGTCCGTGGCGATGATGGCCGGGCGCGGCGTATCGTGGTTCAGGGACCGGTGCGCGAAATCACACCAACCTCGCTGCGCATCTTCAACCTGGAAGTCGATTATGACCCAACCATCGTCAACGTGACGAACATCCAGGTCGGCGACAACGTGCGCGTGGAAGGCGATTTCGTGATCGTCAACAATACCTACAACATCGTTGCGATGAATGTCACTGTGGTCAACACGCCGGTCTTCCGGGGCGGTAGCGTCGATTCGCGCCCGAGCGATAGCATCGACACGCGCCAGAGCGACCGCGCGTCGGACCGCGATAGCGTCCAACCTGCCCAGCCACCGCCGCCACCGCCGCCTGCGCCAGCCCCCTCGCGTGGCAGTGACAGCGCCGCGAGCGGTCGCGGCTCCGTCTCAGCAGCATCTGGTCGGGACAGCTAAAGAGGTAAAACACCCTGATTTCTCTCATCGGGCCGCCTTCTACTGACTACAGGCGGCCCGATGCCAGTTCTTCCCTGGAGACCATCATGGGACTGGGACTAAGCCTGCGCCTGAATCCCCGCAAGATCGCCATCACCTTGGGCGCCGTCGCCGTGCTGCTCGCGCTTCAGAGCCTGTACGGCGAGTATTTGTTGATGCACGTGCTGGGCGCAGATTCGGACTCAGCCCCGGCGCGGGTGATCGACGTGTTGAGCGTCAACATTGAAGAGAGCATACCTACTTGGTATAGCTCGCTGGCGCTCTTCCTGGCGGCGAGCCTGCTCGGGTGGATCGCGCTGATCAAGCTTATTCACCGGGAACCATTCCGGGTCTATTGGCTGGGTCTGGCGCTGATCTTCGTGTACCTCTCGGCGGACGAGGGCGCAGCCCTTCACGAAACAGCCTCTGCGCCGCTTCAGAGCGCATTCAACACGTCTGGCTTCTTCGAGTTCGGCTGGCTGCTGCTCGGCATCCCGCTGGTGATCGTGTTCGGGCTGGCCTACTTCCGCTTTTGGCTGCGCCTGCCGGAGCCGACGCGGCGCCTGTTCGCACTCGCGGGCGTGCTGTATGTCGGCGGCGCAGTGGTGATCGAGAGCATCAGCGCAAACCTTTACTCGACCGATGGCGGCGCAAGCTTTCGCTATCTTGCCGTGGCAACTGTCGAGGAATCCTGCGAGATGCTCGGCGTGATCGTGTTGATCTACGCGCTGCTCGACTATTTGACGCGGCGAGACGCGCGCATCGCGCTTCAAACGCAGTCCCCCGTGCCAGAGCTTACACCGGTCGCGCTGCGCTGGCCGCTTTCGCCGCGCGCCCTGGCGATCGGCTTCCTGGCGATCGTGATTCTGTTCAACGTCGGGCTGCTGGTGTGGAGCCAGGCCCAGCGTGAGGACGCCACCAGCGCAAGCGCAGCAGCAGCGCCCTACCACTTCTATGTCGTGGTCGAGCAGCTTGCGAGCGACGGCGTCAGCATCACACACTTCCCCGGCGTCTTCAGCTCCGACGATGCGCACGCGCGCCAGACCGTCTCTGCGCTGCTAACCGGCTTCGCTTCGGTGCAGGTCCTCAGCCTGCCCACGCTGGGTGCCAGCATCGCCGTTGCGAGTGATGCGCCCGTCCTCACCCATGACCGGATCATCCAGCTTATGGAGTGGATCGAGGAGACGGAATACATCTTCTACGACACGGCCCTCGTCCGCGCGATGGTCGCGATGCCATAACCGCCACGCGCCTCAGACAGCAAGAAGGGGCGCTGCGGCCCCTTCTTACGCCCACTTACCCTGGCAGCGACGGTTACTTATCCACACCGGTCATGATCACACCGCGCATGAACACACGCTGCGCCAGGAAGAACAGCACCACCGGGATAACCAACCCCATCAGCGCCGTCGCCTGAATGAGCTGCGGCTGCTGGTCGTAGACGAAGTTGAACACCTGGATCCCGACTGATAGCGGGCGAATGCTCGGATTGCCGAGCGTGTAGATCAACGGCTCGAAGTAGTCATTCCATGCGAAGACGAAATGGAACAGGCTCACCGCCACGATCGCGGGCCACGCTTGCGGGATGATCACTGAGATCAGAATGCGGAACGGCCCGGCGCCGTCGATCATCGCCGCCTCGTCTAGCTCGATTGGCAGCGTGCTGAAGTACTGGCGCAGAAGCAGCACGTTGTACGCGTTCGCGAAGAAATGTGGCACGATCAGCGGCAGCCATGTGCCGGTCCAGCCGAGGATCTGCGAGAACACAAAGTACGTCGGCACCAGCGTCACCTGCTTCGGCAGGATAATGGTCGAGATCAGCACCATGAACAGGGCACCCTTGAACGGCAGCGGGAAGCGCGTGAACGCGTACGCGACCAGCGTACAAGAGATCACCGTCCCGATCATGCCAAGCACCGCAATACCGATCGTGTTGAACAGCAGCCGCGGAAAACCGACTTCGCGCCACGCGTAAGAGAAGTTCTCCCAGTGAGCATCATATTGCTTCACAGGCCGAGCGTTCGGGCGCTGCTCGTCAGAAAACGGCTGCTCGGACCACGCCAGCAGACCCGCGTCAAGGTTCTCCGGATCGATGAAGTACGTCTCAGTCTGGCCGGGAACGCCTTCCTGCACCATTGCCCAGCGCTGCGTCCCGCCATCTACCGTTGGCACTTCATACAGCGGATAATCCATCCCCGGCTGCAAGACAACCTCGGGGATCTTCTTGCCGCGATGCGTGTAAGTCAGCGGCCGTTCGATCTCGGTGGCGGCGCTCAGGTCGCCCTGCCATTCGACAATGCCACCTTCGGGATCGTCTGGATTCAGGAAGAAGTGCGTGTCACCTTCCGACTTAAACAGCGCCAGACGCTGCATGCCACCATCCACCGTCACGTCGTACAGCGGGTATGGCGTGCCGCGCACGACCCCTTCCTCACGGTAGCCGGTGCCGACATAAGCGAACGTCTCCGGCTCGGTCACCGGCTCTAGCGCAGACGGATCGCCCGCCCATTCAAAGGCGCCTTCGCGCGCATTGGCCGGATCGAGGAAGATCGTTTCCTCGTCCAACGTGGCAATCAGCGCCCATTCATGGATCGCGCTGTTCTCGTCCGGCACGTAATAGAGCGGGTAGCGGGTTCCTGTCAGCACGCTCCACTCGGGGTACTGCTCGCCGTCATAGTGATAGATCACCGCCGACTGCGGCAGGATGCTCTTCTCGGTGATCTGCGGCTTGGTCTTAACGCTCGTAACGCCCATATACCCAAACGGCGAGAGGTAGCCGATCAAGAGCAGCGTCGTGAACAGGAATAGCAGCGCGCTCAGCCCCAAGTTGCGGTAGCGAGCGATGATCTTCTTGCTGCCCCAATACTTCCGTTTCTTCTGTGTTTGCGTTGTGGTCGCCATGAGATTAATCTGACCCCCCGGCGTAGTACACCCACTTGCGAGCCGTCACAAACAGGAAGATGGTCACCACCAGGGCGACGACGAACATCAGCCACGCCAGGGTCGCGCCCTATCCCATCCGGTCATATTCAAAGGCGACGCGATAGAAGTATATATTGTAAAAAAGCGTGACATCGTTAGGGCAGCCGGTATCGCGTGAGAGAATCTACCAGATATTGAAATACATGCTGCTCTCGATCGT
>Ga0079224_100011576_pt1 | contig 12164 bp, 5 predicted proteins | sample Stecom2015_FD_80414 | JGI IMG/M metagenome (GOLD analysis project Ga0079224, IMG submission 80414) | Agricultural soil microbial communities from Utah to study Nitrogen management - Steer compost 2015 | ecosystem: Environmental > Terrestrial > Soil > Agricultural land | place: USA: Utah... | reverse complement strand
GAACTGGCTCCACTCAGATTCACGTCGCCGTATGAGTAAGCTTGAATGACGAGGCTGGTTACGTCGCTTCCTTCAACATGCACCGATTCCTCGCTCGCGAAGTAATTCCCTGCCGGGAACTGATCGAGCTTGCCGACTGATGCCTCCGTGATCAGCCTGGCGTCCGACAGGTCGAGTCGGCCGTCGCCATTTACGTCCGCCGCTTTCTGCTGGGCCGTCGAAAGTTGTTTCTTTCCGGCTGTGGAGCGAAGTACGAGTGCAGCATCGGCCGCCGTGACCCCTACAAATGGGTCGGTCACGTCGAGCCGTAAGGTGTAAGTGCCTTCGGCCAGCTCGGTAGTAAATGATCCGTCCTCAGCAGTCGTCAGGGTGAACGTTCCCTGGTCCGGAGAATCGAAAATCACCGTGGCATTTTTAATTGACCGATTGGTCCCGGCGAATTTGACACGCCCACTGACCTTCTTTTTTTGGCCTGGAGCCTGATCGACGTACACCTTAAAGCTGCTTTCGGCCGACGATCCGGAGCCATCCGTGGCTGTGACGGTAACCGTTGCCACGCCTTTGCCGACTGCTTTAACGGAAAGTACGCTGCGGCTTACCGTGGCCGTTACCACCGAAGAAGGTATCGTCGTAACGGTATACGTGAGCTGGTCGCCATCGACGTCTTTAAATGTTCCAGCCTTATCAAAGTTGAGCTCGAAGGAGGTGTTACCCTTAGTGCCCAGCTGTTGGTCCGAGATGCTTTTTACGACAACCGGTGCGTCATTGACTGCCTTTACGAGCACGGTAACGTTGGTTGGGGCGGTGGTTGCACCAAAAACGTCTTTGACGGTGTAGGTAAATCCATCCGTACCGTAGTAATTGGCCTTCGGCGTATACGTGATGAGGCCTCGGGTTCGGTCGACGTTTACCGTTCCATTCGCAGGTTTGGATACGATCTGGAGACTGGCCTTGTCGAGGTCGTCGCCATCCGGGTCCGAATCATTTGCAAGGACGTCGATGGTCCCTGGCGTGTCTTCGTCGATAACCAGGGTATCGTCTTTACCGACAGGCTTCGTGTTGGGTCGGCTCGAAACCGTAACGACGAAGGCATCGGTCACGCTTGCTCCATTCGAGTCTGTTGCCGTGACGGTAATGTTGGATTGCCCCGCGGATACCGGCGTAATCGTTAGCACCGCCCCAGAAATCGAAACCGTTACGTGCGATGCCGAGGACGTAGCCTTGTACGTGAGTGGGTCACCGTCGGCATCAGAAAAGACCTGTAGGGCAGCGAGATCGATCTTTACAGGCTGGCTGCCGGCGATGATGCTCCTGTCCGACAGGGCATTCTTTACGACAGGGGCCGTGTTCTTGGGAGGGGAGCCCGCCGTCACCGTAACCGTGAACTGGTCGACCGCTGATGCGCCTTTCGAGTCCCTTGCCGTCACGCTGACGGTGGCAGTTCCGGCGGATAGGGGCGTCACCGTAAGAGTCGTCCCATTCAACGACGCCCCGGCGACGGAGGCATTGGATGTCTGCACGGTAAGGGTCAGTGCATCTCCATCCGGATCAGAAAACACGTTCAGGGCGCTCAGGTCGAGCACGAGATTTGCGCCCCCTACGCCGAGCGAGGCGTCCGAAATCGGGTTCTTGACTTCGGGCGCGTCGTTTACCGGGGTAATTGTGATCGATACGTTGGCTGCATTCGAGACGCCGCCCCGTGAATCCTGAACCGTGTATTTGAAGGTATCTGTTCCGTGATAGTTTGATTCTGGAGTATAGGTGATTTCGCCCGTCGACGTGTTGATGTCGGCCTTGCCATGCAGAGGCGCAGAAACTACCGTCACCGTTGCTTTGGCGAGAGTGTCACCATCCGGGTCCGAATCATTTTCCAGCACTTTGACGGTCACAGGCGTGTCTTCGGGCGTTGTGGCGACGTCATTGACGGCCACCGGCGCAATGTTTGCCTGCTGTACCACTGTTACCTGGAACGAATGCTGCGCCGAGCCGCCTTTCCCGTCGGTTGCCGTAACGGTAATGGTAGTCGTGCCGGCCGCAACAGGCGTGACGTTTAGACGGCCGCTGGTCAGGCTCGTCGTAGCCACGGATGTTTTGGATGAGCTCGCACTGTAGGTTAATGGGTCACCATCTACGTCTGAGAATAGCACATGGCCAACCAGGTCGATCGTTAACGCCCCGCCTCCAAGCGAAAGTGACCGGTCGGTAATCGCATTCACCACGACCGGCGCATCATTGACCGGCGATACCGTAACGGTTACCGTAGCGGTGTTCGACGTGGCGCCGCCGTTGTCTCGAACCGTATAGGTAAACGTGTCCGTACCAAAATAATTCGCCGCGGGCGTATAGGTGACGATACCCGTCGATGTGTTCACCGCTGCCGTTCCGTGCGAAGGTCCCGTCTTGATGGTTACGCTGGAATTGACGAGCGATCCGTCGACGTCCGAGTCGTTTGAAAGTACACTAATCTGAACGGGAACGTCTTCATTGGTCGTCGCCGCATCGTTTACGGCCACCGGTGCGTCATTGACGGACGTCACGGTGATCGTAACGGTGGCGACGTTGGACGTTGCCCCCTGACTGTCTTTGACCGTATAGGTAAAGGAATCGGAGCCGAAGAAATTGGCGTTGGGCGTGTACGTCACCACGCCGTTCGAGATGCTGAAAGACCCGTTTTTCGGTGCAACGACGACGGTCAAGGAGCTCTTATCCAGCGCATCACCGTCCGGATCGGAATCGTTGGCGAGCACGTCGATATTGACCGGTGTATCCTCTGGTGTGGATCGGCTGTCGTTCACCGCGTTCGGGGGAGCATTTGGCTTGGCCGTGACGGTTACGACAAACTGGTCCTGTACGCTTGCCTTGCCGTCGGAGGCCGTAACGGTTATGGTAGCTGTCCCGGCTGCCTTTGGCGCGATCGATAGAGAGGCGCCAGTCAATGAAGCGGATGCGACGGCGTTGTTGGAGCTGGTGACGGAGTAGGTCAGCCCGTCTCCATCGACGTCCGAAAACACGGCGGGCGAATTCAAATTGATCACAGCGGCCGCCGAGCCAGCCTGGAGGTTTTTGTCTGCGATCGGGTTTGCAACCACCGGCGCGTCGTTGACGGGCGTGACCGTTACCGTGACCGTTGCCGCATTGGACGTCGCACCCCTCGTATCCTTGACGGTGTACTTGAAGGTGTCGGTGCCGTGAAAGTTTTCCCCGGGGGTGTAGGTAACCGTGCCCGTCACCGGGTCTACTACCGCACTTCCATTGGCCGGAAGGGAGGTGATGGTCAAAGAAGAGAGATCGAACCCGTCTTCGTCCGTGTCATTTTGGAGCACGTCGATGACTACCGGCGTGTCCTCACTCGTCGTCTTGCTGTCGTTGTTTGCAATTGGAGGGCTGGGCGGCACATTGACGGTAAGAGAGGCCAGCAGGTACATCGCATCATGCTTGTACGTGCCAGTTGTAATGATGGGGGGCGGCCCTGTTTTGTAGGTCACAGTAACGTTAGAATATTCTTTACCTGCAGATTTATCCCAGACCCTGAACCGCAACTGTTCGCCATATTGCATACCGTCTATAACTTCCGGTGTCGCATATTCATCATCACCCCAAACGACCAGCACGTCATCCGTATTCTTCCAAATCATGGCACCGACCAGAAGGCCACCCGGCGTAAATACAGCGATTTCATCACCGTTTTCGAGAGGGATTCCTCCGATGTTCGGATTCGTGGCCGTTGTCAATAAGACGGTTGCGTTAACTCCCGTATTGGGATGGGGAACAATAAAGTGGGTCTGCGCCTCGGCGAGACGGACGGTAGCTCCTGTAAGAAGCAGAAGTAAGAGTATTCTATAGCTAGATCTGAAAAATCCCATTTCTCGGCACGTAGGATGGTCTTCGACACGTTCGGGTTTTCCTGCTTATCAATTGCCTGTGCCAGGCGATAAGTAGTGTGGTCGAAGGACCGTTAATCCATATTTGTGCCACGGGGTGTGGATCCGAAACAAACCGGGTAAAGAAGTGACGCCGAAATAAGAAATGCCCCTGTCAGGCAGTACAAAGCCTTTTTTAGCTCGGACAAAACGGAGAAGAGACTCGATCAGAATCCGGGAAGGTGGGTATTAAGGTAACTTCGTACAATTACGATACTACACAAATTGTTATCTCAGGGAGTGGATAGCCGAAGAAGACGGTTCTTGATCTGTGCAGGCTCGAGCCCGTACCAGAAGTCGTGGAACGTACTTCCGGTATCGTACAGCTCCCCGGCTCGTGTGAGCTTGTCGTAGTAGTACGTGAATGTAAACGTTCGGGCAGGGCGCGGTCTTACTACGCTTGGCTTCAGGTGCCTCGACGTTGGGAGCGGAAGCACCACCGCTACCCCGGCGTTCTCACCCAAATCCGTGAAGATGCCGAAGAACGTGACCTCAAACTCGCCGAACGAGCGGCTTGCGGCGAGCCTCCATCCGTAGTCACCGTATAGAAACCTCCCGAAGTCGGCTTCAAGGGATAGGTCGTATCGTGGGAGCACCTGGTAGCGGGCGCCGACCAGGTAGGTCACGGCGTCAGGATCTCCGTACCGCCAAGTGTTATTCCGAAAGCTCAGGTGCCCGGTGTAGCCGATCTGTCCCATGAGCCACAGTCGGCCGTTCTGCATGTGCGTGACGGCTTCGGAATGAAGGCCGTAGCGGTCGTCTGAAAAGCGTCCTGCCGCCAGGGAAAAGAAAACGTTGTACGGCAGGCGCACAACCTGATCGAGCGTGATGAGGCCGGGACGGACTTCGCTGTCGCGCAGCAGGAAGTTCTCGTACAGCGGGACGATGAGCTGGGCATTCAACCTCGCGCCAGGCCACAGGGTCGCCGAAAGCGTCGGCGCGAGCTCGATTTGCATCTCGACGGGCCTGCTGAAGTTTCCCAGCTCGTACGTTAACATCGGCACTGCGACCAGATCGAACCGGAAACTCGAGCTGTTTGCCGGGCGCGTGTAGCGGGCGTTGATTCTGGGGATTTCCGAATCAATCTCTGCCGATGCAAAAAGCTCCGCTTCCGGTATTGTACCGTCTTGCCAAGCCCTTAACCTTTCCGTCGAGAACGTCACGGTAGCCAGCGGAATCCGGCGGCGAAGGGGTATCAAGACGACGTCTTCCGCCTCGTCGAATGCGGGCGCAAGCAGCGGTAGCGCCTCCCGGACGGCGCGGATGTCGTACCGGTAGACGCGATTTTCGAACCGAACCACAAGCCTCCCACCGGCGAGTGCCGCCGATACGTTCTCGAACCCCTGCTCCGTCAGGTTTTCGACCACGGCCTTGCAAGTCGGGCAATCGGGTGTCGTCTGTGCGGTACAGCTTCGGGGCAGCGCCCAAACGGCGACCAGAATAAAAAGAAACACGACGGGACTGAGGCTTCTCGTTGCCATCGGCAGGTAACGTACAGGTGTGATGCGAAGGGGATCCGGCAGTGTGAGGCGGTTCGGCGGCTATTTTATGTACGGTACGAAAAGTCTACCTTTCCAGAAAGGCCACGGTGTGATACGCTTCTGGATCAGGGGACATGGATCGGCTTTTTCCCCGATCTCCATTGCGCCAAATCTATGAAGTCGGTTGTTCGTTCATACCTATCTTGGTGAGAAAGTGTCGAGCAGGGGTGGTTGAGGTGTAGGGTGACCCTTTTTCCCGCCGGGAAAGCCCGAGTACTACCCGTATGACCCTGTATCGCCAGAGCCGTTTCATAGCCGTATTTTTGGTCGCCCTGCTCTTCGGTGGCCTGATCGCGTCGGACTCACACGCTCAGGAGCTGACCGGGACGACGAGCCTGATCCTCATCCCGGTGGCAGACATGCCCGACGACGGCACCATCGTGCTCGGCGGCGGCTTCGTCAACCGGGCTTATACGGACTACGGCGAGGGGGAGCTTCACTTCACACCCTATTTCGCCTCGATGACGTTCCTTCCCTTCCTGGAGGTCAGCATGCGGTTTTCGCGCCTCTGGGACAATCCCGGCGAGCCCCTTGCACTCGGCGATCGGATGTTGAGCGCCCGAGTGCGGCTCCTGAACGAAAATGAGAGGCTGCCGGCCGTGGTGGTGGGTGTGCACGACTTCCTCCAGAGCACCGAATCCAAGACCCGCCACTTCGGCGCGTCGTACGTCGTGGCGTCGAAACACTTCAACGGCGTGCCCTGGGTCGAGGACGTCGGCATCCACGCAGGGTTCGGCGCCAGACTGCTTTCGGCCAAGTACCATCAGTTTGCAGGGCCTTTCGGAGGGATTTCAGTTTCCCCGATACCTTATGTCCATTGGATGGCCGAGTACGACGGCGACCACGTGGCCCTTGGGCAACGGCTCCGCGTCTTGAATTTCTTCCAGCTGCTCGTCGCATGGAGCGACTTTAAGGCCGTTTCCGGAGGCGCTACGATCCACTTACACCTGTAAAGAGGGTCAAGAATCTAAATGTGACAAGCTTGTATCTTGAGCCAAAAGCGTATATCAGGTATAGCTTCTACCAAATTCAGCGAACGCAAGGCAGTCGTAAACTCCCGTTGTTACCCGGTGATTATTCCAATTACCTGAAATCCATACAGACCCGTGCGGGTCACTTTTAAGACGGCGATGACTCCATATCAGCGAAAAGTAGTCTACGAACACCCCGTTGAGACTAAGAGTAGGGAGGAATCCATGTATTCGCAGCCCGAGTACGCCGGTTACGCCGGCGTACCGACGAAGAATACCCGTCAGCAGCTCGAAGAGATCGTAGATGTATTGTATAGGAGGAAGTGGGCCATTCTCTTTTGTTTCCTGCTGGTCGCGGCGTGGAATACCTGGCGAGTGCTTCAGGAAGCTCCAAAATACATGGCCGATAGTATCGTGATGGTCGAGCTGGCGCGGCAGAATACGCCCCAGTTCTCCATCGGCGGATCGGATAACCTCTTTGCGACGAATACGCGGACGCTACCCGGCGAGATCTACGTGCTACAGAACTCGAACGCGATAGCCGAACGGGTGCGCCGCCGCCTGGGCGGCACGGGCGAACGCGGCACCGTCATCTTCACCCCGGCAAACCGCGACGTCTCGAACGCCATCCGCATCTCGGCCACCAGCCCCGACCCCAACGAGGCCGCCCTGCTGGCAAACCTCTACGCCGAGGAATACGTCCGCCTCACGCAGGACGCGAGCCGCTCCTACATGGTGTCGTCGCGCGAATTTCTCGAGGAGCAGGAGGCGCTACGCAGGCAGGAGCTTCGTGAAGCCGAAGAACGCGTCAAGGCGTACCTCGAGCGTGGCGGCCTCGGCCTCGACCACACGGGCCAGGGTGTGATCGCGAACCTCGCCGCGCTCGAAGCCCAGCGGGACAACGCACGCATCGAGCTCGAAATGCGCCTGAGCGCACTCGAAGTCACCGAAAAAGAGCTCAACCAGATCAGCCCGCTGCGGGCTTGTCGTATAGCCTCAGGCACCGAAACAAAGATCCGTATCGCCCAGGAGAAGCTCGCAGCCCTGGAGGTCCAGAAAAACGACATCCTCCTCGCGTATCCCGGCGTGAGTGAGGCTGAGCTGGCCAAACGCACCGACCTGGCGAGCATCAACCAGCGGATCAGCCAGCTCCAGAGTGAGATCAACCAGCTCTCCGCCGAGTTCGTCGAGGAGGTCAGTGAAGCGGGCGGCGCCATCGGCGGCGAGGCCGGCATCGCCTACGTGACCGACCTGCGGCGCCAGATCGTCCAGGAACGCATCCAGATCAGCGGCCTCCAGGCCCAGATCGGGGTGATGGAGGCCCGCATCAAGGAATACGAAGCGCAGGTAGCCTCCATCCCGTCGCAGTCGCTCGAGCTCGCACGCCTCGAACGGTCGCGGATGCACGCCGAACAGATGCACCAGTACCTCGTCCAGCGCCTCCAGGAGACGCGGATCGCCGAGGAGTCGGAGCCGGGCTACGCGAGCATCCTCCGCCGGGCTGTGGTGCCTACGGAACCGATCAACTCCGACCGGAACCGGAAGCTCGGCATGGGCCTCTTCTTCGGCCTGATCGTCGGCCTGGGCGCTGCCCTCGGCCTCAACAAGCTCGACAACAAGATCTACAAGCCCGAACAGTTGCGGAACGAGGGGTACAACGTCGTCGGCGTCATCCCGAACATCAAGCCGCTCGTGAAGGACGACCACGCGAACGAGGAGTATGTCGAGCAGGGCGGGCGCCGGTACTCGACGAGCCTCGTGACCCTGCTCAACCCGATGTCGTCGGTCGCCGAATCGTACCGACACGTGCGGACCTACCTCCAGTTCTGCCGGCCTGACCGGGTGATCCAGACGATCCTCATCACCAGCCCGGGCATCGGCGAAGGTAAATCGACGACGGCCTCGAACCTCGCCGTTACGATGGCCCAGGCGGGACGGCGTACGCTGCTCATCGACGCGGACCTCCGTCGCCCCCGCCTCCACACCCTCTGGGGCGTCGAACGGCAGCCAGGCCTCGTCCAGATGCTCTTCGAAGATCCTTCGGCCGATCATTCGAGGCTCTTCCACCAGGTCACCGATAATCTCTGCGTTCTGCCCGCAGGTGGATGGAAGATGAATGCAGACGACATCCCCGGCTTCCGTGAGGCGAAGAAGGCGGCGCGAGAAGAGGACGTGGTGATCAACCCCGCCGAGCTGCTCGGATCGAAGCGCATGCGCGACCTGCTCGCCTCGTTCCGCGACACCTTCGACATCGTGATCATCGACACACCCCCCGTGCTCGCCGCGACCGACGCCTCCCTGCTCTCGACCCAGGCCGACGCGACGCTGCTGGTGACGCGCGCCGCCGTGAGCAAGGAGGGCGAGATCAAGACGGCGGTGGAGGACCTCGACAGCGTCGGCGCGAGCGTCGTCGGCATGCTCCTGAACGGCTTCGAGATCAAGATGGCGTACGGCCAGAAGTACCGCTACCGCCACTACACGCACTACAGCAAGTACTCCAAGTACGGGTACTATACGCACAAAGCGAGCTGAGGCCCATCCGGGCGTCCGGCTTCACGGCCCGGCGTTGCCTCAAAAAAGAGGAGGCCGCCGGGCCGAGCTTTTATAGATCCGTGTGAACGGCAAAGGAAAGGGTAGGCCAGGCACACGAATGACCCTGTCATTGGTGGACGTTTCGGGCAAAGTGCGATCGTTAGCACTCCGTCCCCTTGATGGGACCGCTGAGGTGTATTATTCTTCGATCAGTCTTTTACCCAGCACTCCCGCACTCAGTAGACTAAGTCCCGCAAGGACACCCTCATGCGCAATCTCTTAGTTACCTTTCTGTTGTTAACCATTGCAGGCGGCGTACACGCCCAGGTGCCGGGCGGCTTGCCCGGCCAGGATAGCCCTTTCGTCCGGCTGGCACGGCCGGGTGAATCCACAAAAAAGGTGGTGGTCGTGACAGACGTCGGCGGGGGCGGCGTGTACCTGGTCGGCGAGACGATCAGCCTCGACCCGCTCCTCGTCATGACCGGGGCGGTGGCCACCGCACCCGACGTTCCCGACCAGCGGCAGGAGGTCACCATCAGCCTCTATCGGCGTGCTGGCGGGCAGCGCACCCTCATCTACGAGGCGCCGCTCGAGCAGGTGCTCGACAACCCCGAGGAACACCCCACCCTCCAGGACGACGACGTCGTGAAGGTGGACGTCACCGTGCACCGCAAACGGTTCTCCTGGCAGCAGACCTTCACCATCATAAACACGCTCGGCACGCTCACCATTCTTGTCCTGCGTATCGCGTCGATTTGGTAAAGATTCCACGAAGTGTTGCAGGTCCAGCCGGTTCGCCTTAAACCCGTCTCAGGCGGGGTGAGCATCCGGTCGGCCATTGGTGCATGAATTCCCTTTCCGTCACGCTTTTGGCATATAGCAGCGGGCCGGCAGGCCGATACCAGAAGGGATACGTGTACCCCGTTGGAGCCGGGTTTCGAAGGAGTGAATACCCGGACCGGGCATGCTCCTAAAGCAGATCCGGAGCGCGTTTTCGGCTAATGGCTGTCCGGAACGCTTGTAATAAACTTGTACCGCCCAGTGAGCCACCCGATGTGACTCACGTGGCGGAGCTGTAGTTGGACGATAGAATTGCTGGTTTTCGACCCTGTATAAGGCATTGGCAGTTCGGCCCAGAACGACAATAGTAGGCTTTTCTTCATTTGTCGCTTCGCTCTTAACCGATCACGTCCGGATTTGCGAGGCATCTTTACGGAGTGACACTTACACGTTTGATATAATAGATACCTGCGTCAGTCTAGCAAAAAGCCGGCAACCGTATTGATCTCGGGCTCATCGGTAGTTTCTGATTTGAAATAATGGAAGTTGCATAAATGAATAGATTTTTTGGACGGACGATCGAGCTGCTGAAGGGGACGTACGAGCTGGTCCGGCCATTCGGGAGGCGGAAAGTAGCCATTGTGCTCCTGGTGGTGATGATCAACGCCTTGGCGCAGATGGTCAGCGTCGTGTCGATCTTTCCTTTCCTCGCCGTGGCTACGAATACCGATCAGTTCGTCAATTCCGGTATCGGTAGGCTCTTGCTCACCTGGGCTCCGGGTATGACGCCGGACAACGTCCTGCTCTACGTTGGTATGCTCGTGATTGGCGTCCTTTTTCTGAGTAACGGATCGGCGGTGGTAAGCGAGTACGTGCGCAACCGGTTCGGCTACTCGTACGCGCACTGGCTCCGCATGCGGCTCGTGCAGTTTTACGTGTCTCAGCCCTATTCGTACCACGTCGCTCGGAATTCGGCTATTCTCATCAAAAAAGCGGTGGGGGACGTAAATGGTTTCGTTAGCGGCGTCCTTCTGAGCCTGCTCGAGATCGTCACGCGTTTGTTGACGGTGGTTTTGCTCGTCGGGATGCTCCTTTTCATTAACGCAAAGGTGGCGATCGTCGTCCTGGCAGTCGGGGCTGGGTATTACCTGCTGGTCTTCAGTTTTTTACGAACAAGGCTCGAGGCGCTAAGCGCCGGACTGAAAGAAAGCTTTCGGGGCACGTACCTCTCGATCTCTCAGCTACTAGGCGCCATCAAGGTTGTGATAGTCCAGGGGCGCCAGGATTTTTTTCTGAATCGATTCGAGCAGCCTTCAAGAAAACAGGCGCGCTTGCAAACGCTGGCGCCGGTACTCTCCACTTCGCCGCGCTACCTGCTCGAGCCGATCGCATTCGGCGGAATCGTTGCGGCCGTTCTTTTCCTCGATCGATCGGGCACGTCGCTGACCAACATCCTTCCAACGATCGGGCTTTTTGCGTTTGCAGGATACCGCCTGATGCCGACGCTTCAGCTCCTTTACAGCCAGTTTTCTGGGCTCCTGACGCAGCATTTTGCTCTGGATGAGGTTCGCGAGGAGCTTGCCGGAGTGGATCTTTCCGTTGGGAAGATGTACCATGAATCCGTGCCGGAACAACTTTCGGGCTTTACCTGGGAAAGAGGGATCACCCTTGAGGGAGTTACCTTTTATTACCCCGAATCTGAAAAGGCAGTCCTGCACGATCTGAACCTTTTTATTCCGCGTCAGCAGATCACGGCTTTCGTAGGACCAACGGGATCGGGCAAGTCAACCCTGATCGACTTGTTGCTTGGCCTGTACGTCCCAACGTCGGGCCGGATCTTGGTGGACGATCAACCCCTTTCAGGAGCTGTTTTGCAGTCATGGCGCCGCCGGGTGGGGTACGTTCCGCAGGACATCTTCCTGCTCGACGACACGATCACGCGCAACATTGCCTTTGGTATGCCGGACCGCGAAATCGATATAGAACGTGTCCGTAAGGCTGCCGCAATGGCCCAAATTGGCCAATTCATTGAAGAGGAGCTGCCGCTCGGGTACGATACAATCACAGGTGAACGGGGAGTCAGACTTAGCGGTGGCCAGCGCCAGCGTATCGCCCTTGCCCGCGCATTATATACGAATCCCGACGTGCTGATCCTGGATGAGGCGACGAGCGCGCTCGACAACAAAACCGAATCCGAGTTTATGCAGGTCATTGGTGAACTATCGAACGCCCTGACGATCATAATGATTGCTCATAGACTAACGACCGTTTTTCGAGCTGACTGTATTTATTACCTCGAAGAGGGGAAGATTATTGGTGAAGGTACGTATGGTGAACTACTGGAGGCTGTGCCGCAATTCCGGGATTTGGCTGCATCATACTGATATAAAGTATATGTGTTTTTTAAATATGACAAAATT
>Ga0079224_100011574_pt1 | contig 12166 bp, 10 predicted proteins | sample Stecom2015_FD_80414 | JGI IMG/M metagenome (GOLD analysis project Ga0079224, IMG submission 80414) | Agricultural soil microbial communities from Utah to study Nitrogen management - Steer compost 2015 | ecosystem: Environmental > Terrestrial > Soil > Agricultural land | place: USA: Utah... | reverse complement strand
TAACAATAATCGCCCACCTGAAACAGGTTGAGCATTTTTTTGTAGATTTCTATCTCTACTTGCAATTCTTCGGGCTTTTTATGCTGCCCGATTTCTTTCCATATATGTCCTGCCTTTTTAAGTATAAGTTTTTCCATCTACTGTTTGGTTTTCATTGTTTAGGGAAGTACAAGGTAAAAAAAGTGAGAAAATAACTTATAAAATTATCCAAAAAAAATACCCTGTAGAGGGGATTGTTTGGTTTTTATAAAAATACTTAACTTGCGCTCGTAACCATTTATTTAGATAAAACAGATATAAAATACAGAGAACTATGAAAGCAAAAATTTTTATAAAACCTCTTATAGCACTCCTACTTTGCTTTGCGAGCAGCGTGACTTTCGGGCAAAACGCCTACGACGGAAAACAATCTACCTACGATTACGGCTCATATACACCAACAGGTAACACCGGAGCCTATTACGAAGGGTTACACTTTAAGTATGAGCTTTCGGGCGTTACGGTTTCAAGCGACAATCAGAGCGAATATGACAAAGTTCAGATTATTGTTCGTGCGTTTTCGGACGGAGTGAATACGTACAAATACAACGGCAAAAACTATAATGTGGCTGACTTATGTAATTACAACAGCCGTAGCCTTAATCAACTTTCAAAGTTTACGATGTCTATAGTTATTTCCGGAGCAAGGTCAAATACTTATACTATTGAAACTAACACCGGAACGGTTATTCCGCTTGATAGACATTACAAATTTGATGAGCTTAAACAAATAAAAGTAACCAATATCAAATTGGTAAACATTTATCCTGATGATATTGCGGTGGCGGCAGTAGAGCGTTGCCTCAGTCAGCAGCAGCAGGAAAAAGACGAAAAAGCCAAAAAGGAATTGGATGATAAAATTGCTGAAGGTACAAAAGAGTGGGGAACTAGTTCCCATAACACAAAACAAAATACCGACACAAAACAAAATAAGAGCAACAATACAACTTCTACTGGCAATCCGCATCTCGATAAAGTAAATACCTATAACGCAAAGGTACGTGCAGAAGCGAAGGCTTTGGACAATGCTGCTGATCAAACGATGAGTGCTTGGGGCAGCGAATTAGCAAAAGGTAAAAATGCCGATTTTGTATCGACCGCAAAACCATTGGTAAATGAATTTGCCAGACAAGGCAATACCACAGCAGCCTACGGAACTGTTGGCGTTGCAGTTGGGGCGCAGGTAATTTCGATACTGGGCTCAGGCAAATCTAGAGAAGAAAGGCTTAAAGAAAGAGGTGAATATGAGATGAAAGAGCATTTTAAAGCTATTATAAAAGGAGATGATCAAGCTGCATTTAAGCATAGTATTGATGATATAAATAATAATGGAGATAATTCTGATGCATATTGTCAAGCAGGTATTTTTTCACTTTATAATACATACGACATTAAAGATATTATCAATATGCACGGTCGCATATTAGAAAGTAACGCCCAAGCAGCTTACCCGTTTTTTGAAAAATCTTCAGAAATAATACAGCGCAAAAACTTACAAAAGCTTTTTTATCATCCTTATTTTGAGTTAGGCTATCTCACTTTCTTAGGAGTAGGAACATCCAGAAATTATCAAGAAGCATATAAATATTTTGAAAATGGTATTCTGCGCGGGGCAAAAGATGGTAACACGGAGTACCCAAGCTGTCATTATTATTTGGGTTACTTAAAATTAGTTGGAATTGGCACTCAAAAATCAGAAACAGAAGCATTTAAACATTTTGAAAAAGCAACCGGATACTATCATCCAGAAGGCAAACCGATAATTTCAGCAGCTAATTTTGCACTGGGTTATATGTTTTACTATGGAATAGGTACTTCCCAAAATACTAAAAAAGCACTTGCCTATTTTGAGAAATCAGTTAAGCAAAAGAACATCAATGCTATTTTTCTTTTGGAACACATGATTAGTAATAATGAGTTCAATAAAGAGGACGCTGAAAAAATCAAAATTATTTGCAGCAAGAACAAGAAAAAAGCCGAGTATAATGGATTTACCAATACTACTTTTACTAATGATTTTTAACCTTATTTAAACAATGCGTTTTCAAAGTATAGACAAAACGGGCTATAATTAAAAGCTAAAGATTATGAGAACTAAACGAACCTTAATAATACCGTTACTGTTACTGGTGCAGTTGTGCTGGGGGCAGGAGGAAATAGAAATTAATCCTTTTGGTAAAGATAAACCTATTACCAAAGTGAAAATAGGTAATACGGTAAAGTTCAAAGTCAGTAACGTAAATACCTTTATGATAAGTGGAGATACCGAAAGTGAGCCACTTCATATTGATTTTGAAATACCTGATATTTTTAAAAACTTTATTGAGCCACCAAAAGATGAAACAGAAGAGCAGCATAGTATAGGCGTAGAAGATAATGACGAAAAAATAAATAAAATACTTTTAGAAATAGAATACGCCAATAAAAGCCATAACAAAGAGTTGGTAAATCAGCTTTTAGAAAATCTGAAAAACATAACTAATGAAGAATTCGAAAGAAAAAAAGGAAATTTTATAGCAGCATTTTCTTCATTCATTTCAGACTACAATACTCTACATCAGCAAATAGAATTGGAAAACAAACTATTGGAAAAACTAAAGGATTCTGTTTTTATAAAGGATACAACTGTCCTCAAAAATAATGTCAGAGAGTATTATGTTGCTGTTTACGGGACGGATTCTACAGAAGTAGCAAAGAGAAATACGGAAGCAAAACTAAATAACTTGATGGTTAAATATTCGTCACTTCAACAACTTTACGACGAACTGAACAAAACCCTTGAAAAAGACTCCATCGTTTTGAGTGGAGAATTGAAGTCGGCAGATAAAAAGACGACCGTGAAAATTGAAAAAGCTATGGTAAGCCAAGACAGGAAAAAATATTTTTCTGAAGAATTGGCTTTTGCCAAAAAGACCTTTGAAATGATTGCTGATGTAAAAAACAGAAACGAAATCATCAAAAAAGCACAATCGGGAATAGATTGGTATAACAAAATAACCAACACTTCATTTATAGCCTATACAGATGCAGAACAAATAAATAACGATGAGGTTACCATAACCCCAAAGCTAAAATTTTCTAACGGAAATGTTGCACACGAATTTAAACCATTGACGATTAAAGCTTACGGTGGAGTAAAAGTGAATTTTAGTGCAGGATATTTGGTAAGTTTTGCAGGTGATGATAACTTTAGTTCTTACAGAGATAATACAGGTAATACGATTGGCATTTTCCAATCGAATAAAAATGATGTAACACATTCATTAGGAGGTTTAGTCCACGTTTATCCTCGCTATACAAACAGTCTGCAATTAGGTCTTTCAGCAGGCGCAAGTTTAGCTACGAATGGAAATCTTGGTTTTTATTTTGGTGGCTCAGCATTCTTTTTAGAAAAAAACAGGTTGGTGTTGACAACCGGTTATTCATTCATAAAACTTAAAAAGCTGAATACTGCAAATATGAATAAATTAGAAGACAACCGCTATGAATTTATAAATACCTTTGATACCGAAATAAGATATGATGATGTATATAAAGGTGCGTGGTTCATTGGTGTAACTTACAATTTGGCAAAACAATAAAGAATAGTTATTTCTGCAAAAATTGTTTCAGTGAAAATCAACAAACCCTTCAACCAATTCACCAAACAGGAATATCTGGAAAGTATTCCCAACCATAAACAGTATTCCGACTTCAATACCTTGGGTTTGTATCGTTCCCTTTTGGAAAATGAAAATTTAAGTCTGGAAGAGAAACTCGAAATACGGGATTTCGCCAACGGATATTTTCAAAAAACTTTTGATTTTTTACAGCTCAAAGACCCGCAAACATATTTTGAAGTGTCCAATTTAGGCAATGAATTAACCCGTGGCGACGAATTAAACCTTTGGCGAATTATCCGTGAAAACCAACAAAAAATCCTGAAAGACAAAAAAATAAAACACCGCAATTTCGGCACCTATTCCAAACACGATTGCGGTTACGACACTTGCCCTTATAACGGACTAATGATAAAACAAGGAAGCCATTTGGCTGAAAGTTCCATGTGCTTTGCCATCGATAAAATCAAAGACGAAAAAAAACAGAAAGCCCAACGCCGGGAAAAAGAACAACGGGAATGGAAACGGCAAACCAAATAATACATTAAATAGTTTTTGGATGGGTTTTTATAGATAAACGTACGCTCGCAGACAGCCAGTATTTTACAACCTCCTGCCTTTCTTCTTTTTCTTCTTCATTCGGTTGGCAAGCTGTTCTTCCTCGTAATCCTCGCCCTGTGCATTAGGTAACAAGCTGAACAAGCCAATACCAAAATTAGGCGAATGCTCCTGTGAAAGAAACTCAAAAAGGTCTTTTGTTGGTTGGTGGTCTATCGTGTTGGTATTGGAAACAGAGTTATCCTGTATTTTCAATTCGGGTTTATTTCCGTTATTCCACCAATCATTGAATACATTAGCCGAAAGGTTTCTGTCTAATTGTGAGCCGTTCCAAACGGTTCGACTTTCGTGGTCAATAAAGGTCATACCGTAAATTCGTCCTTCACTATTACGTCTTACAACTGCATTAATACCCTGCTCGGTCAACTGCTTTTTAAAATCTGTTTCGTTGCTTGTGGTATGTATGGCAAGCTCCACCATATTTTTCAGAACAGACCTTACAGGCGTGGTTTTCATTTTCTCTTTGTATTGCTCAAAGTGTTTTTGCAGTTGTGCAACGCCTGCATCTTTCCCGAAAAGCGATGCTTTAAACGGATTACTTGCCTTATTTCCGTTCTCGTCCAATGCCACATACACCAACCCGTTTACAGGTTGTCCGTTCCGCTCCCCCTTGACTTCCTCCGCAGTGATATTGAAAAGTGATAGTAAAGCATTGTAACTACCCAAAGTTGAAAAAGTATAATACTTTGGTAGATGCCGTACTACCGAAGCAATCTGGCTTTTGATGTCGCCATTTTTATGATTTACAGGCTTGAAAACTTTATTCGTTTGTTTCTGCTCCTGGTCGGTAGCCTTTTGCAGATTGTGTTTTGTTTCCAAATCCCGACAGATAGCCATTGAGCGTGGGTGGTCGTAATCATCGGGGATTTTCTTTCCGTCAATGCCTACACAGGTCGAAACGATATGGATATGCGTTCGGTCAATGTCCGTATGTTTGAAAACAATATAGGGTTGATTGCCGTAGCCCATACGCTCCATATACTCCTGTGCCATTTCGGTAAACTGCTCATCGCTTACCCTGTCTTTCGGGTCGGGGTTCAATGAAATATGCCGTACCGTCTTTTCCGTTTTGATGTTCACCGACAAATACGGCTCAAAACATTTATTGAAATACGCTACGGAATACCTGCCATTCATTGTGTCGGGTATTTTGTTCAGCAACAAAACCGCTCCGTTTTCCTTATCCACTTTCTGCTGATTGTACAAAATCGCTCCGTACATATTGCTTCCCTTTCCAATTTTTGCAATCATAACTTTACTCTTTTTTCAGATATTTTTCTTCAAATTCCTGTGTTAAACGGATGACTTCTTTAGTAACTTTTACCAATTCTATCGTTTCTTTTTCCAATTTAAAAAGGGATGTTCCTGCTTTTTTCTCTGAAAAATTTCGGTACAATATCTTCACAATCTGATTATAATTTGTTCCGATTGCTCGGAACTGGCTAAAAAATCTGGTCTGCTTTTCGTGATATTCGATAGCATCCATATCAATTTTGACGGTCTTTACCGTCTTTTGAAAGATACAGGCTGTAATAAAATGAGCCGTTACTTTCATTCCCGACTGGTCAAAAAGGGCAAGGAACTTGGCATTGTCCTCATCATTCAGGTTAAAGGAATACCGATGAACCGCAGGGTCAATCTTCTGTTTTCTTCCTGTTTTCCTAATCTGTTTTCTGTTCTTCTCTTCCATAATAAATCCATTTTTTAATTTCACATAAACGAGCGACTTCGGAGCCGTTTCCAGCCCCCTGCAAGGGCAAGTGCTCTTGAGGTGCCGAAATTCATTTCGAGTACCTCAAAAGATAACTTGCTCTGAACAGGAGTTCAGAAAAATCCGTTTTGCAAACGGATTGGAGTTAGCCGAAAAAATCAACTACTTCGATTACAAAGTTCGATAAGACTATTTGAATAACAATTACTTACAGTTACGCCAAATAAAGCCAATGAACGCCAAATAGTGCCACTTCTATACGGATTGGGATTGCTTTTATTTTCTTTGTGTGGTTAGTTGGCTGATTGGTTATATCCTTATTAAAGTAACTAAACAGCAAAAATCCCGACAGCAAATCTGCGTGAATGATTGCAAGCGGATTACAGATTTTTGAGTTAATAAACTAGCTAATTAAAGGCATGCACGTGCGTAGATAGATATGTAGTTACATAAGATACAACAGTATATACAGATGAATGCTTAGCTAGGCAAACAGCTAAATAGATATAATATTAAAATTGAGAGATATGATACACGAAGAAAACAAAAATCAGCAACCCGAAAAAGAGAATTTTTCTATTGAAAATTTCCTAACTGATGAAAAGAAACAACCTTTGGTGGAACAAAAAGAAGTAACACATCGGAAAGACTTTGCCAAACCCGATGTGGATGAGGAAGCTATTATGCGTGTTATGACAGGCGAAGAACCTGTTGAAATTGAGGCGGAACATTCAAAGCCATCAGTCAACAATTCTAAAAAAGGCACCTCTAAGACTAAAAAACTCACCAAAGAGGATTATTGTGGACAGTTCTTCAAAATTCCTACGACAACGGCAAGCAGAGGGAAATCAGTGTATGTACGGCAGGAACATCACGAAACATTTAACAGACTTACCAATATTATGGGCATCGACAAACTGACGATTTATGCGTATCTGGACAACATTATCGAATACCACTTTCAGGAGTTTGGGGAGTTAATTAGCGAAATCTATAATGAGAAGCACAAGCCGTTGTTTTGATTGTAGGGCGGTATCGGGTGTGGTGTGCTGCTCCCTCTTAAAATTATTTTTCAAAACAAAAAAACAGAAAAAAAAGAAAGCCATTCAAACAAGGCGGACAGGCGGAAAGATCAAAAGGAAACGGAATAAGTCCCGAAGGGTGGCAGGGCAACTGGGCAACCCGGCGAAGCCACCTTTTTGCCCTGCCATTATGCCGTAAGCTTTTGGTTGGGCGGTGCGGTGGCTGTCCGCCTTATCTTTGCTACCTTTTTGTTCTTTTTTTGGGAATGGTTTTAACTCCTTAAAAAACAAAGCCTTTCAACAACTTGCTGAAAGGCTCTATTTTTATCGCTTATATTTTGCTTATCGAATTTACTCCACTTCAAACTTCGAACCCTGTTGTATCGTTCAGGAATTGTGTTCGTATGCTTTACATTTATATTATTTAGAATGTTAGCTCGTCCATTAAGACTTTCTTCAAAGTTTCTGTTCTTTTTTCTACAAAAGTTGGAAAATCAATAAAATCAAGTTCTTTAGGTAAATGGTATTTTTTTAAAACTATTGAATTGTCATTTACCCAACTTTTCAAGTCTTTATCTCCTTTTGATTTGTTCTCATTACCATCTAACATTTGAAGATTAATAATTGAGTTAAAATAATCCCAATCAGTAAAATACTCTCTATTGTCATCGTTTAAAATAATTCCTCTTGCTTTTAATTTCTTTTCATTGAATTGAGAAATAGGGTGGCAATGGTCTAAATGAAAATCACGGTTTTTATAATCAAGATGAGGGAATAAAATTGCAAGAATTGGAAAGGCATATCTGTTCTCTTTACTTGTATATAGTAGATTATATACAAATTCTTCATCTACAGAAATAGATTTATTGGTTTTTGACAATCGCTTGGCAATAGCACCTGCTGGAAATAAATTTATATCTTTAGCTATTTCTCTTTTTATTGTATCTCTTATTACTTTTAACACACCTTCTGCTTGTCCACCAAATATTTGATGTAATAATACAACGTGTAACCATTTCTTTATTATTGCCCTATCTTGCTTGTGAGCTACTTTCTGACAGAAATCTTTTACTTTGTTAGTTTTGTATAAATAAAATAGTATCGGATGAAGAGCATTAAGTGAAGTCAATGTATTTGGTGCATAACCAAAGTCTGTTACAAGCTGAAAAACTTCTTTAATAGCTAATTTTATTTTATCCCAATACTGTTCAAACTCTTTAGCATTTTTTAAGCTAAAATTTTGTACTCTAAATTTAATATCATCATTATAAAGTATTAAGTAAGTACGAAGTATAAAATCTTTATTTACGGGATAACCGTATTCTTTAACTAACTCATCAACTAATCCGTTAATTTCCTTTTTTGCATCAAGTTTTGTCCAACCCATTATCGTTGTTGACATAACCAAATCTGAATAACTTAAAGTAACGCCTCCTGAATTTATCCTGATAAATATGTTTAAAGCTCTTGTGAAATCGGAACTTTCTTCTAAATAATAATGAATAAGTTTTTCTAAATGTACAATGTCGTGAAGTCTGCTAAGAATTTCTTGGGCTTCATCTTCAACGATATTATGTTTTTTGAAATAGGAATTTAATTGACTTGTTCCTTTTATACCTAAAATATCTCCTACTTTAAACCATTGAAAATTATCTTCTGTGTTTTCGACTTCATCTGGTTTTAGAAATGAAAAGTCGTACATTCTATCATCATCACTATCATTCAAATCATTTCTATCTGTTTTCTTATATTTTAGTTTCAAATACAAATATCTTGTAGGAATTGAATATTCATTATCTTTCCAAGCAAGATTATAACCTTTATAGGCATAAGAACCTTTTAAGCCCAAGTACAATGCTGTTAGTCTCTGCTGACCATCTAAAATTACCTCGAAACTCGGAATACTCTTTGTAGATATTTCTTCGGAACGAATTAAATATCGTTCACGATATTTTTTTAATATTCCATAAAATCTCTGATTTTCAGCATTTTTCCCATTTACCCGCCAAAATAACATTGAGCCAATTGGATAACCTTGCATTAAAGAGTCAAAAAGCATTTCTATTTTAGTATTAGACCATACGAAATCTCTTTGAATTGCAGGTAAAAGATATTGATTATACTCAATTTTATCAATTGCATCAGATAGTGAAAGAGGTGGAAAAAAAGACATTTATTATTTGATGTTTAATTAAATTACTAATTGTTTTTTACAATGGCAAAATTACACAAATATCTCAACTATCAGTTGGCTTGATGTAATTGTTTGTTGTTGCGTTTCGCTTTGCGTGAGGGATAGAAGCGGAAAGCCCACCGCGAAGTGCAACGGAGCGAGGACTTGTAGCGGATAGCCCGACCCGCTTGCATTTTTTGCGTTGGCTGTGGTGCGTTTGCAAAAATGCAAAGGGACACGCCAAAAATATAATAATCCAAAACCGAGTATTTAGCCTCTGAACGCCAAACGCTACCTCTGACGGCAACATTGGAATTACCTATGTAAATAGCTTTTATTTTCGAGGTTTAAATGAGATGCAGATATGGAAATAACAGTTTTAGACATTCAGATTTTAAAAGCATTGCATAGAGAAGTTAAGGAAGTTTCCAATTTGATAGCAGAAATGACTGTACCTTACAAAGCATTGCAACAGGCAACGAAATGGCTCGACCAACAGGAAGCCTGCCAACTGCTCAATATCAGTAAGCGGACGTTACAGACGTATAGAGCAAAAGGCATTCTTGGGGCAACGCAAATCAATCGGAAAACATATTTCAGATTGTCCGAAGTGGAGTTATTAATGCAGGGAGAGCGACCATTAAAAAAGCAAAAGAAATGAAACAGATTGGAAATTCAGACGAAGATATGCTTGCCCTGCTCGAAGCTGTGGTAGGTATCAAAAATGAACTGCTGTATATCAGGGAATATTTTCATCCACTCTTAAAAGGGGAAATCTACCTTTCAGGCGAACAAGTTTGCCAGATGCTACACATCAGCAAACGGACGTTGCAACAGTACAGAGATGACGGACTGATACCTTTTATCAAGCTCGAACGGAAAATCCTTTTTCGAGAAAGTGATATTATCAAGGTGTTGGAAGACAACTATCAGCGATAGCCGTTAAAAAGGATGCTTTGAAACTGTAACCGTATCGGTCAATTAAAGAAACAGCCCACTACTTAAAGCGGTGGGCTGTGGTGTTTCTAGCTGTAATTTTTTATATCAAATTCCATCTTACTTAAATATTCCTTTACTGTTAATCCTCCTTGTGCCCTCTTTAAGGCTGTTTCAATAGAAATTGTTGCAGACGCTAATATATTTCCACTGTCATCAACAATATTTATTTTTGTCTTTTGAAAAGTATCTCTTACAAATTTATCATTATAAATAGCACGTGATAGCTGGTCTAAACATTGAGAGGCGTGTATCAAGGAAGATTTGACATCGTAATTGACTTTGCCTTTAAAGTTTAAACAAAATGTTTCGTTTTGTTCCTCATTCGATACAAATTTAAAACCTACAATTTGCATATTGTGGATAATACTCAATAGAGAGGCTTCAAATCTAATATTCATATTTTCTGTTCCACCTAATATTTCGACGATTTCTCTGATGTAATTCAAATCAGTAAGTACTTGGGCTAGTCGGATTACTCTGTAAATATCCTGAGTCCACTGAACGATTTTATAAAAATCAGAATATGAAATAGTTTTTGAGTGGATATTTCCTCTACCATATTCAACAACTATATTGTCAGTGTTTATAGTAAATGATTTATGTGCTGCTATATTTCGCCACTGATTAGTAGGTATTGAAAATAATGGGTCTTCAAGAAATAAAGAAACATAACCTCTAGCCTGAGAAGGCAATTCCCTAATTAATTTTCCAAAATCAAAACTTGAATTATCCACTATTGTTTGATTGAGTTTAAGATTGATTAGTTTATGAAGTAGTATAAATCTTGGCTTAAAAGCTCCCTCAAGTGTTTCATCAATTGCTTTGAAATAGTAACTTATTTTATCCCTTTCAGAAAAATTAGAAGAATCAGGCTGAATAAGAAAATTTGTCATCCATCTCATATCAGTATTCGAAATATCATCAAATGAATCTGCCAATATTTTAATGCTTTTTTGACGGTCTAACAAAATGCAATCCTTGAATAAGTCAAATGTCCATTCAAATAATTTGAAATATTCTTCCTGAGTACAGAATTTTATATAATTGATTATTTCAGTTCTTAGAATCTCTTTATTTTCTTCAAAAACTAAATCTTCAGTAAAATATTTTCTAAGTTTCAGTTTTATCAATGCATTCCAATCTTCCACTGAAAATTCAGTTGAAAATCCTAAATCTTCGTATATTTTATATCTTCTCAAAAATTATAATTCTATCTAATTAAGAATATAAGAGTGTTTTTTATTAAAAGCTAAAGTAAGAAAAAAGCCAATGCGATTTATCATTGACTTTACTTAATTGCTTTATTTTAGAGTTGCGAAACAAAAGAGTTTTCCATACTTTTAAACTTATGCGATACCTTTTGCATATCCTTACCAACTTTCTCGTTGAGTATCTTGGCATAAATCTGCGTAGTGGCAATGTTCTTATGTCCTAACATTTTGCTCAAACTTTCGAGCGGAACGCCCTCGCTCAAAAACAGCGTGGCAAACGTATGACGTGCCAAGTGAAAGGTTACTTTCTTTTCTTTAAGGCAGTCAATCAGTTGTGATATTCTCTTTAGACTGTCATTACAGACTGTATTTGAGGGTACAGGAAATACCTTTCCGTCTTTTGAAAATCCTACATATTTTTTGATAATCATTTTCGGAATATCCAACAGCATAACGTTTGACGATGTGGCTGTTTTTTTCCTACGTATGATAATCCACTGGTTGCCATCAAAGAAATCCTGAATATTACTGTTTTTAAGTCCTTTCATATCTGAATAGGAAAGACCTGTAAAGCAACTGAAAACAAACAAATCTTTAACCAATTCGTCTTTCTTTTTCTCGCAGTTGAATGTTACGAGCTGTTCCAATTCATTCCGTAGCAGATAACCTCTGTCTTTGTCCTTTTTGGTGTTCTTATACTCGCTGAACGGATTAAAAGCAAGATGCTTTCTGCTCATTGCCAAACGGCAAAGCGTGGTAAATCCAATCATATACAACCAAATGGTGTTGTGTGT
>Ga0079224_100011573_pt1 | contig 12166 bp, 7 predicted proteins | sample Stecom2015_FD_80414 | JGI IMG/M metagenome (GOLD analysis project Ga0079224, IMG submission 80414) | Agricultural soil microbial communities from Utah to study Nitrogen management - Steer compost 2015 | ecosystem: Environmental > Terrestrial > Soil > Agricultural land | place: USA: Utah... | reverse complement strand
CCGCCGTGGAACACCACCATGGCCCCCACGGCCTCCCGGCCCTGGAAGTTGGAAATGTCGTAGCATTCGATGCGCTCCGGCGGCACGTCCAGGTGCAGGTAGTCGGCCAGTTCCGCCAAGGCTCCCGTGGTGCGCTGCTGGTCCAGTTCCTGGCGCTGGTGCTCCTGTTCCAGCATGACCCGGGCGTTTTCCGCCGCCAGTTCCACCAGGCGCCGCTTGTCGCCCCGCTGGGGCCGGCGGATGAACACCCGGCTGCCCCGCAATTGGGTGAGCCAGTCGGTGATGGCCTCCTGCTCCTCAGGCGGCAGGTCCACGGCCACGAGTATTTCCCGGGGAATAAAAGCGGCCCCGGCATAGTGCTGCTTCATAAAGGCGGCCAGGGCTTCCCCCGGCTCCACCCCTTCGCCGCCCTGGAGCATGAAGTGGTCCCGGCCCACCACCCGTCCTTCCCGGACGAAGAACACCTGGGCGCAAATCTGGTCGCCCTCCATGGCCAGGGCCACCACGTCCTGCTCCTCCAGGCGGCCGCTGATGACCTGCTGCCGCTCCAGCACCCGGCGCAGGGCCCGGATTTGATCCCGCAGCTGGGCGGCCTGCTCAAAGTCCAGTTCCTCGGCCGCCCGGTGCATGCGCTTCTCCAGCCGCTGCAGCACCCCGTCGCTGCGGCCCTCCAGGAACTGGCACATCTCCTCGATCATGGCGTCGTACTCTTCCGCCGTGGTCAGGTTGTCGCAGGGGCCCAGGCAGCGCCCGATATAGTAGTACAGGCACGGACGGCCCTCCTGGGCCAGGCGGTAGTTGCTGCAGGTGCGGTAGGGGAAGGCCCGCCGCAGCACCTTCAAGGTTTCCTTCACGGCGCCGGGATCGGTGTAGGGCCCGAAATAGCGGGCGCCGTCGTTCTGGACCGACCGGGTGATCATCACCCGGGGGAAGGGCTCGTTCACCGTCACCTTGATGTAGGGATACTGCTTGTCGTCCCGCAGGCGGATGTTGTACGGGGGCTTGTGCCGCTTGATCAAGTTGGCTTCCAGCACCAGGGCTTCCACTTCGGTGCCCGTGACAATGGTCTCGATATGCTCCACCTGGTTGACCAGGTGGAGAATGCGGCCCGTCATCTGGGCGGGGCGCTGGAAATAGGACCGGACCCGGGCCCGCAGGTTCTTGGCCTTGCCCACGTACAGCACTTGCCCCTCGTCGCCCCGGAACAAGTACACGCCGGGACGCTGGGGCAAGGTGGCCAGCCAGTCTTGCAGGTCTTGGCGCAGCACGGCTTTCAGCTCCAATAGCGACGCAGGAAGCGGCCGGTATGGGAGCCGGGGGCGGCAGCCACCACGGCGGGCGGGCCGCTGGCCACCAGCCGTCCACCCCGGTCACCCCCTTCGGGGCCCATGTCGATGATCCAGTCGGCGGTCTTGATCACATCCAGGTTGTGCTCGATGACCAGCACCGTAGCCCCTTCGTCCACCAGCCGGTGCAGCACCTGGAGCAGCTTCTCCACGTCGGCGAAATGGAGGCCGGTGGTGGGCTCATCCAGGATATACAAGGTGCGGCCGTTGAAGCGGCGGCTCAGTTCCGAGGCCAGCTTCACCCGCTGGGCCTCGCCCCCCGACAGCGTAGTGGCGGGCTGGCCCAGGCGGATGTACCCCAGGCCCACATCCTGCAGGGTCTGCAGCCGCCGCCGGATGCGGGGGATGTCGGCGAAGAACTCCAAGGCCTCGTCCACCGTCATGTCCAGCACGTCGGCAATATTCTTCCCCTTGAAGGTGACGGTCAAAGTCTCCCGGTTGTAGCGGCGGCCCTTGCACACCTCGCAGGGCACATACACGTCGGGCAAAAAGTGCATCTCGATGCGGATGATGCCGTCGCCCCGGCAGGCCTCGCACCGGCCCCCCGGCACGTTGAAGGAGAACCGTCCCTTGTTGTAGCCCCGCACCCGGGCTTCGGGGGTGCCGGCGAACACTTCCCGCACGTGGTCGAACAGGCCGGTGTAGGTGGCCGGGTTGGATCGGGGCGTGCGGCCGATGGGCGACTGGTCGATCTCCACCACCTTGTCCAGGTGCTCCACGCCCCGCAGTTCCCGGTGGGCGCCAGCCCGGGCCCGGGCCCCCATCAGCCGGGCCGACAGGGCCTTGTACAAGATGTCGTGGACCAAGGTGCTCTTGCCGCTGCCGCTGACCCCGGTGACGCAGACGAAGACGCCTAGGGGTATGGCCACGTCCAAGTCCTGCAGGTTGTTGGCCCGGGCGCCCAGCACTTCCAGCCACGGGCCGGCGGCGGGCCGCACCTGCCCGGGGATGGGAATCTGGCGCTTGCCCGACAAGTACTGGCCGGTGATGGACTCTTCTTCCGCCTCGATGGCTTCCACGGGGCCCTCGGCCACCACCCGGCCCCCCTGGGCGCCGGCCCCGGGGCCGATGTCGATGATCCAGTCGGCGGACCGCATGGTGTCCTCGTCGTGTTCCACCACGATGACGGTGTTGCCCAGATCCCGCAGGCGCAGCAGGGTCTGGATGAGGCGGTCGTTGTCCCTGGGGTGGAGGCCGATGCTGGGCTCATCCAGGACGTACAGCACCCCCATGAGGCCGCTGCCGATCTGGGTGGCCAGCCGGATGCGCTGGGCCTCGCCCCCCGACAAGGTGCCCGCCGCCCGGTCCAAGGTCAGGTATTCCAGCCCCACGTCGGAGAGGAAGTTGAGCCGGGCTTGGATTTCCTTCAGGACCTGCCGGGCGATGAGGCGTTGCCGGTCGTCCAATTTCAAGGCGGCGAAAAACTCCTGGGCCTTGTTCACGGGCATGGCGGTGACCTGGGCGATGTTCAGCCCGCCCACCAGGACCGCCAGGGCCTCGGGGCGCAGCCGGGTGCCGCCGCACTGGGGGCAGGGGCTGGTGCGCATGAATTCTTCCCAGTCTTCCCGCTGGGCGTCGGTGGTGGCTTCCTGGTAGCGGCGCTGCAGGTTGGCCAGCACCCCTTCGAAGGCTACCCGCCGCTCCCGGACCCGCCCGTACCGGTTGACGTACCGGAAGGGAATGGTCTCCCCGGGGGCGCCGTGGAGGATGATGTCCACCAGTTCGGGCACCCGGCTCAGGGGCGTTTCCGTGTCGTAGCCGAAGTGGCGGGCCACCGCCGCCAGCAGTTGGGGGTAGTAGGTGCTGCTGCCCCGGCTCCAAGGCACCACCGCCCCCTGGGCGATGCTCTTGTCCAGGTCGGGGATGATCAACTCCGGGTCGAACTCCCGCTTCACCCCCAGGCCCATGCAGTGGGGGCAGGCCCCGTAGGGGCTGTTGAAGGAGAACAGCCGGGGCGCTATTTCCGCCAGGCCCGTGCCGCAGTCGGGACAGGCCAGGTGCTGGCTGAAGAGGAACTCCCGGCCCGTGTCCAGGGCCTCCACCACCGCCAGGCCCTCGGCCAGGGCCAGGGCCGTCTCCAGGGAGTCTGCCAGGCGGTTGCGGATGCCTTCCCGCACCACCAGCCGGTCCACCACCACTTCGATGGTGTGCTTCTGGTAGCGGGGCAGCCGGTGCCCCACGGGGATGTCGTCCATGGACATTATCTCGCCGTTGACCCGCACCCGGACGAAGCCGTCCTGGCGGATGCGGTCGAAGACTTTTTCGTGCTCCCCCTTGCGCCCCCGGACCAGGGGCGCCATGATGTGCAGCCGGGTGCCCTCGGGCAGGGTCATCACCTGGTCCACCATCTCGTCCACCGTCTGCCGGCGGACCGGCTGGCCGCACTGGTGGCAGTGGGGCTCCCCCACCCGGGCGAACAGCAGGCGCAGGTAGTCGTAGATCTCCGTCACCGTGCCCACGGTGGAGCGGGGGTTCCGGGAGGCGGCCTTCTGGTCGATGGCGATGGCGGGGCTCAGGCCGTCGATGTAGTCCACGTCGGGCTTGTCCATCCGCCCCAGGAACTGCCGGGCATAGGCCGACAAGGACTCCACGTACCGCCGCTGCCCCTCGGCGTACAAGGTGTCCATGGCCAGGGAACTCTTGCCCGAGCCCGACAGCCCCGTCACCACCACCAGCCGGTCCCGGGGGATGGCCACGTCGATGTTCTTCAGGTTGTGCTGCCGAGCGCCTTTGATGAAGATGTGATCCTTGGCGATGACGGCGCTCCTCCTGCCCAAGGCTACTCCTCCCGGCCGGCGGCCTCGCGGGCCCCGGCCATAAGTTCGGCCCGGGTCACCTTGCGGCCGGCCCTGATGCCTTCCAGTTCGATGATCATGTCCCGCAGCAGGGCGGCATGCTCGAATTCCAGGTTGCGGGCGGCTTCCTGCATCTCCTTGCGCAGGCGGCGGATCATGTCGGGCACCTGGGCCCGGGGCAGGCTGCGCAAATCCTTGCCGCTGAAGTACTCGGCCTGCTCCTCCACCACCCGGGTGGCCTCGATGACGTCCCGCACTTCCTTGAGGACGGTGCGGGGGATGATGTTGTGCTCCCGGTTGAAAGCCTCCTGGATTTGCCGGCGCCGCTCCGTCTCCTGGATGGCCCGGGCCATGGAGCCGGTGATCTCGTCGGCGTACATGATGACGGTGCCCTCGGCATTGCGGGCGGCCCGCCCCATGGTCTGGATCAGGGCCGTCTCCGACCGCAGGAAGCCTTCCTTGTCGGCGTCCATGATGGCCACCAGGGACACCTCGGGCAAATCCAAGCCTTCCCGCAGCAGGTTGATGCCCACCAGCACGTCGAACACGCCCAGGCGCAGGTCCCGGATGATCTCCAGCCGCTCCAAGGTGTCGATCTCCGAATGGAGGTAGCGGACCTTGACCCCCTGCTCCCGCAGGTAGTCCGTCAGGTCCTCGGCCATCTTCTTGGTCAGCACGGTGACCAATGTGCGCTGGCCCTTGGCGGCCCGGGCCCGGGCCTCGGCCAGCAGGTCGTCCACCTGGCCCGCCACGGGCCGGACGATGACCTTGGGGTCCAGCAGGCCCGTGGGGCGCACGATCTGCTCCACCACCTTGTCGGCCTTCTTCAATTCATAGGGCCCCGGGGTGGCGGAGACGTACAGCACCTGGTTCATGAACCCTTCAAATTCCTCAAACTTCAAAGGCCGGTTGTCCCGGGCCGAGGGTAGCCGGAAGCCGTGCTCGATGAGGCTGTCCTTGCGGGACATCTCCCCGTTGTACATGGCCCCCAGCTGGGGGATGGTCTGATGGGACTCGTCGATGATAAGGAGCATATCCCGGGGGAAGTAGTCCAGCAAGGTGTAGGGCGGCTCCCCCGGCGCCCGGCCCGTCAGGTGCCGGGAATAGTTCTCGATGCCCGTGCAGTAGCCGAAGTTGCGCAGCATCTCCAGGTCATACCGGGTGCGCTGCTCCAGGCGCTGGGCCTCCAGCAGCTTGCCCGCCGCCCGCAGCTCCGCCAGGCGCTCCTCCAGTTCCGCCTCGATGGACTGGATAGCCTGGTTCATCTTGCCCTGGCCGATGACATAGTGGCTGTTGGGGTAGATGGTCACATGGTCCCGCTCCCCCAGCACCTGGCCGGTAAGGACGTCCACCTCGGTAATGCGCTCCACCTCGTCGCCGAAAAACTCCACCCGGATGGCCCGCTCCCCGTGGCCGGCGGGGAAGATCTCCAGCACGTCGCCCCGGGCCCGGAAGGTGCCCCGGGTGAAATTGATGTCGTTGCGGCTGTACTGGATGTCCACCAGGCGCCGCATCACCCGGTCCCGGTCGTGGGCGGTGCCCGCCCGGAGCCGCACCGTCAGGTCCCGGTAGTCTTCCGGGGAACCCAGGCCGTAGATGCACGACACGCTGGCCACGATGATCACGTCCCGGCGCTCGAACAAGGCGCTGGTGGCCGAGTGGCGCAGCTTGTCGATCTCCTCGTTCACCTGAGCGTCCTTTTCGATGTAGGTGTCCGACTGGGGTATGTAGGCTTCCGGCTGGTAGTAGTCATAATACGACACAAAATACTCCACGGCGTTGTGGGGGAAGAACTGCCGCAACTCGCTGCACAGCTGGCCCGCCAAGGTCTTGTTGTGGGCGATGACCAGGGTGGGTCTGTTGAGGGCCTCGATGACCCAGGCCATGGTGGCCGTCTTGCCGGTGCCGGTGGCGCCCCACAGGCACACATGATTAGAGCCGCTGCGGAAGGCATCGACGATTTCCGCCACGGCCCTGGGCTGGTCCCCTGCAGGCTCGAATCCCGTTACCGCTTTGAAAGCCGACATTCCCCACCCTCCACCCCGTTTTCCCGGGGCTAGCCCCCGTCGTCCAAGGTCTGGTCGCCCATGGACTGGCGGTGAACCTGGCCTGAGATCACCTCGCCCGCCAGTTCCACGGCGTGACGGGAAAGGATGCGCAATTCGCCATCATTTAATTTTAACGTAAGGGACGCATCGTCGTCGTGAATGGCCGTTATCTGGTCCCAGGGGATGATGAGGGCGTTGCGGGGGGTGACGGACGGGGCGACGAAGGCCTCCCCCAAAAGCAGCCGGGGCTGGCGCCCGCCTGCGGCCGTGTCCTCCAGGTACAAGGCGGTCAATAGCTGGAGCCACACCCGGCAGCCGCCCACCTCGCCGATGACATACCCTTCCTGAAACTCCGCCAAGCGCTGGAAAAAGGCTTCCCGATCCAATGGTGCCGCCACCGCCGGTTCCCTCCCCACCGGTACAAGACCAGTCTAAATTTGCCGGCGGGGGAAACGCAACCAACGGCCCAGCACCCGGGCCAGGAAGCCCGCCCGCTGGATCTCCACATGGGGAGGATCCCCCGGCCCCGGCACCAGCACTACCCCCATGGCGCCGGGCCCGTAGCGGAAGCGGTTGGTGTCGACGCGGAACAGCTCGCCGTCCCGCTCCCCCGTCAACTCCAGGTACCAGGAGGAGGCCAGGAGGGCCTGTTCAAACTCGTGGCGGGAATTCACCGGCTGGCCGTTGACCGACAGGATGATGTCGCCCTGGGCCAGGCCCATGGCGGCCCCGTACCCGCCGGGCCACACATCCAGGAGCATGACGCCCCTGGCCGGGTGCCGGTACAGGGGCCGGCCCTGCATCTCCCCCTGCAGCCCCACCTGGATCATCAGTTCGTGGAGGCCCGGCGACGCCAGGGCGGCCACCCACAGGAGGGGTGTCCAGCGGGAGGCGGCCACGGCCAGCACCAGCAAGGTCAAGGAGTAGAGGACCAGGTGCAGGGCGGTGCGGCGGCGCTTCTCCCCGGGAGAGCGGGTCAGGGCCAGGTCGCCGTAGCCCAGGGCGGCCATCACCGGCCACATGACCGGCACCAGGCTCGGGTCATCGGTGGCCGGGGCGATGAGGGGCCACCAGGCGGGCATTTCGATGGCCTCCCCCTGGAGCCCCGGGGGCACCGACATCATGAGCAGGATGACGATGGGCACCGGCCAGAACCGCTGCAGGGAGAAGCCCCCCACCACCTGGCCGGTGCCGTGGCGCACGTAGACGGGCGTAGCCTGGTACTCGCCGCTGAAGTACACCAGCACCCCTTCCACGATGTGGAGGATGGCCACCAGGCCCACCAGCCCCGCCACGTTCACCTGGGGCCAGCCGAAGATCAAGTAGGACAGGGACACCAGCCCGCCGGCGTAGGAGAAGCAGACGAAACGGGGGTGGACCAGCATCAGCAGCAGGGCCAGGGGCCACAGGTAGGCGATGTCGTTCCGGCCCACGGTCACCCCGGTCAGCACCAGCAGGTAGCTGCCCGCCACGCCCCCCAGGAGGCCGTAGCCCAAGGCGGTGAGGAGGCCCCGCCAGATGGGCTCCCGGGCCCGGCCGTAAAGGCGGACTTCCAGCTGGTGGACCCGCCGGTACTGCATGGCCAGCAACAGCATGAGCAGCCAAAAAAATAGGGCGTAGCCGGGCTGGAACAAAATCTGGGGAATGACGGCCAGTATGGACCGGGTCAGTTCAAGGAAGAAGGCCATTCATGATCTCCCGGGCCCGCTGGAGTTGGGGGTCGGTGCCCCCGTCGACGGCCGGGTCCCCGGCAGTCCATTCTACCACCACGTCGGGGGTGATGCCCGTACCGTCGATGGAGCGCTCATGAGGCGTCAGGTACCGGGCCGTGGTGATCTTCAGGCCCGTGGGCCCCACCTCCGCCCGCCCTATGGGCCGGGGATCGTCCAGGCGCCAGATTTGCTGCACCGAGCCCTTGCCGAAGGTGGTGGTGCCCACCAAGGTGCCGGTGCCGTAGTCCTGGATGGCCCCGGCCAGAATCTCCGCCGCGCTGGCCGAATTCTCGTTCACCAGCACCACCAGGGGGATGTCCAGGGGGTCCCGGTTGGTGGACAAAGTCTGGGACTGGCCGTCCCGGGTGACGATGTGGACCACGGGTCCCCTGGGGATGAAGAAGCCCGCCACATCCGACACCGACTGGAGGGTGCCCCCGGGGTTGTCCCGCAGGTCCAGGATAAGTCCTTCCATGCCTTGGGCTTGGAGATCCGCCAGGGCCCTCTCCACGGCCCCGAAGGTCACGCCGGTGAACTGCAGCAGGTGGAGGTAGCCCACCCGGTCGTCCAGCATCCGGTGGAGCACCGTGGGCACGTCGATGTTGGTCCGGGTGATGACGAAGGTCAACTCCCGCTCATCGCCTTCGTCTTCCTGGCCCCGCAGCACCGTCAGGGTCACTTGGGTGCCGGCGGGCCCCCTGATGATGGACGCCACCTGCTCCACCGGCAGCCCCACCACTTCCTGGCCGTCTACGGCTACGATGCGGTCGCCGGGCATGAGGCCTGGCCGGTCGTCGGGGCCGGCCCCCTCAAAGGGGGTTAAGGCGCCGGGGGTATCGGGCACCACCGACTGGACCGTAGTGTAGCGGTCCCGCTCCATCACCACCACGCCGATGCCTTCGTAGGAGCCTTCCAAGGAGATCTGGAGACCCTGGAATTCCTCCACGTCATAAAAAAAGGAGTAGGGATCCCCCAGGGCGTCCACGGCGCCCTCGGTGGCCCCTTTCAGCATGGCGTCCAGGTCGGGCTCTTCCACGAAATTCCGACGCACCAGGTGGAGCACTTCCAGGAAGCGCCCGAAGTGCTCGTTGTCCACCAGTTCCGTGTGCATGCGCAAGCGGGTGAACTGCCTGTGATAATGGAGGCGGTGAACTCCCCAGGTAGCCATGCTGGCCGCCAGGGCGACGATGACGGTCAGGGCGAGGACCTGCTGGAGCGTAAACCTGCGGTTGCCGTTGGGCGGCGACCCATGCGGCCCCGAAAATTCTTCCGTCAACACAACACCGCCTTCCCTGCGGGCCCAGGGGGGTTATAAGACCTTATTCGAGTATCTCCACCCCATTGCTGCAATTTTACTACTGCAGGATGGCGGTGCAACGAGCTACAGCTGCAGGTAGGGGGCGGGGTTGACGGGCGTGCCGTTGAGGCGCACCTCGAAATGGAGGTGGGGACCCGTGGCCAGGCCCGTCATGCCTACGGCGCCGATTCTCTGTCCCGCCGACACTTCCTGGCCCGCCTGCACGTCGATGCGGGAGGCGTGGGCGTACAGGGTCACCAGCTGCCGGCCCTGCTCATCGGTGCCGTGCATGATCATGATGGTATTGCCGTAGCCGCCCAAGGTCCCGGCGTAGGTGACGATGCCGGGCAGCACCGCCTGGAGGGGCGTGCCCGTGGGGGCTGCCAGGTCGATGCCGTTGTGCATGCGGCTGGTCCGCAGGATGGGATGGAAGCGGGGGCCGAAATTGGACGACACCCGGAAGCGGCCGTCAACCGGCAGCAGGGGGAACTTGCCCGCCACGGTGCCGCCGTAGTTGGCCAGTTCCGCCTGCATGGACCGCAGGCGCCGCTCGATTTCCGCCGACACCCGGTCCAACTCATCCAGGGCTTTCCTCAGTTCCGCCTCATCGCTCTGCAGCTGGGCCCGTTTTTCCTCCCGGTCAGCCACCATGACGGTCCACTCTCGGCGCCGGGCTTCCACCTGGGCCTTGCGCTGGGCCAGTGCCTGGCGCTCCGCCTCCACGGCGGCCCGCTTCTCCTGGACCAACTGCCACAGTTCCTCGGCCTCGGCGAAGAGGTCCGAGTCCTTGCCTATGATGAGGCGCAAGGCATGAAAGCGCTGGAGAAAATCCTGAAAACTGGTGCTGGTCAGCAAGACTTCCAAGTAGGAGACGGTGCCGTGTTCGTAGATGATCTGGATCCGGCGCCGCAGCAGGCTGCGGCGGTAGTCCAGCTCTTCCTCGGCGGCCGCCAGTTCTTGGGTGGCCTGCTGCAGCCGCTCCTCGGCATCGGCCAGTTCCCGCTCCAGGCGGGCCAGTTCCGCCTCGGCGTCGCCGATTTGATTGCCCAGCCGGGTGATTTCCTGGTGCAGGGCTTGGCCCTGGGACCGGATGGTGTTCAGCCGGCGCTGGGTGTTGGCCCTTTGCTGCTCCGCCCGCTGCAGTTCCTGCTGGGTTTGCTGGATCTTTTGCTGCAGTTCCCGGATCTTGGCGTCGTCATCGGCCGCCGCTGCGCCGGGCACCAGGAGGCCGGCCAGCAGGCTCCCCACCACCAGGAAAATGAGCTTCATCCGGACCCAGGCTCTCATCTTCAATCTTCTCGGCCTCCCCTAACTACAGAGTCCGGCTGGTCAGGCCGGCATGAAGCGCCGGACGGATATGGCGCTGCCCAGGGCGCCGATGGCGCCCCCGATGCCCAGCAGGAGCCGGGACAAGTTCCAAAGCAAGGGCTGGGCTTCGGCCACGGGCAGGAAGGGAACGGCTTGGGTCACCCTGACCACCAGGTAGTCGTATCCCAGCCACACCGCCACGCCGGCCACCATGGCCCCCACTATGCCCAGCAGCATGCCTTCCAGGAAAAAGGGCCACCTGATAAAGGCATCGGTTGCCCCCACCAATTTCATAATGGCTATCTCCCGCCGGCGGGCGTAAACGGTCAGCCGGATGGTGTTGCTGACGATGAACACCGTGGCCACCCCCAGCAGGATTACCAGGCCCATGCCCGCCAGGCGCAGCACCCGGGTGACCGACAGCAGGTTGGCCACGATGTCCTCCCGGTGGAGCACGTCTTCCACCGTCGGCAGGTCTGCCAGCTGCCCCGCCACGGACCCGGCCGACTCCGGGCTTGCCAACTGCACATGGATGGCATCCCGCAGGGGGTTCATCTCGGGATCGTCATAGCCTTCCAAGATGTAGTCCCAGCGCTCGCCGAACTGGCGGCGCAGCTGGGCCAAGCCTTCTTCCCTGGTCACCAGCCGGGCGTCGGCCACCCCCGGGATGGCCTTCACCCGCTCCACCAGCACCGGGGCCAGGCGGCGGTCGAATTGGTTGCCCACATAGGCCGTCACTTCCACCTGGGATTCGGCCTCCACGGCCATGTGCTGCAGGTTGACGGCCACCAGCAGGATGGCCGCCAGGACCGTCAGGCAAATGGCCACCGTGGTCACCGAGGCCAGGCTCATGAGGCCGTGCCGGACGATGCCCAGCAGGGCCTCCCGCCAGATGTGGCCCCAGGTTCTAAGTCGCATCACTGTAGATTCCCCGCTCTTGGTCACGGACGACCCGCCCGTCCCGCAGGGCGATCACCCGCTTCCCCATGGCGTCGACGATGGATTTGGCATGGGTGGCCACCAGAACGGTGGTGCCCCGGTCGTTGATGTCTTCCAAAAGCTCCATGATGCCCCAGGCCGTTTCGGGGTCCAGGTTGCCCGTGGGCTCGTCGCACAGGAGCAGGGGCGGCCAGTTCACCAGGGCCCGGGCCAGGGCCACCCGCTGCTGCTCGCCCCCCGACAGTTCGTGGGGGCGGTGGTGCATCTTGTCGGCCAGCCCCACCAATTCCAGTACTTCGGGCACCCGGCGGCGGATGTGCCGGGGTGATGCTTCGGTCACCCACAGGGCAAAGGCCACGTTGTCGCCCACGGTGCGGTCGGGCAACAGGCGAAAGTCCTGAAAGACCACGCCGATGCCCCGGCGCAGGAAGGGAATTTCCCGGCGCCGCAGGCGGGCGACGTTGACGTTGCCCACCATGACGGCGCCCCGGGTGGGCACCTCCTCCCGGTAAATGAGCCGCAACAGGGTGGACTTGCCGGCACCGCTGTGACCGACCAAAAAAACAAATTCACCGGGCTCGATGGACAGGTTGACGTCCACCAGGGCCACGGTGTCGTTGTCATAAACTTTGGCAACGTTGACCAGCTCAACCACTTCGACACCACGTTTCCAGATTGACCGCAAATTCATCGGGATTACGGGAGGCGCTGCGGATGGTGT
>Ga0079224_100011572_pt1 | contig 12166 bp, 9 predicted proteins | sample Stecom2015_FD_80414 | JGI IMG/M metagenome (GOLD analysis project Ga0079224, IMG submission 80414) | Agricultural soil microbial communities from Utah to study Nitrogen management - Steer compost 2015 | ecosystem: Environmental > Terrestrial > Soil > Agricultural land | place: USA: Utah... | reverse complement strand
TGGGCATGCGGTCCCGCGACGCCCTCGGCCTCGAACAACGCGCGCCACGGGGCGGGGTAGGGCCCGTCGCCGCCGTCCCAGGACGGCAGCAGATCGGCGAGGTAGCGCTCGGCGTCCGCGGGGGTGCCGAACTTCGCGACCAAGGTGCATTCGCCACTGTTGTTCCCGGCGAAGCTCCGCCACACCGCCACCGGCGGAAAGCCCCCGCGGGAAGGCGTTTCGCGGCGCATGAACGTGTTTGCCGGCGCCGCGGCGTGCGTCCGCAACGCGACGAGCGGGGGATTCTCGTCCGCGCCGTCCTCCCGCCGCGCGCACCCGGAACGCGGTGCGGGGGCGCGCCATAGCCGGCGATGCGCTCGCCATGCGTGCAAGACCTCGTCGGCGCTGCGTGCCGGCACGCTCGCCTGCTGAAACGAGCAGCTCTGCATCCGCCGATCGGGGGTGATCGAGACGAAGTCGAAGCCCGCCCCGCAGTCGCCATCGTCGTCCATGCCCGCGAACAGACGCGCCACGGGGATCCGATCGCCGAAGCAAACCGAGAGTCGCACCGGGAGGGGGCTCGTGGCGATGATGCGCGCGACTCGTCGGCGCCCCGCCGGGGTCAGACCTCGCGCCACGCCGACGAACGACAGCAGCGAAACATCTTCACAACCGTGACGCGCCAGCGTTTCGAGCCGCGCAGGGAGCCGGGCCAGGGCGGCGTCGTCCACGAGCACGTTCGCACCGAAGCGCTGGCCGGCGTCGCGCAACAGCGCGGCCGTCTCGTGCCACGGAGTCCCTTGGTACAGCGACAGTCGCACGATGCCGAAGCGCCCGGCGAACGCCTGCCAGCGCCGCGCATCGAGCAGCGTGCCGTTCGTCGTCACGTGGATCGCCAGCGGCGTCTCGCGATGGAGCACGTCCACGAGCTCTGCGAAGCCGCGAAACGCGAACGGTTCGCCGCCGCCGAACGCCACCTCCAGCGTGCCTGCCCTCGCGAGCCCCGCGAGCAACGCGTATGCACTCTCGACCGACCACAGGCTCTCGCGCGCGACATCCCGCGAGCAGAAGTCGCACCGGAGATTGCACGCATTCGTGATGCCGAACATCACCGCGCGAGGGGCCACGCGCCGCAATCCAGCGGTCGCCCGTGTCTGCACCCGCACATGGGTGCCCGACGCGGGGTGGAAGAACAGCTGGGCGCCGTCGAGCGCGTACTCGCGGAAGACGTGTCGAGCGGCGAGCATGCCCGACGGTAGCACCGTCACGGCGATTCGGCATGGACGGGCGCCTGCGACCAAGACTCGTCCGCGTCGAGGCGAAGGTCGTCGTCGGGACCGCGACCTTCGAGGAGGCGCCCGTGATCGGTGATCGCATCGCTCAGGTGCGCCATCACGCTGCGCACCGTCGGATCCGAACGCAGGCTGGCGTGGGTGAGCACCCAAATACTGGCGAGCGCCGTCGCAGGCGCATCATGGAGTCGACGCAGGTGCGGATCGCGGTCCGCGATCCAGCTCACGACGGCTCCGATCGCGAGGCCGGCGCGCACGGCCTGCAGCACCGCGTGCCCCGAGTCCGCTCGAACGGCGACCTTGCGTTCGGGGAACGCGGCATCGATCCACGCGAGCGCCGGCTTGGTCATGTAGCGCGGCGCGTGTGCGATGCTGTTCTTGGCGTCGTCGGATTCCTCGTTCATGCGCGGCGAGGAGATCGCGGTGGACGGCGGCATCGTGAACCTCTGAGGTCGCGTGCGGCGCGTGGCACCGATTCAGGTGCCACCGGGCGCCGGCGCAGCGCTGGCCTTCCCGTGCTGCTCGAACGTCGATTTCACCGCTCGTCCGACGTCGCCTTGCAGCGAGATCGTCGCCCAGTGACCGCGAAGACGGATCTTGAAGGTCGTATCCGGATAGCGCCGCTTCTCGGAGATCGACGCGACCTCCGACCAAGGAATGAGCAAGGGTGGGGCGCCGAGACGGAACGGCAGCGGGACCGCCAACGCGAGCCCTTCGGGCAACGATGCGACCTTGAGACTGCCGCGATAGCGCACGCTCCTCGCCCCGCGGCCGATCGTTCCGGAAGTGAAGCGATAACGTACGGCCTTCATGGCCTGGGTCGCGAACCTGGAGGCCAGGCTGGCCCATCCGCCAAAGCGCGCGAGCAACCACGACATCGCGACCCACATCACCGGAAACAAGCCGAAAACCCACCGGGGATCGATGTCCATGGTCATCTCCCTTTCGCGTTCGCCGCTTGGACCACGCGGAACGTCACGCGGACCTTGCCGGGACCGAGCGGGCGTTTGCCATCGAGGGCCAGACGCTGCGGGTGTTCCTCTTTGAACGCCGCGATCTTCCGATCGAGGTCCGCGTCGTCGGCGAACGCGAACGTGTGATCGACGGTCACCTTCTCGGCCTTCTTCGGCATCGCGCCAGCGAGCATAGCATCGCCGCTTCGCTCGGGCGCCGGGGCGCCGTCCGTTTCGGGAGGGCGGAGGCGCCCCGGCGTGCATGCTCGCGGCGACCGCGGGGGATCGACGTCACCCCGCGGCCGTGCGGAGGTACGGCGTTATTGCGGGACCACCCCGGACTCGCCGCTGCCGTAGGTCGGATCGAATCCGCCGTCGGTCGTGTCCCCCACGGAGCTCGCGACCGTCGTGACCTCCGAGTCGTCGGTGTCGAATCCGTCGGTGTCGTACCCGTCGGTGTCGTCCCCGTCGGTCTCGCCACTGGTCTCGCCCGGGTCGCATACGAGCTCGTAGTCGGAGCAGCAATCCCCCAACGATTGGCAAACCGCGTCGCAATAGCATGTGCCCACGCCGTCGATGCCCGGGGACACTCCGCCGCAGTAGCCGTGACAGCTCCCGCCTTGCACGCCGAGGCAGGCGACGTCACCGGTGTCGTCGAATCCACAGGTTCCCCCCAAGAGCGAGCAATCGACCTGGAGGACGCGTCGATTCCCTTCTCCTGGCCCACTACAACGAACCGCGGTGTCGCCTTCGCATGTGCCTTCCTCGGGCAGCCCCTCGCAAGGATCGGGAATGCACCCGATCTGACCGAGCTCGTCCTCGCCGCAGACCATCCCGAGGAGCGAACAGTCGGTCTCCACGACGTGGTATCCGCCTTCTTCCGGCGGAGCACAGCGCGAGATCGTGTTCACCCCCGTGCACACGCTCTCGGCAGGAACGGTGCCGCATCCGACCGCGCGGTCGATCGTCTCCAACGCCGCAGGTCCGAAGATCGAGTAGACCCCGCCCCAGTCGCACACCAAATCCGCGCTACCGAGGCCGCCCGAGACCACGCCGAAGACTTCGAGCTGATTGTTTCGCATGCGCGCGAGCGGCCCGCCGGAGTCGCCGTAGCAGTCCTGGGCATTGCCCGGAGCCATACCCACACTCGCTTCGTACTGGTCGAGCAGCTTGAACAGCGGCAAGATCTGCATCGGAGGGTCGGGAATGCCGAGCTCGTGGTAGTGCGCGAGGTAGGCTTTGACGCTTCCCCAGATGTTGAGCGCGTGGTTGCCACCGATGCCGCGCAGCATCATCTCGCCCAAGTAGCGTTGACCCGCGTCGCCGAAGTTGTTCCGTAGCCCGTAGCCGATGCCGATGTACGAGGTGCCCACGTCGCTGGGTGACAGCGTGCGATAGGGGAGCGGAGCGATGTCCGTGATGGGCTCTTCGAGCAAGGCCACCGCGACGTCGCTCCCGTACCCGATGAACCCGCCTTCGATCGTGCTTTCCACGACCAACCCGGTGATCTTGACGTGCTTCGTCGGCTGGGTCGCGTCGAATCCGATCAAGAACTCCTCGTCTCCCACGAGGCCGTCCACGCAGTGTTCCGCGGTGAGGATGGCGTTCGGGGCGATCAAGGTGGCCGTGCAATAGGGATAGTACGATGAGCGTTCGCCGATCTGCATTCTTCGATCGATGTAGCGACGGCGACTCAGCGAAGTATCGAGATCGTTGCCGAAGTCTTCGGAGTACGTCGGAAACCCGATCGCCCCGACGGCATTCAGCGACGGGCTACGCGCAGGAAAGCCCCCGATGATGCGTTCCTCCGTCGCTCCCAGTGGCGCCGAATCGTCTTCCTCTTTTTCACATCCAGCAAACAATGAGCATAATATCAATGTGTGTGCAAATGCCCGACAACGAGACATCTCGACCTCCAGCCATAGGTTGTTCTCGCCTCGGATCGCCAGGATTGCACCCCTGGCATCCAAGTCGAAGCCTTCGAAAGCAAGCGTACGCCGGGAATATCGGGTAAACAAGCCCCCATTCCTCGCAAGGTCGCACGTTTGTACCATCGTCACACGCACCACGGAGGAAGAACGGCATTTGATTGTCGTTCTGTGCATGATTCGACGTGGTCCGAGACGCCGTAGGCCGAGATCAGCGAGAGGGTGTTCGACATCGAAGCGACGACTTTCGGGTATGTGCTTTCGGACAGAGACCGCGCCAAGGCGCGGGTCCGAGTCGCCGTGCGGCGGTCGCATCGCGATGCAGGCGAGACCACGACGAGGGACGAGCGAGGCCGCTGTGATGCGGATCATCTCCGAGCGTCGGGACATCCGAACGACCTCCACGGGATCTCGGGGCACGAGCGACCGGTACAACGACTCGCCGATCGGGGGGCCCCCTGGCGCCGACCCGGGTTGCGGCGCTAAATCCGAGTCCCGGACCGGTGAAATCCAGGTATGCTCCACGGGCCGAACGTCGCCAGAGCGGCTTGAAAGCGTTCTCTCCAGGGCGTCGCGGAGGAGTCCCCTGCGTCGGAGCGGGCGCAGAAGCGAGCGCGGACGGTGTAGACTCCCGCCATGCAAGATGCGTCGCGCAAGAGCGCGTGGATGTTCCTCCTGGGCCTCGCGATGGCTTCGGGGGGTTGTTCCGGGCCCCAAGATCCTTCTGTGGCCGACGATTCGGAGGACGCGTGTAAGAACGGCGAACGCGGCTGCGCTTGTACCTCCAAAGGAAAGTGTGAGGACGGGCTGGTCTGCGTCGACGACGTCTGTGAGCGCGAATCGAGCGACGATGAAGATGCGGTCGACGAGAGCGAGAGTGGGGCTCCCGAAGACGACGGGACGACGACGTCGAGCTCGACGACCGGCGCGAGCACGACGTGTGGCCCTGGCTGCCTTGGTGATACGACCGATACGGTAGGCACGACGACCACGAGCACGTCCTCCGAGGGCGACACGTCCACGAGCACAGGGAGCGACACGACCGGCGACGAGGCGACTTCGACGACGGACGGTCCGGATCCAGCCTCGATTCTGTTCGAGGAGGACTTCGAAGGCGCTGCCGACAACACGGTCCCGGAGGGATGGGATGCATTCGTCGCGTGGAACGTCAATCCTTCCAGCAACATGAGCGGCGCGTCCGAGTTTGCGCTGGCGGACGGCAGCAAGCCGCACGGTGGAATGCGTTCCCTGCACGTCTCGGCGCCGGGCTCCAACCCGGCGATGCTCACTCGCCCCCTGCCCGACGGGACCAATCGACTCTTCGTGCGCAGCTACGTATGGTTGACGAACAAGCTCGGCCAGAACCCCAGCAACAACCACGAGACCCTCATCGGCGTCCGCGGATCGCCGGGCCAGGCTGCGGTCGAAGTTCGATTCGGCGAGATCAAGGGTGTCATCGGGACGAACGAGTTTCCTAGCGACGACATCTCACCGACGGTGGACCAATGGGGTATGGGCCCGGTCATCACCGCCGGCGAGTGGCACTGCATCGAAGTCGCCTTCCTTGGAGACTCGGCGAATCACGAAGTCCGAGCATGGAGCGACGGCGTCGAAGTCCACGCGGTCAACGATCCCTCTCAGTGGAGCAATCGTACGCTCGGGGCAGACTTTCTCTCGGACAAGTTCGAGGAAGTCATCTTCGGATGGCACACGTTCAGCAACTATGGGAACGAAGTGTGGTTCGACGACATCGTCGTCGCCACCGAGCGCGTCGGGTGCTGAACAGCGCTCAGGGGGCGGGCGTTGGCAGCAGGGAACTTCTCCGCTGCCGCACGACCGCCCTTGGCATCACGTGGATGTCGCCGCTCCCGTCCCCGGAGCGACCTCGTGTCCGAGGCTCGGTGCGGAGACCCGCTGTGCCGTCAGGCTTTCGATGCGCGTGACGATCCGGTCGATCTCCGCCTGCGGATTCCGCCACCAATCCCTGCTCCAGATCCGCTCGAACGTCCATCCGCGCTGCTCGAGCAACGCTTGCCGAGCGATGTCGCGTTCGCGGACGCTGCGACCGCTGTGATACATGGCGCCGTCGCATTCGATCGCCAGACAATAGCGCGTCGGCTCCACCGGATTGACCACGGCGAGATCGAGCCGGTATCCACCTACACCGACTTGCGTATCGACTTCGAAGCCGCGTTCGACGAGGGCCCGATGCACCTGCTCCTCGAACGGACTGTCGAATTGCAAGACGACGCCCGGCGTCCCCCCATGGGGCCGATTCATCGTCTGGGCCAGGTCGCTCAGGAGGGATTCGGCGAGTTCGCGCTGGTCCTCGCTGGTCGCCTTCGCATATTGGAGATAAGCCTTCAGAATCCGCGGGCCGCGGTGTTTGAGGCCCTCGACGGGCATGTCGTCGGGATCGAAGGAACACAACACGTGCATCTGCTTGCGCGCGCGCGTGAACGCGACGTTCAGGCGGTTCTCGCCGCCCGCTTGGCTGATCGCACCGAAGTTGCGCCGCATCGTGCGATCGTCCGGCGGGCGCGCGAACGCGGTGGAGAAGATGATGACGTCGCGCTCGTCGCCCTGGACGTTCTCGATGTTCTTCACGACCAGGGCATCGTCGCGCGCGCCCGAAGCCGGGTGCCGCAAGGCGTGGACCAGCGTGGCGAACTCGGGGTCGCGCGCTTCGGCGCGCCGCAGCGCTTCGTCGATCGCATGCTGCTGCTTCTGATTGATCGCGATGACACCGATCGAGACCGGCTTTTCGGCGTGGGCTCTGGCGATCTCACCGATGAGCTGCACGCAGCGTTCGGCTTCGGCGGCGTTCGTCTGCTGATGCCACACCCCGTCGACGCGATGGAAGCGAATCGGTGCCGCACTCGACGCTCGCCAGGGGGGCGGCGTGATGTGGAGCGTGCCATCGTAGAAGGCTTGATTGCTGAAATCGATCAGCGCGCCATGCTCGCTGCGATAGTGCCATCCGAGATAGCGGAATCCGTAGATCTTCTTGGCTTGTTCGAGCAGGCTTTCGGCAGTGCGCGCATCGTCGATGCTTTCGCCTTCTTCGTCGAATTCGTCTTCGTCGTCGGAAGCCATGAAGAAGCGACTGGGCGGCATCTGTTGTTCGTCGCCGGCGATGACGACGCGGCGACAGCGATAGAGCACCGGGAGTGCCCGCTCCAGGGGCAGCTGGGAGGCTTCATCGAAGATCACCCGATCGAACATGCTCCGTTCGAGCGGCAGGATCTCCGCGGCGACTTCGGGCGAAAGCAACCAGCAGCGCGCGATCTGCCGCATCTGCCACGCGAACACCCGCAATACTTTGCGGAGCGGCCACACGCTCCGCTGCTTTCCGAGCTCGTGCTCGAGCTTGTTCCACATCGTCTCGGGCCGGCTGCGGCTGCCGGCGAGCTCCGGGGAAAGATCGCGTCGGGTGGCTTCGACGTGGACTTCGCGCGCGACCGCAGCCACCGTCAACTCGGCCTGCTCGGCGAACATGCCGACGAGTTCGTCGCGCAGCCGCCGATACTCGCTGAACGGTTCCCCGCGTAGACGAGGAAAGCGGCGCTCGGCGTCGTCGATCCAATGGAGGACGAGGTTGGCTTCGACGGCCTGGGCCCACGACGCGCGCTGCGGCGACATGTCTGCGGCGGCGAAGAGCGGGGCATCGTCGGCGCACGTCAGGTCGCGCGCCCACGGGTCGATGGTGGCGAAGGACTGCTCGAGCTGCACGACGCGATCGAACTCGTCGCGCACGATCGCATGGAGCTCGGCGACTCGCGCGAGCAGGTCGTCGCCGGCTTTCACGCCATGCTCGAGCTGGGCGAGCCATTCGGGTTGGAAGAACGGGGCCAATCCATCCAAGCCGTTCCGGAGCTGCGCGGCGCGTTCGAGCCGCTCGTCCCAGCGCTCGAGCGCTTCGGTGCCGACGATGGCCGTGCCGCGCCGAACGTCGAGACGTGCTTTCCACCAGCGCCCCGAGAGGACTTTCCACCAGCGGTCGACGAGCGCGCGGTACGTGGCGAGTGCCCGTCGCAGCCCCTCGAGAACGGTGCCGGACACGACGACCAACTCGCCGCGCGGCGTCGCCAGGGCGCCCCGGATGCCATCCAATGCGTCGAGGAGGGCGCGCTGCTCGAGACCCCCCAAGCCGGCCCAGTTCGTGCGCCCTCGCAGCGGCGCCCCCTCACCGCTGAATCGCAGCGCGTCGGTACGGCAGCGCTCGAGGCGTTGGAGCAGGCGCTGCACGTCGTCGAGGGAGGACTCCACCAAGGGGCTCGGCAGGCGCACGGGCGCGCGTCGGCCCACGGGGGCGCGCCGGTACCATTCTCCGACGGGGCGTCCACGATGGTCGCAGCGCAGCGGCTCGACGATCTCGCGGATGGCGGCGATGTGCCGATCGATGCGCGCGGCGATCGAACGACGTGCGGACGTCAGGGAAGCGGCGGGCGGTTCCTTCGATCGCTGCACCGCAGCACGCAATTGTGCATAGACGTCCTTCCGATCGGCGCTGGCGTCGTGGACGACGTAGGACCACGGTCGCAGTGACGGGGGAAGGCGCGCCTGGACGACGTCCAATGCGGCACGCTTCTGGCAGACCATCAAAACGCGTTCGCCTTGTGCGAGCGCGTCCACGATCATGTTGGCGATGACCTGGGATTTGCCCGTCCCCGGGGGTCCTCGCACGACCGTGCATTCGGCGACCTGCGCTTCGCACAACACGGCGTATTGGCTCGGGTCGCACGGAAGCGCCACGGCGACCTGCGCCGCGGGGACGTCGTCGATGCTGTCCGGACGCGTCTCGCCGGGCTCGCCCGGGGCGTCGCCGGGGGTCTCGAGCAGGTTGTCGATGATGCCTTGGTCGATCTCCCCATCTTGCGCCCGCTGCATGAGGGTCTCGTAATCCTCGTACAGCGCGGTGCTGCCTTGCGGAAACATGCCCACCACGGCATAGCCACGCAGCGCGAGGCCGGCGGGGCCCTTCTCCAGCGCCTCGGCCTTGGTGATCGGTTCGAGGCGCTGCGGCGCGTCGTCGATATCTTCGAGCACGAACTCGCTCTCGCGTAGCCAGGCGCCGACCGTTCGCAGGAAGTCGGCCATGGTGTGCCGCTTGTCGCGAGCGAGCGCCTCGACGCCCTCGGTGAGCTGTGTGACCTTCTCCTCGTCGGGCGACCAACGGAGATGTTTGTGCAGCAGCGCCACCAAGGCGTGGTTCACCTGCAGCTCGGAATCCTTGGACAACTCGAGCGTCCAGCCCGCGCGCTCTCCCTTGGGGCGGACGAGCGTGGCCGGGTAGAGCACGAGCGGCGCCCGTACGTACGTGGTGTCGTCGAGACGCCCTTCCAGCCACGCGACGCCCACGCGCAGGTCTTCGAGCCCCTTTTCTTCCTCGTGGTCCGCGGCCGCCTTGGCGACGTGGCGCAGGTGCTCGCGTCGTTTGACGACCTCCGGTTCGAGCCCTTTTTCATCGAGCAGACGCTGACGACCGCCGCCGGCGACGACGTGCGCGACCGCCTTCTCGGCGATCGATGCATCGAGACTCACCAGATCGAAGTTCCGACGGGAGACGATCTTGCCCGTGAAGACCGACGGATTTCGTGCATCGAGTTGGAGCAGCCGCTGCTGGAGCACCCGCAGCTGCTGACTCAAGCGCTGACAAGCCTCGGGCGTGGCTGCAAGCGCGCCCTCTCGTCCGTCCATCATCCTTCGAGGGTACCGCTCGACGCGGCGGGACGGGGGTCCATCGCGAACCTACGCGAAGCCGCTGGTCGCCGCGATCGACTCCGTTGCCGCTTCCGGTTCATCGAGGACCCGCGTCGGAATCCCCACGAAGAGCCCGACGGCGCGTCCGACCATGCGATAGGTCGACTTCGGGGTCACCCAGGTGAGTTGGTGGATGCGCGCCCGTCGGGACTTGAGCAGGTCGCTCCAATGGTCGCGGGCGCTCACGGGGTAGCCGATGAGCTCGCGGAGGTCGATGATGACTTCGGTGGGCGTGACCGAGGCGTCGAGGAGCTTCGCGGTGCGCTCGGCCGCATAGGCGGCGTCCTCCAACGTGATGTCCCCGACGATGGTGACGAGGATCCGCCTGCGCGGACGCAACTCGAGTCTGATATCCCAGTGCGCCATTGCCCCAGTGCATGGTTGTGCCCGAGCGGGGGCTCATTGCAAGACACTGGGGCGGACCGAAATCGACCCTTCGCTCCGATGGCGGCGCCCGTTCGGTCGCGGACGCACCCGGGGATCCGGCGAGCGGTCGTCGTCCGGACTGCAGCCGCCGGCGAGGACCAGGGTGGACCGCAGCCGCGTCAGGGGTCGTCGCATCCGTCGGGCCCACACGCGGCTCCGGCGAGGACGGGCTCGTCCGTCGCGAGCTCGGCCCGTACCCGCTCGAGGGCGTCGCGCAGGACTTCGGGCGGTTGGGCTCCGCTTGAGGCCGTGCGCCGCTCGAACACGAAGAACGGTACGCCGGAGATCCCGAGCTCCGCGGCCATGGCTTCGTCGGCGCGGACGTGGGCGGCTCCGTCGTCGCCGGCGAGCATGGCCTCCGCCGCTTCCCCGTCGAGGCCGATCTCGATCGCGAGCTCGGTCAAGACGGCGCGATCGCTCACCGGGCGACCTTCGTGGAAATAGGCGCGGAACAGCCGCTCCTTGGCATCATTGCCTTTCCCGCGGCGACTCGCCCAATGCACGAGGCGGTGGGCGTCGAAGGTGCTGGTGGGGCGCACGAGATCGAAGCGAAACGGGATGCCCTTGGTGGCTCCGATCGCCGTCATGCGATCGACCATGGCCTGGGCCTGCGGCGGCGGAACGCGATACTTCCGCGCGAGGCGTGCGACGAGATCCCCCGCATGCTCGGGGTTTCGCGGCGCGCTCGGATCGAGCTCGAACGCCCGCCACACGACCTCCACCGCCCCCGAGAAGCCCGTCAGCGCCTGCTCGAGGTGGCGTTTTCCGATCCAGCACCAAGGACACGCGATGTCCGACCAAACCTCGACGCGCAGTGGCTTCATCGCCCTTCTATAGACGCACGCAGGTGGCGATGTCATCGCCGCGGCGCTACCACCTCTTGTAGGGCAGGAACTTCCCGTCCATGGTGACGACGACGCGATCGCCCTTGGGATCCGCGAGGCGCGCAACGTCGAGCTTGAAGTCGATGGCGCTCATGATCCCGTCGCCGAACATCTCGTGCACGACCGCTTTCATGCTGGTGCCGTAGACGGCCATGATCTCGTAGAAACGATAGATGAGCGGATCGGTGGGGACGACCTTGTCGCCCAGGCTGTTGCCCTTCAACGGACACTCCTGCAGCGCGGCGACGACGTCCGGGCCCAGCCCGAGCAGGTCCGCCAGCGCCTTCGCGCCGCCTTCGTCCATCGAGTTCTCGCCCAAGCAGCACGAGGCGACGTACACGGGGCTCATGCCCAACGCTTCGCCGATCTGCACCCATGACAATCGCTTGGCCGCTTTGGCTTCGAGCAGAACTTCGGTCAGTGCTTGTTTCTTCATTCCATCTCTCCTTTCGTGACGCGTCAGGGCTCGGACCCGCTCGATTGCAGGGCCAGCCCGGGGGCGGTGAGCTCGCGATCGATCGTCGCGTCTTCCGTGGCGGCGGCGCGGATACCCGGATCGCTGGGCCGTGCGTGCTGCGTCAGGAAGTCGATCAATCGATTGCGGAGTTCGTAATAGATCGGTTGTCGGATCAACGCCCGCCGATCGCGGGGGCGGGGCAGGTCGACGCGGAGGGTCTCCGCGATCCTTGCCTTCGGTCCCGTGCTCATCAGCATCACGCGATCGGCGAGGTAGATCGCCTCGTCGACGTCGTGCGTGATCATGAACGTGGTCTGTCCGGTGCGTTCGCACATCGCGATGAGCTCGTCCTGCATCGTTCCGCGCGTCAGGGCATCGAGCGCGCCGAACGGCTCGTCCATCAGCAACAGCTCCGGGGCGATCGCAAACGCGCGGGCGATCCCGACGCGCTGCTTCATGCCGCCGGAGAGCTGCGTGGGCCGGC
>Ga0079224_100011571_pt1 | contig 12166 bp, 12 predicted proteins | sample Stecom2015_FD_80414 | JGI IMG/M metagenome (GOLD analysis project Ga0079224, IMG submission 80414) | Agricultural soil microbial communities from Utah to study Nitrogen management - Steer compost 2015 | ecosystem: Environmental > Terrestrial > Soil > Agricultural land | place: USA: Utah... | reverse complement strand
GACGTCGAGGACGACGCCGAGGCCGCGGTCGCCGTGGTCACTGACGTCGCCGAGGTCGTGGTCGCCGGGGCCGTGGTGGCCGTCGTCGTCGCCGCGGTCACGAGCGCGGGCGCCGCGTGGGCGACGGGCGTCGCGGTCGAGGCCGCGGCCGTCATCTCGAGGGACGGGGACAGTGCCATCGCCATGAGTCCGTCGAGGTCCGCGTGCAGCGGCTCGTCCGGCAGGGCCTCGGCCATGAGCGCAGCGGCCTCCGCAGAGGTGGGGGCCGGTGTCGCGGGTGCCTGGTCCGCGGCCGTGCGGTCGAGGTCGAAGAGCGTCGTGAGCGCGGCCGCGTAGTCGATCGACTCCGCGTCCGTGCCGGTGAGCTCCTTCACCCGGACCGTGGGCGTGTGGAGGATCGTCGTCGCGACGCGGCGCATCGCCTGCCGGGCCTCGTCGAGCACCTTCTGCGGGACGTCATCGCCCAGGCGGCGGGCCAGCCGCTCGAACTCGTGCTCGACCGTCTCCCGCGCCTGGCTGCGCAGGGCGGCGACGGTGGGGCCCACCTGGCGCGCGCGGCGGCGCGCGGACAGCTCCGCGACCTCCTCGCGGATGATCCCCTGGACCTGGCCCACGATCGACGCGACGTCTCCGTCCCCGCGGTGCGCGGAGTCGGCGAACAGCGCAGAGATCCCCTCGAGGTTGACCATGCGGACGTGGTCGTGGGACTCGACGTCCGGATCGACGTCGAACGGCAGGGCCAGGTCGACGACGAAGGTGGGAGCCGGCGGCTGGCCCGCGTCCCGGTGCTGCAGGGAGGCGGACACGACCTCGGCGTCGATGACGGTGCCACGGGCGCCGGTGACGGAGATGACGAGGCTCGCACGGGCGAACTCGCGGGCCAGCGACTCCGGGGTGAGGACGTCCGCGCGGCCGTCGACGGTAGCGGCCAGGCGCTGCGCGCGCTCGAGCGTCCGGTTGAGGACGGTCACGGAGCGCACGCCGTGGCGGGCCAGCGTCGCGACGGAGAGGCCGGACATCGCACCCGCGCCGACGATGAGCACGTCTGTCTGCGCGAGGTCGCCGATGTGGTCGACCGCGCTGACCAGCGCCATGTCGAGCAGGGAGCGGGCGACCGTGTCGAGGGAGGTCTCGGAGTGGGCGCGCTTGCCCACGCGCAGCGAGTCCTGGATCGTCTGCGAAAGCTCGCCGGTCAGCTCGCGGGCCTCCTGGGCGCTGCTGTACGACTGGCGCAGCTGGCCCAGGATCTGGGACTCGCCGATCGCCATCGAGTCGAGGCCGGACGCGACGGTGAGCATGTGCTCGACGGCCTTGTCCTCGTAGCGGACGTAGACGTGCCGGGCCAGCTCCTGCCAGTCCACCCCGGCGACGTCCGCCAGGGCGGAGCCCACGTCGGACAGGCCGCCGTGGAACGAGCGCACGTCCGCGATGATCTCCAGCCTGTTGCACGTGGAGAGGACGAGCGCACCGTCGACGAAATCACCGCCCAGCACGCGTCGGCGGAGCTCCTCGACGCCGCTGCCGGAGAGGGCGACGGAGTCGAGGACCGACATGGGTGCGGAACGATGCGAGACGCCGAGGACGAAGGTGGTCACGACTCTGCCTCCAGGGGACCGAGCGACGAACGGGATGCGGACGGATGCGCGGGGATCGCAGGAGCGAAGTGCGACAGCACCTGCAGCTCCGTGGCGAGGTCGACGTGGCGGACCTCGATGCCCGCGGGCGCGCGGACGGGGACCGGCGCGAAGTTGAGGAGGCCGCGGATGTCCGTGTCGACGACGGCGTCGACGACGGACTGCGCGGCGGCGGCGGGGACCGCGATGACGAGGAGTTCGAGGGCCAGCTCGCGGACGGCGGCCGGCAGCGTCGCGCTGTCGCGGATCGCCAGGTCGACGACCGGCTGGCCGATCCGCGCGGCGGAGGAGTCGAAGACCGCGCGCACGCTGAAGCCGTGCTGCGGGTCGGAGAGGTAGTGGGCCAGGGCGGTGCCCATGCGGCCGGCGCCCACGATGCCCACGGGACGCAGCCGGTCGATGCCCAGGAAGCGCCGGATGGCACCGGCCAGCTGGGCGACGTCGTAGCCGACGCCGCGGCGTCCGGTGTGATCGAGCAGGGAGAGGTCGCGGCGCACGATCGCCGCGCTCATGTCGCAGGCGCGCGCGAGGGCCTCGCTCGAGGCGGTCGTGTGGCCGGAGGCGGACAGCGCGGTCAGTGCGCCCAGGTAGACGGGCATGCGCGTGACGGCGGGGATGGGAGTCGACCGTCCAGCGCCGTCCGGCGCTGTCGCAGCCGACAGGGTCTGTGCCACCGCGCTCCGCTCTCCTTCCTGCGATGCACCCGACTGCGCGGGTGTCGCTCACCGCATCGCCGGATGCCTCCGCCCGCGGACTGGTCTCAGGCGTCCGCGGCGGCGCGCGCGTCGATCGCGCGCGCCAGCCTGCCGGGGTCGATCCGGTGGAATCCCACCTGGCGACCATTCACGAGCACGACCGGCACGTCCCACTCGTAGCGATCGCGCAGATCCGGATCGCTGTCGATGTCCGTGACGGTCACGTCCACGGAGCGGGACCGGGCCACCTGCTGCACGACCGCTTCCGCGTCGTCGCACAGGCTGCAGCCCGTCCGGGTGAGGACCTGGACGTGCACGCTCACCGGCTCCTCCTCACCCTGCGCTCCTCACAGCAGACCCCCGACCCGCACACGCGTGCCGGACGGGGACCGTGCAAGAAGTGTTACTTCTTGTTGCGACGCTGATGACGCGTCTTGCGCAGCAGCTTGCGGTGCTTCTTCTTCGACATGCGCTTGCGGCGCTTCTTGATCACTGAGCCCATGGGCACACCTCACCGGATCGACAGGACGGTGAACAGGGGGTGCCCACCGCTGGAACATAGCCGCTCAAGTCTATCCCCGCAGTTCGGGCATCGCAAAAAGAGGAGGGGTGATTCCGGTCCCCCTGAGACGCTCCGAATCACTCCGCGGACGCCCACCTGAGTCGACCGCCCGAGGCCGCCCCTGCGGCGCGACCGACAGCTCAGTCGTAGTACGCGTCGAGGCCGAAGAACGGGAAGATCGACTTCCGCGTGGCCATGACGGCGCGATCGAGGTCCGACTGGGGGTCGTAGCCGTTGCGCCACGGCACGAACGACCCGTCGTAGCCGTCCGTCATGGACAGCGGCGCATCCCGGCCCACGAGGGACTCCGCGTAGCTGCGCCACCGCTGCGGCGTCTCCGCCGCAGGGTCGATGTCCGCCCCGGCCGCGATCGCGACGAGCTGGGTCCAGGCCCGCGGGACGACGTCGAGGATGGAGTACCCGCCCCCGCCCGTCGCGATCCACCGCCCGTCCGTCAGCTCCTCCGACAGGGACCGGGCCAGCAGCGCGGTCTCGCGCATCCCGTCGACGCTGAAGCGCAGGTGCGTGAGCGGGTCGGCCCGGTGGCCGTCGCAGCCGTGCTGGGTCACGAGGATCTGCGGGTCGAACTCCCGCAGCACGCGCTGCAGGACCGCGTCGATCGCGCGCAGCCAGTCCGCGTCGTCCGCGCGCGGCGGCAGCGCGATGTTGACCGCCGAGGCCGCCGCCTGCATCCCGCCGATGTCGTTCGCGAACCCTGTGCCGGGGAAGAGGAACCGCCCGTTCTCGTGCACGGACACCGTGAGGACCCGCGGATCGTCCCAGAAGATGCGCTCGACGCCGTCGCCGTGGTGCGCGTCGAAGTCCACGTAGGCGATGCGGTGATAGCCGCTCTCCAGCAGGGTCCCGATCGTCGCCGCGAGGTCGTTGTAGACGCAGAAGCCCGAGGCCCGGTCGCTCATCGCGTGGTGCATGCCGCCGGCGAAGTTGACGGCCCGGTCATAGCCGCCGCCGGCCACCGCGCGCGCCGCCTGCACCCCGGCCTGGAAGATGCGGCCCGAGGCCTCGTGGATCTTCTCGAACCGCGGCACGTCCTCCGTGCCGATCCCCCACTCGCGCTGGAAGTCCTCATCCAGGTCCCCGCGCTCACCGGCAGTCCGGACGGCCGCGATGTAGTCCGCCGTGTGGACCTTCCGCAGCTCGTCCTCATCGACGTCGCCCACCGCGTCGATGGTGATGCGCGGATGGTCGAAGAGCCCGAAGTCCGTCGCGAGCTTCGCGGTCAGGTCCAGGCGCAGCGGGTGCATCGGGTGGCCCTGGCCGAAGTCGTAGTCGGTGATCGTCTCGTCCCAGGTGACGTAGAGATCGAGATCACGGTGTGCCATGCCCACACTGTAGCCGCCGTGATCCGCGCCCCACACCATCCCCGGCCGTACCATGTGTGGAATGGACGCCAGAGGTGAGGCCGGGGAGGACGCGCGCGGGCAGCGGGACCATTCCTGGCGCCGGCTGCAGGACGCCGTCGATTCGCTCGTGCTCGCATCCCCCGCCCGCACCGCGATGATCGGCTTCGTCCTGCTGGCCGCCCTCTGCACCGGGCTGCTGTGCCTGCCCGCGGCCCTCAACGATCCGTCCGCCCACTCGCTGGCCGACGCCGTCCTCGTCGCCGTGTCCGCCGTGTGCGTGACCGGGCTGAGCCCCGTCACGATGCACGAGCACTGGTCGCCCTTCGGCATGGGCGTCATCACCGTCGCGATCCAGGTGGGCGGCCTCGGCATCCTCACCGCGGCCTCGCTGCTGGGCATGGCGATGTCGAAGCGGCTGGGCGTCCGCCAGCGGCTCATGGCCGCCCAGGCGACGGGCACCTTCCAGCTGGGCCGGGTGGGCTCCCTCCTGCGGGTCGTGCTCACGACGATGATCGTCGCCGAGGTCGTCGTCGCCTCCCTGCTCCTGCCCCGCTTCCTGTCCCGGGGCGAGGGCTTCGGCGAGGCCGTGTGGCACTCCGTCTTCTACGCCATCTCCTCGTTCAACAACGCGGGCTTCACACTCCATGACAACGGGGGTGCGGCGTTCGCGGACGACCCGTGGATCCTCGCGGTCCTCGCGCTGTCCGTGTTCGTCGGCTCGCTGGGCTTCCCCGTCATCTTCGTCATGAGCATCTACTGGCGCTCCCCCCGCTCGTGGGACCTCCACGCGAAGCTCACACTCTCCACCTCGCTGCTCCTCGTGGCGGGCGGGTGGCTCATGCTCCTCGTCTTCGAGGCGGCGAACCCCGCGACGCTGGGATTCCGCAACTGGTTCGACACGGCCGGGGAGTCGCTGTTCCTGTCCGTCATGTCCCGCTCCGGCGGCTTCTCGACAGTCGACATCACGCAGCTGTCCGGCTCGAGCCACGTCCTGCTCGACATGCTCATGTTCGTGGGCGGCGGCTCCGGCTCCACGGCCGGCGGCATCAAGGTGACGACGCTCGCGGTGCTGGGACTGGCCGCGCTCGCGGAGGCCCGCGGCCTCGTCGACACGACCGCGTTCAACCGGCGGATCGCCCCCGGCACGATCCGCCTGGCAGTGTCCGTCCTGCTGGCCGGCGCCACGATCGTCGCGGTCGGCACCATGGTCCTGCTGGCCGTGACGGATGAGCCGCTCGACTACGCGCTCTTCGAGGTCATCAGCGCCTTCGCCACGTGCGGGCTCAGCATGGGCGTGACCGAACGGGCCGGGGACGCGGGCCTCTACGTGCTGAGCGCGCTCATGCTCGTGGGCCGGCTGGGCACGATCACCCTGGCCTCCGCCCTGTCCGAGCGGTCCCAGAAGCGCCGCTTCCGCTACGCGGAGGAGCGCCCCATCATCGGCTGAGCGCTCGCACTCCGCAGGACTGCTACCGCGGTGCCTTGACGGCCACGACCGGGCAGTCGGCCTCGAGCAGGATCCGCTGCGCGGCGCTGCCCAGGAGGAACTTGCCCACCGGGGAGCGGCGCCGCACGCCGATGACGATGAGGTCCGCGTCGTGCTCGCGCGCGGCGTCGAGGACCTGCTCGGCCGGCTCGTCCTCCGACTCGGGCGCGACCCGGGCGGTCTCGACGCCGCTGTCGGCCAGCAGACGGTCCAGCTCCGCGCTCTGCTCCTCGTCCAGTCTGCGTCCGTCGCGCTGCCCGCGCTCGCGCGAGCCGGTCACGACGACGAGGCGGTGCGCGTCCCTGCGCGCGAGGTCGATCGCGTGCGTCAGGGCGGCCCGTGCGGACGGGGTGGCGGTGTATCCGACGACGATGGTCATGGGTGCCTCCGGTGCGGTGGTGGGCGGAACGGGTCGGTCAGGTCCCGACGCTGACGTCGGGAGCGTCAGATCTCGTCGGGACGGCGGAAGCGGGTCGAGCGGCCGTAGCGGGAGCGGTTGTAGAACCACTCGAACGCCCACAGCAGGACGCCGATCCCCAGCAGCGCACCGGCGATCTGGTACTGGATGAGCGCGTCCATCCGCGCCCACGGACCCACGAGGAAGAGGCTCGTCGCCGCGCCCAGCCAGGGCAGCAGCGTGGGTGTCCGGAAGTGGCTGCCGTCGCCGTAGCCGTTCTCGTCCTTGCGCAGCACGAGCACGGCGATGTTGACGATCGCGAAGACGGCCAGGAGCAGGAGTGCGGTCGTGCCGCCCAGGGCGCCCACGACGCCGTCCGGCAGGACGACGGAGACGACGAAGAGGAGTCCGCACGCCAGCAGCGTCGTGAAGACGATCGCGACCCACGGCGACCGACGCCCGGGCAGCACCTTGCCGAACACGGCCGGCAGCACCCGCTGGTTGGCCATGCCGTAGAGGAGGCGCGAGGCCATGAGCATGTTGATGAGCGCCGTGTTCGCGACCGCGAAGATCGTGAGGAACGGGAAGATGTCATCGATCGGCAGCCCCGGAGCGCCCGCGGCGACGACGTCCAGCAGCGGTGTCTCGGAGGTCGCCAACTCCCCCACGGGGACGACGGCCACGGAGATGACGGAGACGAGCACGTAGACGACGGCGGTGAGGCTCAGGCCGGAGATGAGGATCTTGGGGAAGATCGACGGGTCCTTCGTCTCCTCGACCATGTTGACCGAGTCCTCGAAGCCCACGAGGGCGAAGAAGCCCAGTGCCGTCGCGCCGGTGATCGCGAGGAAGATGGACTTGTCGCCCTCCGTCTCGAAGATGACGGCGCGCGAGAAGTCCGCGTCGCCCTGGAACACCGCGATGAGGCCCACGCCCAGGACCAGCAGGAGGCCGGTGAGCTCGACGCACGTGAGGAACACGTTGAACCAGACGCTCTCGCTCACGCCGCGCAGGTTGATGGCCGCGAGGATGAGCAGGAAGACGAGCGCGATGATGAGCGGCGCCCACAGTCCCGGCTCGAAGCCGAGGCCCTTGAGCAGGTTGGCCGCCACGGCGCGGGCCGCGGTCGTCGCCGAGGTGATGCCGGAGCACAGGACCGCGAACGCGACGAGGAACGTGACGAAGTGGATGCCGAACGCCTTGTGCGCGTACAGCGCGGCACCGGCCGCCTTCGGGTACTTCGTGACGAGCTCGAGGTATGACAGCGCGGTGAGCATCGCGATGCCGAAGGCCAGCAGCAGCGGGGCCCAGCCAGCGCCGCCCACCTGACCGGCGACCTGTCCGGTCAGGGCGTAGACGCCCGTGCCCAGGATGTCGCCGACGATGAAGAGGAGCAGGAGGCCCGGACCCAGGACCTTCTTGAGGCCGGGCTCTTCCGTCGGAGCGGAGGCGGCGGAGGGGTTCCGATCGGACATCGCGGGCCTTTCTGGATGCACGTGCAGGGTGCACGTGGGACAGAGCGGCAGTCTAGACCATGGAGGCCGGACTCACGAGTGCCGCGCGAAGGCTCCCAGCCGATCGACGTGGCCCGCGACGATGAGCACGTCCTGGCGCCCGATCCGCGTGTCCATGTCCGCGTACGTGAACTCCTTGCCCGGCGCCTTGATCCCGACGACGGTGACCCCGAAGCGGTCGCGGATCCGGGCCTCGGCCAGGGTCTTCTCCTTGACGGACTCCGGCGGGCGCATCTTGACGACGGCGAACTGGCCGTCGTCGAAGTCGATGTAGTCGATCATGCGCGTGTTCATGAGGTGCGCGACCCGGTCGCCGGCCTCCGTCTCCGGGTACAGCACGTGCTCCGCGCCGATCCGGCGGAGGATCTTCCCGTGCGCGTCGGAGATCGCCTTCGCCCAGATCTGCTCGACGCCCAGGTCGATGAGGTTCGCGGTCGTGAGCACGCTCGCCTCGATCGACGAGCCGATCCCCACGACCGCGGTCGTGAACTCGCCCGCGCCCAGCTGCCGCAGCGCCTCGATGTGGGTCGCATCGGCCTCGACGACGTGCGTGAGCTTCGCGGACCACTCCTGGACGAGGTCCGGGTTCTTCTCGATCGCCATGACCTCGCGCCCCATGTGCATGAGCGAGCTGGCCGTCGCGGATCCGAAGCGGCCCAGTCCCACGACGAGCACGCCGGAGGCCGAGCCCTCCCAGTCCGTCGAGCGCAGGGCGCGCAGCCCCATGCCGCGCATCGCGCGCCTGCTGCCCTTCCGATCAGTCGACACGGTTCTCCGCCTCCATCTCCAGCGACCGGTCCCCCGCGGCGCGCACGGCGCGCGCGACGATGTCCCCGAAGCCGTCGGCGGCAAACGAGGCGATGCCCGCGGCGGTCGTCCCGCCGGCGCTCGTGACCGCCTCGCGCAGCGCGGCCGGATCCGGGTCCCGCTCCAGCAGGCGGCCGGCGCCGGCCGCGGTCGCCGCGACGGCCTCGCGGGCGGTGGCCTCGTCCAGTCCCTGCGCGACGGCGGCCTCGACCATGTGCTGGGCCAGGAGGAAGAAGTAGGCGACGCCTGAGGCCGAGGCCCCGATCATCGTCGGCATGTCCGCCTCGGCGACGGGGACCACGCGTCCGGCGCCCGCGAGCAGGGAGGTGAGGCGCTCGACGACGCCGGCCGGGACCTCGGCGGAGGCGGCCAGGGCGATGACGCCGCTGCCCACCGACGAGGGGGTGTTGGGCATGATCCGCACGACCGGGCGGTCGGGGAAGAGGCGGGTGAGGGTTGCGAGGTCGACGCCGGCGGCCATCGACACGACGACCGCATCCGGTCGCAGCGCGGGTGCCAGGGAGGCCGCAGTGTCCGCGAGCACCCACGGCTTGACGCCCACGAGCACCAGGTCCGCGTCCGAGGCCGCAGTCTCGTTGGCGCGGGGGTCGTCCTCGAGCGCGAGGGCCGTCACCCCCAGCCGCGCGCTGAGGTCCTGCGCGCTGGCGCGCGAGGCCGTCGTCGCGCGCACGTCCTCCGTGCTCTGTCCCGAGGCCAGGACACCCTCGAGGAGTGCACCGCCCATGCTGCCCGTACCGATGAAAGCGATCCGCATGGGACAGAGGCTACTACTGGAGCGGCTGATCCTCTGTCCGGCCCGTGAGCCCCAGGTACTCGCGCGCGAACGCGAGCGACTCCGCGAGCATCGCGTCACGGGTGGACCGGCGCGGTGTGAACCGGGTGTTGACCTCGACGACGACGTCGCCGGACCAGTCGTGCTTGGCCAGGTACTGGAGCGTCTCCGCGACCGGCATCCGGCCCCGGCCCGGCACGAGGTGCTCGTCCGTGAGCGACCCGGACCCGTCGGTCAGGTGGATGTGGCGCAGTGCGGGGAACAGGGTGCGGACGGCCTCGAGCGCGTCCGTGCCCGCCGTCGACGCGTGCGAGAAGTCGAAGGTGACGGCGTCGTAGTCCTGCCCCAGCAGATCCCAGTGCGGCGAGTAGACGATGACCTCGCGCAGGCCCGCGCGCCACGGGTACATGTTCTCGACCGCGAGGGTCACGCCCGTCTCCTGCGACAGCGCCCGCACACCCTCGACGAAGTTCCGCGCGTAGTCGCCCTGCCAGCGGAACGGCGGGTGCAGCACGACGGTGCGGGCACCGGCCTCCTTCGCGAGCTCCGCGGTGAGCCGCAGCTTCTCCCAGTGGTCCTTCGTCATGACCCGGGGCATGAAGAGCAGTGTGGGCGCGTGGACGGACAGGACGGGCAGCCCGGTCGCCTCCGCGAAGCGGGCCATGAGGCCCGCGTCCTGGGTCTCCTCGTTGTTCGTGATCATGACCTCGACGCCGTCGTAGCCCAGCCGGGCCGCGGTCTCGAAGCACTCGCGGACGGTCATCGGGTAGACGGACGAGGTCGACAGTCCCACCCGGATCGGATGGATCGACCGGTAGTCGGACTTGGGCTCGAAGACCGGGTTGCGCGCCAGCTCCTCCCGCTGCCGCTTGGTCTTCAGCCGGGCCGTGTTGCGGGTGGTGAGCGGGCGCCGCTTCCTGTCAGCCACGGCTCACTCCTGCCCGACGGCCTCGGCGGCGGGCAGAGCGCTCGCGGCGACCTCGATCTCGCCGTTCGTGCGGTGCGTGAGCGCCGGCGCCGGCGGCGGGCCGATGCGACGGCGGGTGGGCGAGAGGATCTCGGAGGAGTCCAGCAGGTCCAGCTGGCGCATGATGATGCCCTCGCGCAGCGCCCACGGCGAGATGTGCAGTGCGGACACGTCGAAGATCGTCATCGCGGCCTCGGCGACGATCGCCCCGGCCAGCACCTGGCCGGACCGGGCCTCGGACACGCCGGGCAGGGCCGCCCGCTGGGAGGGGGTGCGCGAGGCCAGTTCGTGGATGATGGCGGGCATGTCCTTGCGCTTGAGCTCCCGCGGGACGAAGATGCCGGCGGAGCTCGAGGCGGCGCCGCCGATCCGGGCGAGCGACCGGAAGGTCTTCGAGGAGCCCACCATGCGGTCGGGTCGACCCACCCGGTTGATGTCGCCGGCGACGCGGCCGATCTGCTGGCGCGCGTACCGCCGGAGGCCGTCGATGTCCTCGGGGTCCGGCACGTCGTCCGAGTGGAGGAAGTCTCGGTGCATGCGGCCGGCGCCCAGCGACAGCGACAGTGCGGCGTCCGGGTACTCGTCGCGGCCGGAGGCCAGCTCGAGCGAGCCGCCGCCGATGTCCATGAGGAGGATGCTGCCGGCGGACCAGCCGAACCAGCGGCGGACCGCCAGGAACGTCACGCGGGCCTCGTCCTCCCCGCTCATGACGTTGAGCTCGACCCCGGTCTCCTCCCGGATCCGCTCGATCGTCTCGTCCCCGTTGGGCGCGGACCGGATCGCCGAGGTCGCGAAGGCGAGGATCTGCTCCGACCCCTGGTTCTCCGCGATGTCGATCGACGAGGACACGAAGTCGATGAGCCGGTTCTGGCCGTACGTGGAGATCGACCCGTCGTCCTTGAGGTACTCCGCGAGCCGCAGCACCTCCTTGTGGGAGGTCGCCGGGAGCGGCGGCGCACCGACGTGGGCGTCCACCACGAGGAGGTGGACGCTGTTGGATCCGATGTCGAGAACTGCGAGTCGCACGCCGTCATCGTAGCGCTCCCCGCTCCGCTCACGTCCCAGCCGAGCGCCCGCGCAGGCAGATCAGTCCTGCCAGCAGGCGGCTCAGTCCTGCCAGTCGGTCCGGTGGAAGCCGAACTCCGGGGTCTCCTTCGCGAAGAAGGCGCGCTGCCCCTCCCCCAGCTCGACGGGGTAGACGTCGTCCAGCCAGCCAGCGGGATCGAGGTCCTCGCCGCGGAGGATCCGCAGCAGTCCGGTCTGGGTGAAGGCGGAGCGGGCGGCGATGCGCTCGGCTGTGCGGCGGGCCGCACCGAAGGGATCGTCGGTCACCTCGTGGAGGAAGCCCAGCGAATCCGCCCGCGCGGTGTCGATGAGGTTGCCGGTGAGCAGCAGGTAGCGCGCCCAAGACTCGCCGATCGCGGCGGCGAAGCGGCGCGTGGGCGCCGGCGGGTAGACGAGGCCCAGCTTCGCCGCGGTGATGCCGAACCGGGAGCCGGGCGCGGCAATGCGGATGTCGCAGGCGGCCGCGAGCTCCGTCCCGCCACCCACGCAGACGCCCTCGATCGCCGCGATGGTGGGGATGTCGCACGTGGCGAGCGCGTCCTCAGCGGCGGAGTTCATCGCCCAGAAGTCCGCGAGCTGCACGTTGAGGTCGTGGATGTCCGAGCCGGCGGAGAAGTTCCCGTCCGTGCCCCGGAGGATGAGGACGTCGATCTCCGGTGCCGCATCGATCGCGGCGACGATCTCCGGCAGCGCGAACCACATGTCGCGGGACAGGGCGCCCAGCTTCTGCGGACGGTCGATCGTGAGCGTCGCGATGCCGCCGTCCAGCTCGAAGCGGAAGCCCTCGACGAGGGGGATGGGGGTCTGGGGTGTCTCAGTCGTCACAGGGGTCTCCTCATGAGTCACGGCTGGGGCAACGGAGTGCCCCAGCCGTGCCGGGTG
>Ga0079224_100011570_pt1 | contig 12167 bp, 9 predicted proteins | sample Stecom2015_FD_80414 | JGI IMG/M metagenome (GOLD analysis project Ga0079224, IMG submission 80414) | Agricultural soil microbial communities from Utah to study Nitrogen management - Steer compost 2015 | ecosystem: Environmental > Terrestrial > Soil > Agricultural land | place: USA: Utah... | reverse complement strand
CGTGATCCAGCCGGCAGTCCTCCAGGATGACGTTCTTCAGGCAGATGTCGGAGAGCTGCACGGCGGTCAGCCGACAGTTGACCAGATGGCAGCGCTCCATCGTGACCCCGGAGAGGAGCGCGCCGGAGAGGTTGACCCGATCGAAGCGGCAGCCGTACAAGGCCACGTCGCGCCACTGTGTCTCGGTGAGGTCGACGCGTTCGACGTGGCTGCGGCTGAGGCTGACGTTCATGAAGCGTGCCTGGGGCCAGGCCTGGTCCGCGATGTAGACCTTGGCGAGCTCGTCGGCGGGGGCATGGGTGAGGCGGCGGAGATCCTCCGGATCAAGACTCGGGGTGGGGATCTGCACGTCGCCGATTTTCTTCGTCTTCATGGACGCTCACTGTTGGGGGATTTAGGCGGACACGCTGGTGGTAGTACCAGGACGAGCTGCATAACGAAGATCGAGTCGAAGGGTGTCGATCAACGACGTGCCAAATTGACAGAGAGTAGTCGGTCAACTGCGGAGCGTGTCACTGCTGGGGTTCATCCCGGGCCAGTTGCCGGGTCGTTGGTTCGTGATCGGCGATAATCGGCGGATCTGCCGGGTACCTCCGTCAGCAACCAAGGGCAGCGAGCCACGAGGAGCGCAAGCATGACCGAGGCGACCGACGAGTTTCACCGGTCACCCAACGCCTTCACCGACCGGATCACCGCCGACGGGTCGTCAGGCTGGCCGGTCGAGCCGGGCCGATACCGCCTCGTGGTGAGCCGTGCTTGCCCGTGGGCTCACCGGGCGCTCATCGTGCGGCGGCTGCTCGGCCTGGAGCCCGTGCTGTCGGTGGCGGTCGCCGACCCCATCCAGGACGAGCGAAGCTGGCGGTTCACCCTCGATCCGGGCGGCCGCGACCCGGTCCTCGGGATCCGGTTCCTCTCCGAGGCGTACCTCGCTCGGGACCCGAACTACACCGGCGGGATCAGCGTGCCCGCCATCGTCGACATCCCCAGCGGTGTGCTCGTCACCAACGACTACCCGCAGATCACCCTCGACTTGACCACAGAGTGGACCGCGTACCACCGGCCCGGTGCGCCCGATCTCTACCCGGAGCACTTGCGCGCCGAGATCGACGCGATCAACGAGGAGATCTTCCGAGATGTCAACAATGGGGTCTACCGGGCCGGATTCGCCAAGTCGCAGGAGGCGTACGAGCGGGCCGTGTATCCGCTCTTCGCGCGACTCGAGGCGCTCGAAGAGCGGTTGACCCACCAGCGCTATCTCGTCGGGGACACGATCACCGAAGCGGACATCCGGCTGTTCACCACCCTGGTCCGCTTCGACGCGGTGTATCACGGTCACTTCAAGTGCAATCTGCGTAAGTTGACCGAGATGCCCGTGCTATGGGCGTATGCTCGCGATCTTTTCCAGACGCCCGGATTCGGCGATACTGTCGACTTCGATCACATCAAGCGGCACTACCACCAGGTGCATCGAAACATCAACCCGACTGGTATCGTGCCCGCCGGCCCGGATCTGCGGCAGTGGCACACTCCGCACGGGCGAGAGGCTCTCGGTGGCCGGCCATTCGGCGACGGCACGCCGCCCGGGCCACCGCCCGCTGACGAAGTCGTGACTCCCGGATCGCACCAGCCTGGATCGCACTAGCCGGAACCCGCGAGCCCGGATCAAAAATCGGCTGACGTGTCCGACCAGCTCCGGGTAAACGTGAAGGGATAGTTCCGACCGAGGCGAGAGGGCTAGCGATGAAGAGGGTCGAGGTGCGTGGCAGAATCGAGGTGCTGGTCGACGGCCAGGTGACGGATGGCCTCACCGCGGACGTGGACGACTCGGGCCAGACCCTGACACTGCGGAACAACCGCCGGGTCCTCGGGGCGTACCCGCTCGTCGGGCACAACTACGGACCACAGGCGTACCAGCAGCCAGAGACCGACTGAGCGTCCAGCGCGACGGATCCGGCGGTGAGGCCACACCGCTGCCGCCGGCAGTGCCAGCGCGGCCCACACCTTTGGGGCTCGCCGGGGAGTAGCCGCTAGGGGGTCGCGGAAAGCAGCTCAGCGGGGTGCTGGGCGACGTAGTCGGCCAGCGTGTCGCTGCGCAACGCCTGCCACAGCGCGCTCGCCCGCTCCCCGTCGAGGTGGACCACGTTTTGGTCGTTCTCCCAACCGGTTTCTTTCACCGGGGCGATGAGGAACCAGATCCGATCCTCGGGGAGCCGGGCCGCCTCCATGCCGAGTTCGCGGAGCTTGTCCGGTTGGTACGCCTCGTCCACCGCGACCGCCTGCGTCGTCGCCTCCAGCAGGCGGTAGACCTGCAGCGGCTTCTGCATCGGGTCTTGGGCGAGACCGGCGAGGACGGCGCGAAGCACGTGCTGCTGGCTTCGGATCCGTGCCAAATCCTCTTCGGGCAGGCCGGTGCGCGAGTCGGGGTCGGCGGGTGCCTGGTCGGTCGCGAGACGCACGGTCGACTGAAACTTCGCGAAGTCTATGACCATAAAGTGGTCGATCCGAAGCTGGGTGAGCTGTTCGACGGTGCGGATCAGCAGCGGGGGACCGCCCAGCGGATAGGCGGCGTGCAGCTTCATCTTTCCGAAGTCGGGCACCTCCACCCACGAGTCACGCGGGAGGGAGACGACCGACAGCGTGCCGCGCAGCCGGTCAAAGCGGATCAGCATGATGACGTCGGTGAGCTGATGCGGAAGCAACATGTGGGAACCGGCCGGCGCGCTGTCGGAGTCCGACCCGCTCAAATCCGAGCCGATCGCGAGGATCGTCTCCCCTTTGGCCGCGGCGGGATCCGCCGTCGGCCGGGTGGCCGGGTCGAGACCGTCGAAAACCCCGCTGATTCGGCCCACGCTGTTGACGATCTGTGAGGCGATGAGGTAGTTGGTGGCCACGGCGCCGATCGCGGAGCTGACCAGAACGACCGCCCCTACCAGACCGATTCGGCGCAATCCTCGCGGCAGCCACCGTCCCGGGTAGCGTTCCCGTTTGGTGTTTCGACCGGACGACGGCGTGGTCCGCGTCTCCGACAGGTTGGTGTGCTGACTGCTCACTTCTGCAGTCCTCCTTTGACGAGCGAGCGGGCGGGCTGCACCACGTGCCGTTCCTTGATCCGGGGCAGGTTGGGCGGCGGTGGCGGCGTGGGCTTCTGAAGCAGGAGGACGATCAGCGGCAGGCCGACTAGGAGCGCCCCGGGGATCGTGCCGTACGCGTTCACCACGCCGCCGGAGACCAGCGCTGCGAGCAAGCCGGCACCGGCCGTGCCGACGAGTTGGAATATCAGCAGCAAGCGCGGTCCAAGCGTGAACCCGAGCCGGTTCAGTCGCACAACTCCCCACTCCGGTTCCAGCCCATGGGGTACGACCGCGACGACGATCGCGTTGACGGCGGCCACCGAGGTCACCAACATCACCATCGGCATCCCGTCGAATGTGGCGTGATCCGCGTGGCGGATGACGGCGGCGCTGGCCGCGATGAGAAAGCCGGCGAAGTGGCCCCCGCTGGCGCCCATCGCGATCCGCATCGGGGGAGCGTTGTGCAGCAGGAAGCCGCAACACGCGGCGGCGAAGCAGACCAGCAGGAACGCCAACTCGGGCTGATCGGTGACGAACGCGGCCGCCGCCAGCGGCACGGCGGTCGCGCAGACCGCGGTCGGCAGCAACCCGTCGACCTGGTCAAGGAGACGGAACGCGTTGGCGACGCCAAGCACCCACAGCGCGGTGAGGACGATGTCCAGCCACCCCGGTTGGACCACGTGCAGCCGCACCTGACCGATGGCGAGGGCGAACGCCATCATCGCCTGCATCGCCATCCCAAACGGCAGGGCGATCCGGCGGAGGTCCCGCAGGAAACCCAAGATGCCGACGGTGACCGCGCCAGCGACGACCGCTGTGAGCCGGATGTCGATGCGGCCGGTGACGGCGAGGGCGGGCACCAGCGTGCCGACGACCACGAGAATTCCGCCGAGATACGGCACAATTCGCCTGCGGAAGACGACGCGATGCCGAGCGGATCGGTCGATCAGGTCGTATCGCAGCGCGAGACGACGCGCTGGTTCGGCGAGCACCGCGGGAATGAGCAACGCGGCGAGAACGGCGGCGAGTTCAGCACTCAATTGTCCGGGAATAATCATGCTCAACCCCTTGGGCGCTCCCGCGCCCGATCACAATTTCTTCCCCTGAGCGGCCAAATTCCGCTGGCCTTTATGAGCGGGCGTGAATATAACCACTTATGGTTCTCCGAAAGAGTAGAGGGGTGAATATGGAGCGCGGTGGGTGAATCCCCGCCATTCCGCTGAACGGATGGTCTATCTCGTCCCCACGACGGAGTGTCGCACCACGATTCTGGACGATTCCGGGTCGCTCCTTGGTGGACGGATGGGCGGGCTCATGCCCCGGTCGGTCGCCACCGCGGCTGTTGCCGTCTCAGCGGTCGTCGTCAGGGACCGCGAGCCCGGCGCTCTGGAGTTCGGCGACCGCCGGAGGGCTGAGGCACACGTGCCACACCTGCCCGAGGTCGATCACGTTCACCGCGCCGCAGGCCTGGTGTTCCAGCAGGACCAACTCCAAGGCGCGGTGGGCGTCGAAGCGCCGGAACCACGACATCTCGATGTCCATTCCGTAGCCCACGCAGTGCGCGCTGGGCACCAGGGCGAGATAGCCGAGGGAGCGAAGCCGGTGTTGATGCTCAAGGCTGCGCGTGAGGCTGGTGACCCACAACGGCGGGGTGCCGGGCGGAGCCAGCCGGGCGAAGTCGCGGGCGAGACGGTTGAGCAGCTCCACGGTTTCGGGACGGGCCCGGGTGAAGAGCAACCCTGACGAGTGTGGCGCGCGGCCGGCCCAGAGTCGGCGTTCGGCGGCGCGGGTGAGCCGGGTCAGGAGGGTCTCCGCCTGTCGGCGGTAGCGGAAGCGCAACATTCTGCGGCGACGCAGCGGGTCGAGGTCGACCAGGTCGCCCGCGGCGAGGACGTCCGCATCGGTCTGATACGCCGGGGTCTGGCCCCACCACATCGCCTCGATGCGGGACAACAAGTAGACGCGGATCAGGGTGATGAGGTCCGCCGAATCCTCACCGCGCTGATGTCGGGTGTCGAGTTCGTGCAGCAGTTCGGTGATGGTCCCCGTGACTCCGGCGGGTGTCGCGGCGAGCACCGTGGCGAGCGCCGGTTCGGCGAGCCGACTGGTGATCAATTCCTCGACCGTGGAGCGTCGGGTGGCGTAGGGGTGGGGCGCGATCCGCGCGAGGAGGTCGGCGACGGCCGCGCGGTAGGTGTTGAGGTCGTGCGGTCCGGGCGGGGCGCCCGCGAGCTTCTGCCACGCTGCGGCGGTCAGGGCGTGCCGGCGGCCCTGACCGGGGAGGCGGGCGGTGCTCATCGCGCGGGCCAGTGGCTCGGTGGCGGGTTGCGATCGCGGCGGCCGGGGGTTGTCGGGGTCGTGGTCGCTGCTCGTCGCACGTGTGGGCTGCGGGGCTGAGGACTGCCGTCGCGACCTGGGCTCGGTCGAGGCGCTGCGGCGGCGTTGGCGGGTGACCGCGGTGGAGGCAGGGCGGCTTGCCGGGGAACCCCGGGGAGTGTCGGTGTCGGGGCCGCGAGTCGCGCGGGCGGCGCCGCTCGTGGTCGGCGTGTCCGCGGCACGCGCCGGCGGCACCGGACGGGCTGGCGAGGGACGTCGCGCAGGGTCGCGTTCCGCGGGGCTGTGCTCCGCGGGAGTGTGATCCGCGCGCTGGGCGGCGCGAGAAGGCGTATCAGATGAACGCGAATTCGACTCCATAACTCATTCCAATGGTGAGGAATAACGAGGCGTTCGGTGGCCCCACCGGCTATCAATCGGCACGCGGTGGTCGCACGCGCGACCGTCGACACGAGTGTTGACTGAGGGTCGTCAACCACTTTTCTGAGCCAACAGCCGGCGTTGGACGCCCTTGAGATCGTGGCTTGGTTCTTACCGACGTTGAAGGATTACGGTCTATCACGGACTCGAGTCCACTACATTCAGTGTGGTCGCGACTCTGTTGTTTTTCATAGTGCCCCATTTCTGTGGGGCGGCGAGCGCGTTCCAGGAGATAGGAAGATATTCCACGGCCCGAGAGGGAAAGGCGATGAATTTTCGTAATTGGCTTCTGCTGGTCCGCCAGAGGTGGTGGATCGTCCTGACGACGATGGTGCTCGCCGTCCTGGCCACCGGGGTCGTCATCTATCGCACCCCACCGCGATACGCCACCACGGTGACCTTCTTCGTCACCACGCCCAACCAGGGCGTCGCGGAGGCGTACCAGGGCGGCCTCTTCCTGCAGCAGCGCGTCAAGTCCTACGGAGATCTCCTCACCAGCGATCGGCTCGCCAAGACCGTCGTGGAGAAACACGACATCGGTCTGAGCGTCGAGGAAGCACGGTCGCGGATCTCCGCCCGGATCCATCCGGACACCGTGCTGTTGGAGGCCACGGTCGTCGACGAAAACCGGGCCCGCGCGATGGAGCTGACCCAAGCGGTGGCCACCAGCTTTGTCGACTTGGTGCAGAAGCTGGAGACCCCTTCGGGCGCCGGACGCTCTCCGGTCAAAGTGGAGGTTGTCAGCGGCCCCCGGCTTGACCCACAGCCAGTCTCCCCGCGGCCGGTGCGGGATCTGACGCTGGCTGCCGGGGCTGGGCTCCTCCTCGGTGTCGCGCTGGCCCTGCTGCGCGGCCTGACCGACACCACCGTGCGCGACAGCGGCACGCTGCGCGCGGTGGCGGACGCGCCGTTGCTCGGCGAGGTGCCGTTCGACAACGCGGCCAAGGAGGAGCCGCTCATCATCGGCGATGCGGCGCACACGCCCCGGGCGGAGGCCATTCGCAAGATCCGGACCAACCTGCGGTTCGTCAACGTCGGCGAGGCGGTGCAGGTCATCGCGGTCACCAGCGCCACCCAGGCGGAAGGGAAGTCCACTCTGTCCTGCAACCTCGCGATCGCCCTCGCGGAGGCCGGGTGGCGTGTCGTCCTCGTCGACGCGGATCTGCGGCGCCCGCACGTCGCGGATTACCTCGGGCTCGAGGGCGACCTCGGGCTGACCAATGTGTTGATCGGCGAGGTCGACGTGGCGGAGGTGTTGCAGCCTTGGGGCGACCTCCCGCTCACCGTCCTGCCCAGCGGATCCCTGCCGCCGAACCCGAGCGAGTTGCTCGGCTCTAAGGCGATGTCGGACCTGTTGGCCACGCTCAAGCAGCGCGCCGATGTGATCGTCGTCGACACCGCGCCGCTGCTCTCCATCACCGACGGCGCGGTCATCGCCGCCCAGTGCGACGGCGCGGTGCTCGCCACCCGACGCGGTGCGACCACCACGAGCCAAGTCGCCACCGCGGCGAACGCGTTGCGCGCCGCCGGCGCTCGGCTGCTCGGCACAGTGCTCACCATGGCGGCGATGCCGAAGTTGGACGCGTACCACTACGCGGCATACAAGATCGCCACGGACGCGCCGGTGCGGCCGCGGGTGCCGGCCAAGTCCCGCAAGTCCGCGTCGTCGCCTCGGCAAGTCGCGCCGACGCAGAGCACCGGTGCCGAGCACACGCCGGCAGAAGCCGAGCCGGAGCTCAGCCCGAGCCAGCGATAGCCCCGATGATCGGGGTCAGCGCTGCCTCGATGTCTCGGGCGCAGCGACGAAACTGGGCCAGCGGCTGTCCGATGGGGTCCGGGAGGTCGTCCTCGCTTGCCCGGACAGGCTGGACCAAGGCGCGGGCGCGGCCCGCGGCCGTGACTAACGCGGAGATGCGCGCGGGGGGCGGTTGGTCGGCGTCGGCCACCCGCCACCCGCGTTCCACCGCGGCGGTGACCAGACGTGAGAACTGGCGCAGCGTGAAGGTTCGCCGGATCACGCTGGGCGCCATCGCCACGCAGGCGCTGCGCTGCTCCCGGGTCGCGGTGAGCACGATTCCGGCGTTCACAAGGTCTTCCGGGGTGATCGGGCGGCTGCGGAACCCGCGGATGTCAATCGCGCGCTCGGCCGCGAGCTGTGCGGCGTGTGGATGCATCGCATGCCCCGGCACCGCGTGCGTGCCCGCGCTCGACACCGGGACCGACGCTCCGTCCCCGCCCAGCGCCTGGGCGAGCATCTCCCGGGCCAGGTATTCGGCCATCGGCGATCGGCATACATTCGCGTGACACACGAACAGCAGCCCGTGACCCATAGGTCCCCCTCGACAGGCCGTGCGGCAGGGCCCACGTGTCGTCCGGACGATAACCCACGATGGACCTCGACAGACGCGGATTCGTCAGGTGCGGCGCGCGCGGCGCGCCGTCGCACACGGCGCTCCCCGCCGCCGCTGCTGATACCGCCCTGATACCGCCGCTCAAGCCGCCACCGAAGACGAGCGACCCCGGTACGCGTCAGGGCCGGCCCGTCAGTTGCGGTGCCGGCCCTGCGCGCGCCATAGACGGCGCGTCGTCGCCTTCCGCCGCCCCGGGTGGCCGGGAGGCGCCTAGAAGTCCGGTAGCGTCGCGTCGTCGCCCTGGTAGTCGTACCAGTCCACGTGGACCGTGCCGGATCCGACATACATGCCGATCACCCGGCCGGTGAACCCTCCCGCCACCTCGGTGGCGAGGTAGCGGCCATCGAGTTCCGCCAACACAAGGAACGTTCCGTCCTCGTCTTCGACGCCGAGGCGCACCACGTCCGGCTCCTGGCGCGGATGGTCGGGGCTCGGCGCGGAAGCGCGGGTCTCCACGCGCAGCACCACCGGTCCCGGCGGCACCGGATGCTCACCGAAGTACTGGGCGAGCGGACCGACCCGGGCGCGTACCCGGGCGACGCCGTTGGCCAGCTCGACCGCGTAATGGTGGTGCTCGTCCATACGGACGGCCAACCCGCCCGTCCCGTCGACCACCTCGACTCGGGTGCGCACTCGGACGTTGAGGTGGCCCTGCCGGCGTCCGACGAAAGTCACCCCGGGAGTGTCGAGGGACGGCGCACCTGGACGCAGCGTCAACCAGCCGGGCCGCTCCGCGAGCGAGACCCGGTGCGAGTCGCGCGAGCGAAGCGAGATCCACTGTGGATGTAGCTCGGGATCGGTGAAGTCGTCACGGACCGGCGCGGTCGGCCAGGGCGAGGCCGGCAGAGCCGGAGCGGGCATCTCCAGGGACACCTCGCCCACCACGGGCCACCCGTCGACCCACTGCACGGGCGCGAGGAACGTCTCACGCCCGAGCACATGCCAGCCGGGCGTGCCGCCGCGTGGTCGGACGCCGAGGAAGACCATCCACCATGACCCGTCGTGGGCTTGCACCAGGTCGCCGTGTCCCGTGTTCTGAATCGGCCGGTCGGTGCCGCGGTGGGTGAGGATCGGGTTGTGGGGACATGGCTCGAACGGGCCATCGGGGCGGGGAGCCCGGGCGATCGTGACCGCGTGTCCGCGGTCGGTGCCCCCTTCGGCGATGAGGAGGTACCACCAGCCGTCGATGTGGTAGAGGTGGGGCGCCTCCGGATACTGGCCGCCGGTGCCCGACCAGATGCGACGCGGTTCCTCCAAGGTGGCCCCGGTCGTCGGGTCGATGCGCACCTGTCGGATGCCGGCGAAGGTGCACCAGCAGGTCCCCTCCTCGTCCCACGCGAGGTCTGGGTCGACCCCGGTCACTCCCGGCACCGGGATCGGATCTGACCACGGGCCCGCGGGATCCTCAGCGGTGACGATCAGGGTGCCGCCGTGCGGCTCATTCGTCGTGATTAGCCAGAAGCGTCCGTCGTGGTAGCGGATGGTGGGGGCGTAGATCCCGCCGGAGGAGGGGAGGGACTCCGGCAAGTCGAGTTGACTGGGACGGTCGAGAACGTTGCCGATCTGTCGCCAGTGGACGAGGTCACGGCTATGGAAGATCGGCACGCCAGGGAAGTACTCGAAGCTGGAACAGACGAGGTAGTAGTCCTCGCCTACGCGGCAAATGCTCGGATCAGGATGGCAGCCGCTGATGATGGGATTTCTGAAGATGCCGCTGGCCGGGCTGATCGCAGCCTCCTGATGTCGCGTAGGGGTCGAGCCGGCCTCCCCGTGGGGAAGCCGGCCCGACCGTTTACCGGTGCGCCGCGGTACACCCGTCATGCGGGTGGCTAGCGGGTGTGCCGCGGATGGGTTGGTTGGTGGCGGTTAGCCAATGAGGTGGCCTGTCCGCTCACCGGCGCTGGCCGGCGAGGCGGAGCGTCTGGACGATGGCGTTGTGCGCTGGCTTCGGCTGGTAGTTCTCGTCCAGCAGGTTAGCCGCGCCCTCACCCTCGAACCAGTCAGGCACCCAGGAGTACTTGTCGGTGAAGCCCCACACGGTGTAGGAGACGCAGCGCTTGACCAGGAGGCAGGCCTGCAGCAGCCCGCTGTAGCTGTGCGCCTGGGCCTGCAGCTTGGTCGCGTCCGGCGGCATCGGCATCCGCACGTCGACCTCAGTGAAGGCGATCTCGACGCCGAGGTCAGCGAAGCGCTGCAGGTTCTCCACTACCTCGTTGGGGTAGGGGTACTGCACACCGAGGTGGCCCTGGATGCCGAAGCCGTGGATCGGCACGCCCTGGCGACGCAGGTCCTTGATCAGCTTGTAGTACGCGTCGCTCTTGGGGTTGATCCCTTCGACGTTGTAGTCGTTGAGGTACAGCTTGGCCTTCGGGTCAGCCTGGTGGGCCCAGCGCAGCGCGTCGGCGACGTAGCTCGGTCCCAGGGCCCGGTACCAGATCGTGTCCCGCCACGTGCCGTCTTCGTTGAAGATCTCGTTGGCGACGTCCCAGTGCCAGATCCGGCCCTTGAAGTGCCGAACCTCGTCCATGATGTGCTTGCGCAGGATGTCGCGCAGCTCCTTCTTGCTGAAGTTGCCCTCCGTCAGCCAAGCCGGGTTCTGGTTGTGCCAGACCAGGGTGTGGCCGCGGACCAGTTGCCCATTGGCGCGGGCGAAGTTGACGAGGCGGTCGGCCTCCTCCCAGTTGTGCACACCGCGCTCAGGCTCGGTCGACTCCCACTTCATGACGTTCTCCGCGGTGACCGTGGAGAACTCGCGAGCGATGTACTCGCGGTAGGTGGAGTCCTCGGCGAGCGACGTCATGTCGACGGCGGTGCCGATGTGCACGCCGGCCTTGGCGGCCAGCTCGCGCAGGGTTGAGGGCGAGCCGGGCTTGCCGGGCTTGACGGGCGGGTGCGGGCCGGGCTTGACGGGCGGGGGTGGAATGAGCTTCCCCGGCGGGAGTGGGCCGGGCTTGACGGGATGGTGCGCCACGCCAGCGGCTGCGGGAGCGGCCGCGCCCAAGGAGATCAGGAGGGCAGTGGCCGTCGCTGTCGTGGCGACAGCACGAGTCACCTTCATGGGGGACCTCTCGGCTTTTTTTCGGTGGGGGATTGCTGGGATGAAGTGCTCCGGACAGGTGCGGTCACCGCTTCGGGGACCGGTATCGGGTGTCGAGTTTCCGGAACACTTCCGCAACTTGAATGGAACGCTAGGCGTCGATGCTATGGCCAGTCAAGCCCAAGGCTGAGGCAAAATAGCGTCCAAGCACCCTTCGGGGTGCCGCGGCGACCCTGAAACTGTTTCGGTCGTACGCTGGAACCCGACGAAGGAGCAGCCTTGTGACGGTCGAGGAAGGACGCAGAGTAACTATCACGGCGATCGCTCAGGAGGCCGGGGTATCGGTCCCGACCGTGTCCCGCGTCCTGAACGGTCGCAACGACGTCGCGCCCCACACCCGCGAGCGGGTGGAGGAGCTGTTGCGCCGGCATGGCTACCGCCGGCGAGTCACCCGGTCGCGCACTGGCGCGAGCCTCATCGACCTCGTCTTCAACGACCTCGACAGCCCGTGGGCTGTGGAGATCATCCGGGGCGTTGAGGACGTGGCGCACTCCGCCGGTGTCGGCACTGTCGTCTCGGCGGTGCACCGGCGGACAAGCTCGACCCGGCAGTGGCTGCAGAACTTGCGCACCCGGTCGACCGACGGGGTCATCCTGGTCACCAGCGACCTCGCTCCACCGGTTCACGCGGAGCTGCGGCGACTCAACGTGCCGATGGTGCTCGTGGACCCCGCTGGGGTGCCGAGCCTGGACATTCCGACGATCGGCGCGACGAACTGGGCGGGCGGCCTGCGCGCCACGGAGCACCTGATCTCGCTCGGACACCGCCGTATCGGCTTCATCTCCGGCTCGCCGCAGCTGCTGTGCAGCCGGGCGCGGCTCGACGGATACCGGG
>Ga0079224_100011568_pt1 | contig 12168 bp, 11 predicted proteins | sample Stecom2015_FD_80414 | JGI IMG/M metagenome (GOLD analysis project Ga0079224, IMG submission 80414) | Agricultural soil microbial communities from Utah to study Nitrogen management - Steer compost 2015 | ecosystem: Environmental > Terrestrial > Soil > Agricultural land | place: USA: Utah... | reverse complement strand
GGCCCCTGGCCCGACCCGACCGACCCCGAGCAGCTGCGAGCCGCGCAGACCCGAGCCGCCATCCTGTTCGACTGCCAGAGCCGCACCTGGAAGGCCGAGTGACCCGCTGAGGCAATAGCGCCCGCAATGGGGAAGTCGAGGCAATGAGGCCCACATGTGGGCGCTCATGCCTCGAGATCGCCCGGGTGGGCGCTATTGCCTCGCGTCCAGGTCAGTCGAAGTCGATGGCGCTGAAGGCACGCAGCTTGTGCAGCTGGTGGTGGGCGTTGATCAGCCGGACCGTGCCGGAGCGGGAGCGCATCACGAGCGACTGGGTGGTGGCCCCGCGCGGGTCGTAGTGCACGCCCTTCAGGAGGTCGCCGTCGGTGATGCCCGTGGCGGCGAAGAAGCAGTTGTCGCCGGCCACGAGGTCGTCGGTGGTGAGCACCCGGTCGAGGTCGTAGCCGGCGCCGATCGCCGCCTGGCGCTCCTCGTCGTTGCGGGGCCAGAGCCGGCCCTGCTGCTCGCCGCCCATGCACTTCAGGGCCGCCGCGGTGATGACGCCCTCGGGCGTGCCCCCGATGCCGAGGAGGATGTCGGCGCCCGAGTCCGGCCACGCCGTGGAGAGGGCGCCGGCCACGTCGCCGTCTGGGATCAGCCGGATCCGGGCGCCGGTGGCCCGCACCTCGGCGATCAGCTCCTCGTGGCGGGGGCGGTCGAGGATGACGGCAGTGATGTCGCGGACCGACTCGCCCTTGGCCTTGGCCACGGCCTTGATGTTCTCGGCCACCGGTGCGGTGATGTCGATGTGCCCCGCCGCCTCCGGGCCGACGGCGATCTTCTCCATGTAGACGCACGGGCCGGGGTCGAACATCGTGCCCCGCTCGGACACGGCGATCACCGAGATGGCGCCGCCCCGGCCGAGGGAGGTGAGCGTGGTGCCGTCGATCGGGTCGACGGCGATGTCGGTCAGCATCGGCGTGCCGTCACCGATCCGCTCCCCGTTGTAGAGCATCGGGGCCTCGTCCTTCTCGCCCTCCCCGATGACGACGAGGCCGTCCATCGGGACCGAGTCGAGGACGATCCGCATGGCGTCCACCGCGGCGCCGTCCGCCCCGTTCTTGTCGCCCCGACCCATCCACCGGCTGGCCGCCAGAGCCGCTGCCTCCGTGGTGCGCACGAGCTCGAGTGCGAGGTTCCGATCGGGCCGCTGCTTGGTCGTCATGTCCGGCGACCATACCGGAGCGGCGGGTGCCGCCCCGAAGCGAGCCGGGGCCTGCCAGGCTGTGCAGATGGGACTGTTCAGCCACCGCTCCGAGGAGGACGACCTCGGCGACCTGTCGCTGGCCGGCGTGCCGGGCCTGGACCTCGGACCGCAGGAGTCGGTGTACCCGATGGACGACTGGAGCGAGGCCGGCCTGGCCCTGCTCCGCGAGCGGCTCACCACCCTCGGCGTGCCCCACGAGTGGGAGGAGGACGGCGCGCTGGTGGTCGACACGACCAACGAGGCGTGGGTGGAGCGGATCATGGAGCAGGTCGAGGACGAGCTGGCCGACACCGTCGACCCGTCGCTGCCCCAGGTGGCCTACGACCTCTCCGGCTGGCTGCCCCAGCAGCGCGAGCGCCTCTACGAGATCCTCGACGACGAGGCCGTCCCCTTCGGGGTGGAGGGCGACGAGCTGTTCGTCCACGAGATCGACGAGGCCCGGGTGGACGAGCTGATCGACGCGCTCCTGGCCCCGGTGGAGGAGCCCACCGGGACCGCGACGCCGGCCGAGGCGATGGGGGAGCTGTTCGTCGCCGCCGACCTGCTCCGCAACGACCCAGCCGGCTCGGCCGGCGCACTGGCCCTCGTCGACGCCCGGCGCCTCGCCGACGCTGCCGCCCCGCCCTACGGGATGGACCGGGAGTGGTGGAGCGGCGTGCTCCGCGAAGCCGACGTCCTGCTGGCCCTCGTCGACGAGGACCCGATGGACGTCACGCAGGTGGAGGAGGTCGCCGCCCGCCTCCGCGACGCCCTCCGCCCGTACGTCTGACCCGAGGCAATAGGCCCCGCCAACGCCGTCTCGAGGCATTGCGTCCCACATGTGGGACGAAATGCCTCGTCCTCGTCGGAGCGGGACGCATTGCCTCGGGCGACTGGCGGGGAGGCGGCCTGAGGTCGGTAGCGTGAGCCGGTGCTGCTGGCCGAGCTCGAGGTGTTCCACTCCCGGCCGATCGCGCCGACCCGGCGGGTGGCCCTCGGGACCCGCCACCTCCCCGCCGACCCCGCGCCGGGCTTCGGCGGGATCCTGCTGGCCGGGATCGTCGCCGCCCACATCGGCGACCTCGACCCCGAGCTCTTCGACGACCTCCACCGCCTGACGCTCCAGCTCCAGGAGGGCCACCGCATCCCCCAGCCCCGGCTGCGCCACCGCCTCCAGGTCGACACCGTCGGGCTCACCCGCAGCCGCCACCGCCTCTACGGCGGCGGCGAGGAGCTCGAGTTCGACTTCGAGGAGAAGGGCGCCCCGGCCCAGCACATCCTGGCCGCCGTGTACGCGGCGGGGGAGCTGCCCCTCGTCGCTCGAGGGCGGGTGATGGAGGGCCTGCGCCTCGCCATGCGCTGGTCCGGCGGCCTGAACCGGTCGTTCGTGGCCCAGGTGACCGGGCTCGACCGTCACCAGCCGTGGACGGTCGCCGCGTTCCACGACCCGGTCCGGTGGGCGATCGAGACGCTCGGGCTCACCGACCAGGTCAACGGGCACGGCGTGCCCGACCGCAGCGCCGTGCAGCGGCGCTTCCGCGACCTGCTCCGCCAGGCCCACCCCGACCACGGCGGGGCGCGCGACCGGGCCGCCGCCCGCATCGCCGAGCTCACCGAGGCCCGCCGCATCCTCCTCCACGACCGCCGCTGACGACGTCTCGGTGGGATCTTCAGCCGCAGCGGCCCGAGATCGCACAGCGACGTGGGAGGATCGGGGGATGGGTGTGGCGGACGTCGACGCGGTGCTGCTCTTCCCCGGTGCGGGCAGCGGGAGCGACCACCCGAGCCTCGTCGCCATCGAGGAGGCGCTGGCCCCGCTGCCGGTGGCCCGCCGAGACTTCGGCTACCGCAAGCAGGGCCGCCGAGCCCCCGACCGCGCCCCGAAGCTGGTGGCCGAGGTGCGGGCCGAGGCCGAGACCCTGGCGGCCGAGCTCGGCGTGGCCCCGGCCCGCCTCGCCCTCGGGGGCCGCTCGATGGGTGGTCGCATCTGCTCGATGGCGGTGGCCGACGGGCTGCCCGCCGCCGCCCTCGTGCTCGTCAGCTACCCGCTGCACCCGCCCGGGAAGCCGGACCGGCTGCGAGTGGACCACTTCCCGGACCTCACCGTGCCCTGCCTGTTCGTGTCCGGCACCCGCGACGCGTTCGGCTCACCCGAGGAGCTCGAGCACCACACCGCGGCGATCCCCGGCCCCGTCACGCACGAGTGGATCGACGGCAAGGGCCACGACCTGCGCGGCGCCGACGCCGAGGTGGCCGCCCGCATCGCCGCCTGGCTCGGCCGCTGACACCGCGACGCCGGCCCACCTGAGCCCTCCCGGGCTCCCGTTCGGACCGGAGCCGGGTCGTCAGCCCGAGATCGGGACGGGGCCGCGGCCCGCCGCTGACCCGTTCTCGGGCTGGGGTTCGGGTCTGGGCCGGGTTGTTGGCCCGAGAACGCTTGCGGGCGGCGGGTGGGCGAGCGCGGTCGGGCGGGTGACCCGTTCTCGGGCTGGGATTCGGGCTTGGGCCGGGTTGTTGGCCCGAGAACGGGTGGGGGCGCTCAGGCGAGGATCTCGACGGGGGTGCCGAGGGGCAGGCCGATCTCCTCGACCAGGCGGGTGATCACGTCGTTGTGGAGGCGGATGCAGCCGCTCGAGACGTCCTGGCCGATCTTGTCCGGCTCGTTGGTCCCGTGGATGCCGATCACGCCCTGGCCGCCGTTGAAGGACTCCAGCACGTTGGAGAAGCCGTTCAGCCCGTACGCGTACACCCCGTAGGGGCCGTTCGGGTTCGGCGGCTGCAGGAGCTCCTTGATGTAGTACACGCCGCCAGGGGTGGGGCGATCCTCCCGGCCCACCCCCACCGGCTCCTCGAGCAGCAGCGTGTCGCGGTCGTACACCCGCAGCACGTGGGCGGCGATCTCCACCTCGATGCGGTGCCGCACGGGCGCCAGGTCCACGTCGGCCTTGTCCACCCACCCGGTGCTGCCGTTCGGGCGCACCGGCAGGTACACCTCGACCCGGTCGGCCGTCTCGTCCTTGACGAGGAACACGATCGGGATGCCCGGGGCCGAGGTGGCCTCCGCGGCGGTCAGCTCCCGCTCGGGCTCGGCGGCGTCGGCCGACGGGTAGATGGCGATCGACTCCCCCTTGGCCTGGGCCCGCACCGGGTCCGGCGCCTCGGTGGTGGTGGTCGTGGCCTCGGTGGTCGTGGTGGTGGACTCCGGCTCCTCGGCCAGCTCGGGGCGGCTGCCGCTGCTGCAGGCACCGAGCAGCGCCCCCGTCGCCACCGCCAGGACCGCCGCCGTCCTCCGCCACCGTCGCACGGTCGTTCGCATGGCGGTCAATCTACTGACGCCGGTCGGGCCGGCGGGACCGGGGGCACGGCCGGGGGCCGGTCCTCGGGGTTGAGCTCCTCCAGCTCCCGGTGGGCGGTCTCCGGGTAGGCGACGATCACGAGGACGGCCATGGCCATCGGCCCGAGGGATAGCAGCGCGAGGGCCGGTCCGAGCCCGTCCCAGCGCTCGGACAGGAACCCGGCGACCAGCAGCCCGACGACGCCGCCGATCACGCCGAGCGCCGAGATGATGCCGTTGGCCCGGCCCCGCTGCCCGGTGGGGAACAGCTCGGGGCCGTACACCCCGAGCGCCGGGATCGTGAGCGCGCCGACGACGGCGCCGACGACCGACAGCGCCCACATCGGCCAGCCGGCCACGAGCACCATCCCCACCGTCATCGCCGTGCCGCCGACCACGCCGACGGCGCCGATGGCGCGCCGGCCCCGCACGTCGGCCAGGCGCCCCCCGATCAGGATGCCGAGCCCTCCCGGCGTGTTGGTCAGGATCGTGAACAGGCTGATGCGGGCGGCCGAGAACCCTCGCTCGTCGCGCAGGAACTCGTTCATGAGCTGCGAGGCCGGGGCGGTGAACAGGTTGAGCAGCAGCGCGGAGGCGGCGAGGAGCCAGAACCGCCGGCCCAGGGGCTGGCGCTCGGCCGGACCGGCGGTCGTCGTCGCCGGCGCCGTGAACCGCCGGCTCTCCTCCAGATGGCGGCCCACCCACCACACGAGGGGCAGCCAGATCAGCCCGAGGGCGTACAGGAGCCGCCACCCGGCCTCGCCGAGGTCGGCCAGCGGCAGCACCCACAGGGCGGAGCCCACCCCCAGCGCCCCGGCCATGCTGAGCAGGCTGACCCCGTAGGCCCGGGCGCCGGCCGGCATCTCCTCGGCGACGAGGACGGCGAGCAGCACCGCCCCCGCCGTGGTGAGGCCCCGCACCCCGGTCTGCACGGCGCCCAGCGCCACCATCCCGGGCACGAGCGCGGTCAGGGCCGTGCCCACGCACGCCGCGACCGCGGTGCCGAGCAGGACCCGGCGGCGGCCGCGTCGGTCGGCCAGCGCTGTCAGCGCCACCGCCGCCAGCACCCCGATGCGCACCGCGGCCAGCGTCGCCCCCTGGGCGGCCTTGTCGGCGCCGAGCTCGTCGGCGCTGAACGTGATCGTCTGGGTGAGGAGCGCCCCGAGGTACCCGAAGGCGATGGCCAGCAGGCACAGCCCCCCGAGCGCGTTGGCGGCGCGCGCGTCGGGCGGCTCCGGCGGCGCCCAGAACGGGCGGGCACCGTGGCGGGGCGGACGGTGCAGCGCCGCCCGGTAGAGCCACGAGAACGGCGGGACGACGAGCGACGGCAACCGGTACCGCAGCTCCTCGACGACCTCGTCGCCGTCGCGGCGGAGCTGCCGCTCGTAGGCGAGGAACGGACCCCGCGACAGCCCGAACCGCCCGTCGCCGAGGTCGACCTCCTCGACCACGTCGTCTCGAGCCTGGGCGGCGGCCTCCGCGATCGGGGTGCCCGCCACCAGCCGGCGGGTCAGCGTGGGCACGGCGTCACGACCCCGCCGGCGGCTCGGGCGGCTCGGGGGGCGCGGGCGCGGCAGCGCCGTGGTCGGCCCCGGCGCCGCGTCCGCCGGGCGGCCGGGTGCCCCGCCGGTTGCGGGCCGACAGCAGCGACACGAAGATCGCGATGGGCAGCAGGACGACCAGGATCTCGTCCCAGCCCCCATGGTGAGCGAGCACCACGCCGCCTATCGTCGCGGCTGGGCTCATCCCAGCACCAGCAGCGCGGCGGCCACCACCGACGCCGCGGCGGCGGCGGCCAGGGCCAGGGACGTGGCCGCGGCCGAGCGGCGGGGGAGCAGGGCGAGCGCCCGGTCGTGGGCGACGACGACGGCGCCGACGTGCCCCGCGCCGACGGCCAGCACCTGCACCCACGCCACCCAGGGCTCACGGGCGAGGCCGTAGTCGATCGTCTGGGTGATCGTGCCGAGCAGGTCCCAGCCCCGCCCGATCGGGTCGGACAGCAGCGCGATGAAGTTCTGGCCCTCGAACAGCAGCAGGGTGAGGTCGTGGCCGACGAACCAGCCCGCGGCCAGCGGCACGAGCACCACCCCGAACGCGGCCGCGGCCTGGCCGCGGCCCCGGCCGCCGAGCGCCAGGGCGGCGAGGAAGACGGCGGCCACCACGGCCAGCGTCCACGCGAACCCGATGGTGAGGACGACGGTGCGGGACCAGCCGAGGCGGTCGGCCACCACGTCCTCGAACCAGGGGGTGCCGGAGAGGGCGTCGAAGGCCACGCTGGTCAGCCAGACGGCCATGACGGCCCCGGTGCCGGGCGGGGCCGGCGACCGCCGGACCGGCGCCACCGACGAGATCGCGGCCGACAGCGCGCCGAACCCCTCCCCGGTGGTCAGCCAGCGGCTGCCCCAGCGCAGCCCGGCCGCCACCGCCGCCGCGCTGTAGGCCACCACCAGCACGGCCACCGCCCGGGGCGAGCCGGGCCGGTGGTAGGCGACGAAGAACCAGGCGAAGGCAGCCAGGAAGGCGGCCGGCACCCAGGCCGGTGGGGGCGGGGCTGGGGTGCGTCGGTCGCCGCCGGCCCGCTCGACGAGCCGGACGACGGCCACGAACGGGTTGACGGCCCGCATCACGTCCCCCGCGAGCAGGCACAGCATCGGCAGCCCGACCCACCAGACGATGAGGACCGCCACCGGCGCGATGTTGGCCGCGCCCTCGTCGGGGCCGACGATGGCGGCGACCACCACGAGCACGAGCAGGACGAGCCCCACCACGTTGCCGGGCCCAACCGCCGGTGGCGGCCCCGCTGCCCCGTCGTCGCGCTCGGTGGCGCCGAGGTCGTCGGCCACCGAGACGAGGTGGCGGGCACGAAGCCAGCGGGCCCGCAGGGCGAGCGCGGTGGCCAGCACGGCGAAGCCGCCGAGGTAGGCCAGCAGCCACGGCGGCGCCGGCATGGCGCCGTTGTCGACGGCGTGGGCGGCGGCTGGCTCGGCGCCGAGCGAGACGAGCAGGACGCCGCCCGCCGCGGCCCGCACGGCGGGCGACCACCGCCGTCTCCGACCCGGGCCAGACATGGCAGCGCATCGTAGGAGGCGTCGGCCGGGAACACCGATCGACGATGCGGTGTTGTGCAGGGTCGAGGTGGTCGCCGCGCCCGCGCCCGTGCGACCATGGAGACCCCCGGCATCGTGAGGAGCGACGTGCTCGACGAGGAGAAGCTGCAGAAGACGATCGAGGCGATCCGACCCGCCATCCAGGCCGACGGCGGCGACGTCTTCCTGCGCGGCGTGGACCAGGAGACCGGCGTCGTGTCGGTCGAGCTCGTCGGCGCCTGCGTGAGCTGCCCCGCGTCCACCGTCACGCTGAAGGCCGGCCTCGAGCGGATCCTCAAGGACCGGGTGGAGGGCGTCACCGAGGTGGTGAACGTCGGCGAGGTCGCGCTCGGCGAGACCCCCGTCTCGCTCTAGCCCCGCGCCGCGCCGCTACCGTCGGCGGGGCCATGGTCCCGTCCCCCGATCCGCTGCCCCGCGACCCTGCCGCGCTCCTCGAGCGCGCCCGTCGCCGAGACCGCGCCGCGCTGGCCCGGCTGCTGTCGCTCGTCGAGCGGGGTGGGCCCGACGCTCGGGCCGTGGGACGGCTCACCCACCGCCTCGGGGGGTCGGCGTACACGGTGGGGATCACCGGCGCGCCGGGGGCCGGGAAGTCCACCCTCACGAGCGCGCTCGTCGGCCAGGTCCGGGCGGAGGACCTGGACGTCGCCGTCCTGGCCATCGACCCGTCGTCGCCCTTCACCGGGGGCGCCATCCTCGGCGACCGGGTCCGCATGGGCGACCACGCCGTCGACCCCCACGTCTACATCCGGTCGATGGCCTCCCGCGGCCACCTCGGCGGGCTGTCCCTCGCCACCCTGGAGGCGATCCGGGTCCTCGACGCTGCCGGCTGGCCGCTCGTCGTCGTGGAGACCGTGGGCGTGGGGCAGGTGGAGGTGGAGGTGGCCGGCGCCGCCGACACCACCGTCGTCGTCGTGAACCCGGGGTGGGGCGACGCCGTGCAGGCCAACAAGGCCGGGATCCTCGAGATCGCCGACGTGTTCGTCGTCAACAAGGCCGACCGGCCCGGCGCGCGCGAGACCCGTCGAGACCTCTCCCGGATGCTCGACCTCACGGTCGACGGCGGCTGGCGGCCCCCGATCGTGGAGACCGTCGCCGCCGAGCAGCGCGGGGTGGACGAGCTGTGGGCCGCGATCGGCGAGCACCGGGCTCACCTCGAGGCCACCGGGGAGCTGGCCGTGCGGCGACGGGAGCGGCTGGCCGACGAGGTCGTCGAGATCATGGCCGCGCTCGTGCGCGAGCGGGTCCAGCGCCAGGCCGACGGGCGCCTCGGCGAGGTGGCCGCCCAGGTGGCCGACCGGGCCATCGACCCGTGGACGGCCGCCGAGCAGCTCCTCGACGGGTGAGCGGGTTCGGGTCGACGGCCCGATCGGGGTAGCGTCGCCGGCCATGCCCGAAGCTCTCGTCCACGTCGAGCGCCGTCCCGACGGGGTGGCGGTCCTCCGCCTGCAGCACGGCAAGGTGAACGCGCTCTCCACCGAGCTGCTCCGCCAGCTGGAGGCCGCGGCCCTGGTCCTCCAGGACGACCCGCCCGGAGCCGTCGTGGTCACCGGCGGCGAGCGGATCTTCGCGGCGGGCGCCGAGATCTCGGAGTTCCGGGCCCCCGACGACCCGAGCCGGGTCATCTCCCGGAGCGAGGCCGAGGCCCTCGGACAGCACTTCCTGCGGGCCCTCAACGCCGTCGCCGACATCCCCCGCGCCACGATCGCCGCCATCTCCGGCTACGCCCTCGGCGGCGGCTGCGAGCTGGCCCTGGCCTGCGACTTCCGCATCGCCAGCGACAAGGCGAAGCTCGGCCAGCCGGAGATCCTCCTCGGCATCATCCCCGGTGGCGGCGGCACGCAGCGCCTGCCCCGGCTCATCGGTCCGGCCAAGGCGAAGGACCTGATCTTCACCGGCCGCCAGGTGCGAGCCGACGAGGCGCTGGCCATCGGCCTCGTCGACGAGGTGGTCGAGGCCGGCACCGAGCTCGATCGGGCCATCGAGCGGGCCGCCGAGCTGGCCCGCGGCGCCGTCGTGGCCCAGGGCCTGGCCAAGCGGGCCATCGACCGGGGCCTCGACATCACCCTGAACGGCGGCCTCGACCTCGAGCAGCAGCTCTTCGCCGAGGTGTTCACCACCGACGACGCCAACGCCGGCGTGCAGTCCTTCCTGGAGCACGGCCCCGGGAAGGCCACCTTCTCCGGCAAGTAGGCCCGCCGCGGCGGGCCGCCGGCGGGGTGGGCTACGCGGCGTCGGGGTCGCCGGCCCAGGCCACCCGGCCCAGCTCGGCGGGGGTGACCAGGTCGGCGTGGCGGGGCACCACCCGCACGGTGACGCCGTAGCGGCCAGCCCGGTCGCAGGCGAAGCGGCCCACGTAGCGGTAGCGGTCGCCGTCGGCGCCGCCGTCGGGCACCATCGGCACCACCTCGGTGTCGCTCAGCACGCCGCCCTGGCCTTCGGGGCCGTGGATCAGCTGCACCTCGACGTCGTCGGGGGACAGCGACCCGAGCGACACCGTGGCCCGCACCTCGCGCTCCGAGCCGATCTCCACGACGTCGTCGTCGAGGTCGACCGCCTCGACGCGCACCGCGTCCCAGGCGTCGCGCACCGTCGCCTTCCAGGCGGCCAGCGCCCGGGCCCGAGCGTGGCCGTCGGCGGCCATGGCGTCGGCCTGCGCGGCGGCGGGCTCGTAGAGCTCGCGGGTGTAGTCGCCGATCATGCGGGTGGCGGTGACGAAGGGCCCGAGCGTGACGAGCGAGCGCTTCACCCGCTGGATCCACTTGCGGGGCACCGGGCCCTGGAAGCGGTCGTAGAACAGCGGGACCACCTGGTGCTCGAGCAGGTCGAACAGCGATCCGGCCTCCACCTCGTCGCGAAGGGCCAGGTCCTCGATGTGCTCGGCGGAGGAGATCGCCCAGCCGTTCTCGCCGTCGAAGGCCTCGTCCCACCAGCCGTCGAGGATCGACAGGTTGAGCCCGCCGTTGAGGGCGGCCTTCATCCCCGAGGTGCCGCACGCCTCCTGCGGGCGGCGCGGGTTGTTGAGCCACACGTCCGAGCCGTGGAGCAGCGCCCGGGCGACGGCGATGTCGTAGTCCTCGACGAACACGAAGCGGTGCCGCACCTCCGGGTCGGCGGCGAAGGCGGTGATCTGGCGGATCAGCTCCTTACCGGACTCGTCGGCGGGGTGCGACTTGCCGGCGAAGATCAGCTGCACGGGCTGGCTGGTGGACAGCAGCAGCGCCTTGAGCCGCTCCGGCTGCGACAGCAGGAGCGTGGCCCGCTTGTAGGTGGCAAACCGGCGGGCGAAGCCGATCGTGAGCGCCTTCGGGTCGAGGACGGTGTCCACCCACTCGACGTCGGAGGCCGACGCGCCCCTGGCCTGGAGCTGGCGCCGCAGGCGCTCCCGCACGAACGCCACGAGCCGCTCCCGGCCCTGCTCCCGGGCCCGCCAGATCTCGTCGTCGCTGGCGTCGGCCAGGCGCTCCCAGCGCTCGGCGCCGGCCTCCCACCACTGCGGCAGCACGTAGCGGGTGAACAGGTCGTCCATCTCCGGGGACGTCCAGGTTGGGGCGTGCACCCCGTTGGTGACCGACGTGATCGGCGCCTCCTCGACGGGCACGTCCGGCCACAGGTCGGCGAACATCTCCCGGCTCACCTCGCCGTGCAGCTTCGCCACGGCGTTGGAGCGTCCGGCCAGGCGCAGGCCCATCACGGCCATGTTGAACCGGTCGTCGGGCTCGTCGCCGGGGCGGTGCCCGAGCGCCATCAGGTCGTCGAGGGTGATCCCCACCTCCTCGGCCCACCCCGTGAAGTAGCGCTCGATGAGCTCGCGGGGGAAGCGGTCGATGCCGGCGGGCACCGGCGTGTGGGTGGTGAAGATGCAGCCGCCCCGGACGGCCTCGATCGCCTCGGGGTACGTCAGGCCGCCCTCGGTGACGGCCTGGCGGATCCGCTCGAGCCCGAGGAAGCCGGCGTGGCCCTCGTTGGTGTGGAACACCTGGGCGTCGATGCCGAGCGCGTCGAGGGCCCGCACGCCGCCGATCCCGAGGAGGATCTCCTGGCGGAGCCGGTGCTCGGTGTCGCCGCCGTAGAGGCGGTCGGTGATCCCCCGCACCTCGGGCGGGTTGTCGTCGATGTCGGCGTCGAGCAGGTAGAGCGGGACCCGGCCCACGTCAGCCCGCCACACCCGGGCCACGCACGGCGTGCCGGCCAGGTCCACCTCCACCCGGACGCCCTCGCAGAGGTGCAGGGCCATCGCGTACGGGTCGAGGTCGGGGTAGACCTCCTCCTGCCACCCGTCGCCCGACAGGGACTGGCGGAAGTAGCCGTGGCGGTACATCAGGCCGATGCCGACGAGCGGCAGGCCGAGGTCGCTGGCCGCCTTCAGGTGGTCGCCGGCCAGGACGCCGAGCCCGCCCGAGTACTGGGGGAGGGCCTCGGCGATGCCGAACTCGGGCGAGAAGTACGCCACCGAGCGCAGCGGCGAGCCGCTGCGGCTCTGGAACCAGCGGTCGCTGTCGAGG
>Ga0079224_100011566_pt1 | contig 12169 bp, 10 predicted proteins | sample Stecom2015_FD_80414 | JGI IMG/M metagenome (GOLD analysis project Ga0079224, IMG submission 80414) | Agricultural soil microbial communities from Utah to study Nitrogen management - Steer compost 2015 | ecosystem: Environmental > Terrestrial > Soil > Agricultural land | place: USA: Utah... | reverse complement strand
TTGAATGTATCGTAAAGTGGCAGTTTAATCGAGACAGAAGGTTACCTATTTAAGGGTAGGGAATTAACCTAGCGATGAGTACGTCAAAAACCATCCTCAATGTAAGCCTGAGTTTGTTGCTGGCAATCCTACTTTTTTCCTCTCGTGAAACCGGTTAAGATTGACCTGAGTTATCGCGATCACGCCATTTGCCGGCTAGTGTTCTTAATGTTTAGTCGGCTAGGGAGCGGAAGGCGCAGGAAAACGCACCTGCGCCGCCAGAAGCTTCCAGGGGCCCGATTTCGTTTGAAGAGTAAGTTGCCAAGCAGCAGACTTATCCTTGAGAAAGGGGTTCAGGGGGGAAGATGAGGATTAAAGTCTTGATCGTCGACGATCATCCCGCCGTGAGGCTGGGTTTGCGGTCATTGATCTCACAGGAGGAAGATTTTGAGGTCGTCGGAGAAGCCTCTTCAATTGGAGAGGCGCTGGACGTCGTAGCTGAGCTTCAGCCGGATGCTGCGATTGTTGACCTTTCATTCGAGCAAGGACGCAGTGGGCTGGAACTGGTTCAGCAGCTGAGCGAAGAGATAAAAGTGCTGGTCTGTTCTTATCATGATGAAAGAATTTTTGCAGAACGCGCTCTGGCTGCCGGGGCCAGAGGATACATTCAGAAGAGCGAAGGCCTCGATGAAGTCGTCCAGGCACTCAGAAGAGTAGGAAAAGGTGATATATACCTGGGTCCGCGTATGTCACAATATCTGCTCAAGCTAATTAGTCAGGGGCGGGACGAACGCATCGGATTATCTATTCTAGAATTATCCAATCGGGAAATAGAAGTATTTGAATTGCTCGGTCGTGGATATGAGACCCGAGAGATTGCCGAGAGACTTCATCTTAGCCCCAAGACAATTGCAAAACATTGTGAGAACATAATGGCCAAACTGAATATAAAGAGTAAAACAAAACTTCTTTACCACGCCATCTTATGGGTGAGGGAAGAGAAGCGCCCCTGAGTTCATTTAGCCTGTGGATGATATGTACACCGGACCAGCGTTCCTCCTTCTTTCTTTCGGCTGATTCTTAATTGTGCATCAATTAGCTCCGCTCGGTGACGCATGATCTGAATCCCCACGCCGCGAGCCTTTCGTAGATCGCCTTTTCGTATTCCTCTTCCATTGTCGTCAATTTCTAGAACGAGTCGATGCCTGGAGTCCTTCCGGAGGCGAATGATGATCAAGGAAGCCTGACCATGTTTGAGGGCGTTGTTGAGAGCTTCCTGAGCGATGTAATAGAGCTTCATGGCCGGCAGTTCTTCCCTGAGATCAACGGTCGGCTCAACTTCGAGCCGGCAATCGACATCTCTCCAAAGATTGCATGTGCGTTGTACCAGCGTTTCAAGAGAGGCGACGAGACCGGCGCTTGAGTCAAATCGAACGGGAAGCAAGCCGCGAGCAAGGTCCTCGGCTTCCTTTTCAGCCGACTCGAGATAGTTTAAGAGCTCCTGCAGATCTCTGGCCTCAATTTTCTTGTTCCTCTCGAGCCGGAGGTGCAAACTCTTTGCCAGCATTCGAGTTCCAGAGAGAAGTTGGGCAAGGCTGTCGTGAAGTTGTTCGCCCAGAATACGCTGCCGTTCATTTGAGATCTCGGACACCCGACGCTGGAGTTCCTTTCGTTTTTTCTCCTCCCTTTTCAGCTCCTCCTCCTTTTGTTGGAGTTCAGCCGCCTTCTCGGCCATTATTTGCCCGCGGCGGACCGTTGCCTCTTCCAGGAGAATCGACGCTTCTTTCAAGTGAGTCACGTCGATGAATGAAATCACGACGCCGGTTGCGCTATTCTTGTTGGTCTGAAAACGGCTGATTCGCACGAGGAACCATCGGCCATCCGTGTTTTGTACCTCACTCTGAATACTGGCTCCAGTTTTGAATACACGAGCGGCGTCATCGAGAAGGCGACTGGAGTCGAGCCCGTGCTGAATTTGGTCTATAGGGATACCGATATCTAAGGGAGATAAACAAAATAAGCTCTCGACCGCTGGGGTATAGCTGAGAAGTCGATAGTCACCATCCAAAAAGATAGCAGCAAGGTCGGTTAGGTAAATAGTTTTCTCAAGGCATTGGTTCGCCAGACGAAGGTCTTTTACTCTGGATCGAAGACTCTCTTTAAGAACACGAAGTTCATACTGGACAGAGCGAAGCTCCGCTTTAGTAACTTTTAGCTCAGCCCCAACCTGAGCCAGGGAGTCGGTAGCCGACTGGAGCTCCGTGCGAGACGAGTTTAAGTGTTTATAAGTGTTGTGGAGTAATTCCCTAGTTCTGTTTAGTTCAGAGGCTAAGTACCTTTCAAGGGGAGTGTGCTTGTCGGGATCGTCTAGAATGAAAGGCTCGTGCCCATCCAGTAAATCGGAGCGTAAGTTCCTGCTCACCGCCGGAGTGCCGGCTAGCTGCTGTTCTTCTTGTTTCTTCGTGGGTAAGGGCTGTTGAGCGCTCCGATCGGGAGCGAATTGCGGGATTTCCTTGGGGGCGAGGAGGAGCAATGACGAACCGGCGTCGACTCCTGGGAGCCTCTGGTGGTCGACGGTTCGGAAGAAATGATCGATCAAGCAGCCTGCCAGCCGGTCTTCGAGTAAGAGGTATCCTTCTGGCAAGGATGCCGAATGGAGGATCCTGTACGCCCGCTTCTGTAATTCTTCATCCAGGTGATTTAGAGGCTGTTGACAGAGAATCAAGTCAAGTCCCATAAAGGGAGCGTCCTTGATTAGATCGTGGCGGAGAAAGAGCACCGAGTCTCGAACCTCTGGGCGGACACGGTAGCCATCAATCTCTTTCTCAAAGAACCGATGGAGGAGATGGCTGTCGAGGGTTGATTCGATTGCAACTGGAAAAATTCCTTTACGCGCCTGATCAAGGGCGCCGTCTTCGAGGTGAGTTGCAAACACTTGCACGTCGCAGGGGTGATCACTAGCGGCAGCTTCCAGGAGAAGGATTGTCAGTAAATAGACAAGTTCACTTGCAGAACTTCCAACCACCCAGGCACGAAGCTGTTCAGGCTTCTCCCGCACTTTGAGAATTCGAGAGATTACGCTTCTTCGAAGGTAATCCGATGCCTGTTGAAGATAAACATCAATCGACTTTGTCTTACGGCGACTGGCCCCTGGCCGGCTCATTTCGTCCTCCATTAGGTTCTTAGGATCGCGGGCGGGAATGGAGAACTGAGTTCAATTAACCATTATAGATTAAAAGCCGGCATCGAGGCGTTGGCGCTGATCCCCCGGCGGGGCAGAGTCTCCGTGCAGGAGATGGCAAGTGCAGGAGTAGAGCTGGCCGGATATCCATCAGCGCACCTCCACCACAAACGCCGCTGTTGGTTTTCTGCCGGAAGATGTGTGAGCGTGCCACCAGCGCAGCGATGCTAGAATGATTGTTGTTACTGGATGTTCGCAGGAAGAATTCTGTCTCGTTTCCAGTCAGTCGATAGCCTATGAGAGAGCGATTGCAAAAGATCATCGCCCACGCCGCAATTGCGTCGCGACGTAAGGCAGAGGAGTTAATCCGAGAAGGTCGTGTTACCGTCAATGGCAAGGTCGTTCGTGAATTGGGAACTTGTGCAGATCCCCAACGCGACCACATTCGCGTGGATCGTAAGTTAATACAACCGGAGCCCTTCGAGTACTACCTCTTGAATAAACCTCGGGGCGTCCTCAGTGCCGCTACCGATCCTAAGAATCGACCGCTGGTTACCGATTTTGTAAAGACCGGCAGACGTCTTTATCCTGCTGGACGGCTCGACTATAACAGCGAAGGGTTGATTATCCTGACCAACGATGGCGACTTGACTCGTCTAATTACGCAGGCCGGGACGCTGAAGAAGTTCTACCGGGTCAAGGTGAAGGGTTGTCCGACGCCCGTACTCTTACGAAATCTCGAGGAAGGAGTCGTAGTGGAGGGCGAGCGAATGTCCGCTTCGGCTGTCCGCCTTTTGAAGCGTGGAAACAATGCGTGGCTGGAGGTTGTTCTGGAGGAGGGAAAGAACCGGCAAGTCCGGCGAATGTTCGAATCAATCGGCCATCCTGTGATGCGATTGAAACGCACTCGAATTGGTATGCTGAGTATTGGAGAGCTGAAGCCCGGCGAGGCTCGAAGATTGACAAAGGCGGAGGTGGAAGCGCTCCGCAAGCAGGCGTTTGATCAGAAAAGAAAGGCATCAAAGCGGGTCGGAGCGAAGCAGTGAAACAGACCCCGCGAAGCACCCGGCCTTGGTTCGCTTAGCTGGTTGCCGCTCTCGAGAGAATGATTATGTTCACTGGAATCATACAAACGACCGGATCCTTACAGGAGAAGCAGCAGACGGCGGATGGTGCAACGCTGCGAATTCAGGCACCAGAAGTCATTCCCGAACTGAGGCCGGGGGATAGCATTAGTGTTGATGGAGTCTGCCTCACGGTAAAGCAGCTGCTGGCGGATTGTCTGCTGGTGGAAGCCAGCCTGGAGACCCTGCGCAGATCGAACCTTGGAGACGCCGAAGCAGGCTGGAGCGTCAATCTCGAATTGCCGGTTCGTCCCACGGAATTTCTGGGTGGTCACCTAGTTCAGGGACATGTCGATGCCACAGGTACCGTGAGAAGGATTCGAGAGGAAGGGAATTCCTGGATCTTTTCCATTGAGGCGCCCGAGCAAGTGCTCCGGTACTGCGTATTGAAAGGGAGCATTGCCGTGAACGGAATCAGTTTAACAATCTCCGGCTTGAGTTCTACTGCTTTCGAGGTCACAATAATTCCCCATACATACGAGGTCACCAACCTTTCAAGGATGGTTGAAGGTGCGAGGGTCAACCTCGAATCGGACGTGATAAGCAAATATGTTGAAAATCATTTGCGCTGGTTTATTGATCGGGATCCTGCTGTTCAGGGCACCCGTCGTCTGGGCAACCAATCTTGAATTTGGTTCCAAAACGATCCTGGTCTATTCGAACGTTTCCGGTGACGGTGAGGCTCGGTTCATACTGCGAATTGTTCGATTCCGGCCCGACATCTTTCTCGAATGGGAATCAGTTGCTCAGCAGGGCACCATCCACTTTTACAGGGATGCGGTTGAAGAAGGAGAAGGCCTCGCCTTAAGCCGTCTCTTCGACAATGGCGTGGACGTCGAGTCGGAGAAGGTGATGTCAAAATGGCTCCCACTCGCGTCGTATCAATCTTTGATCCATGAGGGACGTGTCAAAATCAATCTCAACAACTATTCAGCCCAGTTAAAGCTCAAGAACGAATCTACTTACGAAGTGAAGGTCGATGGCCAGCCAACAGCTTTGTCCGTCATTCTCGTTCAGGACAATCGACGAGGCGATTGGACCTTTTTGAAAGATCCTGAGAATCCACTGCTCATCGAGTACAAGACCCCTTATTATCGCGAGTTTTTGGAGAGCATAACCACACAGGGAAACGGGGATTATCGCTGGGTTCGGCAGATTCCTCCGATCAAGTAGCCGTCCTATTCAGAATCTGAGCAGAAATTGACCCCAAAAGCATCCAACGAAGCCCCAACTCCCTTTCGTATCTGCAAATCCCAGTTCTTGCCACCCGCTACGTCCAACAGTCAACTTAAGACTCCTGTATAATGAATCGTTTAGGGAAATATCAGAATTTGGGGGAAATGAAGCTCACTTATGTGTGTTGATAGAGTAAAGGCCGCAATTCAAGATATCGCCGAAGGCAAGATGGTCATTGTCATCGATGAGGAGCATCGAGAGAACGAAGGTGATCTGACAATGGCCGCCGAGAAGGTAACGCCGGAAGCAATTAATTTCATGGCGACCTATGGCCGTGGCCTGATCTGTATGCCGATGACCAGTGAGCTCCTGGATCGTTTGAAGATTCCTTTGATGGTTGCCGAAAATGAATCGGTTCACGGAACGGCCTTCTGCGTCAGCATTGAGGCACGGAGAAATGTTTCCACCGGCATATCAGCGGCCGATCGGGCCATGACGATTCTGACGGCTATTGACCCCAACACGACACCCGATGACCTGATCCGCCCCGGACACATTTTTCCACTCCGATCACGAAAGGGCGGAGTTCTGGAGCGTGCCGGACAGACGGAGGCTGCAGTGGACCTCGCGCGGTTGGCGGGCTTGACGCCGGCCGGGGTGATTTGCGAGATCATGAATCCCGATGGCACGATGGCCCGTTTACCCGACCTGCAGGAGTTCTCCAAGAAGCATGGCATTCGCATCATTTCCGTCGTGGATCTGATCAAGTACCGGCTCAATACAGAGCGCTTTGTAAAGCGGATAGAAAGTACACCGTTCCGCTGCGAGTTTGGAGAATTTCAGCTTCACCTCTATGAGAATGCGCTGGATGGTGGGCGACACCTCGCTCTGGTCAAAGGGGATATTCGTAGAAGTAAACGGCCGGTCCTGACTCGAGTCCACGTACAATCCGTGCTAGGCGACGTATTCAGGAGCGACAAGACTGCGGCGGGAAGGGAAATAGAAGCGTCATTGAGACTGATCGAGAAGGAAGGCGCCGGAGTTTTCATCTATCTGCGGCTGAAGGATGAGGGAAAAAGGCTCCTGCAGGAAATCAGGGATTATAAGAACGAGCCGGTGCATGACGAGGGTCAGCCCGTTACCTTCCGGGACTACGGCGTCGGCGCTCAGATCATAGCCGACTTGGGGCTCCGCGACATCATCGTCCTCACCAATCATCCCAAGAAGTTGATCGGGACGAAAGGCTTCAACATTAACGTCGTTGAACAGAGGCCGATCGAAATCGAATCGTCAGAATACACCAAGTAGCGGGGCGAATGATTTTTCCATCTGAGACACAGAGATAGAGAGAGGTAGAGCCAGCATCCTGAGAGAAAACCCGCTCATTACACCCGTGTCAACTTTGGTCTCCCGGTAAATAGCCTTCTCGATGTCGAGTCTTCAGCTTGTCCGGGTTTCCATCTCCGTCAACGTCTGCCTTAACCTCTACCTTGATCTTCCGATACTTGTTGTCTTTCTTGGTGTTGGATGAGACATACCCCAGTGAATACTGGTGACGGAGCATCGCCGAAATATTCTGAAAAATAGCCGGATATTCCGTGATAAACCGCGGAAAATAGGATTCTCCGCCGGTGTAACGAGCGAAGTACTTCAGTGTGGCATCACCCTGCAGGAGATCCATACGAGTATTGGTTGACATATAGTGGTCGGCTCGCGCCCTCAGATTCCCGCCGAGGCTCACTGGATAAATGACAGTGTTGGACTGCCTTACCTTCTTCAATGCGTCATCGAGTGTCTTCTTGCTAAAGGTGTCCAGTCCGGTGGATAAAAGCACGATGGCTGTTTTCTGATCCAGTTCCTGGATTCGGTCCAAGGTGTCAATAACCGTATCGTAGAGGTTACTTTCACGGAATGAGGGGAAGGTCAGCCGGCGAAGGGCATTATATACTTCAGCTTTGTTCTGAGTGAAATCCACCAGAATTTCAGGTTTCAGGTCGTAGGCAATGACGGCAATCCAGTCGTCCCGACGCATCTGATCGACAAACGTATATGAGGCCATGATTGCCTCATAAAGAAGTTCCCAGGGGAGGACATTACTGTACTCCACGATCAAAACGGCCGTCATCGGAGCTTCAATCGGCTCGAAGAACGTAATCTCCTGCTTGACGTTCTCTTCGTAAATCTCGAAGTGTTCCTTCTGGAGACCGGTGATTAGATTGCCATCCTTATCCTCTACCGTTACATCCACGCGAATCTGGTCGACTTCGACGCGTAAAGCAGCCTGCCCTTGTGGATCAGAACGCTCTTCTTCGATATCTCTTTGCTGAGCCGTACCGATGGCCAACTGAGCACCGACCATGATCCCTGAGACGAGAATTACACGGAATAAGTTCTTCATTTTGACTCCATTGCCGAAGCAGATAAGCTATCCCTTAAGGTTGGCTGCGTCGTTGGCTCATTATAGCGCGCAAACTCCTTTTCGCGCGAGCCGTTCACGCTATACCGCCCGATCTCCTGCCGAAATACTCCGGAAGCCCCCGGAAGCGAGTCGTCAAAGCAGAGATTCCCGGTTCGCCCGTATGGTAGAATTCAACCACAGAAATGGCTTCCACGAACAAAGAAGCAGCCTTGCTTGATTTCATTGGCACCTACCAATCGGCAATTGTCGCCTTCAGTGGCGGTGTAGACAGTTCCCTCCTTGCGCTGGTGGCGCACCGAGTGCTGGGGGAGCGAGCCCGGATAGTGACTGCTGTCTCCCCTTCCGTCTCCGCCATGCAGGAAGAGCTGGCTCTCCAGTTTGCCCGCCGCTATGGTATGAATCACCGGGTGATCTACACGGAAGAGATGGAGGACCCAAACTACACCTCGAACCCGTCCAATCGCTGCTATTTCTGCAAATCTGAGCTTTATGGATATCTTTCGCGGTTGAAGCAGGATTGGGGCGTCGAGGTAATTTTTGACGGCAGCAACGCCGACGATGTCGGGGATTATCGTCCCGGCCGGCAGGCCGCTGCCGAGTCTGAAGTGGTCAGTCCGTTTATCGAGGTGGGGATGAACAAGCAGGAAATTCGCGAACTCTCCCGTAAGTGGCAGCTGCCGACCTGGGACCTGCCGGCCATGCCCTGTCTCTCCTCACGATTTCCATACGGGGTGCGGATTACCAGAGAGAAGTTGCGTCAGGTAGAAAAAGCCGAGGAGTATCTACGCGGACTGGGATTGAAGAACTTCCGCGTCCGACACCATGAAGAGATCGCCAGAATCGAGGTCGACCCATCAGAAATGGCTGGAATTCTGGAGGTTGAAACGTTTGAGAAGATCAACTACCGCCTGAAAGAGATCGGTTATCGCTACGTCACGCTCGATTTACAGGGTTTTCGCTCCGGTTCGTTGAATGAACTGCTCCAGCTTGAGAAATAATCATCATCGATTCCTCGCGTCAGTTCCGCTGCTTTTCGCCTTTTTCGCTCTTTTACTGAGCGCCTTTCCCATCCACGCGGCCAGCCGGAACCCCATCCGTGCCAAGAAGGGGATGGTCGTGTCGGTGAGTCCGATTGCCAGTGATGTGGGTCTGGAGGTGCTGCGGAAGGGAGGCAATGCAGTGGATGCCGCCGTGGCGGTCGGCTTTGCGCTGGCAGTGGTCCACCCGGCGGCCGGGAATATCGGCGGAGGTGGATTCATGGTCGTTCACGATGCCGAGAGTAGGACCGAAATCACGGTAGATTTTCGTGAGAAGGCACCGCTGGCCGCAACCGCCGATATGTATCTCGACGATGATGGGAAAGTTGTAGAAGGGCTGTCCACCATCGGCTATAAAGCGTCCGGAGTGCCTGGCTCCGTTGCAGGGCTTCACCTGGCCTGGCAGAGAGCAGGAAGTCTCGAGTGGCAAGACCTACTGGCTCCCGCCATTCAGCTTGCGGAAGAGGGATTCCCAGTCAGCTATTCATTGAGTCGTTCTCTTGAGAACGCCGCCCCGCTATTGTCTCGCTTTCCCGAGAGCCGACGGATCTTTCTGCGTGATGGCAATTACTACCAGGAGGGGGAGATTCTGCGGCAGCCTGAATTGGCGAACTGTCTTCGCTTGATTGCGCGGGAGGGGCCGGAGGCGTTCTACAGAGGAGAAATCGCCAATCGAATCGTAGCGGCCATGGAGGCAAATGGTGGGTTGATCACCAAGAGAGATCTGGCAGAGTATGAGGCGGTTTTTCGAGATCCCGTTCGAGGCACCTACCGGGGCCATGAGATCGTCTCAATGGGCCCTCCCAGTTCTGGGGGAGTTATTCTGCTGCAGATGCTACGGATGATCGAGCGCTTTCCAGTCCGAGCCCTGGGTCTGAACTCCTCTGCCTTCATCCATCTGAAGGCAGAGGCGATGAGGCGAGCTTTCGCAGATCGGGCGGAGTATCTGGGTGACCCCGATTTCGGAGAGATACCCCTGGCCGGCCTACTTTCTGGAGGCTATCTCGAGAAGCGTAGCGCCTCGATTCGTAGTGACTGGGCTTCGGTGAGCGAGTTTGTCGGTGCCGGTGCACCCCCGGTCGAAGAGTCCACTGAAACAACCCACTACTCCATAGTGGACGAAAGAGGTAACGGCGTCGCTGTGACTACCACCATCAACGGAAGCTACGGGTCGGGGGTGACGATTCCCGGGTGTGGCTTTCTGATGAATAACGAAATGGACGATTTTTCCAGCCGGCCAGGAGTTCCGAATATGTTTGGCCTGATTCAAGGAGAAGCCAACGCTATTGGGCCTGGAAAGCGACCGCTCAGTGCAATGACGCCCACCGTGGTGAAGCGTGATGGTCGGCTGTACATGGTGCTCGGGAGTCCGGGAGGTCCCACCATCATCAATACGGTCTTTCAAATTCTTCTCAACGTAATCGATTTCGGTCTCGACATCCAGGAAGCCGTCGATGAAGTAAGAGTGCACCACCAGTGGCTACCAGATCAGCTTGTTGTAGAGAGAAACGGACTGCCCAGGGACGTCCTTCGCAATTTGGAAGACCGAGGGCATCGAATTGTATTTCGAAGCCAGATCGGTGACGCTCATAGTATCCTGATCGAACCTGAAACAGGAATTCGGTTGGGTGCACCTGATTCCAGGAGCGACAGCAAAGCCAGTGGCTACTGATTGATTTCGCCACAGAGGAAAGAGGCGCCAAAACTACGACCGCCCTTTCATTTCCCCACCAAAATGAAATGAAGATCCATGACGTTGGTTCGCGTCGGGCCGGTCTTAATGAGCTCACCGACCGCTTCGAAAAAGTGATAGGAATCGTTGCGACGAAGAAAATCTGCAGGTGAAAGCCTACAGTCACGCGCTCGGGACAGCGTGGCGAAACTGGCCGTTGCGCCCGCGGCGTCCGTCGGTCCGTCGGTTCCATCAGAGCCGAGGCTGGCGAAGAGAAGGGGTGCTTCCTCCCAGTGTCTTATCTCATGAACGCACCAGAGCGCAAATTCCATGTTCCGGCCTCCTTTACCATCTCCTTGAACTTGAAGGGTTGTTTCACCTCCGGAAATGATGCAACAGGGCGGTGGAAGAGGATTCCCGCTCTTGAGCACTTCGCGCGCGATGGCAACATGAAAACGAGCCGCGTCAGCGGTCCCGCCGGATAGGGAAGAGGTCAGGATGACGGGCTGATAGCCAATTTCCCGGGCCTGATCAGCAGCCGCTTTAAGGGCGGAAAAATTGGTAGCAACCAGAGCGTTCGTTACTTTGTTGAAACGAGGATCACCGGGCTTCGGTGTCTCGGGAGGAGCATCCGGGCCGCCAGCCGCTCCCGCCATCAAATAGCGGACCACAGAAGCCGGCAGTTGGTCCTCGATCTGATAGCGTTTCAGAATCTCCAGACAATCCTCGAAAGTTGACGGATCCGCCGCAGTCGGTCCTGAGGCAATGCTCGAAAAATCGTCCCCGACTACATCCGAAAGCACCAGAGCCAGCACGGTAGCTCCATTGGAAAAGTCGAGCAGACGACCTCCTTTAACCTGGCTGATATGCTTCCTTATTGCATTAATCTCGTGAATATCCGCACCACATCGAATCAAGACGCTGGTGGCTTGTTCCTTTTCCGCCAGAGTCAGCTCCTTTACGGGAAAAGGCAGAAGCGCCGACCCCCCGCCTGAGAGCAGGACGATCAGAAGATCTTCGGCTGTCAGCTCTTCCTTCATAAACGACGTAATCCGCCGGGCTGCCTCGACACCCCGTTCGTCTGGTTCGGGGTGACTGGCCTCCATGACTCTCGTGCGCTCGAGTTGCCCCCCATGGCCATCCTTGACCACAACCAGCCCTGCCCGGAGCCTGCCTCCCAGGACCTTTTCAACCCCTCGAGCCATGGGCACGGCTCCTTTTCCAGCGCCCACAAGGAAAATACGTGGGTAGCGATGGATAGAGACGGGATGCTGGTGGAGGTAAGAAGCCACCGCCTTTTCCGGATCAACGGCAGCCAGCGCGCGCTGGTAAATTGCTGTGAAGTCCGAGTAGAGTTGCCTGTAGTGAGCTTCTTTTGTCACGTCGACAGCCTCGTCCGCTTAAGTGGCCTCATGACGTCCTCCTCGGTAAGAATTCTACCAGCCTGTGGTGAAAGTCCTCACAGACTCTATAGCTCTTGTTACCGCAACCCGGCGCTGGAGGGAGGTTACATGAGCTGGACAGCAATAGGGCCTCAATGGTGCGGCGGATCGACTTCCCCTGATGTCGTGCCGGTGAACC
>Ga0079224_100011565_pt1 | contig 12169 bp, 10 predicted proteins | sample Stecom2015_FD_80414 | JGI IMG/M metagenome (GOLD analysis project Ga0079224, IMG submission 80414) | Agricultural soil microbial communities from Utah to study Nitrogen management - Steer compost 2015 | ecosystem: Environmental > Terrestrial > Soil > Agricultural land | place: USA: Utah... | reverse complement strand
CGTCGCGCCTGTTGCTCTCGTAGAGCGCCCGCAGGATGTTGCGGCCGATACGGCCGTAACCGTTGATCGCTACTTTGACCGGCATGACAGCCTCTCCTCGTCCTGAATGAAGAGCCGGCTCACGCGAAGCGCCGCGCGACCGACGCGATGCGCTCCACCGTGAAGCCGAAGTGCTCGAACAAATCCTTTGCCGGCGCGGACGCGCCGAATCGATCGATGCCGATGACGTCGCCGTTGCCGCCGACGTAGCGCCACCAGCCGCCGGTCGCGCCCGCCTCGACGACGATACGCGCCGCCGAAGGCGGCAGCACGTGCGCACGATACTCGTCGCTCTGCTGGTCGAACAGCGACGTGCAGGGCATCGAGACGACCCGCACGGATACGCCGGACGAGCGCAGCTCGTCCGCCGCGGCGAGCGCGAGCGCGACCTCGGAGCCCGTCGCGATCAGCACGATGCGCGGGGCCTCGGCACCGCTCGAAAGGATGTAGCCGCCGCGCCGGATCAGCTCGATCTGATCCTGGGTGCGCGCGACCGGCGGCACGTTCTGGCGCGTGAGCACGAGGCACGTCGGCCCGTCGCGGCGCTCGATCGCGTCGCGCCACGCGACCGCGGTCTCGACCGCGTCGCACGGGCGCCAGACGGTCATGTTCGGGACCAGGCGCAGGCTCGCGAGATGCTCGATCGGCTGGTGCGTAGGCCCGTCCTCGCCGAGGCCGATCGAGTCGTGCGTGAGCACGAACACGGCCTGCGTCTGCATCAGCGCCGCCATCCTCAAGGCGTTGCGCGCGTAGTCGGAGAACACGAGGAAAGTCCCGCCGTACGGAATGAATCCGCCGTGCAGCGACAGGCCGTTCATGATCGCGGCCATGCCGAACTCGCGTACTCCATAGTGCAGATAGTTGCCGCCGGGCTCTTCCCGGGAAATGCGCTTCCCGCCCGAATGTAGGGTGTTGTTCGAACCCGTTAAATCGGCGGAGCCACCGAGCATCTCGGGCAGATGCGGCGCGAAGCCCTCGAGCGCGCGCAGCGACGCAAGGCGCGTCGCGAGCGGCTTCGCCTCGGCGGCGATCTCCTGCGTGATCCGCTCCGCGATGTCCGCCCACCCTTCCGGCAGCCGGCCGTGCATGCGCCGCTCGAACTCGGCGGCCAGGTCGGGATATTCGCCGCGATAGCGCTCGAAGCGGGCCTGCCACTCGGCCTCGGCCTCGCGCCCGCGGGCCGTCTTGTCCCACGCGGCCTTGATCTCCTTCGGGACGAAGAACGGCGGATGCTCCCAGCCGAGCGCCTTGCGCGCCGCCGCCGCCTCCTCCGGCCCGAGCGGCGCGCCGTGCGTCGCGGCTGTGCCCTGCTTCGTCGGCGCGCCCCAGCCGATCGTCGTCTTGCAGCAGATCAGCGACGGCCGCTCCCGCTCCGCGCGCGCCGCGTCGATCGCAGCCTTGATCGACTCGGGATCGTGACCGTCCACGTTCTCCACGACGTGCCAGCCGTACGCGCGAAAGCGCGCCGGCGTGTCATCCGTGAACCAGCCTTCCGTCTTCCCGTCGATCGAGATGCCGTTGTCGTCCCAGAACGTGATCAGCTTGCCGAGCCCCAGCGTGCCCGCCAGCGAGCAGGCCTCGTGCGAGATGCCCTCCATCAGGCAGCCGTCGCCCGCGAACACCCACGTGTAGTGGTCGACGATCTCGTGGCCTGCGCGGTTGAACGTCGCGGCGAGCACCTTCTCGGCGATGGCCATGCCAACGGCGTTCGCGAGCCCCTGCCCCAGCGGGCCCGTCGTCGTCTCGACGCCGATGTGCAGCTCGCGCTCCGGATGCCCCGCGGTGCGCGAGCCGAGCTGACGAAAGCGCTCGATCTCGTCCATGCCGAGCGGGTAGCCGACCAGGTGCGACACGGCGTAGAGGAGCATCGAGCCGTGGCCGTTCGACAGCACGAAGCGGTCGCGGTCGAACCACTCGGGATTGGCCGGGTTGAACTTCAGGTAGTCGTTCCACAGCACCTCGGCGATATCGGCCATCCCCATCGGCATACCGGGATGGCCCGACCTGGCGCGCTCCACGGCGTCCATCGCGAGGACGCGCACGGCGTTCGCAAGCACGCGCCGCGGCGGTCGCGCGAACGCTACACCCGAGGGGTTGTCCTGCGTCACATTGTCTCCGGAAAAAGACATCTCGAGCTGAAAGCCCTTTGCTGTTATTGATGTCAGAAGGGGGGCAAGCGGAGCGGGGAATTGTCGCTTAACGCGCGGGACTTCCGCAACTTGGCCCCGAGGGGCCGGATGGCCCCGATTGTGAGGGAATCGCCGGCGATCCGCCGGTCCAATTCAGTATGATGGACGACCCGTTCCGCGCCGGCCGACTCGATGACCCGTCAAAGCGCTGCCGCCCGCACCGCCGCCTCAGGCCCGCTCTCAAGGCCCGGTGCCCGGCACATCGCCCATAGGGGGCTCGCATCGGAGCCGAAGCTTGTGAGACCAGGATGTCTCGGCCCATCGTCCTGCTGCAGCTGACCGACACGCACCTCTTCGCGGAGGCCGACGGCCGTCTGCGCGGCGTCAACACCTACGAGACCTTCGTCGCGGTGCTCGAGCACGCGCAGCGTTCGAAGCGCTGGCCGCCCGAAGCCGTGCTCGTCACCGGGGACATCGTTCAGGACGAGAGCCGCGCCGGCTACGAGCGGTTCCGGTCGACGCTCGAGCCGCTGGGGCTGCCCGTGCATTCGATTCCCGGCAACCACGACGACCCGAAGCTGGTCGACGAGGTGCTGCGGAACGGCCTGTTCCGCGTCGGCGGAGAAGCGCGGCTCGACGGCTGGTCGATCATCTTCCTGTCGACCTACCTCACGGGCGAGGACGCAGGCGGCCTCGGCGAGAAGCGCCTGCGCGGGCTCGAGGCCGCGCTCGCGGCCCATCGCGGCACACACGTGCTCGTCGTGATGCACCACCATGCGCTGCCGGTCGGCAGCGTCTGGCTCGACGGCGTTGCGCTGCGCGACGCGCCCGCGTTCCTCGCCGTGCTCGATGCGAACCCTCACGTGCGCGGCGTGCTCTGCGGGCACGTGCACCAGGCGAGCGACCGCATGCGGAACGGCGTGCGCTTCATCACGACGCCGTCGACGTGCTCGCAGTTCCTGCCGGGCAGCGAGTTCTTCGAGCTGGACGATCGCCCGCCGGCGATGCGCTGGCTCGTGCTGCATCCCGACGGCCGCATCGAGACGGAGGTCGAATGGGTCGAATCGCCTTGAGGCTCGCCGCGCTGACGGCGCTCGCCGTCGCGGCCTTCGCCGGCCCCGCGGCGGCCGACCCGCCCGCATGGCGGGTCTCGGACGGCGCGGGGCGCGAGCTCTGGCTGCTCGGCTCCGTGCACTATCTGCGCGACGAGGACTATCCGCTGCCGCCGCTCGTCGACGCGCTGTACGCGCGGGCCGGCGCGATCGTGATGGAGCTCGATCTCGACGACCTCGACCCAGCCGAGGTCCAGACCGCGTTCCTGTCCGCGGCGCTCCTGCCGGAAGGCACAACGCTGCAGCAGCGGCTCGACCCGGACGTCTACGAGCGCGCCCGCGCATTCGCCGCGACGCTCGGCTTCGAGCTGCGGCTGCTCGAGCGTTTCGAGCCCTGGTTCACGGCGGTCACGCTGCTCGATCTCGGGCTTCAGCGGCGCGGAATCCGCTCCGACAGCGGCGTCGAGCGCTACCTGCTGACGAAAGCCGCCGACGACGGCAAGCCCGTGCACGGGCTCGAGACGATCGCGGAGCAGATCGGCGTCTTCGACGGGCTTCCCCCCGACGAGCAGCAGGCGCTCGTCGTGCAGACGCTCGACGAGCTCGAGACGCTCGGCGACACCATCGACGAGCTGATCGACGCATGGCGCGACGGCAGCATCGACGTGCTGAGCGCGGAGCTCGCGGCCGAGTTCGAGCGCTTCCCCGAGCTTTACGATGCGCTCGTCGTCCGCCGAAACGAGAGCTGGATCGACGCCCTCGAAGCGCATCTCGACGCGCCCGAGCCGCGGCTCGTCGTCGTCGGCGCGCTGCACCTCGTCGGCGAGCACAGCGTCGTCGATCTGCTCAGGGCCCGCGGCCTCACGGTCGAGCCCGCCGCCCCCTGACCGCCCGCCAGACCGAGCCGCACCAAGAACAGCGCTGCCCCAAACACCCGCTGACGCCGAGGAGGGTCGGGCGGTTGGCGGTGGCGTCGGCGCGGGTCGGGCTTGACCTTGGCGTTGGCGCGGGTCGGGCGCTGCGTGATATGGGCGTCTGGGGGACCGCCGTGAAGCCGTCCATGGCGGCTGCGGGCGCGCCGTCCATGGCGCGCACGCTCCCCCAGACGCCCATATCACGCAGCGCCCTCCTCGGCGTCGGCGGGGCGTTTGACAGGGCCCGCGCGGACGCCAACGCCAACCGCCCGACCCGCGCCGACGCTAACCAGCTTCGCAGCAAACGCCGCTCAAACCTCCACCATCTCGAAGTCTTCCTTACCGGACCCGCAATCCGGACACCGCCACGACAACGGCACGTCGTCCCAGCGCGTGCCCGGCGCGAGACCCTCCTCGGGCAGGCCCTGCTCCTCGTCGTACATGAAACCGCAGATCAGACACATCCAGCGCTTGTAGCCCGCGCTCGGTACCGCTTCTTCCATCGCTCCTCTTGCCGCTTCGCGGCACGCATGATCAGCCCAATGAAGCGCGCAGCTTCTCGAGCCGCGCAATCGGATCCTCCATCTCGAGGCAGGCCTGCCGGTCCTCGAGGGACAGCGGCAACACCTCGGCCAGCCGGTAACCGACCCAGGAAGCGTCCTCGTAGTCCTCGTCCCCGCGCTGCTGAATGCCGAGCCGCGCGAGGATCTGCTGCAGCAGCTTCGCGAGGTGCGCGTGACGGCGCGGAAGCGGGCAACGCGACGCTTCCGAAAGCGGCTCGATCCGGCCCACGTACAGGCCGTCGCCCTGCACCGTGGATTCGATCACACGGAACCGTCCGCGGCCCGCGACGACGATGCCGAGAATGCCGTCCGCTTCCTGATGCCAGTCGACGATCTCCGCGAGCGTGCCGACCTCCGCCGTGCGCGCGCGGCCGACCTCCGAGCCCTCGAGGATCATCAGCACCCCGAATTTCTGCTCGCCCTTCAGGCTCCGCCCGACCATGTCGAGGTAGCGCGGCTCGAAGATCCTGAGCGGCAGCAGGCCGCCGGGGAACAGCACCGTCTTCAGCGGGAACAGCGCGGTCGGTTCGTCCGGCATCGGCTCGGCCGGATCAAGCGCTCGCCTGGCGGACCTCGCGGCTGCGCAGCGCCTGCTGCAGCAGCCGCGGCAATCCCTGGAAGCTGCCGTTCGACATCAGCACGACCTGGTCGCCGCTCGCGAGCTCCTCGAGCAGCTGCTCGAGCAGCTCGTCGACGGTCGACGCGACCGACAGCTTGCTGCCGAGCGTCGCGAGGGTCTTCTCCGGCTTCCAGTCGAGATCGTCGGCCGCGAGCACGTAGACGCGGTCCGCGGAATCGAAGGACTTGCGCAGCGCGTCGCGATGCACGCCCATCCGCATCGTGTTCGACCGCGGCTCGAGGGCCGCGATGATGCGCCGGTCCGGCTGCTGGCTGCGCAGCGCCTCGAGCGTCGAGTTGATCGCCGTCGGGTGGTGCGCGAAATCCTCGTACAGCGCGATGCCCGCGAACACGCCGCGCTTCTCGAGGCGCCGCTTCACGCCCTTGAACTGCGCGAGCGCCTCGAGCGCGACGTCGACCTCGACGCCGGCGTGCACGGCGCTCGCGACCGCGGCGAGCGCGTTCTCGAGGTTGTGCGTGCCGACCAGCGCCCAGCCCACCTGGCCGATCCTTTCGCCGCGGCGGAACACACTGAAGCGGGACTTCGCCCCGATCAGCTCGTACGCCGCGGACCACTCCGCCGCGGCGCCTTCTCGGGCGCTGAACGTTTCGACCGGCGTCCACACCCCCATCGACAACAGCTTCTCGATGTTCGCGTCCTGGGCGCCGACGCTGATGAGCCCTCGGCTCGGCACGGTGCGAACGAGCTGGTGGAACTGCCAGAGGATCGCGTCGAGATCGGGGTAGATGTCCGCGTGGTCGTACTCGATGTTCGTGATCGCAAGCGTTCGCGGACGGTAGTGCACGAACTTCGCGCGCTTGTCGAAGAACGCCGTGTCGTACTCGTCGGCCTCGACGACGAAGTACTTCGAGCTGCCGAGCCGCGCGGAGATCGAGAAATTGTTCGGGATCCCGCCGACGAGGAAGCCGGGCTCGAGACCCGCGTGCTCGAGGATCCACGCGAGCATGCTCGTCGTCGTCGTCTTGCCGTGCGTGCCGGCGACGGCGAGCACCCACTTGTCCTTCAGGACGTTGTCGGCGAGCCATTCGGCGCCGGAATAGTATGGGATGCCCGAGTCGAGCAGCGCCTCGATCACCGGATAGCCCCGCCGCAGCACGTTGCCGACGACGACGCAATCGATATCGTCATCGAGCTGCTCCGGCCCATAGCCTTCGTGCAGGCGGATGCCGAGCTTGCGCAGCTGCGTGCTCATGGGCGGGTAGACGTTCTGATCGGATCCGGACACCTGGTGCCCCGCGGCCTTGGCGAGCGCGGCGATGCCGGCCATGAACGTGCCGCAGATGCCGAGGATGTGGACGCGCATTAGCGAGCTGCCGGGAGAAACGCTTCGAGCAGGGACATGAATGCGAGCTCGTACACTACCACGATAGAAACTCCCACGATATAACGCTTTCCGAGCGCTTCCGAGACGATGTACCCAGCGACGTCGAGGCTCCAGACGAACAGCACCAGGATCAGGAACCGCGGCGTCGTGAGCTCGGTCGGGGGCGCCTGCAGCACCTCATCCCAGTGCAGCAGCGGTATGCCGATCAGGCTCAGTATCGCGCCCGTGCCGACGAGCGCCGTCGCGGTCTGCACGAAACGCGTCGTCTTGTGAAAGACTTGCAGCAGCAGGAAAACCAGGCCGAGATCGGCGATCAGCTCGACCACGAGCAGGAAGACCTGGGCCCGGGTCGCCGAGATGACCACCATCGTCAGCAGGCCGACCAGCAGGTAGACGACGAGGGTGAGCCCCAGCAGGAACTGCGAGGCGGGCAGGTCCTGCGGGCCGCGGCGATGCAAGGCGATATCGACGAACGCGGCGCTCAGTTGCCACACGACCCGCCTCGCAGCGGAATGGGGGACGACATCGATCTCGCGTTCCTGGGGGGCATTATCCGTTCATGCCACGGCGCACACGGCGCGGCGCGGGATGCTTCCAACGAGCGGGGCCGCGATAATAACCCAACGCCCGAAAACGGGAAAATGCGCAAAATGCCTGCATGCACGGCTTGATAGACGACGAAGCGGCACTCGACGCCCTGTGCGAGCGCATGGAGCGGGCGCCGCTCGTCGGCATCGACACCGAATTCGTTCGCGAGCGCACCTATTATCCTCAGCTCTGCCTGGTTCAGATCGCGACGGACGATTGCGCCGTGTGCGTGGATTGCCTCGCCGAGCTCGACCTCGCGCCGCTCTTTGCGCAGCTCGCGCGGCCCGGCCTCGGCTGGGTCCTGCACAGCGGCCGCCAGGACCTCGAGGTCGTGTACCGCCTGGCGGGCGTGCTGCCGGCAAGGCTCATCGACACGCAGATCGCCGCCGCGCTGACCGGACGCGCGGCGCAGATCGGGCTGCGCGAGATCCTCGCGGCCGTGCTCGGCGTCGACATCGGCAAGGATCACACGCGGGCGGACTGGAGCGCGCGTCCGCTGCCGGAAGGGCCGCTGCGCTACGCGCTCGACGACGTGCGCTACCTTCTCCCGCTGTGGCGCAGCCTCGAGGGCGAGCTCGAGCGGCTCGGCAGACTCGAATGGCTCGCGGAGGACTGCGCGAGGCTCGTCGAAAGCGTGCAGCAGGAGGACCTGCTGCCGATCTGGCTGCGCATCAAGGGCGTGCAGGGACTGCCGCCCGACCAGCAGGCGGCCGCCTACGCGCTGGTCGAGTGGCGCGAGAACCGGGCGCGGGCGCTCGACCGTCCCCGCCGCTGGATCATGAGCGACGAGCTGCTCGTCCGGCTCGCGAGCGCGCGCCCGACGTCGATCCCGGCCTTGAAGCGCATTCCGGAGATGCCGCCGCGGCTCGCGCAGCGCTACGGCGAGGAGATCCTCGCCGCGCTCGAGACGCGGGGGTCGAGCGAGCATCTCGCGGCCATCGAGCGGGCCGGGCTCGCGGAGCGCCCGGATCGGGACGCGCTGAAAGCGCTGCAGGCGAAGGTCAAGGCCCACGCCGAGGCGCTCGGCATCGAAGCCGAGGTGCTCGCGTCGCGGCGGGATCTGGCCGCGTGGCTGCGCGGCGTCCCGCCCGCGCACCTGCGCTCCGGCTGGCGCGCCGCGAGGCTCGAGTCGGGGTAGGTCGGGCCTCAGATCCCGAGCGCCGCCGTAAGCCGCTGATAGACCTCGTCCGGCGTGCCCTCGGCGTCGACCCGCTTCAGCAGGCCGCGCTGCTCGTAGTGCTCGATCAGCGGCGCGGTCTGCTTCCGGTAGACCTCGAGGCGATTGCGGATCGTCTCCTCGTTGTCGTCGTCGCGCTGCAGGAGCTCGCCGCCCGCGGCGATGCACGCGTCGAGCTCTTCCTTCGGCGAGAAGTAGATGTTCAGCAGCTTGCCGGTCTTCGAGCACGTGCGGCGCCCGGTCAGGCGCTTCATCAGGATGTCGAAGTCGACGTCCATCAGCACGGCCGCATCGAGCGTCAGGCCGAGCTCCGCGAGCACACGCTCGAGATCCTCCGCCTGCGAGCGATTGCGAGGATAGCCGTCCAGCACGAAGCCGCGCCCGGCGTCCGGCTTCGCGAGACGCTCTTTGATCATGCCGAGGACGATCTCGTCCTTGACGAGCTCGCCCGCGTCCATCGCCGCCTTCGCCAGGCGGCCGAGCTCGGTGCCGTCCGCCACGGCCTGGCGCAGGAGATCGCCGGTCGACACCTGCGGCCAGCCGTGCTCCGCCTCAAGGCGCTTCGCCTGCGTGCCCTTGCCGGACCCCGGCGCTCCGAGCATCACGATACGCATTCGATACCTCCCCGGGGGTGCCTTCGTTGCAAGGCCGCGTAAGCTAACGGCGACGATTCTCCGCGTCAAACGACGCATGCGCGATCGGGCGCTTTGCTATTCTATCCGTCCCTCCCAGGAGGACACAGTGAAGCGAAACGCCTTCTATGCCCAGTCGGGCGGCGTGACCGCGGTGATCAACGCCAGCGCGTGCGGGGTGATCGAGACCGCGCGCAAGCATCGCGACACGATCGGTAAGCTGTACGCAGGCCGCAACGGCATCATCGGGGCGCTTACCGAGGACCTGATCGACGTCAACGCCGAAAGCGCGCGCACGATCGCCGCCCTGCGGCACACTCCCGGCGGGGCGTTCGGCTCGGCCCGCTACAAGCTCAAGGGTCTCGACGAGAACCGCGCCGAGTACGAGCGCCTGATCGAGGTGTTCAAGGCGCACGACATCGGCTACTTCTTCTACAACGGCGGCAACGACTCGATGGACACCGCCCACAAGGTGTCGCTGATCGGCAAGAGGCTCGGCTACCCGATCACGTGCATCGGGATACCGAAGACGGTCGACAACGACCTGCCGTTCACCGACACGTGCCCCGGCTTCGGCTCCGTCGCGAAGTACGTCGCGATATCAACGCTCGAGGCGAGCCTCGACGTCGCATCGATGGCGAGGACGTCGACCAAGGTCTTCATCCTCGAGGTCATGGGGCGGCATGCCGGCTGGATCGCGGCCTCGGCCGGGCTCGCGGGCAAGGGCGAAGGCGAGCCGCCGCACGTGATCGTCTTCCCGGAGATCCCGTTCGACAAGCAGGCCTTCCTCGACCGCGTCGCCGACAGCGTGAAGCGTTACGAGTACTGCGTCGCGGTCGTCTCCGAAGGGGCGCGCTACGCGGACGGGCGCTTCCTCGCCGAGGCGGGGACGCGGGACGCGTTCGGTCACGCGCAGCTCGGCGGCGTCGCGTCCACCATCGCCGAGATGGTCCGGGACGAGCTCGGCCTCAAGTACCACTACGCGATCGCGGACTACCTGCAGCGCTCGGCGCGGCACATCGCGTCCAAGGTCGACGTCGAGCAGGCGTACGCCGTCGGCAAGGCGGCCGTCGAGCTCGCCGTCGAGGGCGCGAACGCCGTGATGCCGATCATCGAGCGCAAGTCCGACCGCCCGTACCGGTGGTCGGTCGGCCATGTCCCGCTCGCGAAGGTTGCAAACCGGGAAAGAAAACTGCCTCGCCGCTTCATCGGCCGGGACGGCTTCTCGATCACCGAGGCCTGCCGGCGCTACCTCGAGCCCCTGATCCGCGGCGAGGACTACCCGCCATACCGGAACGGACTGCCGGATTACGTCAAGCTGCGCGCGAAGCCCGTTCCGCGCCGGCTGGCCGGCGAGTTTGTGCTAAAGTAACGGCCTTTTTCGCGACCTTGAAGCTGACCGAAGATGTCGCCGCGGCGGCGGAAGGCCCCCGTTCGGGCCTTGCGCCGTATTCGAGCGCTCGAAGCGTTCGGGGCACGCTTCGCCGCGCCGGCCTTGCCGGCGGCGATGCGCTCGACGGGACTTCGGACGCACAACGGCTCAGCGAAAAAAAACGAACAAGACGGTTCTCCCCGCGCGCACCGATCTGCGGCACGGGGCCAATGATTTCAAGAGGCAGTTGAGTCCGGGCTCTGCGGCGCCGTCGGCGCACAACGATCCGGCTTTCGGGAGGATGGAATGAATGCAGTAGCGCTATGGCTCTCCCTGGGCGCGGCGGCGGTCGCCGTGCTCTACGGCCTGTACTCGACGAGGTGGGTCCTCGCGCAGTCGGCCGGCACGGAGCGGATGCAGCAGATCGCAGGGGCGATCCAGGAAGGCGCGAAGGCCTATATGAACCGGCAGTACACGACGATCGGGATCGTCGGGGTCGTGCTGTTCCTCGTGCTCGGGGTCGCGCTCGACTGGGCGACGGCCTTCGGCTTCCTTATCGGCGCCGTGTTCTCCGGGCTCGCCGGCTACATCGGCATGTTCGTCTCCGTGCGCGCGAACGTGCGCACCACGCAGGCGGCAACGCAGGGCGTGAACCCCGCGCTCCGGATCGCTTTCCGCGGCGGCGCGATCACGGGTCTTCTCGTCGTCGGCCTCGGCCTCCTCGGCGTCGCCGGCTACTACGCGCTGCTCGCCGCGTTCGGCGTCGAGCAGGCGGATATCCTCCACGCGCTCGTCGGCCTCGCGTTCGGCGGCTCGCTGATCTCGATCTTCGCGCGTCTCGGCGGCGGCATCTTCACGAAAGGCGCCGACGTCGGTGCGGACCTGGTCGGCAAGGTCGAGGCCGGCATCCCCGAGGACGACCCCCGCAACCCGGCCGTGATCGCGGACAACGTCGGCGACAACGTCGGCGACTGCGCCGGCATGGCGGCGGACCTCTTCGAGACGTATGCGGTCACCGTGATCGCGACGATGCTGCTCGGCGGGCTGGCCGCCGCCGAGCTCGGCCCGAACGCCGTGCTCTACCCGATCGCGCTCGGCGGCGTCTCGATCATCGCGTCGGTCATCGGCACGTTCTTCGTCACGACAAAGTCGGGCAAGATCATGAGCGCGCTGTACAAGGGCGTGATCGTCTCCGGCGTCCTCGCCGCGATCGCGTTCTATCCGATCACGAGCGCGATGATGGGCGAGAATGCCACCGGGCTTTACCTCGCGTCGCTGATCGGCCTGCTGCTGACGGCCGCGATGGTCATCATCACCGAGTACTACACCGGCACGAATTTCAGCCCGGTGAAGAAGGTCGCGGCCGCGTCCGAGACCGGCCACGCGACGAACATCATCGCGGGCCTCGGCGTGTCGATGAAGGCCACCGCGCTGCCCGTCATCGCCGTGTGCTTGTCGATCTGGGCCGCGTACGAGCTCGCCGGGCTTTACGGCATCGCGATCGCTGCGACGACGATGCTGTCGATGACCGGCATGATCGTCGCGCTCGACGCGTTCGGCCCGATCACGGACAACGCCGGGGGCATCGCCGAGATGTCGGAGCTGCCGGGCGAGGTGCGCAACGTCACGGACGCGCTCGACGCCGTCGGCAACACGACGAAGGCCGTCACGAAGGGCTACGCGATCGGCTCGGCCGGCCTCGCGGCGCTCGTGCTGTTCGCCGACTACACGTTCCGCCT